>BNJT01001829.1_pt1 | contig 322447 bp, 388 predicted proteins | sample 8540491 | NCBI WGS metagenome assembly BNJT01 (sample SAMD00202455, study PRJDB9452) | human saliva metagenome | host: Homo sapiens | reverse complement strand
TCTTATTATAACTTATTTCCTTTTCATTTTTTTCCACCTTTTTGTCGTTTTATTACAGTTTCTTAAGGTTTATCACGATTTGGTTGCGCTCTCTTTTTTCGAAACAGTTTATATAAGACGAATCCAGCAATCGCTATACCTATAATTGCAACGGAAGACTCTCTCCATGAAATGACCACTCCGTTCGGCCTTGCATTGCCATTTTCTGAACCTATATGACGTTCCCTAGCAAACTCACGCACTACTTCCTGAGCCACGTTAAATGGATAGAACTTATCCAGAGATAACTCACCTTTTACATTTGAGATACCTCCTTCTACTAAAGGAAATTCATGAAACAATACTTTATAAGCTCCATCCACTTTTATAAGCACCACCGGAACTTGTAACTCTTTAGAAACGGCAAAAATAATCTTTTCTACATTTAAGTATTCTTTTTCAATCACTTCCTGAGCCACTTTTATAATTGAATGCGCATTCTTCTCATAAGTGCTCACATAAGCAACCGTCCATTTCCCTTGTGACTAAATCAGTTTTTCTCCTTCTTCTTTTGTCAGATACCCCTGCTTCATTTTGGTCTCTATTTCCGACGAATTGGCTGGGCCTCCTATATAAAGATTCGCCTCTTTCTCTAGTGTAGGATTCTTTATCGGAACCACCCATTTGTAGTGACTATCAGTTATGATACGTTCAATTTCTTCACTATCTAGAATCTTTTCCTCTTTAAATAGCGGAACGTCATAATACATCTTGACTGCATGGTCAAAGTCAACACTTTCTATACGTTCGTCCCCATCGCGAGACATATTGAGAATTTCTTCTTCTAGATGAAGGATTTCGTCCTTAGACTGAATCGAAGTTACCGTTTCACCATACACACTAGCGAATCTAAACTGCAATAGCAATAAAATTATCAAAACCGTAAAACAACAGAAGATTCTTAGCAGACACCTATTTGACTTATCCATCACCATACACCCTTCCTGCAACGATTTCCTGCAACAAAAACTATCAACTACTGCTTTCAACTAAATTATATATCTACCAGCCGAGTAATTCCAGAGGGTATTGTGATTAAAATATTTATTTCCATATATTCTAAAATTACTATTTAAATAGGAATTAATTCGGGGTATAATACAATTACTACAGGTTTTGGAGGGGAATTTATGAGAGGCAATTCACAGAATGACAAAATCAAACGAATGGAATTTTATGGGGTTTGTATCTTATCTGCATTTACGATTACGGCAGGATTCCTTACTCGGCCCTCTGCGAAAGAAAGCATAGAGACTGTTCAAACATCGAGAGCATCATCTGAACAAAATCAAGAGGATGCCGCTACTCCAAATAAGTCTCAGTCTCCACCAACGAATAAACAAGTTGCTCGCATCACCGCGAGTGGGGATATGCTCTATCACGATATTGTTTATGGCAGTGCGTTTGACGGGAATTCGTATGATTTTAAAAATGACTACGAACAAATTACTCCACTCGTATCTAGCGCAGACTTAGCGATTGGGGATTTCGAAGGGACCATTAATCCAAACAAGCCCCTTGCTGGCTACCCGATTTAACGCTCCTGAAGAAGTGATTCAAAGCATTAAAGATGCCGGATACGACGTACTTGACTTAGCGCATAACCATATTCTTGATACAGGCATCGAAGGTTTGAAATACACAGCCAATGCTTTCCGCAAAAATGGACTTGATATTTTCGGGGTAAAGGTCGACCCATCAGAAGGCATCCTTGTAAAAGAAGTCAACGGCATTAAAGTGGCTATCCTTGGATTTGCGTATGGATTTAATGGAATCGAAGCTACTCTCACCGACGAAGAATACAACAATCATCTATACGATTTAAATATGCAAAAAGTGAAGCAGCTCATCCAGCGTGCTGAAGAAATCGCCGACTTTACGATTGTATTGCCACAAATGGGAGAAGAATATCACCTCCATCCAACACAAGGGCAAATCGATACGTATCACCAAATGATCGAATGGGGTGCCGATGTCGTTTTTGGCGGACATCCACACGTCATTGAACCAACCGAAACGATTACAAAAGACGGTGAAAAGAAATTCATCATCTACTCGATGGGAAATCTCCTTTCGAACCAACGCGTCGAAACGTTGGAAAACATCTGGACCGAGCGTGGCGTGATTATGGATATCACCATCGAAAAAGAAAACGGCAGGACGACCCTCACAAGTGTTAAGGCTCATCCAACATGGGTTTCACGTACTGAAATCGACCGCAGCTTTATGGGAGGACCAGCTTACGACTATCAAGTCTTTCTCGCAGAAAACTATATGCCAGGCGGCCCTCTAGAACATACCGTAGACAAAAAAACGCTCGAGCGAATTCAGTCCGCTTATACAGAAGTAAACAAACTGTTAAATATTAAATTCTAAGTACGCAAAAGGCGCCTCCTACTCGACAGGAAGCGCCTTTTACTATTTTAAATTAACCAACACGTTCTGAAACGTATTTAATAATTTTATTTGGAGTATCGATTTCTTCGTAAGTTACTTCTGTTGGAGCCACTTCGATACCAAACTCTTCTAAGCGAACAAGAAGTTCAACGAACGCTAATGAATCCATTAACCCTTCTTCTTTAAATTGATGTCTTTATCTTCGTATACTACTTCATCTTCGCAAATTTCTTCTAGAATTTCTAAAATTCTTTCTTCCATGGAAATCCCTCCTATTGCATTGAAATTAATTTACTTATCCATAATAATGGTTTTCCTGAAAAAATCAAGAATCCAAACATCACTAAATGCATTGTGATAAACCAGCTTGCAATTTTATACCATGTCTTATTCTTGTTTTTCTTATAAAACTTCGACTTCTTCTGATACCACTCAAACGATGCCATCAATACTCCGTGATACACACCGTAGATGATGTAGTCCAACGTCACCCCATGCCAAAATCCCATGAAGGTCATATTGATCATATAGGCCACCATCGCCGTCGTCAGTCTCTTCTTGAATACTTTCTTACGCATGAATCGCATTACAACACGCGAGAACACAAAATCACGTAACCATGTCGATAACGTAATATGCCATCTGTTCCAGAAATCTTTAATGTCGATACTGATAAATGGGAAGTTAAAGTTCATTGGTGTTTCAACACCAAGAATATTACTTGCCCCTACTGCCATTAAACTATATCCTGCAAAGTCAAAGAATAAATATGCCGTGTAGAGATACATATAGGTTATGAGGTATGTCACATCTTTACCTACTGGCCCATTCATATATTGAAATACTATTCCGGATAACACCAATTTATAGAATAAACCTAAAACTAACCTAAATACCCGTACCTGCGAGTTCTAGATACTCTGCTCGACTTCTTTGTTTGTGCCAATCGTCCATAAAGCGTCTGCTACGGTCAATTGGCCCAGAACTGAGTGCAGGGAAGAATAATAAGAAATGCGTGTAATCGAGAACGGACATCGGCTTTTCAATCAACCCGTCATACATCTCAATAATGATTTGGACTAATTTGAAGGTCATATAAGAAATCCCTAAAAATCCAAGTCCATTCACATTAAATACAGGCAATACTTTCACCACAATTAACGGCAATCCTGCTAACAACACCATGATTGGCATCGTCTTCTTCCACTCTTTTAGCTTAGAGGTCAACTGCATCAAAATGTACCCCACCACTACAAATCCCAATAGTGCAATCAGTTGGTCCGGTGTTTTATTGAAACACGAAATAGACCATCACTAATGAGAATAGTAATGATAGATAATACGTAGATTTTTGAAAGACATTTAATATGAATGCTACGATTAATACGAGTCCTAGCGTCATGAAGAAAGAGAGACCTTCAAAATAATGCATCGACTACACAAGCTCCTTTAATTGTTTTTTATCAATTTTACCATTGTTATTTAATGGCATTTCGTCTAAGAAGACGACTTTCTTTGGAATCATATATTCCGGCACATGTTGCGCCAATTCTTTTTTCACGAGTTTGACTGTTTCAAAACGTTTTTCAATCGGCTCGTTATACACGACAAACGAAGTAATGGATTTTACTTTCCCATCTGCCATCGAAGGAACCGTTGCGGCCTGACGAATTTTCGGATTCTTCAATAAGTTATTGTCGATATCTTCCAACTCGATACGGTGCCCATGTAATTTGATTTGGAAATCGATTCGTCCTTCGCAGAATAATAAATCTCCTTCGAAATGTCCCCACGTCCCCCGTACGATATGCACGCTCACCGTCTACTTCAAAGAAATGTTTTGCATTCATTTCAGGGTTTTCATAATAACCTTTTCGCGACTGTATTTCCGTAAATGATGATTTCGCCGCTTTCTGGGCCATCAATTAACACGGTCGTTCCAGGTTTAATCACACCCACAGGCAGATTATCTGGATACTTCTCTAACAATTCTCGTGTTAATGGCATCCATGTTACCATAACGGTTGATTCCGTTGGTCCATATGTGTTCACCACTTCCGCACGTGGAAATCGTTCCATTAGTTTTTCAACAGTGGTACTGAATAACTTCTCCCCGCAGAAGACGAACTGCTCTAATTCAGGAAGCAAATCTTGGTTAAAACTTGGATCCACTAAGCACATTTCCGCAAATGACGGCGTTGAAATCCATACAGTTGCCTTTGATTCTTCTAATGTTTTAAATAAAACTTTAAAATCTTGCAAATGCTCTTTATCAATTTGAACAAGTGGCGCATGCATATAGAGTGCTGGCCAAAGCGACATCACTGATAAATCAAATGAGAACGGCGGATGTCCTAGGAAGACTTGTGGTCCTTTCTCTTTATAATAACCTGTAAACCAATCTAAAAAGTGGTTCAAGTTATTGTAAGTGATAGAAACTCCTTTTGGCTTCCCTGTACTTCCTGAAGTAAAGATAATATAGAAAACATCTTCACCTTGAACATAATGGTCTTTTGAAATACGTTCTGTCGTTGAAGCAATCACTTCTTTAGCTTCAGAAACCGTCAACGTTGGTGCATCTAGTGAAATTTCTTCACTCACGAGTACGACTGGACTCTTCACGGTTGCGATAATATCTTCAACGCGGTCGATTGGTGTATTCACATCAACCGGACAATAGGCATGACCTGATTTCACACAAGCCAAGAAATAGACCAACATAAATGGATGCTTATGCCCATAAACAACGATTGGAGATTTATCCCCTTTGTACGTTTCATGTAAGTACGCTGCTAATTTATCCGAGTACTCCCAGACAAGACTTGCTGTCAACTCTTCTTCCGGCATTAAATCGTGTCGGTAAACAACTTTATCTTGTTTCGTATTTAATTCTAATTGTTCTAATAATGGTTTCATAATCCGCTCCCGAGCACCTTTTCAAAATCTCTTTCTGAAAAACAACTGTTCTATTTTCAGATACAAAAGAATTATAGCATACGGCTTCTTTCTTGCCTATGACAATTCCACAAATATTAAAGTTTTTTAACGTTTTTATATAAAAAAGAGGCCGAAAAAACATTTCGACCCTTTCCACTCATTTTCTTACGCAAGTCTGCTTAAGAAATACTTCACTTCAATTTCAACACCAAGTGCTAATACACGCTCATCGATGTCGAATTTTTCATGGTGGTGCCCATAAGCTGTCTCTTCGCCAGATTGGCTTCCTAATAAGCCATAAACACCAGGTTTATTCACTACGTAATCCGCAAAGTCATCGGCACCCATTGACAATTCATAATTTGTAATGAGGTTATCAACCCCCTCTACTTGTGCAACCACTTTTTGGAATTCTTCGGCTAACTCTGGAGTGTTAATGACTGGAGCTGCTGCATCATACCAATCAATTTCAAATTCACAACGATTGAGTTCAGCAATTCCTTTGGCAATACGTGTAACAGCTTCTTTTAAGTGTTCACGTGTTTCATGGCTAAACGCACGAATCGTTCCTTCGATTTCAGCGTCGTTAGCAACGATATTATAGCGAGTTCCGGCATTTAATTTACCCACTCCGACAACAGCACGGTCGATTGGATTCACTTCACGAGCGACGATGGTTTGCAAAGCCACAACCACTTCACTGGCTGTCACTAGCGCATCATGCCCTAAATGAGGACGTCCTACGTGAGCGCTCTTTCCTGTGATTTTGATTTTGAAAATATCACATGAAGCATTCACCGGTCCACCTTTAACTGCAAACGATCCGACAGGCAATCCTGAATTGACGTGAATCGCAAATGATTCATCGATGTTGTCAATTTTTCCAGAAGCGACAAATTGCTTCGCTCCCGCACCGATTTCTTCTGCTGGTTGAAATGCGATTAAGACGGTCCCTGCAAAGCTGTCTTTCAATTCGTTCAGGACTCTTGCCGTTCCTAACCCCATTGTCGTATGCGCATCATGTCCGCAGGCATGGTTTAACCCAGGACGTTTAGAAGCATAAGGTTTGCCAGTGCAGTCAGGAAGTTCTAGCGCATCGATATCGGCACGAAGTAAAACGGTCTTTCCTTCTCCTTTACCACCTTTAATAATAGCTAACGTCCCTGTTTCGGCCACTTTTTCAAATGGGATTCCAAATGCAGTTAATTCTTTTTGAATGTAGGCAGCAGTATCGTACTCTTTTAAGCTTGATTCTGGATTTTCATGAAAATGTCTTCTTGTTGCGACAAGATATTCGTTTAACGCTTGTGCTTTTTTTGTTTAATTTCGCTCATCGTCTTTTTGCCTTCTTTCATTGAATAAAGAGGCATGCTAGGCACGCCTCTTAAGGTTTTTTTATTTTAATTTAGCTTTTTCCCAAACTGGTACGTTAGCACCTTTTGAAACTTCTTCGATTTTCTTAGCTGTTTCTGGTGATTGGTAGTATTCTACGATTTTTTTGTAAACTTCGTTGTTTTCATTACCTTCTTTAGCAGCGATTACGTTGTAGTAAGGTTGTGAAGAATCAGTAATTTGTTCAATAAAGATAGAGTCTTTTGTTGGTTGGAATCCAGCTTCAACAGCGAAACCGTTGTTGATTAATGAAGCAGCAACATCATCTAAAGCACGAGCTGTTTGTCCAGCAGGTAATTCTTTGATTTGGATGTTTTTAGGATTTTCAACGATGTCATCTTTAGTTGCTAAAGTGTTGTTAGGATCTTTTAATTTGATTACGCCAGCTGCGTGTAGTAAACGTAATGCACGTGAGTTGTTTGAAGTATCTTCAGGAATAGCAATTGTATCGCCATCTTTTAATTCACTTACGTTTTTGATTTTCTTAGAGTAAACACCCATTGGAGCAATTACAGTGTAGCCGATTGGTTTGATGTGTGTTCCTTGTTCTTTATTGAAACGTTCTAAGTAAATAATTGTTTGGAATGAGTTCAAGTCAACGTCGCCGTTTTCTAACGCTTGGTTAGGTTGTACGTAGTCAGTGAATTCTACTAATTCAACTTCAATACCTTCTTTTTCTTTCAAGCGAGCAATTACATCGTCCCAAACTTCGTGGTTCCCTGCGTTAACCCCGATTTTAACGTGTTTGTTTTCTTGTTTTGCTTCTGATGAAGCTGAGCTTGATGAGTTTGATGTTTGTGCAGCTCCACATGCTGCTAATGTTAATGCTGCCGCTGCAGCTACGAATAATTTTTTAATGTTCATTTTGTTTTTCCCCTTTTGAGTTAGTTTGTTTTTGTTTTTTGATGCGATTGCTCGCATCCTGTGTAGTTGAGTTCGGGCTGTTAGGCTCGAATCCTGTGTAGTTGAGCTCGGAAAAGCAGAGGCTCAAGCCTTTCGAGGTTAGTCCGCACGACTTGTTCCAAGTCCCTTGCGGCTAACCTGCGAACCGTCATCGCCTCTAACCGCTTTTCCTCACATCCTGGTTTTTATTTAGTGGCTTTTCTCTAAATAGTCACCGATTGCTTGGCAGGTGAAGACGATGATTAACATGATAATTGTGGCTACCACGATTACGTCTCCTTGGAATCGGTTATAACCACGTGAGATAGCTACGTTACCGATACCGCCGGCACCAAACGCTCCGGCCATGGTTGTTAAACCAATTAAGCTGATAATTGTTAGTGAGCTTGCACGAATTAAGCTTGGCAAGCCTTCTTTTAAGTACACGCGGAAGATAATTTCTAGCGGTGTACATCCCATTGCTTCACTCGCTTCGATAACCCCTTTATCTACTTCAGTCAATGCTAATTGCACTTGACGAGAGTAGAATGGAACGGTTGCGAATACTAGCGGAACGATAGCTCCTGGAATACCAATGGTTGTTCCTACGATTGCACGAGTCACTGGAATCAGTAACATGGCAAGGATGATAAATGGAATCGAACGGAATAAGTTCACCACTTTATCAAGCACCAAGTACAATCCTTTATTTTCAAGGATGTTCCCTTCACGTGTTACAACCAGTGTCACACCTAAGGCAATTCCTAAGATACCCGCGATTAAACCTGTTAACCCAACCATGATTAATGTATCAAAGGTTGCTTTTTGAATTTCCAACCATACTTTAGCATCGATGTTTGGGAACCAAGTTTTAAAATCAATAAAGGCTAATAAATTCATCTTAGGCACCTCCCTTTTCTTCTAAGACTTCTACTGAAACGCCTTGTCCTTTAATGTAAGAAAGTGCACTCTCGATGCTTGCTTGTTCACCAGATAGACCAACCAATAATGTTCCTACTGGAGTTTCTTGGATGATTTCTACGTTGGCGAATAAGATGTTCGCTGCTACTTGGAATTGTGTCGATAATTTCGTAATCAACGGTTCCCCTGTTGAAGCACCGACGAATGAAATTTCACTAAGTAATCTCCATCCTTCAGATTCAATAACTGTTCGTGTGAGAGAACTGTTTCAATTCCTTGGTTGATATGAGTAGCTGTATCGATAAAGTCTTTCGTTAAGTTGCGTTGTGGATTTGTAAAGATATCAAGCACTGTTCCTTGCTCAATCACTTCACCATCTTCCATTACGGCAACCTTATTACAAATTTCTTTTACGACTTGCATCTCATGCGTGATAATCACAATCGTAATTCCTAATTGCTCATTAACTTTCTTCAACAACTCTAAGATTGAGTAAGTTGTTTTAGGGTCAAGCGCACTTGTCGCTTCGTCACAGAGCAATACGTCTGGGTCGTTGGCTAACGCACGGGCGATCGCCACACGTTGTTTTTGTCCCCCAGAGAGTTGGCTTGGATAGCTATTTGCCTTATCTTCAAGACCAACCAATTGCAGTAGAGAATCAACTTTCTCTTTAATTTCTTTCTTCGTCAACTTCACCAATTTTGGTTCCGCGGTTGGATCAACAGCTGTTTCTCCTTCTTCCACTAGCGGTTTCTTCGCTTTTTTCAGCGGGAAAGCCACATTGTCAAAGACGCTTAACGTATTCATTAAGTTGAAGTGTTGGAAAATCATCCCAATTTTCTTACGTGCGTCACGCAATTCATTTGGTTTCAATTTCAATAAATCTACGCCATTGACTTCCACATTTCCACTAGTAGGACGTTGCAGTAAGTTAATGGTACGAACTAGAGTACTTTTACCTGCACCACTATATCCGATAATTCCATAGATATCCCCGTCTTCCACATCGACAGAAACATTTCGAACGGCTTTTACGACTTTCTTACCTTGCGTAAAGGTCACGTCGATATTTTCTAATTTAATCATGTGTTCTCCTTTCTTTTCTTCAAACAAAAATCGTCCCCTCACTAACATGGGTTAGCAAAAGGACGAGTCAAATTCTCGTGTTACCACCTTTGTTTATAGTATTCTCACAAATACTATCTCCGTCTGTTTCAATCAAAACAGAAAGCTGTATCGGGCTTACCCGTAATCGCCTAATCATTCAACGATTAACACTCCGAGGCCATCTTCAAAGCTTCCACTCATGTCTCTTTTCACCAACCGAGACTCTCTACTGAAAAGTTCCACTTTTACTCTTCTCATCAACGTGTCTTATAAACATGTTAATAGGATACCAACAAACCACCTTCTAGTCAATTAACACTTTTTTATTGCCGGTTATAACTTTTGGTTATATCTGTTTTAAAACTACTATATAATAGCTAATATTTTTCTAGCCTTTCATTTTCTTGTACAATGAGAATGACAACCTCGAAAGGAGCTTTCTTATGGAGCACGAATTAATTCCTTATAAAACAATGCCGACTTGGACGGCGACAACATTACCAGAGCCCGTTTAAAAAATGCATAATACCAAAGTGGGGACTTGGGCACACCTCACGATTTTAGAAGGCGCGCTTACCTTCTATGAACTCGATGAAGACGGAAATGTTTTAGCCCAGCATCTCTTTACAAAAGATTCCGAAATCCCATTTGTTGAACCTCAAGCTTGGCACCGCGTTTCACCTGCCAGCGATGACTTGAAATGTTATCTCACTTTTTATTGCACGCCTGAAGATTATTTCGCAAAAAAATACGACCTCACGCGCACACACTCAGAAGTGATTGAGGCAACACCGAAGTTCCCAAAAGGAAAGGTGCTCGACCTTGGAAGTGGCGAAGGACGAAACAGCTTGTACTTGGCGAAAAAAGGCTTCGATGTGACTTCGCTCGACATCAACTCGATGAGCCTTGCGAAATTAGCACAGATTGCGGAAGCAGAAGGGCTTGATATCGACATTCAGCCTTATAACATCGAGAGTGCCGATATTCCAGGTGGACTCTATGACGTCATCATTTCAACAGTGGTCTTGATGTTCTTAGATCCGTATGCAATTCCAGATGTGATTGAAAATATGCAATCCCATACGGCTCCTGGCGGGTTCAACTTAATCGTAGCAGCCATGTCGACAGAAGACGCGCCATGCCCAGTGAACTTCCCTAAGACATTTGCAAGCGGCGAATTGAAAGACTACTACGCAGGCTGGACATTGCATAAATATAATGAAGACTTTGGCCAACTCCATAAAACAGACGAGAACGGCAATCGTATTAAAATGAGATTTGTGACACTATTAGCCGAGAAATAAAATGGCTTATTAAAAATAAAAGAAAGGACATCAGCAAATTTGCTGATGTCCTTTTTGCTCACATCCTTGTGTAGTTGAGCTCACAATCGCAGAAATGGCGTGCGTTTCCTCAAACGTCCGCAGAACGTTTCACGTTCCTTCCGGCGTTCGAGTCCAACGTTCCATTTCTGAACGCGATTGCTCACATCCTATTTGATATACAATGTATCGCCTTTTAATACAAAAGTTGTACCTTCAGTGATGGTTTCACCGGTTAAGACTAAGACGTCTTTCCCATCTTTTGTTTCATCAACAATTCGGTATTCTCCGTCTTTTTTCACAACTAGTACATTATATTTTAAGTTTTTTCCTTCTTCTGTAGTAGGGATTACAAGTGCTTCTGTTACCCCTGTTAATTCAACTGCTTTTGAGAAATCATTGTTTTTAACAATATAGAATTTACCATCTTTTTTGACGATGTTATATCCTTCTCCGATTTCTTTATTCATTTCAGCATTCTTCAACTCTTCTGATTCAGTTGTTGAGATTTTTGTCTTTAACGCTATCCGCTGCTTGTTTAATTTTCGCAGCAGCTTCGTTTAATTTATTTTGGTTATCTTGCAAGGCTTGTTGCACCACTTGAGAATTTTTCACTTGTTCTTGTTGCTCTTTTTGGCGCTCATGTCTTGCTTGATAACGTTGGAAACGTAAAAATGCATACACTGCAATAATCACAATCGAGATAATAGCACTTAAAATACGACGTCCTTTATTATCCACTTATATTCACTCCTTTAATAAGATAAGCTTAAATTTTATCATAAACCCGCTTTGTTTCCTATCCTATAAGCACCAAAAAAGCACTTCGGCATTACTACCAAAGTGCTCAATTTTATAAATGATCTGTTCCAGGCGTTTCAGCCGTCTCTGAAGAAGTTGTTTCTGTTGATGGAGGAGCTGGTGTGTAAGACTCAATTTTCGTTAAATCAACGGTTGCTGTCTTAGACCCGTCACTCCATGGAATTTCATACGCTCTTCCAGAGTAAGCCCAGTTTTGCTTTCCATCCTTTTGGTCTCTTGCGGATTGCTCTAACTTTTTCTTCATCCATTCTTCAGCTTGGTCCAACGTCGCAAACTCTTCCCCCGTATTCCCTAACGGTTTCAAACGTTTCGGTGGTGTTGCTACTGTTTCTGAACTTGAAGTAACTGTAGGAACTTCAGTTGGAGTTGCTTCTCTTGTCTGAGGACCATTTTCAGACTCTTCTCTTCTGCGCTCTTGGCTTGGAGTTGCCTGTGCAACATTTCCTTGAACGTCTCTTGTGTTCTTTTCTTCTTCAGTGACCACTTGTTTTTCTGTGGTTACTGTTTCAGTTGTTGGCGCTTGAGTTGTCTCTTGCTTTTTCTCGGCGACTTCTTTCTTTTCAGTATTACTTGAAGGAGTTGACGAATTTGCTGGCGCACTTGTTTGTACTTCTACGACTTGAGTCACTTTTTGCATCGGACTCATCGCTTGTGAAATACCGTAAACACCTGCTAGCATCGCTAAAGATAGGCCAAGCGTAATTCCCAATTGACTCGCTAAACCTAATGATTTAAAACCTTCTTGTAATTTCACTAAAAATGCTTTCATCGTCCATCCCCTTTCTCCTTTTATTTTTATTCAAACTATTATACCATATTTTTTCATAATTGTTGAGTAAAAAAGATATATTATCACAAATTTGATTATTATTGCAATAGTATCTAGCAACTTTGTTTGTGAAATATTATTGACAAAAAATTCACAATTAATTTACCTACTTTTACGCACTTACATTATATATGAAAGTTGTTTCAATTGCCAGACAATTCCACAACGAACGCTTGCCATGGGGAAAGCGTGTAAGCGTGTAAATCTGTGACCTCATCCACTGTATTTGTCACCAAAACCTTATTAAATCGGGCATCTACAGAGATTTCTTTCTCAAAATCAGATAAATTCACGACTGTCAACCATCTTTCTTCCCCAAGCGTGCGATAATATGCGAACACATTAGAAGAAGTCTCCAGTAGCTCATAATCGCCCCAAACCACGATTGGATGGTCTTTTCTAAGCTGAATGAGTTTTCGATACGTATGGAATACAGAGTCTGGATTTTGGAGTTCCACCTCTACGTTAATCTCTTTGTAGTTTGGGTTGAGCGCTAACCATGGCGTTCCCGTTGTAAAACCACCATTTGCTTCGGCAGTCCACGGAATTGGTCTACGCGCATTGTCTCTACCTTTTGCATTTAGAGATTCCATAATTGACTCCACGCTAAATCCTCTAGCAATACGATCATGATACATATTGATGGACTCGATATCATCCAATTCTTCAACGCTAGAAACCGGAGTATTCGTCAATCCAAGCTCTTCCCCTTGATAAATATAAGGAGTCCCTTTCATCATATGTAATAGAATTGCGAATGCCTTGGCACTGCGAACACGGTATTCTTTATCGTTCCCCCAGCGTGACACGATTCTTGGTAGATCATGGTTGTTCCAGAATAGTGAATTCCACCCTTCGTTTCCAAGTTCCGTTTGCCATTTTGAAAGAACCGCCTTTAATTCACTTACATCGAGTGGTTTAAGGTCCCACTTCTCTTTACCTGGCTCATTGTCTAAGAGTGAATGTTCAAATTGAAAGACCATCGATAATTCATGACGTGCTGGATTTGAATAGAGTTTCGCGATTTCGGGTGTCGCTCCCCATGTTTCCCCAACCGTCAATAAATCTTTATCTCCGAAGGTCGCCTTATTCATTTCTTGTAGGTATTCATGCAATTTTGGTCCATTTGACGTAATCCCTTCTAAAGGAATTTTCCCGATTAAATCAATCACGTCCATGCGGAATCCGCCAACGCCCTTATCAATCCAGAAATTCATCATGTCATAGACTTCTTGGCGCACTTTTGTCATTTTCCCAGTTTAAATCAGGTTGTCTTTGACTAAATAAATGCAAAGAAATATTGACCACTTGCTTCATCGTATTTCCATGCACTACCTAAAAAGACTGACTGTAATTCCGTCGGCACACCGCCATCTTCAGCAGGGTCAGCCCACACATAGTAATCACGGTATGGATTGTCTTTTCCTTTTCTTGACTCAATAAACCAATGATGTTCATCAGACGTATGGTTCACAACGAGGTCCATCACGATTTTAATCCCGCGTTTATCGGCTTCGGCAATCAATTCTTCCATATCCGCCATCGTTCCGAACTCGTCCATGATGTCTTCATAGTCAGAAATGTCATAACCATTATCATCATTAGGTGACTTGTATACTGGAGAGAGCCAAATTGCTCCAATTCCTAGCGTGTGTAAATAATCGAGCTTCTCAATAATCCCTCTTAAATCACCAATTCCATCCCCGTTTGAATCCTTAAAACTACGTGGATAAATTTGATAAACGACGACTTCTTGCCACCAATGTTTTTCCATAACGCTCGCTCTTTTCTATATGAAGTATGTTCATCTCCATCATAGCCCTAAATCCGCATAAATACTATACGTTTTCGAATACTATTCCATTAAATTTGTATGACAAAGGCAAAAACAAAAGGAGAAAAAACAGAAATCCTGTTCCTTCTCCACTTCTTAAATAAATCCTGCAAAAATTTGTGCGCCAATAAGAGTAATAATTCCCGAAATTACGATGGATAGACCACTCATCGCACCTTCAACTTCCCCTAATTGCATCGCACGTGCTGTTCCAATCGCATGAGAAGATGTTCCAATCGCAATCCCTTTTGCGACAGGATGCGTAATGCCTGTTACTTTACAGATGATTTCACAGAACATATTTCCTAGAACCCCTGTAAGAATAATCACCGCTACGGTAATCGTCACATATCCACCGGACTCTTGAGACAAGCCCATACCGATGGCAGTTGTAATCGATTTTGGCAGTAAGGTTACGTACTCTTCGTGCGTTAATTGGAAAAGCAATGATAACACCCAAACCGTACATAAACTCGTTAATACCCCTGCACTAATTCCTGCAAAGATGGCGCCTTTATGCTTTTTCAATTGCTCGATTTGTTGATACAACGGAATCGCTAAGCAGACCGTTGCGGGCGTCAATAAATAGCTTAGATTATCCGCACTCGCATAATAGCTATCGTAGTCGATATTAAAGACATTTAATACGATAATGACGAAAATAATCGCTACAAGTAGCGGATTGAAGATTGGCCATTTATAACGGTCACGTAGAAAATACGCCAATTTCAAAACCGATAATACTAATCACGAGCCCGATTGTTGCTGTATTAAGAACGAGTTGATTCACCATCTTGGGCTCCTTTCTCAAGGACGAACTGCGTTACCTTGCCAGAAACAATCATAACAGCAAAGGTCGTAATAATCGTGATGATGGATACTGGCACAATAATACGATGCAATTGATCCCACGACTCGATAATTCCAACGGCAGCTGGAATAAACATTAACGACATAATCTCGATTAAAAACGTCCCTGCTTGATATACTTTTTCAATTTTAACAACACCCGTCATTAATAAAGCCATCATTAAGACAAGTCCATAGATGCTTGCTGGAATTGGAAGAGGGATGTAATATTTCATGATTTCACCGATGCAGGTCACAATCATGATCCAGCCAAACTGCTTAAAATATTTCATTAGATCTCCTTTAGTAAAAAAGCACCCTCTTCAAGCCGTGCTCGAATCGCGTGCAGGTCTCTTTCGTCTATAACATTCAGTTTGGAAAAGCTCTCTCTTCCAACTTGCCCTCATAGTATATTCAAATGTACAGAAAGTCAACTACAACCCTGTGAACATTTGTTACTTTTAGTGTTCTAAATCTGTCCTGTTTACGTGAATCACTTTTCGAAATTATCATAAAAGATAATTATCATATATGATAATCGCGGTGAAATAAAAAACACCCCGTCTAAGGCGAACCTTAAACGGAGCACTAAATTCAATATTAGTCTAAGTTTTTCATCGTTGGGAATAATAGGACGTTACGGATTGATTGGCTGTTTGTTAGTAACATAACTAAACGGTCAATTCCGATACCTACCCCACCCGTTGGAGATAAACCATATTCCAACGCTTGGATGAAGTCTTCATCGTGTGGATGCGCTTCGTCGTTCCCAGCAGATTTTTCTTCTACTTGTTTCATGAAACGTTCACGTTGATCGATTGGGTCTGTTAACTCCGTGAAGCCATTTCCGTACTCTTTTGTACAGATGAAGCATTCGAAACGATCTGTGAAGCGTGGGTCTTCATCGTTTTTACGAGCTAATGGAGATACTTCCACTGGATGTCCGAAGATGAAGGTTGGTTGAATTAATGTTTCTTCAACGAATGTTTCGAAGAATTCGTTCACGACATGTCCGAATGTCATTGAATCTTCGACTTTCACGCCTTTTTCTTTCGCAATGGCACGAGCTTCTTCGTCTGTCATATGTGGCCAGAAGTCAACACCTGTTACTTCTTTAATCGCATCGACCATATGAATTCTCTTCCATGGAGCTTTTAATTCTACTTCATGTTCGCCATAAGGAACTAATGTTGTTCCTAATACTCTCTTAGCAACGTCTGAGATGATTCCTTCTGTTAAATCCATGACATCTTTGTAGTCTGTGTAAGCTGTATAGATTTCGATTGAAGTAAATTCAGGGTTGTGAGTTGTATCGATACCTTCGTTACGGAAAACACGTCCGATTTCATATACACGTTCCATCCCACCTACTACTAAACGTTTTAAGTGTAACTCAGTAGCGATACGCATGTATAATTCCATATCTAACGCATTGTGGTGTGTGATAAATGGACGAGCATTTGCCCCACCCGCTAATGTGTGCAGTACTGGAGTTTCAACTTCTAAGTAATCACGTTCGTCTAAGTAACGACGGATTTCACGGATGATTTTACTACGTGTAACGAAACGGTCAAAGCTTTCGCGGTTACTGATTAAGTCTAAGTAACGTTGACGGTATTGTTGTTCTACGTTTGTTAATCCGTGATATTTATCAGGAAGTGGACGAAGCGCTTTTGTTAAATGAACGAATTGCTCTGCTTTAACAGATAACTCACCAGTGTTTGTGACCATGACAGTCCCTACAACACCAACGATGTCTCCTAAGTCTGCTTTAGTGAATACTTCGTACGCATCATCTCCAACAGCATCTTTACGTACATAAATTTGGATTTGGCCTTTGCCATCTTGAATGTGGGCAAAACCAGCTTTCCCTTTTCCACGTTTTGTCATCAACCGTCCAGCAATTTGAACCGTTACAGGCTCTTGTTCAGCAAGAGATTCCTTAGTAGCTCCTTCAAATTGTTTGTGGATTTCTTCAGTTGTATTTTTTTGTTTGAATCCAGTACCGAAAGGATCGATTCCTTTTTCGCGTAATTGATTCATTTTTCACGACGAACTTGTAATTGGTCATTTAATGTTTCTTGTGTTTCTACTTCGAAAGACACGTTTGTTCCTCCTTTGAACGATGCTTGTTCTTCATAACTCTCCTTATTGTACCAAAAGAAGAGGCTTTATTGAAAGTATTTCAAGGCTTTTTGCTTAAATTTCTGCCAAGCGTTGTTTTTGACGTTCTTCACGCTCTAAATGTTCTACCACGAATTGGTCTAATAACGCTTCTACAGTTTGTAAATTCTCAGCTTCGTTGATGGCTACTTTTGTTTTAGAAGCACGTGGCACTCCTTTTAAGTAATAGCCTGCAAGCTTACGGAATTCTTTCGTTGCGACTGCTTCGCCTTTAAGGTTTGCAAGTCGTTGTAAGTGTAATTTTGCAATTTCGATTTTCTCTGGAACGGTATTTTCAGGAAGCAATTCTCCTGTTTCTAAATAATGAACCGTTTGACGAATCATCCAAGGGTTCGCTAAGGCTGCACGTCCAATCATAACGCCATCCACGCCTGCGATGTCAATCATGCGTTTGGCATCTTCTGGGCTACGAACGTCCCCGTTTCCGATTAAAGGAATGCGCGTTAAGTTCTTCTTCACTTCACCAAGGATTTCCCAGTCGGCTTTTCCGTCATACATTTGAACACGAGTACGGCCATGCATCGCAACGGCACTAGCACCCGCACGTTCTGCAGCAAGGGCATTCTCGACCGCATATAAATGCTCGTGGTCCCATCCTGTACGCATCTTCACGGTTACAGGTTTATCGACTGCGTCTACAACCGCCGCAACCATTTCGTATACTTTATTTGGGTCGAGTAACCATTTCGCTCCGGCTTCTGCCTTAATGACTTTGTTTACAGGGCATCCCATGTTGATATCAATAATCGCCGCTTCTGTATTCTCAGCTACGTATTTGGCCGCTTCAACTAAAGTATCTTTGTTACCACCCATGATTTGAACGCTGAGTGGATACTCGTTTGGCTCGATATGAAGCATGCTTAATGTTTTCTCATTACGGAATTGAATCCCTTTGTCGCTGATCATTTCGCACACAACTAAACCAGCACCGAATTCTTTTACAGTGACACGGAAAGCAGAGTTCGAAATCCCAGCCATCGGGGCCACAACTACGCTATTGTCAATTTGAATATCTCCAATTTTGAAACTCATCTTAATCTCCTTTTTCAATCTTTGAATCGTCTATCAAGTGAACGACTTTTTCTAACTCAATCGAAAAGCACGAGCTGCATCACCAATAGTGAGTGCGACTCGTGCGCTAAGTTCACTTATTTCTTGCCGGATTATTGTACCATAACCCGCGCCATCTTGCATTTGATTCCCCTTAATAAAAGAGTCTCATCGAAAGCAGCAAGTACGTAATGAGGAATCCACCCGTTAAGAGTAACTGCCATCCCGTTGCGTTCACTGTTTTTAGTTGAAACGAAATCCAACTAAATAACGAAAAGCTAAGAATAAACCCCACTGCTGCCGCTGCGAGAATATACAGCATGAAAAGGAGCATTCGACCATCTGGTGAAAAAGAGTACACCATTGCTAACATCGTAAAGAAAACTAGGGTCCACGAAATCCACATCAAGACCGTGCAACCTTATCCATTTTTACTAAACCTGGTTGTTTTTCAAAACGTCGTTCTTCCACTAACCTCTTCCTTCTAAACCTTTTTATCCCAATCTAATTACTCCAGTGAAGACCAATAACAAAAAGGTGACCCAAGTGCCTGTGAGCAGTAGTTGCCACCAATTGTTTTTGAACGATTTTTCTTCTAATGCAATGAAAACGTACATCATGAAACTGATAAATGTCATGATCATGAGAATCGGCATGATGAAGATGGCAATCAACAGTCCTCCTGGGACGCCACGGCTGGTCATGAAAATCCATTGCGGCACTAACCCAAGCCACATCAAGACTTCTGCAATACTTTTTGCTTTCTCTAGTTTCATTGAAAACCTCCAAAACTATCTAATATTTTGTTTCTGAATTTGTTTGGCCAGCGATTTTGGAGCAAGCGATAATAAGCAAATGCAAATTCCAAATAGGAACACCACCGAGCCAATCACTTCAAAGATGCTATTAAAATTCGAGAACACTCCAATCATGAGCGCCAATATAATGGCAGAAACCCCGACCTTCCGAACAGCCTTTGCGTTTACTCTGTAATAGTCTTCAATCGTTTCAGGAGTAGCCGATGTATATTGCAACTTCACAAGTTCCTGACACGTTTTACGCCAATAATTAATCCCCATCCAGAAGCCCCCGCCAATGGTCATCAATGAAAAGATCAGTAAAACGGCTGCACCGATTTCGTCCATATTTTCAATAGTTTTTACAGATGGATCCATCTCTTGGAAGGTCGCCATCGTAACCACTAAACAGATAAATGAGATAAGGGTAAACCACCCTGCTTTGTTTGACACTTTTCGTTCCATACGAACCTCCTTTATGTTAGATTCAGTATAAACAAAAATGAGCCGAGACTATAGCCTCGGCTCATTTATTTTAACAATTCTTTATTAATCTAAAATAGTAAATTTCTCGATAAACAACGGACTCACTGAGCGGTTTTCGTGAATACGACGAATTGCTTCCGCCATTAATTGGTCTACGCTGATTTGGACAATCTTACCACCTGTTTTTTCTTCAGGAACTTCGATTGAGTCTGTTACAACTACTTCTTTAATCACTGAATTGTTGATACGTTCTAATGCTGGGCCAGATAATACGGCGTGTGTACAGCAAGCATACACTTCAAGAGCACCTGCATCTTTAATCGCTTGTGCAGCAAGTGTGATTGTTCCAGCTGTATCAATCATGTCATCGATTAATACGGCAACTTTCCCTTTTACTTCACCGATGATATTCATGACTTCTGCCACGTTCGCTTTCGGACGACGTTTATCAACAATCGCGATTGGCGCATGTAAGAACTCAGCCATTTTACGAGCACGAGTTACCCCACCGTGGTCAGGAGATACAACAACGATATCTTTATCTTTGAAGTTGTTTTCTAAAAAGTGGTTCGCAAGAAGTGGAGCTCCTAATAAGTGGTCCACTGGAATGTCGAAGAACCCTTGAATTTGCGCAGCGTGTAAATCAAGTGTTAACACACGGTCTGCACCTGCTTGAGTAATCATGTTGGCAACTAATTTTGCTGTGATGGGTTCACGAGATTGTGCTTTACGGTCTTGACGAGCGTATCCATAGTAAGGAATAACAATGTTAATTGTTTTTGCACTCGCACGGCGTAATGCATCTACCATGATTAATAACTCCATTAAGTTATCATTTACTGGATAAGAAGTTGATTGAACGATATACACATGGCAGCCACGTACACTTTCATCGATATTGATTTTGATCTCGCCATCGCTGAATTGAGTGACAGAAACTTTACCAAGTTCTAAACCGACTTCTTCAGCAATCTTTGCCGCTAAAGGACGATTTGAGCTTAATGCGAATATTTTTAAATTAGGATCGGAATAATGTTCCACAATGATAACCCCCGAAGTTTATTTTATAGTACTATCATACCGTGTTTTGTTTAAATTTTGAATATTTTTGCTAAAAATTTTTGGGAAAAATTTTTAGTCTTTTTGAGCAGATGGTAATTTTGAAGCATAATCTTCTTTATTTACTTGACGACTACGTGCAATCGCAAGTGCTCCAGCTGGAACATCTTCGGTAATCGTTGAACCTGCAGCGATAAATACATCATCGCCCACTGTAACTGGCGCAACGATATTGGCATTACATCCGATAAATACATGGCTACCAATTGTCGCACGGTGTTTATTTTTACCATCGTAGTTTACAAACACAGTTCCACAACCAACGTTAATATCTTCGCCAAGGTCGGCATCCCCGATGTATGTTAAGTGGCCTACTTCGTATCAGCCCCAAGCGTTGAGTTCTTCACTTCTACAAAGTTCCCCACATGAACGCGTTCGCCTAATACAGAATTTGGACGTAAGTGTGCAAATGGTCCTGCATTACTGTCGAGTTTCATATGAGATTCTTCGACGTTTGCTGCTACAAGACGAACGCCGTCTTCTAACACGCTATCACGAACCACGCTGTGTGCTCCGATGAAGCAATTTGAACCGATGACGGTTTTGCCTTTTAAGACAACACCTGGTTCAATCACAGTGTCTGCACTGATTTGAACAGTTGATTCGATATACGTTGCTTCTGGGTCGATTAAAGTAACCCCGTTACGCATATGTTCTTCATTGATACGAAGACGCATGTATTTTTCAGCTTTAGAAAGAGCCACACGGTCGTTCACGCCCATTCCTTCGTCGAAATCTTTCATTGGGTAAGCAGAAACCACTTCTCCGCGTTTCTTCAAGATTTCTAATACGTCTGGTAAGTAGTACTCGCCTTGAGCGTTGTCGTTACCAACTTCGTGTAACGCGCTGAAAAGAGCAACATTATCGAAGCAGTAAGTACCCGTGTTGATTTCTTTGACTTGTTGTTCTTCAGGAGTTGCGTCTTTTTGTTCCACGTTTTTAAGAACAGAACCGTCCGTATCGCGAATCACACGGCCGTATCCAGTTGGATCTTGGGCAATCGCTGTAAGAATCGTTGCTTTCGCGCCTGTACGTTCATGCTCTTCCATTAAAGCTGAAAGAGTTTCGCTTGTTAATAATGGAGTGTCTCCACAGATAACGATAGTTGTTCCTTCTTTTCCTTGTAAGAGAGATTCTGCTTGTAATACAGCATGTCCTGTTCCTAATTGCTCTGCTTGAACGGCATAAGAAACACGGTCTCCAAGATGGTTTTGTACCATTTCTGCACCATGTCCAACAATCGCTACAATCTCAGTAGCTCCAGTTTTTCAACTTGGTCTACAACGTGCTCTACCATTGGTTTGCCGCAAACGGGATGCATTACTTTGTAAAGGGAAGATTTCATACGAGTTCCTTTACCCGCGGCTAAAATAATTCCGAATTTTTGTTTCATAATAAGCTCCTTGCTCTTTGAATTTCTACCTTCTAATAGTATAGTACCACGCTGTTTTTTTCAAGAAATCACTGGCTACAAACAAACTTTTAAAAATAAAAAAGGCTCCCAGCTTTTCAGCCGGGAAACCCTATTATCCAATAATTGTTTGGAGTATTGGAATGACAATAACAAATAGAACTGTACTTAAAGTGACAATATTCGTTGAGAATTCGACATCCCCATCCCCTTGATTGGCTAAAATCGGTAGCACTGCTAAGGCTGGCGTTGCAGATTGAATCATAAACGTTTGATATTCTGCAGTAACCATTCCAGGTGCCATCAATTTAAGAACCGCAAACATTAATACTGGGGCAACGATAAAACGTCCTACTAATGCTACGATACTATCCTTATCAAATCGAATCGTCTTAATACCCGCTTTGGCTAATACAATCCCAATGTATACAAGTGATAACGGAGTTGTTAATCCTCCTACATAGCCTAATGTACTTGATACGAAACTAGGTAGTGGAATATTAATAATCAAGAACACTACTGAAACGATAAATCCAAGTAACGGAGCAGGAAGTAATTTCTTCCAATCGAAATGAGATTCTTGTTTCTTCTTTCCGCTTTTACTATCGCTTGTCATTAAAAAGACACCTAATGTCCAAGTCGAAATCGTATTCGTAATATAGTAAATCAAGAAGTATGCTAATGCATCATCACCGAACAATGCGATATTTAAAGGTAAACCGATAAAAATCGTATTCGCATTGACGAATGTATTAATGACTGTCCCTCTTCGACCTGGTGCCACTTTAAAGGCTTTGACACTTAAAAATGCCACAATATATCCAAGCGCGAAAGCAACAAATGTATAGATAAGCCCTCCTGATAAGCTAATCAATTTTTCTAGTGTTAAATATTTTAACACGGAAACAAAAATTGATACTGGCATCGCTACGTTCATAATCAATTTAGACAAATCATTGCCAAAATCATTATGGAACCAGCCTCTTACTTGTAGGAAATATCCAAGCACAATCAGTGCAATAATTGGAATAATGGACTCAAGAGATGTTAGAAATAACATCCGCATCGCCTCCTAATATTTTGGTGTCCATCTGAAGTCACGAACAGCTTTTTCCATATCTTGTTCAGCTGCGCGTGCTAGACCTTGTTCTTGTGCTTTTAGCGACTGCTGTTGCCACTTTCAATGACACTTCTGCCACGTATTTGAATGGAGGTAACACAGGTGCGCCTGGTTTTGTAATATCCACAATACCGCTTAAGGCATGCGCTGCAGCACCAATCATTTCGTCTGTTAATAGACTCGCTTCTGAAGCAAGCATTCCTAATCCAAGACCTGGGTAGATTAACGCATTGTTCGCTTGTCCGATAACATAGTTCACACCGTTGTACTCAATGTCGTCTGAAGGAATTCCTGTTGCAACGAAAGCTTTTCCGTTTGACCATTCGATAAGGTCTTTAGCTGTTGCTTCTGCTAATTTTGTAGGATTTGATAATGGGAAAATCACAGGACGTTCTGTGTTTTCGCACATTGCTTCAACGACTTCTTTTGTAAAGGTACTTGGTTGAGTTGAAGTTCCGACTAGGATAGTAGGTTTAACAGTTTTTACCACTTCTAATAAATCGGTTAATTTATCTGCATTTGCAAAATCACTACGTTTTTTCGCAAAAGGACGTTGTTCAGGAGTTAAGTCATCCATATCGTCGAATAACAAGCCTTGTTTGTCGACCATAAAGAAACGTTTATAAGCTTCTTCTTCGCTAAGGCCGTCAACGACCATTTCACGAAGGACACGAGAAGCAATTCCTGCCCCTGCAGTTCCACCACCGTAGCATAAGTACACTTGATCTGTTAGTTTTTCACCAGCAATATCCATTGCGGCAAACACCCCACCGAGTGTCACGATTCCTGTTCCTTGGATGTCATCGTTGAAAGTTGGGATTTGAGTTTTGTATTTATTTAAGATATTAGCCGCATTGCCACGTCCGAAGTCTTCCCAGTGTAAATATAGTTTAGGGAAGAGACGTTCTGCTGTTTCAACGAATTGGTCGATAAAGGCATAATAACGGTCCCCACGAACACGTTCATGACGATTTCCTAAATAATTTGGATCATCCAATAAGCTTTGGCGGTTTGTTCCGGCATCAATCACTAAAGGAAGAACACTTGCTGGATCGATTCCAGCCGCTCCTGTATAGACCATTAATTTACCAACAGAGATGTCTACCCCGTTTGTACCCCAGTCACCGATTCCAAGAATTCCTTCTGCGTCGGTCACAACGATTAAACGAATATCACGGTCACCTGCCGCATTTTTCAAGGTTGCTTCGATATTTTCTGGATGGTTGATGTCTAAGTATGCTGCATATTGTGGATCTACAAAGAGTTCGCTGTAGTTTTCAATCGTGTCCGCAATTGTTGGGTCATATACGATTGGGTTGAACTCCTCTAAGTGTTGTGAGAATAAATAGTAGAATAAAGTACGGTTTGTGTTGAAGATTTCCATTAAGAAAAGACGTTTTTCAAGATCATTGGCTTTTTGGTGCATATGCGCATAGGTTTGCGCTGCTTGTTCTTCCAATGTTTGAACGTACGGTGGTAACAAACCTACCAATCCTAATTCTTGACGTTCTTCTTGTGTAAATGCTGTCCCTTTATTTTTGAAAGGGTTGTTTAAAATTTCGTGTCCACGCATGGTGATTCCTCCTCACGTCCTTCATTCGTAGAAAAATATAGTGTCTACGACTTAATATCTATACTACTCCTATTTTGAACAATTACGAGTCAAAGCCCTTCAATTAAAAAAAGATTTAACTTTAAAGACACAAAAAAAGAGAAAAGAGCGCTCTCTTTCCTCTCTAACGTAATGTGTATAACTTTCCTTTTGAAACGGTACTTTTTATCAAATTAAGCGAATTATGAGCGAAAAGTGAGCGAAAAAGTTGAGTTTCCCTATTGATTTATTGTATACACAGAACTATACTACTGTATATACAGTAAACAAAAGGAGAGTTTTATTCTGATGAAAAATGTTCGTTTTATGACACTAACCGCACTATTAACCGCGATTGCCATCTTCATTCCTATCGCGATGCCATTAAAATTGGTGATTCCACCAGCTTCGTACACACTTGGAAGCCACGTTGCAATCTTTATTGCGATGTTTATCAACCCGTGGATGGCCATCTTTGTCGTTCTGGGATCCTCTTATGGATTCTTTATTTCTGGGGCATACCCACTCGTGATTGTTTTCCGCGCACTTTCGCATATTCTCTTTGCGACACTTGGAGCCTTTTTCCTACAAAAATATCCAAAGACGCTAGAAAACCGCAAAGCATCATGGATTTTCAACTTCGTATTGGCGCTCATTCACGCAGTCGGCGAAGTGTTAGCCTGCGTTCTCTTCTACTCCGTTTCAGGGACGGATCTTCAAAGCATGTTTTACGTCCTCTTCGTCCTTGTCGGATTTGGTACAGTGATTCACAGTATGGTAGACTATGAAATAGCACTAGCGGTGTATAAAGTTTTACAAAAAAGACGTTAAAAGAGGGACAATATGCCAAAAGAACGAAAAGCTGAACTACTAAAACTACTGAAAAACGCGCCAAAGCCACTCAACGGTCAAAGCCTAGCGGATCATTTCCACGTGACACGACAAATTATCGTGCAAGACATCGCACTTCTTCGCGCTGATGGGGCCACGATTCTATCGACGAACCGCGGATATGTCTACAAGGAGCAAGAGAGTTCGCCGTACGTTCATCGCCTCTTCAAGGTCAAACACGATACCGAGGCTATCGAGAGTGAACTTCTAGCCATTGTCGATAATGGAGGTCGTGTCCAAAATATTCAAATCGACCATCCAGTCTATGGTGAAATCCAAACGCTCGTGAAGCTCACGTGTCGCCGTGACGTTGAGCACTTCTTGGAGCAAATCCACCAAGCGGACTTCCGCCCACTCTCGTCTCTAACAGACGGTGTGCATTATCATCTAGTTGAAGCCGAAAACCAACAAGACCTCGACTATATCGAAGACGCCCTCGACAAATTAGGGTATTTAGTGAAAGAGGATTAAACGAAAGGAGCACCACACGATTGGGCACTGACCCCCGTAAATGAGAATTAAATAAAAACACCTCCAAGTTGGATTTGGTACAATATTATCAAATACGCATGGAGGTGTCTTTTTATGGTTAAAAATCGTGTTGCTTATTCAGCCGATATTAAAAATAAAGCCGTAGAAATGAAATTACAGGGATATAGTACAAAACAAGTAATGCAGGAGTTAAACATTAAAAACAAAACGCAAGTAGAAACATGGTTTAGATGGTATAAAAATGGAGAAACACATCGTTTCCACCAACAGGTGGGTAAACAATATTCTTATGAAAAAGGAATGGCTAAACTTTCTGAAATCGATCAATTAAAATTAGAATTACGAAGAAAGAAGTTGAATTAGAAATATTAAAAAAATACAAGGAATTGGAAAGGAAGTGTCGCCTCAAGCAGTTGTAAAATTAGTAGAAGAATTGAAAGGTAAATATACAGTTCATTTAATCTGTTTTTGCCTTAATGTACCCATATCTACTTACTACCGATGGAAAAAAAGAAAGACTTTTCTCCAACCGTTATCGAGGAAACTATTGGTAAAAATTTGTAAGAAAAAAACAAATTTATTTACGGGTACAGAAAGATTAAGCATTTGATTCAGAAGGAATTAAATCAGATTGTTAACCATAAGGTTGTGCAGCGGATTATGCAGAAAAAAATGGTTGGAATTGTGCCGTGAAAAACGAAAAAAAGCTATCAAAAATAGGTAAACCTTTCTCAATTACTGGCAATACTCTGAATAGAGATTTTTTTCAGCGGATAAACCTATGCAAAAAGTTGACTACTGATATCACATATTTACCTTTTCGGCCCTAAACGATTATATTTGTCGTCGATTATGGATTTATACAATGGAGAAATACTAGCTTATACAATTGGTTCTAAAACAAGATACTAAGTTTGTATTGGATACTTTAAATCAAATTGACTTACCTAAGGGTGTTCTACTACATAGTGATCAAGGCAGCGTTTATACTTCCGCCGAATACTACAATTTATGTAAAGAAAAAAACATTATCCGCAGTATGTCCCGTAAGGGGACACCCGCAGATAATGCGCCCATCGAAAGCTTCCATTCTTCCCTAAAGTGCGAAGCTTTCTACATAAAAGATGAAGTAATAACTTCATCTTCTATTGTAATTCAAATTGTAGAAAATTACATCAAATATTATAATGAAAATAGAATCCAACAAAAATTGGACTACCTGTCTCCGGTTGAATACCGGAGACGGTAGCCCTAGGGTGTTTTTATTAAATTCTCACTTTTTGGGGTCAGTCCCATTGTGTGGTGCTCCTTTTTTTTATTCTTTCGAAGAATGTCGTTTGCCTAATCTTTTTGCCTGTGCTTCTGTCATCTCTACAACATTACCCCAATTTGTATTGTGTGGCATGTTCGCTTTATTGTACCAATACACATCCGACTTTCCTTTTTTAGCTACATAAACTGTGCGCTGTTCTTCTTGATTCACAGTTGCTTCTGTAGCAGCTTCTGTCGTAGCTACGGTTGTTTCTACTTTCTTCTTCGCAAATAAAGGCTCCGCATTACCAGTTGCATAGTCGATTTTTGCATTTGGCGAAGTATTATCAAGAGTCACATGAGTCACGCCGTCTTTATCGATGTTCTCTTGTTTTGTACCAAAAGAAATCTTCATCAGGGTTCCATCACTCTTTATTCCAGCATACTGCAACTCAATTTTTCGAGGAATGAGTTCATCCCCTTCGTAAATTGGCGTTACTTTATAATCCAACCAATCATTCGGATGAGCATTAATCCAATCCGCAAGATTATTCTCGTAGAAAAGCATCGCGGTTTGGTTTGCCGAATCTTTATCGGACAAGCTACCTGTATTTAACAGGGCTGTCATTGGTGTTAAATTACGTAGTTCATTATCTAGCCCACTGAATTGATATCCGACTAAATGCCCGCGATTCATCAACCAAGCTTCTTTCCCACTTCCGGAGTCATCAATCGGCATTTTGTAGTTATGCCAACCAACAGGATCTACGCTGATTTTCGGTTCTCTTTTTGCTTTCGGTTTATCTTAATATTCAGTTGAATATGAGCTGATGTCGAACGCTCTAATTTATCAAGGTCTCCCAAAACCAATTGTTTTTCCTTCTTAAACGGTAGCAACGAATCTGGCAACTTCGCAGGTGCCACTGTCGTCGTTTCAACTGTTGTGACTTTCGCTACCTCTTCTGTTGTCGCCTTAGACTCTTTCTTATGTCCCCCACACGCTGCTAAAGAAACGCAAGCGACTACTAATAACCCCAATTTCCAATTCGATTGAATCTTCACCGTAATTCCCCCTAATACACTTTGTTAAAAAACCACACTAACTAGATTTAGTATAGTCCTCCTACATCCTGAATACAATAGAGTTATTATTTATTTTTCGTCCTTTCGGGTGAAAAAACCGTATAGGATATTTTACGAATAGAAAAAGACCTGACATTTCTGCCAGGTCTATGAAGCTACGTTATATTTTTATCTTACAGATTTATTGAGTAAAACACTCTTTTCCTTTGCTTAAAAGCCACTGATTGGCCCACTCTAGAACAGGCAATTCCCGGTTCGCCAAGAGTACGCCCCAAGGTTTCGTCGCGCACCTTTTGTACTCTCTGCTGGCTTCTTCATATGTGAGTTTCAACGTCGACAACTCAAACTCCTCTAATTCTTTGGAGTCATTTCTGTTTCCCCGAAACTCGTCACGAGGCAGAGAAAATAGTGGTTCACATTATGGCGGTGAATCTGATTGTAGTAGTCGCTCACCGTACCAATCTTGCAAAGCACCTCCACGCTCGCGCCAAGCTCTTCCTTCAGCTCCCGATGAATCGCCTCTTCAGGAGTCTCTCCTGCTTCAACACCACCGCCAGCTGTTTCAATAAAGGCTCCATTGCCGAAGATATCGTCTCTAACGACACGGACAAAGTAGAAAAATCCTTCCTCGTCCACAACGATTGCACGAGCAACGTGACGATCATGCGTAATCGTTGTTTTCTCCCACTGTGTATCTTCTAATGTTAGTGCTAATTTCTCCACTGCCAAACTCTCTTTCTACAGTATTTCTCTACTATTATCTCTCCTATAAAATAAAAAGACAATCTAAAAACTCACAATTAATCCCTTTCTATCGTTTCTTTTAATATTATTTGTAACATGATAAAATAATAACAAAAGTACATTTGGGAGGGTTTTATGAAAAACAAAATTTTATTGGGTTCTGTTACAGCGTTAGCACCTTTTGTATTAGCAGCCTGCGGTCATTCGAGCAAAACTGTTCAAGAAACAACAACTCAAGCGTCTACTGAAGCAGTTACTAAAGCAGTCGCTGAAACAACCACGAAAACAACTGCACAAGCAGATACGAACTCAACATCGACATCACACACACTTCAGATATTGGAGAAATTCAACGTGTTGGGTCTTCTGAATATGGGTACGTAGACATTCCAAAGAGTTGGGTTCCTTTCAAAGACCCTAGGGGTGGAAACGTGATTCAATATAGTGACGGAACAAATATCAACATCATTACCTTGACTAGCATTCCTCGTGAAAGAGCTAACCTCAAAGACGGAGATACGTACAACGCTGAACTCATTGCGAATCGAATTTATTATTCATGGAAGAAAAACGAGAACATTGAAAAATTATGGGGTTCAAAATCTTGGGTTTCTGGAAATGAGAGTTATCAGGTGAATCTGATTACAAAATCTGGAAAAATTCTTGTTACTTGGATTTTCCAAAAAGATGATACCGTCTATAAAGTTTCACTCGAAGGAGATAGAGAGACACTTCTCCTCTTAATCCCTTATGTTGAAAGTACATGGGGCTTAACAGATCAAAGTCCAGTTTCTAGGTAAGAGATTCTACCTAAGGTATTAGTTTAAATTTAAAATTGTTAAGATTAATAACAAATTTAAGGAGAACGTTCATTATGAAAAACAAAATCGTATTTGGTTCTGTGACACTCCTGTCTGCGTTAGTGCTAGCGGCTTGCGGTAACGGGGAAAAGAAAGCACCTGAAACAACTGTGACGCCAACAACAGAAGCAACTACTACAGCTCCTACAACAACTACCATCGCTTCTTCTGAGACAAAGAAGTATCTCTTGCTGATACTCAACGTGTCGGACGTGAAGATGTTGGTTATTTCAACGTTCCTAAAGATTGGGTAGCATACAAAGACCCAAACGGTGGCCCTCAATTCCAATATGCTTCCAAAGATCCATACAACATGATTACGATTAATGGGTATGGTAAAGACCAATTACACGTAAATGCTGGAGAAACTTTCGGGGCTGAGTTACTAGCTAACCGTTTGTATGAAGGCTGGCAATACAATCCTAAAGTTGATAAAACGCAAAAGGAAAAGACAGAATTTGCTGGTGAGGATGCTTTCCTAATTAAAATTCAATTGAAAGATGGCAAATACTTGTTCCAATGGGTTTTCCAAAGAGGCGAAAAAGTATATGACGTTTTACTGGAAGGAACAGAGGCTACCGCCGGAACAGTAAGACCTATTCTTGAACAATCTTGGGGCTTAGATTCAAAAACTCCAGGCCAATAAACAACAATCTGAACTAAATCAAGGAGATCAATCAGTATGAAAAACAAAATTTTATTAAGTTCTGTAACGCTTCTATCGGCTTTAATGGTAGCCGCTTGCGGTAATGGAGAAAAGAAAACGACGGAAACAACGGCAGCTCCAACAACAGAAGTAACTACTGCTACGCCAACGACAACTGCTCCAACAACAACTGCTAGCGCTTCTTCTGATGCAAAAGAAGTCTCACTTGGAGATACTCAACGTATCGGACGTGAAGATGTGGGCTATATCAATGTTCCTAAAGATTGGATAGTATACAGCAGCTCAAAATATCCTGATTTATTCCGTTATTCTTCGCCAGATAAATACAATATTTTATTACTCAAAAGTTTTAGTAAAGAGCAATTTAAACTTAACGATGGGGAACCCTGGGGAACAAAAGCAGTTGCGGACCGCATGTATGTTACCTGGAAAGATGACAAAAAGCAGACTAGTTTAGAGGGCGTAAAGACAAAATTCGCTGGAGAAGAAGCTATCTTATTAAAAGTAACATTTACAGACGGAAAAACTCTATACGATTGGTTCTTCCTAAAAGGAGATCTCGTTTATCGAGTTGCAATCGAAGGGTCAGAAGAAACAATCAACTCATTAAGACCTATTTTACAAAATACATGGAGCTTAGATTCAAAATTTCCTAGACAATACTAAAAGAGACTGATTCGCACATTTTCACAGTTCGAGAAAAATTGGCTCTCTATTTAAATTTAATCTAAAGAATGCTAAAATAACCTTGTGACAACAACTTTTAAGGAGAACAATCATAATGAAAAATAAAATTTTATTAGGTTCTGTGACGCTTCTGTCTGCTTTAATGGTAGCAGCTTGCGGAAACGGTGAAAAGAAAGCAACGGAAACAACGGCAGCTCCAACTACAGAAGTAACTACAGCTGCACCAACTACAACAGCTCCGACAACTACTGCTAGCGCTTCTTCTGAGACAAAAGAAGTTTCACTTGAAGATACTAAACGTATCGGACGTGAAGATACTGGTTATGTCAACGTTCCTAAAGACTGGGTAGAATTCAAAGCTGCCAATGGTGGCGATCAGTATCAATATGCTGCATTAGATGGATATAATATTGTGACATTAAACGTCTTCACTAAGGACAAATACCAACCTGTCGAAGGTGAAACATGGGGCGCAGAAATGGTTGCGAACCGTTTATATGGTACATACCAAAAAAATCCTAGTATTGAAAAAATCCAAGGTGCCAAAAGAAAAGTGGTCGGAATGGATGCTTTTCTAGTTCAAATTCTTACAAAAGATGGTAAATATTTCTTCACCTGGGTCTTCCAAAAAGACGACAAAGTATATTCAACAAGCTTTGAAGGAAATAAAGAAACACTTTTAAAAATGTTTGACTTGATTGAACAAACATGGGGCTTAGATCCAAAAACTCCTGGAAAATAATCAATCGTTAATTACTGAGACTAATCCCTATGATTAGTCTCTTATTTTATACTCTTTTTGGCATTATTTAAATCCCATCTCATTAATGGTAAAATAGACCTATAACAACCTTTAAGGAGAACAATCATTATGAAAAATAAAATTTTATTAGGTTCTGTGACGCTTCTGTCTGCTTTATTGGTAGCGGCTTGCGGTAACGGAGAAAAGAAAGCAACGGAAACAACTGCAACTCCAACAACAGAAGTAACTACAGCTGCACCTACTACTACAGTTCAAACAACTACTGTGGGTGCTTCTTCTGAGACAAAAGAAGTTTCACTGGCAGATACTCAACGTATCGGACGTGAAGATACTGGTTATGTCAATGTTCCTAAAGACTGGGTAAGGTTCAAAGAAATCGAAGGAAACAATCCACAACAGTACCAATACTCAGCGCGAGATGCATACAATGTTGTGACATTAACCGGCTACTCTAAAGACCAAGTAAAACTTGGGAAAAATGACACCTGGGGCGCAGAGTTAGTGGCGAACCGTTTATATACTACATACGAAAATAATTCTGAAATTGCTAAAATCCAAGGCGCAAAATCAAAAGTGGTTGGAATGGATGCTTTTGTCATCCAATCTCTTACAAAAGATGGAAAATATTTCTTCACCTGGATCTTCCAAAAAAACGATAAAGTATATACAGTAGCCTTTGACGGAGACAAAAACACTCTTCAAAAAATGATTGACTTGATTGAACAATCATGGGGCTTAGATCCAAATACTCCTGGGAAATAATCAATAATTAAATAACGGAGGCTAATCACTATGATTAGTCTCTTTTTTATACACTATCGTTCCCCTTTGTCAGCAAAAATAACCTAGTTGCATTTTAATTTATAAGTGATATAATACAAATATAATAAAACCTATTAAGGAGAACAATCATGATGAAAAACAAAATTTTATTAGGTTCTGTAACGCTTCTATCTGCGTTAATGGTAGCCGCTTGCGGAAACGGAGAAAAGAAAGCAACTGAAACTGTTGCTGCACCAACAACTGAAGTAACTACGGCTGCACCAACTACAGCTGCACCAACTACAACAGCAAACGACAACAGCTCAAGCATCAACTCCTGGCGCTTCTTCAGAAACAAAAAAAGTATCACTTGAAGATACTCAACGTGTTGGGAACGAAAGTCTTGGCTATGTCAACGTTCCTAAGGACTGGAAAGTATTCAAAGCCTCAAACGACCCTGATAGTTTCTATTATTCGTCAGCAGATGAATATAATATTCTGTATCTCAATGCTTATCCTAAAGATAAAGTTAAACTTAATGATGGTGAAACGTTTGGCGCTGAGTTAATTGCGAACCGTACGCTCACTAACTTCAAAAATGATAAAGCACAAACTAGCCTTCAAGGCGTAAGAGCTGATTTTGCTGGCGAAAAAGCTTACTTAATCAAAGCAACTTTTTCAGATGGAAAAACCTTATTCCAATGGATTTTCCAAAAAGGCGATAACGTTTATGTAGTCTCAATCGAAGGTTCAGAAGAAATGGTTAAATCATTAAGACCTATTCTTGACCAATCTTGGGGCTTAGATGCAAAAAAAACTGGACTATAATATAAAAATCAGGTATTAACCAAATCGAGGAGAAAAACAATATGAAAAACAAAATTTTATTAACCTCTGTAACGCTTCTATCTGCATTAATGGTAGCGGCTTGCGGAAACGGAGAAAAGAAAACAGCGGAAACTGCTGCAGCTCCAACTACTGAAGTAACGACAGTTGCACCAACGACAACTGCTCCAACTACAACTGCCAGCGCTTCTTCTACAGAAAAAAAAGTATCATTTGAAGATACTCAACGTGTTGGCCGTGAAGAATCTGGTTATATTAACGTTCCTAAGGACTGGGCAACATACCAAGATAAACACACTGGTTCTCAATTCCAGTTTTCTTCACCAGATAAATACAATATTTTATCAATGAACGCGTACACCAAAGATGACATTAAACTGAAAGACGGTGAGAAATTCGGTGCAGAATTACTTGCCAACCGTTTGTATGATACCTGGGAAAAACACAAACAACAGACTAGTATACAAGGCGTAAGAGCTGATTTTGCGGGAGAAAAAGCTTTCTTAATCAAAGTATCATTCTCTGATGGTAAATACCTGTACGAATGGGTCTTCCAAAAAGGTGAGAAAATATACGCAGTCGCACTCGAAGGTACAGCAGACACGATTAATACCGTAAGACCTATTTTACAAGAATCATTTGGTTTAGATCCAAATACTCCAGGAAAATAATCTCTAACAGACTAAAAGAGACTGATTACATTAATCAGTCTCTTTTTTATACTCTATACCCTTTCCTTTTTTGCGAAAACGTTGCCTATTTAAATGAACTCTAAAAAATGATAAAATATTTGTAAGTCAACCACTTTAAGGAGATTCAGCATTATGAAAAACAAAATTTTATTCGGTTCTATGACGCTTCTATCTGCATTTATACTAGCAGCATGTGGAAATGGAGAAAAGAAAACAAACGAAACTACAGCGGAACCAACAACAGAAGTAACGACAACTGCTCCTACAACAACTGGAGGTACTTCTTCTGAGACAAAAGCAGTCTCATATGCAGACACTCAACGTATCGGAAATGATAATATTGGGTATGTTAATGTTCCAAAAGATTGGATACGAAGCACTAAAAATGAAAAGCTATTCGAGTACGATTCAAAAGATGAAAATAGCGTCGTCATACTACAGTCTTTCGCTAAAAGTGACTTACATCCAAAGGACCAGCAAGCTTTTGGAGTAAAACTCTTTGCTACTTTTTATTATAATACCCTCAAAGAAGAGGAAGGTGTGGCAAATATAGACGGTGAATGGTCAATGGTAGGTGGAGAGAAAGCCTACGTGCTTAAATCACACAAAAAAGATGGAGGGTATATTTTTGATTGGTTCTTCCAAAAAGGCGAAAAAGTATACATCATCGTACTTGAAGGTACAGAGGAAGATATCAAAGCCTTCAGACCTATGCTCGAACAATCTTGGGGCTTAGATCCAAATACTCCAGGGAAATAATTATTCACATACTAAAAGAGACTGATTCGCGTAATCAGTCTCTTTCTTTGTCTTTATGCTCTTTTATTCCACTCTTCTCGTAAAACTCCATACTTCACACTGTCATAGTACTGACCTTGGTAGTAGCGGACTTTCCGAATTTGCCCTTCTTTTAGGAACCCTAATTTCTCGGCAACGGCCATCATCCCACCGTTCCCACTCCAAGTCGTCATGCCAATATGTTCGAGCGCATCGGTTTCTTGGAAAATGGCATCCACCCACTTCGTTAGCGCAGTGGTCGCAATTCCTTGGCTCCATAATTGGTCGTCATAGATCACAATTCCGATTTCTAGCCATCGTGTAGCTTCATCCTCCCATGATTTTGAAACCATCCCGACAGGCTGACCGTTAGCGACAACACATCTGCAATCGTCGCTCATTAAAAAGTTCGCAATCGGGCTTGCTATGAAACTTTTGGCGTCATCGAACTCACGATAATCATTAAAATACGGCGCGTTCAACTTCGTCCACTCTGGCTGATCCGTTGAAAAACCAATCTTCCAAATCGTTTCAAGGAAGCTTTTATTAAAAGGAACTAGTTGCACCTCGGTTGTTTGCTTTAATCTTTCCACTGATTCATTCCTCCTTCTACATTTACCACGTCAAAACCTTTTGTCTCCAAGAACTGACACGCACGCTCCGAACGCATGCCACCTTGGCAAATCACATAATAGCGTTTCGACGCATCCAGTTGCTCGTATCCATTCTCTAACGTGCTAAGCGGCGCATTCAATGCACCCTCAATATGCCCTGCTTGGAATTCATCCACTTCACGAACATCTAGAATCGTGATGTCCTCTTTTTGATTCAATACTTGAAAATCTGCTGGTTTAATTCGTTCCATTTTCTTACTCCCTTTCTCCTACTTCATTTCTTCTCACTTCCTACTGTATCGTATTTCAGCGAAAATACAAAGCGCCATGCACGAATCCATGCACGGCACCTGTCTTTATTTAATGTTATGTTTGTTCATCTTTTGTTGGAAGATTCCAGTGATGATTTCACGCAATTCTTCGCGTTCTTTTTCAGGAAGTTCGCCTTCTTGTTTTGCGACTGCGTAAAGTTCAGGATTTTCTTTTGCGATACGTTGAACAGTCTTTGTTGTCGCATGACCTCTGACTAAGAACGGAATCGTCTTAATCCATTCTTCTGGCACTAGCGCTAGAATTTTCTTAGCCGCTTCTTTATCCGTCAACACCGCTGTGCTCAATCCTTTTTTAATTTGTTCTTGTTCTCTTTCTGTAAAATCTTTTAAATCCATCTCTGATCCTCTTTTCTGACTCTAATCTCTACCCTATTTATTATAATCAAATCGGATTACTTGAGCATCTACATCAACTTGGGCATGTACTCCAAAAGGAACAATACAGCGTGGTGTCGCATGTCCAACATTAATATTGTAAACAATAGAGACGTCTTTGTCCGTTAACTCCTCTAATAGTACTGCTTTATATTCTTCATAATGAATTTCGTTTTGAGGTTTACCCACCAAGATACCAGAAACTACATCAAAGATTCCATACTGTTTTAAAGCTTGAATCATCTTTCTATACAACTCAACACTTGGTAGTTCCTCGCTTGTTTCCAGCAACAGAATTTTCCCACTCCAGTCTTCAAGCGTTGGAAATAGCTTATATTTCTGAGTAAGCTGTACAGAATCTGCATATAGTGAAGAATCGAAACAATCATACATTGATTCTAAGCATCCTCCTAGAATAGGCCCACTAAACTGTGTATTTCCTTTTAATAATTCAAATCCTTGATTTGGAAAACTTGGCATCGAAACGCCTAATCCCTTTTCACTAAAATCTTCTCTCTCCTGATACCAAATCTCACTTGGGCGTATTTCTTTAATTCTTCCTGTTGTCAGTAATTCCTCAAAATACGATTTCGTATATGGGAGCATTTCCGTTGAAAGTTCACATACATCCGGTAAGAAAGCCTGCCCATAAAAGCTTTGAATGCCAACTTTATGTAACATTAAATGATTCATTGTTGTATCTGAAAAACCTAAAAAAATCTTCTGTTTAGCAACCTTTTTAAGCGCGTCCTGTTCAAATAAGTAAGGGAGTAGGCGATAAGTATCATCCCCGCCAATCGCAGTTAAAATCATATCAATCGAGTCATCTTGAAATGCAGCTAGCAAATCTTGCGCTCTACATTCTGGATGCTGCTTAATAAATTCAAGTCCTTTTAAAGCATGGGGTAAAAATTCAACTGCTACACCGTACTCTTCTATACGTTTCTTTCCAAGATTGAGTTCATGCTGAATGAAGTTCTCTCCCATTATTCCGCTAGATAAGCTAACGATTCCTATCTTCTTTACTTTCATCTGTAATCCTCCTTAAGTGCGGATTAGTACTCTCTATAGAAACAGGATTCGGCTCACTTCGTTAATGGTACCGCAGTGATTCCAAATCCTGTCTCTTTAAGTTTGCTATTTATATTACCATAGGTACTATTAGGATTCAATCCCACATCTTATCCTATTTACGTTTCCTAAAGAATTTCTACGTTCTCTCCACGTACTTCGCATTATCCATAATAAATGGCTTCGCTAGGCCTTCTCCGGTATAGTCTTGATATTTCGTTTCAAGATACTTGTAGACATCTTCTTTCGTCTTGAACTTAATCGCTTGGTATGGTTCCTCGAAGGTGAGTTTTTCAACAAAAAGGAACTCGTCCCCCGTCGGCACTAAGACTCCCACGTGGCCGATAAAGAGCGATTCCCCGTCCAAATTATCGTGAATCACGACCGAGAGCATACGCGCATTCTCGTCAAAAGTAAATTGCGACAGGAACTGTTCCATCTTCTTCGCATGCGTCTTCACGTCTGTCGTGGCTTCCGTTTCCACACGCGAGAACAAACGATTCAAGTCTTCTTTTTCGTCCGCGCTAAAGAGATGTCCCTTGTCAATCGCATCATTATCGATGAATAAGAGCTCGCTGTCCGCAGCAGTCTTCGGAATCGCAATCTTATTCTTCAGCAGCGCATACGTATTGATACGGCAGTTCGTTCCAACAAAATCGCCGTGTTTTGCAGTCCAAAGCGAACTGATTTTTTCAACGTCATACTCCGTTTGTAAACGAAGCAAAATCCCCTTGCAAGCCCGTTTCGCCGACCGTCTCATTGTAGTCATTCACGAACTCGAAGAACTTCTCCACACTTTCTTTATCTAAATACGCAGACAACAACGCCTTCACTTCCTCAACGCTTGAAGGATTGCTGATGTTGGTGTACGTCGCAACCCACTGCGGAGCTTCCTGAGTCTGTGCGGCCACAGTTGTTGTCTCTGGTGAAGTCTGTGTTGTCGTTTCTTTTTGCGTCTGTCCGCATCCGGCTAAGCCGACAAGCACGGCTGCACAAAGTCCTAATTTTACTGTTTTCGAAATACTCTTCATTCTTTTCTCCCTTTCACTGTCATTTTCTACGATTACCAAGCGTAGTTCGGTTCACCGCACGTCACCATCGCCGCCAACAACTCTTCTGGCGTTACTTTTTTCAACCCGCCGTACGTTGGATCTTGGACATGCGTCATCGAATCTAAATAATAAATCGCTGAAATATCTTTCCCATCTGGCGTCAGCTCATAACCAATCCCTATCACATTATGTTCCCCTGATTTTCCAGAATAAATCTGCGAAATGGTAAAGGTGTAATAGAGCGGATAACCGTCGTCGATATTCTTGCGAACTCGTTCCTTGAACAAACGCATATCCTCGGAATCAGGACTGGCATTCGTAACGGTCGCAAGGCGATAACCGGCCTGACCAGCTTTAGGCTCTGGATATCCAAATAAATGCTGATTCAACACGCGAATCGCTTCCCGGTTATGCGTCCCGTAAGGTTCATACGTTCCCATTTCTTTGGCTAATTGCTGTTGCGAAACGGTAATTCCTTGGGTCGATAACATCATGCTCACCGTTGTCGGCGCACAAAAATACCATTTCTCTTGGATTTGTGGCGCAACAGACAACAACTTCTTGCGACTCGCGGGTGCAGTTGTCGTTGTTTCAGTTGTTTGTGTCTCGGACGCGACCGTTGTTACAGCCGCCTCCGCTGTGGTCGGAGTTGTACCGGCTGTGGTTGTGCCTTGAGACGATTCTGTCTCCTGTGCCACTGTTGCAGCAGTTGCTTCGGTCGTCTTTTGACTCTGTTCATCCGTATGAACACACGCAGCTAGTAGAAATACACCAAGCAATACGACTGCCATCAGATTCTTTTTCATAAAAATGCCCCCTGTCTTAGACAATAAGCGCAATAGTCAACTTCCAAATTAACTTCTCCACGGCATTTGAGGATATTCCCTCCAAGCGTCTTTTCCTAGAGGCAAGTCTTTGATTTCCCCGATAGACGGATCGAGCTCGTAGGCTTGTTTCAAGGTCACTAGCATCAAGTCCTCAATGGTATGTTCCTCGTTGCATAGAAACTGCCACATGCCATCGTCCTCGTCATGACTTACATATAAAATCGGCTTTTCTCCTTTTGCAATATGCTTGCACAGAATCGTTGCCGTATTTGGATCTTCACGAAATGGAAAACTCATAACCATCCTCCTAACCCTACTTTTATATTTCAATCTTTGAATGCGGTTTCAACTCTCTCACTTATAATCTATCCTATTCTCTAGAAAAATACAATAAAACCTCTGTGAAATTTAGGAAAACAATATAAAAAAACGAGCACCCGAAGATGCCCGTTTCGTTTTAGAATAAATCAAAAATTAACTTGAAGTTTAAGATGGTTAGGATAACGGCTACCGCATATCCAAGGAAAGTATTCCATTTGGCGTTGGTGAACTCGCCCATGAGTGATTTCTTCGACGTGAAGTAAATCAATGGGAAGATGGAGAATGGTAACGCCACTGATAAGAATACTTGTGAGTATACCAAGAGTTGGTCCAATGTTTTTCTTGCGAACCGAATAACATCGCTACGACAATCACCGGTAGTAAGGCGAATAAACGAGTCACCAGACGAATCACCCATTGTGGTAGTTTCATATGTAAGAAACCTTCCATCACGATTTGTCCTGTCAATGTTCCTGTGATTGTTGAGTTTTGTCCACTTGCTAAAAGTGCCACGGCAAAGAGTGTCGATAATGTCGAACTTGCAACCGCACCGGCAATCTTCGAATCTTGCAACGCGTTGTACATTTGCGAGAAGGCAGAAATTTCAGATGCATGTCCGAAGAATAACGCTGCCCCTAAGATTAATAGGAGTGAGTTCACGACGAACGCTAAGCTCAATTGAATGTTTGAGTCCCATGTCATGAAACGAACGGCTTTACGCACGTTGTCTGGGTCTGTGTAATCTACTTTTCTCGTTTGTGAGAGCGACGAATGCAAGTATAAGTTATGCGGCATTACCGTTGCCCCGACAATCCCTAGCGCCAATGTTAAAATGCTATCGTGCCCAGGAGTTGTTGGTTCGAATAACTGCGCCGTTGGTAAAAATCCTGTGAAAATTCCTGAGATACTTGGTTCTGCTAACGCTACTAAATACACGAAAATCAAGAGGATTGTTAAAATTAACGTTGATACAATCGCTTCGATTTTCTTAAATCCGAGCTTCATAATTCCAAGAAGCAAGAATACGTCCAGAACCGTGATGAAGATGGCTCCCATAATTGGAATTCCAAACAAGAGGTTCAATGCGATGGCTGAGCCAAGCACTTCCGCTAAGTCTGTCGCCATCAGCGCTAATTCGACAATCACCCATAAAATGTGACGAAGCCATTTTGGGGCATGATGCGCTGTTGCTTGCGCTAAGTCCATACGCGTTACAATCCCAAGTTTTCCTGCCATTTGTTGCAACTGCATTGCGATTAATGATGAAATAAGGATTACGAAAAGCAATGTATATTTGTACGAAGCCCCTCCGACCACGCTGGTAATCCAGTTACCTGGGTCCATGTACCCTACTGCTACGAGCGCTCCGGGTCCTAAGAAAGCTTTTAAGTTCTGCCAGAAATTATTATTCTTTGGCGTCTCAATCGATTGATTTACTTCTGAAAGTGATACTTTTTCATGAGTAGACATTCTGTTCTCCCCTTTCTATTGCAAATAATTTTCATTGTATGTAAATCTTCTGAAAACAAGTCATATCTATATAAAAAACAGTACCTATTATAGCACTCAAGCACTCATCGTGCAATGTGAGATGTTACAGTTCATCAAACTGCTGTCTTTCCTCCTAGCAAATAAACTGAAATCAGGAAACAAAAAATGGAAATAAACTCTAAAAGCTTACTTCCATTTTAAGACATTTATATTATTTACACCGTGCTCTGCTTAAAACGATTGTCGTCTGACAAGAGTTGTAGAAACCTCTACAGATTTTCTTTTATCTCCATTGATAATCGCAAGAACTCCATCAATCATTTCTTTTGCTAACTGACTATAATCTGGAGAAATGGTTGATAATGCAGGTGTATAATATTGTGCTATTGGAATGTTATCAAACCCTACAATAGCTAATTGGTCCGGAATCGAGATTCCTTTTTCGTAACACGCACGAATAATCCCTTGGACTTTTTCATCCCCAGAGACAAATATAATATCCGGTATATTCGTATCTGTTAAATTATCCATCGCATAATGATACACAGATTCAATCGTAGCTAATCCATAAACAACTTCTAAAGCAATTCCATACTTTTTCTCTTTTACAAAAGTACGAGCCCCCTTCTCACGATCTTTGTTAACCAGTGACTCTCCACCCATTAGCAACCACATATTCCGGAGCTCTTTCTCAGATACTGCTCCCATTAATTCGAACATAGCTTGGAAATCATTATTTGAAACATAAATAACACCCTCAGTTTGAGATTTCCCAAAAACAATAAAAGGCATATTATTTTTCTTTAAATATTGAATTCTACTATCATCTTTACCTTCATAAAAGACAATAACTCCATCGACTAAACTTCCAGTACTTGAAATAATAGAATCCTTAATTGAATCCCTTCACCAAAAATACTCGACGATTGCATTGACTCCCATTTCTTTACAAGTTTGTAAAACCTTATCCAATAGTGTCTGGAACCAGATTAATGGGAAGGACTCCATCTTCTTGACTGAAATGAGAATATTCGTTGTTTCTTTCTTAGTCAGATTTTGTGCATACGCATTTGGAATATAAGACAGTTCATCAATTACCTTCATCACAGACTGGTAAGTTTCTGATCTAACTCCATCACCACCATTGATAACACGGGAAACAGTCTTAGGAGAGACCCCTGAAATGCGCGCAATATCATAAATAGTAGCCTTTCTCTTAAACTTTTCCATCCTTACTCCTTATAAATTTATTTTTTCGATAACTATACTAATTATCATTATTGATGCATTCTGTTCACTCGAAATCTTAAGAGTTCACTTTTATATCCAAGCAATTCAAAATATCTGATGATCATCGCTTGAATAAATGTGTAAGATATTGGAATGCCACATAATTCTATCAAATATAATTCAGTGAGACAATTCATTTCTTTTAGTTCTTGATCTATTTGATTAATGTAACTTTCTAGCATTGGCATTAGCTTTTCTTTGAAAATTACTTTTTTCATTATTTGATCCATTGGAAGACGAAATGCCCATACCCATTCACAAATCTCGTGAAATGTATGAATATGACATTCCTTCTCTAGGCATTCTCTATTATAATATCGAATGCTGCCATTATCAAAATTTATCTTACATACTTTCATCCCATAATAACTCCTCTATCCATCCTATACTAGGAAATTGACATTCGACATCTCTTTAGCGAATACTTATTCATCTAAAAAAGAGCAAGGAAATCCTTGCTCTTTAATCCGTATCTAACTAATCTCTTCAACATAAATGACACCTGGAAGATTAGAAAGTTCTTCCATAAGTCGAAGATGTTCAAAGCTGCCAGCTAATTCTAACGTTACAAAAGAAGCAATTTTCTTCTCTGGTACATCGAAATACTGGATTCGACTTTGGTTCACTTCACCGAATGCAGTCCTTGAGTCAGTAATTCGAATTCGATTTTCTGCACAATAGACTAATACACGATTATAGGCTTCCGTAGAATTGACTACAATATAGAGTTCAATTACTCGAGAGCGTTTTTGAAGATACATCTTTAACGGTTGAAACATGGATATCACGCCCCAAATAGAAACGGCTGCTAAAATTGCTCCTTGATAAAAGCCGACTCCAATTGCGAGTCCTATCCCTGCAGAACCCCAAATACCAGCGGCTGTGGTTAACCCTGTAACTTTTTTCTTTTCTGTGACAAGGATCGTTCCTGCCCCTAAGAAACCAACTCCCGAAACAACCTGTGCTCCTAATCTGGTCGGATCTCCTGTCCCAAACTTATAAGAAACAAATTCATTAGTCATCATGATTAAACATGCCGCAACACAAACGACACTATGCGTTCTAATTCCTGCTGGTTGCGATTTACTACCTCGCTCCATGCCGATAACCATTCCGGCTATCAAAGACAATGCAATTCGGATAAATATCTGTATTCGTTAATTCAATACCTGATGTAACCATAATTATTTTCTAGTTGTTTTGCCACGTCTTTGTGTGAAGTAAAGTACTGCTGAAGAAATAATCATCAATACAATTGTATATACAAAGACAAGCGCTTGTGCATTTGATGTTGCTGTTTCATCCCCAGCTGATCGGATAGTAATACCTAAAGGTTGAGCTAATGGATGATATAAGAATACAGATAAGTCAAAGTCTGTTAATAGAGAGTTAAAGTTAAGAGCAATAACTGAAAGTACTACCGGTAGAATAAACGGAATAATAACCTTCATCATTGTATAAAACGGAGACGCACCCATACTACGAGCTGCATCTTCCATCTCATCATCAACACTAAACAAAATAGCACGAACCATACGATAAGAGAATGGAATCTTCACAATAATATATCCAATTAATAGAATTACTAGCGTTCCTACTAAAATGAAATTAAATACAAGTGGTTGTGGTTGATTAAATGTAAATAGCAAACTAATTGCTAATAAAGTATTTGGTAATAACCAAGGTAATAACGCACCATATTCAAATAAGGAGTCAAAGCGAGCTTTATGTTTACGAACCACACGTGCAAATACAACGGCAAGAACTGTCGCAGTGATAGCAGCAAGACTGGCATATACAAAGCTGACTAAGAATGGTGAGAACGCAACACTATTAGTGAAGAACTGATGATAGTTTTCTAGAGTAAAGTTAGCTAATGACAAGTTACCTGTTTGAATCGCCACTGGATCAGTGAATGAGTACAAGACAATGAAAATCAAAGGTAACATGAACACTACGAATAAAGCGTATGCCACGATATGCGCAATGATATTCCATGGTTTTGAAGTAATCTTTTGTTTTTTCAAAGGTGCTTTTGTTTTAGAAATTGAAATATAATTTCCACCTTTTTCAATCTTATTCATGATACTTAATAAGATTGTTGTTGCAACCCCTAGGACAATCGCAAGTAACGCAGCAAGGTCACGAGAGTTCCCCATCCCTGCAAAAGTGATAATCATCGGGTTAATTGTTTGGAATTGTTTACCCCCTACAATCATTGGAGCCGCAACTGCTGATAACCCGCTTAAGAAAATCATGATTGTTAAGGCAAATAATGTTGGCGTTAATGTTGGTAAAACAATTTCTGAATACGGTAAATGGTTTTGCTCCCATATTACGCGCTGCTTCAATAGTATGATAATCGACACCACGAATGGTATTTGTTAAGAACAATGTATGGTTGGCTGTACCTGAGAAGGTCATAATGAATAATACAGCACCATATCCCACAAACCAGTTTGGATCAAGGTTTGGTAGGAAGTTTTGAAGAATTCTTGTAATCATTCCATAAGGGCCGTATACGAATTTATACCCTGTTGCAAGAACCACACCACCATAAATTAAAGATGTCATATATCCAAGTTTTAAGATCTTGGCACCTTTAATATCGAAGTATTCTGTGAACAACACACAAAGAAGACCGACTACGTTAACTGTAACAATTAACGATAATGCTAGTTTAAAACTGTTCATAATACTTTGAATTGCACGTGGTGATTTAAGTACACGATTAACAGCATCTAGCGAGAATTGTCCATCTTTGACAAACACACTTAATACCAAATCAATATTTGGATAAATAATAAACGTTACGAGGAACCAGATTAGCCCTATACGAATGAGCCAATCTTTCCAATTTAACTTATGACGCATGTTGTACCTCCCTAATATTGCACGACATCTGAAGGTGTAATATAAAGTTCCACATTTTCCCCTACAGATTTGATTGCAAATTGACTATCAATACGTGTAACGTTAACAACCTGATGGTCTGACACTTGAACAGTGTAACGAACTGTTACACCTGAAAATTCTGTATCAATAATTGTTCCTTTTAGAACAATATCGTCTTCTGTTTCACGTCTGAAACGAATTTTTTCTAAACGAATATATCCTTTTTTATCTTCTAAAGGAATGTTTGGATTGCTTTCTAAAATCTCATGAACTGTTTCTTCAGAAAGGACGTTAATATCTCCGATAAAATCACAAACAAATTCTGTTTTAGATTGATGGTAAATTTCAGGAGGTGTTCCCACTTGTTCGATGAAACCATTGTTAAATACAGCAATTCTATCTGATAATGTCAATGCCTCTTCTTGGTCGTGTGTAACATACAATGTTGTAATTCCTAAATCTTTTTGTAGACGTTTCAATTCTTTTCTTAGGTCTACACGTAATTTAGCATCCAAGTTAGAGAGCGGTTCGTCAAGACAGAGAATTTGGTTCTAATACTAATGCACGGGCTAGCGCCACACGTTGTTGTTGCCCTCCGGATAATTCAGATACATTACGTTGCAATTGTTGGTCAGAAATTTTAATTTTTGCTGCTACCGCTGCAACTTTTGCTTTAATCACATCTGGAGCTACTTTCTTCACTTTCAAACCAAAAGCAATATTATCAAAAACCGTCATTGTTGGGAATAATGCATAAGATTGGAACACAATTCCGATTCCACGTTTTTCAGGTTCTAATTTAGTAACATCCTTACCATTTACTTCAATACGACCTGCTGATGGATCTAAGAACCCAACTAATGCACGTAAAGTTGTTGATTTTCCGCAACCTGAAGGTCCTAAGAATGTAAAGAACTCCCCTTCGTTAATTTCTAAATTCAAATTGTCAATCGCAATAAAATCACCGTATTTAATTTGAATGTTATCAAATTTAATCATATCGTTTACTCCTTTGTGTTATCTTAAAAAGTCTCGCGTAGACTCTTTCTATGGAATAGAGTAGAATCCTAGCGAGACTCTTATTGATTAATTCAACATTTAATACTATTTAACGTATTCTAATTCAGCTTTTTCAACCCATTGGTCTAAGTATTTACCAACAACTTCCCAGTTAATATCTTGTGGTTTAAGTTGGTCAACAAATTTCTTAGTTGCTTCTGGTAATTCTTTTAGAGCATCTTTATTCGCTGGAATAGAACCGAATTTTTGGCTGTATTCAGCTTGGATGTCTGCTTGACCGAACCAGTTGATGAATTCTTTTGCTAATGCTTGTTTCTTACTTGTGTTAAGAATCATTGTTTGTTCAGTTACGAATGGAACCCCGATTTCAGGTGACATTACTTTGAATTCAACATTTTGTTCTTTTTGTCCGACTAACGCTCCAGAACCCCAGATCATACCGTATTGAATTGGGCTTTCTTTATCTAACACTTTAACAACTGTGCTTTCACCTTTTTGAAGAGTATAGGCATTTGCAAAGTATTCTTTTGCAACTTCCCATCCTTTTTCTGATACGCCTAAATCTCCTTTTTCATCAAGGTAACGAACTAAGATACTTGCGTAAATCGCACGTCCTGTTCCTCCAGTTAATCCATAGATAGAATATTGGCCTTTATATTTTTCTGCTAATTCAGTCCAGTCTTTAGGCATTACTTTAGCTTCTGGATTTCCAATCAATACTAAAGGTTGAACGATAACTGGGTTATAGTATCCATCTTTATCGGCTAATGATGCATCAATCTTGTTAAGCCATTCTGGTTTGAATTGAGCTAGAAGGTTTGCATCACGAAGTTTATTTGAGTCTACAGCACCGATACCAAACACCATATCTGCTACTGAGTTATTTTTTTCAGCGATAACACGGTCAGCTAATTGCGCACCAGCGATATCCACCATACGAATGTTGAAACCAGCTTCTTTCGCTTTAGCAGTTAGCCAATCTCCACGTCCATTTGAAACAGAGTTAGAATAAATTACTAATTCTTGGCTCTTATCCGCTTTTTCTTCTGATTGTGCTTGAGGTGCAGTTGTTGTAGCGTTTGATGAACTATTTGCTCCTCCTGAGCATGCAGCTAATGTTGTAACTGCAAGCCCTGCAGCTAGTAAAGTTTTTAAAAATTTCGATTTTTTCATGTTGAAATCTCCTTTTTGTTTTTATTTGTAATTTTTATTTTCCAAACTTTTCGCAATATGGAACAAAACGTCTCATATCTTCAAACACTGTATAATCGATACGATTTACAGTAATGACAGGAACTTTTTCAAGTAAAACTTTTGTTAATTCCTTTTTCACTTTCGTAAACTCTTCATTTTCTTCTTCAGTTAATGGAACTCGAAGATATCCAATTGAGATATGGAATTGGTAACGATCATGGTTAGGGAAACGAACACCTGCTTTTTCAGAAACATAAGCTCTAATTTCTTCTAATCGTTTAGCGGATTTTTCATCTGCTGGTTCAACTAAAATATTTTGATTTCCCATTTCAGTCACACGCATATGAATCTCTTCGTTTAGCAATGGGAAAATTTCTAGTTGTTTTGCAAAGTAATCATGGATTTCTTGTAATGGTGTATCCAATGGTAGATGGCTACTCCAAAATTCAGGCTCACGATTTTCATGGCAAAGCAATTCAATTACAGTCATATGAATAGAATCTCTAGGGGTGAGAGTAAACTTATCAATAAAAGGTAATTCTCTATAGTGAGCCTGAATAATATCTACAACTTCCATTAAATCTGGTTTTGTATAAAGATTGGCAACAACAGTGTTACCTGGAAAATGATTAAATTCTCCATTTTCTTTAAATTTTATTTTTGTAAGATTTTTCATGTTATTCTTCCTTCTTTTGTTTTTGACACCGGTGTCAAACGGTAACTTCATTATAGTGTGTAACCGATTTCTTGTCAACCGTTTTCATAAACTTTTTTTATTCCTGTTTTTATTGTCTTTTTTACTATTACAAAGCAGAATTATACTATTGATATCCGTTTGGATTTTTCGATTGCCAATTCCATGTATCTCTACACATGTCTTCAACTGATTTCGTTGTCTTCCAATTTAATTCCTTATAAGCTTTGTCTGCATTTGCATAACAAGTCGCAACGTCTCCTGATCTTCTTGGAACAATTTTATAAGGAATTGGAACCCTATTAACTCTTTCAAATGTATTTACAAGTTGTAATACACTAGTGCCTTCTCCTGAACCAAGGTTATAAATATAAACATCTGTTTTTTCAGATACTTTTTCTAACGCTTTTATGTGGCCAATCGCTAAATCCACTACATGGATATAATCTCGAACGCCAGTACCATCTACCGTATCATAATCATCTCCAAAAACACTTAGCTCTGGTCGCTTACCTACCGCTACTTGTGCAATAAAAGGCATCAAGTTGTTCGGAATTCCTGAAGGGTTTTCACCAATCAACCCAGACTCGTGAGCCCCAATTGGATTGAAATAACGAAGCAATGCAATACTCCACTCTGAATCTGCTACATGAACATCTTTTAAAATTTGTTCAAGCATCACTTTGGTGTACCCATAAGGATTTGTTGCACTTGTTGGCATTGTCTCAATGAGGGGTGATTGATTGTGAATGCCGTATACAGTCGCACTCGATGAAAATACAATCTTCTTAACTTTAAACTCTGACATCACTTCAACAAGAGCTAATGTGCTCATAATATTATTTTCGTAGTACATCACAGGCTTTTGCACGGATTCGCCGACAGCTTTGTATCCTGCAAAATGAATTGCAGCCTCAATAGATTCTTGTTCAAAAACTTTTCTCAATCCTTGTTTATCACAAACATCTAATTCGTAAAACGCAGGACGTTTCCCTGTAATTGCTTCAATCCGATCTAACACCAAGATGCTAGAGTTCGAAAGGTTATCGACAATTACGACTTCCTTCCCTAAATTTAATAATTCTACTACGGTATGGCTACCAATATAACCAGCTCCGCCTGTCACCAATATTGCCATTTGGGTTTCCTCCTAATTAATTCCAACCGACTTAACAAATCTCATAAATGCTTCATGTCCAAACGGAGTATTCTTATAAACGCCAGCATCTTCGAGAACTCTTGCAAACACTTGCCCTACTTCGTGTTGAACTACGCTATTAATCTCTTCTTCTTTAACGTTAGGGTATTTTTCTTTTAATTGGTCTGCCCATTCTAAATGATAATCTGCAATTGCGTTATCTTTGCCTAAAAGATATTTCTCAACTTCCTCTAACTCTGTTTTCAAACGAGGTGGTAAAATAGCAAGTCCCATCACTTCAATTAACCCGATATTTTCCTTTTTAATATGCTGAACATCTTTATGAGGATGATATACGCCATCTGGATGTAACTCTGATGTGTGATTATCTCTCAAAACAAGATCCATTTCAAATTGACCATCCACTACACGAGCAATCGGAGTGATTGTATGGTGCGGAATTTCTCCAGTTGTAGCAATAATATCTGCCTCTAAATCGGTATACCCTTGCCATGATTTTAAAATCTTCGAAGCTAATTCCACTATTCTTTGTTTATTCTTACCACGTAATCGAAGAACAGACATTGGCCATTTCACAATACCAGCTTGAATATCTTCAAATCCTAAAAATACGAAGGTTGTTTCACATTCCGCTACTTCCATTGGGAAAACGTATTTTCCACCTTGATAATGGTTGTGACTTAAAATAGAGCCTCCTGCAATAGGGAGGTCTGCGTTTGATCCTGCAAAATAACCCGGAATAATATCCACAATTTCTAATAGTTGTTCAAATGTTTTAGGAGTAATCGCCATCGGAATATGCTTTGTATTTAGAAAAATGGCATGTTCATTAAAATATGAATATGGTGAATATTGTAATCCCCATTCTTCATCTCCAAGTTTCATTCGGATAATTCTATGATTCGCACGAGCTGGGTAGTTTACTCTTCCTTGATACCCTTCATTTTCCATACACAAAAGACATTTTGGATAATTCGAAGCTTTCAACAATTTCTCAGCTGCAATTGTTTTAGGGTCTTTTTCTGGTTTAGAAAGATTAATCGTAATCTCAAGCGGTCCATATTTTGTTTCTGCACGGAATGCAATATTTTTAGCAATCGCTGATAATTTAATATAGTCGTTGTCTTTACTTAGTTGATAAAAATCATTTACAGCTTTTTCAGGAGATTCTTGATAAGTACTCCAGAAATTTTCATTAACAGCACTTGGAATTGGAGTAATAAAGTTCATTAACTCTGCGCCTAAACAGTCTTTTTCTTCAGCCAAGGGGCCTACTTTCCCATTTTTCTCAGCTAATTCAACGAGCATATCTTTTAATTTTTTTATATCCTTTTCACTTGTAGATGTATTAGCTCCTTCCTCTCCGACTAGAGCAAGTATTCTATTCTTTACATATGCGTAATCCATAGGTTTATACAGCCCAGATTGAAGTACTTGTTCAACAAAATTATTGATTACTGTTTGCATCATTTTCTCCTCTTAATCTATTTGATTATTCAATTATTTCTTCATTTCAGGGTCTTCAATCCTTTAAAAGATCAACAACTAGTATACTTGCATCATCTTTCTTTCCATAAATAGGATCGACTTCCTGTGATTGCTTTCTCATTACAATTAAATCATCCAACTCATCCTCTGGATGTTGAGAATAAAACTCATAAAAACCATCACTCATTAATACAATTTGATTACTAGTCACTTCTGTACTTTCGTAAATAGCATGTTCTACACAAGATTCATCCAGCGAGCCAATCCAATATCCATTTGACGTATTGGCTAGTTCTCTAATTTTTTGTAAGATAGTTTTTCTTTGGACGCCGTCCTTACTTGAATGTGCAATTTCGTTTTTTCCTAAATCAAACAAACGGTCCACACGATGGTCGGTTATCTCTTTGTCATTCACGAGCAGGACACAATCTCCAAGAAGCATGTATTCCAGTTTTGTTTTTGTTAATTTTGCAAAAACAAAGGCAAACGTCGGCAGTTTACAATATTCTTCATGGTTAGAATCATCTAACCCTATAATTGAACGGACTTCCTTAATACTTTCAGAAAAAATTTCTTTTAACGTTTTTGATTCTGAGCAATGTTTTACAATCACCTTAGACAATAAATGCGTTACTTCAGAAACTGAGTAACCAATCGATTTTTTCGCATGATATAAATCCGTGGCTCCATCAATCACCCAAAAGAAATTTCCAAAACTACCGAGTGCATCTTCGTTTTCAACCGCTGAACCTTGTATAGAACAAATGCTTTTAATTTTCATGACGTTTCTTCACTCCTCCAACTCCAAAAAATACTCCTAATCCAACGAGAGAAGCAATAGCACCTAAATAACTATTCGTTCCTGTTTGTGGTAATTCTTTTTGATTTCTGTTTGCTTCAGCTTGAACGAATTCTTCTTTAGCTGGTTTGTTGGCTTTTTTATCTTCTTCTGAAACCTTACGGAACTCGAACTTTTGATTTCTGTTTGCTTCAGCTTGAACAAGTGCTTCTTTTGCTGGGGTGTCGGATTTCTTGTCATCTTCAGAAACCTTACGGAACTCGAACTGTAGATATCTTTCAAAACGTTCTCCTTGCGCGATTGGAACGAACACCTCTCCAATTTTGTCAATTAAATTAGCCAATTGATCATCGGAGTAAGTTGCAAGATAGTAATACCCTTTTTTATTTCTTGCAATCACATGATAGTTTCCATTTTCTGTATGAATATCAGCATGTCCAAGACCTAAAGCTACAACGGAAATATTTCCGTTATCGCCAGAATTTAGCAGTGAAATGGAATTCCCTGTTAGGTTTGAGAAAGAATTATCAGTTGCTGTAATGCTGCCTGTAGAGTTATTGATGACAATCCCATCTTTTCCGCCGTTAATAACGTTGCCTGAAACAGTTAATCCATCACTAATGCGGATAAGTTCAATTGAAGGAACTTCAGAATTTTGTGCTTGATTATTAATGGTATTGTTTGTTACTTCAATATCTTTTACTTTTCCTAAGTACTCTTCACTATCTCTGGCTACTCGGATTGCTTGTGTTTTAGGGTCTTTAATATTGAATCGATTATTTGTAATTACTACTTTCTTATTTAAGTCCAGAACATCTTCTGTATTTTTGTAACTAAAGGCATTTACAAGCGCTCCACCATCTTCTCTGTATCGAACACTTTCTTCTTTTGTTTTTTTATCAAAGACATTATCTTTAATCACAATATCTGTGAATCCAGTAAATCGAATGCCTGAATAAACCAAGTTGTCAAAATGATTGTTCAAAATTTTAATATTCGAAGGATTTTGAGTAGTAATGGTTTGATAATGCGTACCAATTGCGGTTACCAACTCACCGGACTTATCACTCTTTCCAAAGTATGAATTTTGAATGGTTACATTTTCTGATTTCACACCTGTTTCGTTTAATGCGTACGGGAATCCTTTTCTTGTCATCGGTTCGATTTGAATCGACTCTTTTGTAATCATCGCATTATCTTTAATCGTTTTAGGTAATGCTTGACCTAAGAAACGAGATTGATCCACCAATACATTTTTAGACCCTGCAATTTGAATGGCATGCCCTTGATAACTATCTTTAAACGTTACATTGCGGATAGTGACATTTGAGCTATTCCCAATCGCAAAACCACCAGAAGAATTAATAAACGGTAAATTCTTTGGTTTAGTGCCTTCTTCATTCAAAGCACCATTCATATCAATCGTACCGCCAGTAAAACTAATATTTTCTGTTGGCTCCCAGAAAATCTTATCTCCTCCATTAATAAAAGGACCAGTCATAAATACGATTGAAGGACGTCCTTGGAAGTTAATTCCATTAACAATCGTTGCATTATCATGCAAGCGAATATCGATATTACTCTTTAATTGGACCATTTTCTTTACAAGATACGTTCCTTCAGGGAAATATAATTTTCCTCCACCTAGTCCTTGAGAAGCTGCATCGATAGCTGCTTGCATAGCTTCGTGATCATCCTTAACTCCATCCCCAACTGCACCGAAATCTTTAACATTTAAAGTATCAGTTGTAGGTTGAGCAGCTTCTGCCCCATTCGCACTTCTTTCCGATACAGAACGAAGAGCGTTAGCTGGTACATTTAACTTTTCGTTATTTGCATCTTTATTTACTTCTTCTACTTTTTCACCGGCATCAGCCTTCTTAGGAGTTTCTACATTTTCTTTTGGAGTTGCATTTTCTACCGTAGTTTCTAATTGGCTGTCCTTTTGAGCAGGAGTTTCTTTTGCCTCTTTCTCACCCTCTTGAACTTTTTCAGGAGATGCCTCCGTTGTTACTAGTTTGTTTTCTTCTGTGGTTGACTGAGTAGAGGGGACTACTTCCTCTGCCAATACATTTTGCGCGCCCACAAAGGAAACCGCTAACAAAATAGAACAAACTCCAACTTTTAACTTACGAATACCAAATACTTTTTTGCCGTCTAAACGTTTCATAATGACCTCCATATTTTCTGACCTAATAGATATTCAATTTTTGACACCGGTGTCATTTTATGACGACTACATCTTGCCGCTCAAATGATTAAATGTCAAGCGCTTTCAGAAGCACTATTAGTATCCCTATTTTCGAAAACAAAAAAGAATGCTGATTATCAACATTCTTCTTCATTCTATTTTAATTCTTCTGAATCTTAATCGGATAACGCTTCACAGCTTGAGGTAACTCTTCCAGCAGCGCATCATTAGTTTTGCTTTTTCCCATGAAGAACATGGTCGTAGTGCCGTCCTTTGTTCAATGATGACGAAATAACGGGCACCTCCACCTTTTCGACCGCGCATGAAATCAATCGAAATCCGGCGAATAGATGATAGAGGAATACGACGCTTTTTGAAACAGAACGCCACATGAATGTAAAATGTTCCATTTGCGATATGAAAAGCTGCCATGAACGGACCTCCGCTTTGTTTTGCGGCTGTCCATCGGCGAATGAAAATGACAAGCACACATGTCGCAATAAACGCATAACTCACTAGGAATACCAGCGGAATCCCAAATCTCGCTCCACTTTCTATCGTTGCCATTGTCGTTCCTCCTTGTATATTTTTACTATTGATAAATTTTATACCGTTTTTTATTTCTTCTTTACTATCTTACCGAGCTTTTTTATTTTTTTCCACCTCTTTTAAGTACGTTTTAGGTTCATGGTGCAAAGTATAGTTAACCAAACGGAAAGGAGAAGCTCCCCAACCAGGCGAGCGGTGACAAACAATGAAAACTATCGTAATTATCCCTTCATATGAACCAGAGGAAAAATTAATCACTTTAACCCAACAACTAATCGCCAAAGACTTAGAAGTAGTCGTTGTCGATGATGGTAGCGGGGAGAAATATCTTCCTATCTTCAACCAACTCACAGGAGCGACCGTTTTAACGCATCCTGAAAACAAAGGAAAAGGTGAAGGCCTAAAAACAGCTTATCGCTACATTAAAGAAACTTACGCAGACGAGGAAGTGGCCATCGTCACGGCAGACTCAGACGGACAACATAGTCCAGAAGACATCGTGCGTATCGCCACCAGGGCATCTCTTGAGAAAGACAGCCTCGTACTCGGCGTTCGAAACTTCGACGGAACCCACGTCCCACTTCGAAGCCGTGTCGGAAACAAAATCACCTTGAAAATTTTCGAACTCACAAGCGGCACGAAAATTAGTGATACACAAACTGGTCTTCGTGGATTCTCAAGTACGCATTTAGAGAAAATGCTTGAAATCTCAGGATCACGTTTCGAATACGAAATGAACGTGTTGATGGTTTGGGCAAAAGAAAAACGCCCATTCTGCGAACTAGAAATTCAGACGATTTACGAGAACAAAAATGAGGGCTCACACTTTAATCCTCTTCGCGATTCATTCAGAATCTACAAAGAGATTTTCCAATTCGCCCTATCATCAATCCTCTCTTTTTTTCTAGACTACACCCTCTACGCCTTCCAAATTTTTATCGGCGTACCACTCGTGACCGCTAACGTGGTCGCAAGGGTGATCAGCGCAGGATTCAACTTCTTCGTGAATAAGAAGTTCGTCTTTGCCAGCGACAAACCGTTTCTAAAAGAACTCGGCGGCTATATTTTACTCGCCAGCTTCTCATTAACGCTGAACACATTAATTTTAATGGGCCTCAGCTACGGATTCGGCATCGGACCACTCGTTGGTAAAATCATCACCGAAATCGGGATGTTCTTCTTTAACTGGTTGGTACAGAAGAAAGTCATTTTCGGGCAAGAGAAAGGTGTGCATTATGTCAAATAACAAAAAAGGAAAATCACTCAGAAAAATCTTAACGACCGCTTATACGGCAGTCCTCATCGGGGCTTCGGGAATGGTCGTGGCCGATACGCTCTTCATCTCAAAGAGCCTGGCAAAGTTCAGTAACGAAACGGCGGCGGCAACGAACACGGCCACAGGAAATAGCGCAAGCGGCACGGGAACGTCGGGGAACTCAAGTAGCTCTAGTAGTACTGGCACTTCTACAACACCAACCGTGAGCACGGCGACTGCCTACGAGGACGATACGAAATCCATCACGATTGACACGTACGAGCGAAATAACACGCAAATCCACGTCGCAACGGTGAAAATCAAAGGGAACGCCTCGATTAAGACCGCCTTGGCCAATGAAACCTACGGCAGAAACGTAGTCGCGAAGACTTCGACAACCGCTAAAAGCGTGAATGCTGTTCTTGCCATTAACGGTGACTACTACGGTGCTAGAGATGCTGGATACGTCGTTCGTAACGGACAACTCTTACGAAGTGAAAGTCAGAATGCTAGCCAAGAGGATTTAGTCATCTACAAAGACGGAAGCTTCGGCATCATCAAAGAAGGCGACATCACAGCCCAACAGTTAGTCGATAACGGCGCGATGCAAGTCTTGTCATTTGGCCCAGCGTTGATTGAAAACGGACAAATTGCCGTAGACAGTTCAGACGAAGTTGGGAAAGCCATGGCGAGCAACCCACGTACAGCCATCGGAATCATCGACGACAGCACTTATGTATTCGTAGTGTCAGACGGACGTACAAGCGAAAGTAAAGGATTATCGTTGAAACAATTAGCTGAATTTATGAAAGAATTAAACGTCACTACCGCCTATAACTTAGACGGTGGCGGATCATCATCGATGTACTTTAACGGACAAATCATTAACAAACCGACAACTAATGGTCGAAATATCGAAGAAAGAGAGGTGAGTGACATTGTCTACTTATAAAAAGAAAACAGGACTGACATTCTACACAGTCGCAACGGTGGTGACACTCGTCGTCGGAACGGTGTATGAATTCTTCAGCCATCAAGTCTACTCCCCATTCATGTACTTACTCTTTATGATTCCACTCGTGCTTGGAGTGGTACCAAATCTCATCGCAAAAATGACTGGGAAAACATTCTTAGAATCAGAAGACGCACAAGCAGCCTACAAGATGGGTGTCCTCACCTTCATCTTCGGCAGCTTCCTCAAAGGAGTCTTCGACATCTACGGAACCAGCTCCGTCTACCCAACCCTCTACTTACCAGTAGGTGCGGTGCTACTAGTCGCAGCACTTGGGTTAGAGATGTACTACAAGAAGGCAGTTGCTAAATAAAAAGAAAAGGCCGGAGTCCAGTACAGGGCTCCGGTTTGTTGTTGTTAATAGATAATGACTACGCAAAAATTAAAAATAAGCAACTTCGGCATCTCCATAATCAATAATATCCATTGTCTTCAATGACATTTTCAAGCCAATTCCATGCTCCGATTCTCTAGGAGAACCAAATACTAGCCCAAAAATAAAATCTGGTTCGTCATCTTCTGATAACAAATGTATTCCAAGTAATTCTAAAGGTATTTTTTCGCCAAATTCGTTAAAAACTTTCTCTTCTGCTTTATAAAACCACACTCCTGATTTTTCTAACAGTTGGTGTATTTTTGTTTGATAACTGTCTGGAAGATTCGTTGCGAATTCAGATATTTCTAAACCATCTGATACCTCTAACCATACTTTTCTGCTTGCTTCTGGAATAGTTACATATGTCCCGAAATTTTCATCTAAGACTATTTTAAACTCATACATAGGTTTCTCCTTTAACTATTGGTAATCATTTATACAGTTCTTTCTAAAGTTCTTTCCCCATCCTCACAACATACAATCTCTCATCTTCACCATCCAACTGGCTAAGCAGCTCGTTTGCACGACTCGTTTCGCCTTTAATCGCAGCATTCACCGCCTTGTAATAGATGATTTCTAGCTGTGGGTATTTGTATTCGTTCGTTAACGTTTCGAAGTAATCGTTGCTCTCGTGCGCGATCGTTAAGTCATACAGAGCCACACTCATCTTTTGCGTCTTCTCGGCCAGCATAGGGTCTGTGATCGTCAGTTCACCAAGCATCTCCCCTAGCTCTTCACGGCTTAACTCCGGCTGACTCAACACAACCGAACGAATCAGATAGCTTTGCAAGAAGTTTCGGTATTGCACTTGAAGTCCGTCCCGACTCAAGATTTCTTTGGCCTTTCGAATCGCCGTCTCGAAGTCCCCTGTCATGTACGCCAAGGACACTTCCGACGTTGCGGCGTCTAATCGGAGGCCCACTCTTTTTGCCTCTTTATTTATCTCGATATATTGTTCCCACGATGCAAAATCCAAATCCACATGCAACAATTTCGCCACGGTGGTTAAATACCATTTATTAATCACATAGATGGCAAGGGCTAACCCGGCGACAATCACAAGAACGCCTCCTGTTCGCATCGTAATATCGCTGACTGCGAACGTGACACAAAGTATGAGGACCATTGTCAATATCCCCGCACATCTCGTATAGAGCGTATATTTTTTTCGTACTGCTTGATAATCCATATCGTTCCTCCAAGGTCGCAACCAGAACATGATTGCGGTTACAAAAATATTTATGTCTTTAATCAAAATGACTGTCTTAGCCCATTATCTCATGTTCTCTTTTTCGCTTCAATGCTTATTAAATATTATTTGCCCCCAAAATAAAAAAAGCAGGCAAATTTTACTTCGCCTGCTTCCATCAAATTCTACTGTTACCCTCTCTCTTTGAACTCATCAAAGTATAGAACCTCGACTTGCCCAGACCAATCCAAACGCAGCCAACGAAATCCACAAGGTCTAGACCTGGCATTTCATAAGTGTCGCCGTCATTGACACTGCCCGTTGCATCTTCAATGTAAGTCACCTTATAGCCTCTGTCTGAAGCGACAATGGCAGAAAATAAGCAGCAATATTCCGCGTTCAGTCCCGTAATCACCACTTCATCGACCGGATGGTTCGCAAGAATCGCCTTCAACTCTTCGCTCTGGAAAATATTTGGCGAGTCTTTTTCTACGATAAAATCCGCATCCGCAGAAAGCTCTTCATCAAGCTCTCCTCGCTCATCGCCATTGTAAATAATACTCTCCTCATTCTCATCAATATGACGCGTATGAATAATGAGGTCCCCGCTCGCCTTGAACATCTCTTGTAATTTCAAAATATTCTCCCTAAGCAGGTCAAAATCCCCTCTAGCTAACATTCCTTTTTGGCAATCTAAAACAATTAATGCTTTCACTAATCGTACTCCTTTATATGTTTTTAATGAGTTTATTTTCAATTTGATATTCTTTGATATACAAAATACGGACCAGTATTTAAATATATAAAATGATCTACAACTATCCTAAATCAACTTATATTCATACCACTCTTCATCAACTTTCTGAAATCCCAAAGCCAAAAACATTCTTTGACTTTGAGTATTAAAAGGATATATTTGTGCAGAGACCTTTACCATTTTTTGTTCTTTTGCCAGCTGTATCATTTCAGAAACACATCGTCTTCCAATCTGTAAATTCTGATACTCTTTGCTGATAACTATAGAAAGTTCCGAGTTATCTTGGAGTGTCACATCTCCAACTAACACTCCTTCATATTGGATATAATAGCAAGAACCATGTGAAGTTAGGTAATCATACATTTTATGAAGTTTTGTTAGATTGTAAATCTGATCAGTATTATCTACTTGTTTGCAAACCTCACTATCTTGATACCAAAGAAGGGAGATGTCATCATTTCTATAATAAGGAATAAGCGTTATCTGATCGTCTACTATTCTATTCAACTTTATTTTTCCTTCTTTCTATTTAGACGCTTCTTCCGATTCTTCAATATTCTCCACAAACCCTTCAACATCTTCAATCTCTACAAACAGCGGGTCTAAGTGACATAAGAAGTGCCAATCTTCGGCGCCTTTCTTTCTGTAGAGAATTGCTTCGCCATCTTCACTTCCAAAATAGCTTCTATCGACTTCATACCCTTTACTTTCTAAGAAAGCTTTTGCCTTGCGGAAGTTTATCTCTCTGGCTTCGATATAGGCTTTAACTTCATCGTTATTCACGACATAAGCATCGACCTTTGTAGCTCCTTCGACCACTTTATCGTTTTTAACGGATAGATTCGATATTTCTTTCCAAATAATCTCGACATTTTCTTCAGGTTCAAACGAAAATCTAGATAAAGGGACAATATTTCCATTGAAGACAATTTCCATATAATCCGGCAAGTGTTTAGGATTCACATACTCCACTTCAAACCCATCTTCGTTTTCTAGAGTATACCCTGGAATTTGAGCGACAAAGGCTTTCCCTTCTTCTAAAGAATCAAACGCGACTAAATCCTTTTGATAATCACCTTGATACAATTCCAATATAACCATCGATAACCCTCCTAAGCTTTCGTTCTAAATATTATTATGCTACCGTCAATAGGAATGAAATAAGCACTCACGATGTACATCCAGTAGACCTGCCTTCATGAGGAACCCTATCTATAATCCTTTAAAAGGTACGTAGAGGCTTTCGCTACAATGGATCAGATAGAAGAAAGAGTAGTTGCTTATTTACGATACTCCTCTATTTTATGGCTATGTTCTTTCAGAAGCTGTTTGGAATAAACTTTTTCATCTTTTGAATCTCGAACTCCCCTCCAAAGGATAGCAGCAACGGTTAACTTGTTCGCATACTGATGGCTACTTTCATCTGCACAAAAATCTTTTAAAAATTGATTCCACTGACAAGCTGAATGGTCATACTTGGCGTAATCTGACTCTCCATAATAAATTTTAAGCATGTCTTGAATTGTAAATTTTAAATCATTATCCCTTTTTACTTTTCGCCAAGCGGTTGCCATATCCGCATTGAATTTAAACGGGCTAATCCCTGTTACCGCTGAAAAATAATCTCTAAACTTCTGATTAAAAGAAAACCCACAGTTCAGGAGTGGAGTCTCTAAAGTGATTACTTCGGATTGAGTTTTACGGCTTTTCCTCAAAGATTTCTCTATTTTATTTCCCTGAAATACTGTTCAATTATAAAAATCAATTCTTTCTTCGTACCTCTGTACTCTAAACCAAGAGACTTACAAATTTGGGAAATTTCCTCTCGATACCAATAGTATTGGTTAAATTCTTCAAATGATTTGATTTCTTTAAAACTAGGTCTATTATCCACCAAACCATCCCCTCCATCCTTCAAATCTACGACAGTAACATCAATTCGCATGCCCTCTCAAAGTGTGGTCATACGCCTATATATACGGTTATTTGATTACAACGAATTCTTCCCATCTTCTAAGTACATCTTTTAGCGGTTCATCTAAATAGGTATAAACCTTGTTTGTGATCCACTCAGGAATTCCATAAGCTGCTTCGGCGATACTTCCTGTGATTGCAGCAAGAGTATCACTGTCCCCACCAAGTGAAATCGCATTTCGAATCGCATCTTCAAAATTTGTACTCTCCAGAAAAGCAACGATAGCTTGAGGAACGGTATCCTGACACGTTTCATTGAATCGATACGTAGGACGAATTTCATCTAACGTTTTAGAAAGGTCATATCCATACTCTTTCTCGATATGTTCCTTAACACGTCTTTTAATATCCGCAGGGTTATCACTACCGAAGAAATAACGACACATATAGATTGCATCCGCCGTTGCCATTGCGCCTTTGATTCCTTCTGGATGGTTATGCGTCACCTCTGCAGAAAGTTGCGCTAGACGTTTTCCCTCGGACGGCAACTCGCCTGTTGTAGCCTCCATCACCCAAGCACACGGCGAAACGCGCATCGCAGAACCATTTCCAAAACTATTGTAAGGCTCACGGTTATCGGTCATAAGCCACTGGTTAAATCTAGCACCGTAATCCGCGTTTGGATACATTCTGCCATACTTCTTCATGGCATCAATGAAGTCATCCTTCTGTCCGCCATTCATGATTGCTTCCGCCACAGCACAGGTCATCACCGTGTCATCTGTGAAAAAGCAGTCATCCCTAAACAAGGGAAAATCCTTCGTTTTAATATTGTTCCATTCATAAACTGAACCAACAATATCTCCCACAATTGCTCCTAACATATATATTCCTCCTTTAAAAATATCCATTATAAATTGACTTTACTTATGAATCAGTTTTTGCGAAGTTCCATATAGATTGAGGTTTTTTCCTCACCCTCGGAAATCAGGTACTCCGGAAAGTCTTTCTTCTGAAAGCCAAGCCTCTCATACAACGCGATTGCTTTCATATTTTCCGGATTCGGATCGACCCATACAACCTCTGCACCATTTAGAAACGCTTCTTTGATTGCATGGGAGAGCCCGGCCGTTGCAATTCCACATCCCCGTGCAAATCCAAACAATTTTATGTCCAGAGCGGCGCTTCGATGCTCTGCGTTGATTTCATAGAACGCTTCTCCGCAGTATTTCCCGTCTTCGAAAATTGAATAGTGGTTTAAAGTCGGTCTGTTCGATTTAATCCACCGAAACCAATTTTGCATCCCTTCATCTGTTTGATGTAAGCCGTCCGGAAAACCGACAAACTTCATGACATCCCCATCAGCCCAAAGCTGTTGAACACATTTGATATCCTCAATCATTGTTTCTTTTATCTCAAGCATTTTAAGCCCCCTCGAATTCGATTATTTCTTTGGTTTTGGTGCAGGCAACTCATCATACATCGAATTGAATAAGCCCGTTAGAAATTCTTTGTTGTCAACATCATCTACCAATAGCATTTCCTTAGCTCCATCATATGGTAACTCATACTTTGCATTTGGCATATATGCTATTGCAGATTTAACAGGCTTCACTAAAAACCTATCATCATAAATTCCACCAACAATTTTTCCATGATAATAAATTATATATTCGCCCATCATTAATCTGTATGTTATTTCTTCCAACTCGGATAATTGTTCTAAAATGAAATCTAAATATTCTTTACTTGAAGCCATAATCTATACCTCCAAAATTTGCATTTGTCTACCCCGATTTAATCCATGTTACCCGAAAACTTATGAGCATTTTCCCAAGTCTTTCCCTGGTTTAAAGATTCATAATTGGTTTGATTATTATTAATATCCGTAAATCTTAAATGTATTTTTCCTTCAGAATCAATTTCTCCCTCAACTTTAGGAGATGTATCCGGAGCATCAGAAATATAAATCATCCTATTTTCCTCAATTCTTACAAAATACCATAGACTTCTAGCCATAGCCCTATCAACCTCTATAAGTCCATAGTTAGAATTTGGTATTATGATAGCATTTTCAAGAGATAAATTATCTAATATTTCTTGTTTAGTTAGTGGTTTATGAATGGTATCTTTCGCAGGAAGCGTAGGAGAATAATTTTCCTCATAGACAATAGGCTTGCCCTCAGAGTCTAAATTATCATGTTGAACATTCCTATCACTATCTCCTAAGGAAACTTTTACTACATCCCATGTCCCAGTCCCAAGTTCATCCAACATCGCAAGGCTAACCCTATTTCCATCCCACTTTATCCAGTACTTACCTGCTGAAATTGGTGAAAAATCCATCATCGAGGGAGGTTTCTGCGCCTAAATCTTCAATAAATAAAGGATTTATCCTTTCAAATAAACTTACATTTGACAAAAGCAAGAACGAAGCCTCATCAACTACTAGCGTATGTTTTTTATCAGGGGAAATAAAAGTATAGTAGGTACTTACAAGATGACCACCTAAAAAAATTAAAGACCCAAATAAGAATCCTGCAATTAATAAAATCCAGCCTGTTACCAGAATAACTCTAGCAATGTTACTAGAATATTTCTTCCAAAATAGCTTTAGAAAAAAGATAAGCCAAGCTACAATCATCAGTAAAAGAATAAATAGGACATCTTCTTGCCTTAATTGTAACCCAAAGAAATCAATTAATATTCTATAACCAGTCCTACTTTTTATATATAAAAGTATCATGGAAACTGCTAGCCATATTAATGTTATTGCTGATAGAATGTATGTTTTTTTATCTTGTTATTTTTTTACTTTTTACCATGTTTTTTTATCCTATAAATTCTAATTTATATTTATTATACCATAAAAAAATAAGCCTACAGATTTTACTCCGTAGTCTTAGTATATTTTTTTATATTAACTTATTAACTTCGTTTTGAACCTCTAAATATCCTCTTTTTTTTGTTCGCTTTTTAGAAAAATCAGATTTTTTTCCTTAGCTATCCGCTCTGCCTCTTGTTTAGCAAATAATAGCTTAATTGCCTTATCCCTACGAGCCGCTAAAGTACCAACATCGTGCCGTGTTTTACGCATAATTCCTTCATCAAGAATGAGAATTTCATTATCGTAATCCTTAATTTTTTTCGATAAGCTTTTAGCATAAGAATCATATAGCGCAGGAGCATCATAGCCGTTATATCGAGCTTTATCAAAAAAAGTGCAATAGCTTCATCTACTTTGCCATTTTTTTCCTGCCAGATCCCTCTCTATATCCTACGTGCATAATTACACCTCCATCAGGTGTTTATGTTATACAATAAAGGCATTGTTTTTTTAAGTATTAAAAAAATCCCTGATTTGATAAATATTTAGAATAGTAAGCAGTTCAATGTTACGAAGAAACTTTTGCCAATCAACTTATCAACTCACCATTATTTAGTCAACCATCTTATCAACTCACCAAATCAATAACCGTATCGGCTGATTACTTTTCAAATTCCCCAATTTCAGATATCTTCCCTCAAAACAAAAAACCGTGATTATCCTTCCGGCTTAAAACCAGACCTCAAATCACGGAAAGCCTTTTATTTACTTATCTTATTACACTCTTATTTATCAACCCTTGACATTAATACTACCGTCTCAACATGTGCTGAGAGCTTTCTTCTATACTAATAGACGAAAGGGTGTGAAAAATGATTTTTTTAAATGATACTGTGGAACGGAACAGTAGCCCTAGTATTGACTACTGTCGTTTCTATTCATATTGGCTATTCTAGGACTGAGATGAAAAAATCTATAAATGCTCAGAATAAAATTGAACCCGCAAATCTCCCCAAAACAATGGTGAGTCATGTACTTGTATTATTCCGAAAAAATACACCTCTGGTGCAGTGAGACAAATTGGTGTATCTTATAGTGGCTTCGTAGATGAAAGCTATACTCTACTATCACTCTTTGATGATGTAGAACAAATTGAAAAAAAGATAATAGACTTCAGACAGCTATTGATGTTGTCAGAGAACAGTTTGGTTTTTTAGCCATACAAAAAGGAACCGTCCTAACTGAAGGTTCCAGAAATATTGAACGCAGTAAACTTATCGGTGGTCATTCCGCGGGTGGATTGGAGGGATTAAAATGAAACAAGAAAAAAATACAGTACAATTTTTCAGAAATCCGTAGCAAAGGATGTAATGATATTGAAATGCTTGAAAGATTTTTTTACATGGAATCGTTGAAACAGCAACTTCAAAAACTTCGTCAGAGAAAAACTCAAAAACAACTGAAATATCGATACGACTAGTACATGCTAAATCTGAAAACCGATTACCATTGGAATTTACATTTAGCATTAAGCCAACAAGCTCATCTGTGATAATCTATACTGAGGTAATCAATCGCTTTTAAAGAATGTTACACAGGTGGGGGAATTCAAGGTTTTACGATTCAATTTTGATAAAAAAATACCCTTGCCTCTGCATAGAAAAGGATTTGATATGATTGACCGTTCATATTTACCATTTCAATCAGCAAGAGAGTACCAGGATACAAAGATGCAAAAAAATGGATGGGCTTTTTTTCCTATCTGAACATGCATCAGCACTCTCTGATGATACAAACAAAGTAACGTACATGTCTGACTTATCACTAGAGAAGAAATTATTACTCCTCAGTCAAGTATACGCCGGGCAGCTACGCACACGCATTCAAGTGATTGAAAAAAACAAGCGTGTTTCCTACACTGGAACAATACCAAGTCTGACCAAAGATTTCATTTTTGATAAAAAAACTACAACAGGTCACATCAATTTGAAATTAAAAAGACATTATTAGTATTGAACTTGTCGAGGAGGTGCTCTATGAATCAGCTTGAGTTTCAGCGTAATCACCTACAAATGGACTATTATAGCGAGAGCTACCAAGATTTTGAACGTGACTTCTACCGCTACTCTAACATGAATATTCCATTGACCTTCCTAACTGATGATATCCTAAAAAAACAATGGCGACTTCACGTAAGAATTACTTTGTCCTCAATAAGGAAAAAGTCCAGAGATAACCGCGATCACTTCTTCATATTTGAAGTAAGTACCGTAGATGAGAATCCGCTAATCTATCATTATACATATAAGAAAACTACAATATATTTAGCAGAAAAATAGGAGCAGTTCAATTGACTGTTCCTATTTTTAATATTCATAAAATCTAAAGTCTTTATACTCTTTTAACAATGGAGTCGCCAACCAGAACAGACTATACTGACCAGCGACTACCTTTAAATTTAATGTTTCAGATTTATTTTCTTATCTCTAATTTCATAAACTACATCTGCTACATTTTTCGAGTAATCGTTTATCGTGGGTGATAAACACGATAGTTCCGGTGTACTCCTTCATTAGTATTTCCAAAGCCTCTAAACTTGGTATGTCAAGGAAGTTACTGGGTTCATCCATTATTAGGATGTTATATCTACCCATGAGCATTTTAGCAAGCAACAATTTTATAATTTCTCCACCGCTTAAAACAGATAAACTTTTTCCAATATCGTTCTGTTTGAACCCCATAGATGCTAGCACTGAACGAATTTCTGATATATTGTAGTCACAATCCTTCTGCATAAACTCCATAACATTCTGATTACTGTTGTACTTGTAACCATTCTGTGCAAAGTAACCTATTTTTGCCTTAGGCGAAATAGAAATTCCTTCTTCATGGTTTAAGATCATTTGGATTAAAGTTGTTTTTCCGATTCCATTACCACCAGTTAACGCCACTTTTGCTCCTAACGGAATTTGAAAAGATGCATTTTCAAACAGAGCCTTATCCCCAAATACTTTATTAATTTCTGCACCGACTATAGGGTATGGATTATGGAGCTCCAATGCTTTACTTTGCCTGAAACGAATTCTGCGAATGCCTTCCGGAGCTTCTACTTTTCCTAAGGCCGCAATCCTGTGCTCTAGGGTTTTAGCAGCATTATACATCTTTTTTTCCTTACTTCCTATTGATTTTTTTGATGAGCTAAACGCCCTCCGTCTTCAGTACTTTTTTTCTTTGAAGAACCTTTTTGCCTTCTGTTCTATTTTACGAGCCTGTTTTCGCTTTTCCTCCGCAGCCCTTTCCAATCGGGCACGTTCCGCAATAAATTGTTCGTATTCTGCAGCTTGGCTCTTACGTTCTTCCTCTTTCTGACGAAGATAATCAGAATAGTTTCCCCAATACTCAGTGATTTTGCCATCTTTCAGTTCCCATATTTTATCTACTATTTCATCAAGAAAATAGCGGTCATGGCTAATAACTAACAGTGCACCTGTAAAATATTTTAGCTGTCCTATTAGAAAATCAATTCCTTCACGGTCTAAATGGCTCGTAGGTTCATCCGCTAAAATACCATGAACCTGTGCCGATAAGGCCTGTGCTATTTTAAGCCTTGTTTCTTCACCACCGCTCATAGTCTGTATATTTAATTGCTCAACACCTAGCTTGCCTACAAGTGCAAAATCTTTTTCCTCCTGCAGAGTTACTTCGTCCAACTGGGGAATATAGGCAAGTTCACCCAGACGATTCATTTTTACATCCTGGGGAGTTAATTCTCCTAAAAAGTACCCTGAGTAAAGTGCTTTTTTTTCCAGCACCATTTGCTCCTACTAAACCAATACGGTCATAATCATATACTTCTAATTCATTTATATCTAAAACATCGCGTCCTTTGAATTCCACACGAATGTCTTTTGCTTTTAATATTAATTCCATAACATTTCCTCCTGTCTATAATCGCATGCTTTCATTTGCTTGTATGCAGGGAAAACCCTGCGATTTTAGCAGGAAGAGTTACATGAAAATAAGATACATAAATATTCCTCCAATATTGTTTATTTTTAAATCTAATTTTTCTAACCTCAGTTATCATTTGGCAAACTATAGCAATGCCAATAATTAAAAATACCTGATAGTAAAAAACCAATGATTTACACCGATTTTATCAGCAAAGAATCCAGAAAGAATTAACCCAATTGGCATAGCAAGTGACATGATACTTCCGATCAAAGAAAAATACACGTCCTAAATATTCAGGCTTAATTTTTCTCCTGAAAAAGAGCTGTTTGCACACCGCTATAAAATGGCACCGAAAGCCCCATTATTGCACAGCAAACTACGAATATTACAAATCCATTTGGAGGAAGTATTCCCGAAACGGCTAAACTGGTCCCCATTATAAAAAATGAACTTGTTATTAGTAATACATGCTTTTCGAAGCCCCCTAATCTTCCTAATAATAAGCCTCCTGCTAGCATCCCAAATGCAAAGGAAATTTCCGTAATAGAAATATGCACAGGCGTTCCATTAAAGTGTTCCATGCTTATTAAAGGAAATAGTGCATTGATTGGCATATAAACAAAAGTATATAGTGTTCCTAAGAGTAATAAGGCAAACAATCCTTTGTTTTGTCTCAGAACCACAACTCCTTCTTTCATCTCCCTTATGAAATTTGGTTCTAAACTTTGCACTTGATTACCCAGCTTAGGTATACGTACAATTGCTACCGTAATAGATGCAATCACAGCACCCAATACGTCGATGGCAATAATAGCATTTAAATCCCAAACGGAGTATAAGAGTGCTGCAACTGCCGGACTAACAATATAGCTTATAGACTGCAAAGACTGACTATAGCCTGCGCATTTCGTTAGCTGTTCTTCTGGTACTAAAAGTGGTGTAACCGCATTGAGTGCTGGGGTATGAAAAGCTGTTCCAATGCTACGGATAAACAATACTATCATAATCATCCAGACAGGTAGCTCCATACAGAATGCAACAATAGCAAGCACTGCACCAGCTGCTGCGATAATTAAATCGGCACCAATCATTATCTTCTTCCTATCATGACGATCCACTAGCACACCAATGGCAGGTCCCAAAATCGCATAGGGTAAAAAACCTAGTAATGAAGCCATAGACAAGACCATCGCAGATCCTGTTTTTTCTGTAAGGTAAAAAATAATCGCCATTTGCAGGATGGCACTAGTGATTAATGATACTGCTTGCCCTGCCCATATTGCATAAAATTTTCGTTTCCAATTGTTGTATTTTTCCATTTATATTATCTCCTGCATATTATTTTGCTTGAATTTCTATTTTGAATAGCATTCTAGGCAATAAAAAATGCAGGCCAAACCCCACAATGTGGCTTTTGGTCTGCATACATACAATTTGGAAACATTCATATTAAAGACATAGTTAAATAAAGGTATAGTTAAATAACCAATATCCTCACCGTAACTAATGAATGCTCAATATCGTATAAATAAGCACAACAAAAAGCCTATCATCGGGTATAGATTCTGCTTTTTTTATTGCCAGCTTATCTTAAACGCATTGAGGCTGTCATAGTTTCGGTTCCTCCTACATCTTTGTTTATATCAATTTATAGTATAACACAACAAGATGATATGTTCAATATAAAAGTTATGGAATGAGACTCATACTTCCAATTCGATGCCAGATTTAAAGGATATGACGAAGTTTTCTTCATAGACTGTAACGCTCTGGATTATCTTCCTTAGTAGCAAGCGATTAGCTTTCACAAAATCTTCTGTTTGTAGTTTTAAAAATTCATCAGGATTTTCTAACTCAACCTCAAAATATTTCATTTTACATTCCCTCATTTCATTTATTGATAAATTGAGTTTGCAAAAAAGAGTGGACAATTTTTGTCTACTCTTAACCTTTAAAATAGTTTTTTTTAATCGATTTGAAGTTGCCTAAATTATTACTTATTCGGTAAAATGAAGTATTGCTTTCAACAGATTTCCTTCAACTACACTTCACTTGATTCAAACAAGGTGGGTACATTTCTATTCCCACAAACTCCTTGTCAATGGAAACAAACACGTACCCACAGGGTAAATGGAAATAGAAACTGATAATTTCTAGCTATCACTTCTACTCATTCCAAAAATTTTCTCACTCTGATACTTACCCACCATAAAGCAAAAAGCCTTGCAATCAAGGCTTTCATTATCCCTTTCGTTCAAAGGTTTCTAAGCTTTTACGAGCAGAGCGACACACTCAGCGGTTCGCTATCTCCGTTCTGTCTGCGTGCTAGCACTTGTCAATCACGGACAGCTATCGCATGGGCGGAAGTAAATGCTAATCTTCGTCGTTTTACTCCTTGACTAGCAAACTTACCGCCTCAACATGCGCAGTCATTGGAAACATATCCACAGTTGCACGTACTGCGCCTCGTACCCACGTTCCTTGAAGTGTACAAGGTCACGAGCGAGTGTTGCTGGGTTACAGCTCACATACACGATACGTTCTGGGCTAGTTTCACATGCTGCTTCGATAAAGGCAAGGTCGAGCCCTTTGCGCGGTGGATCCACCACAATCACATCTGGCTGGATGCCTTCTTCCTTCCAGCGTGGCATGATTTTCTCAGCCGCACCCGTTTCAAAGTGTACATTCGTCACACCGTTTAGTTTCGCATTTTTCTTCGCCATCACAATCGCATCATCCACGATTTCCATGGCATAGACTTTTTTGGCATCACGAGCAAAGGCCAAACTCATCGTCCCAATTCCACAATATGCATCCACGACGGTCTCGCCGCCCTTCAAATCCGCAGCGTCGATGGCTTGTTGATAGAGCACTTCGGTTTGCACGGTATTGACTTGGAAGAACGAACGTGCGCTAATCTTGAACGTGAATTCGAATAATTTCTCTTCGTACACATCTTCCCCGAATAGCACCTTCGTCTCACGTCCCATGATGACATTCGTTGGCTTCGGTTGGATGTTTTGCACGATAGACACCACTTCCGGATGCGCCACTGTAATATCTCTTACAATCGCCTCGGCTTGTGGCAACCCCTTTGTTCTCGTCACGAAAATAATCATCACTTGCTTCGTACGCAAGCCGCGTCGCACAATAATATGCTTCAAGTCTCCCGTATTGTTGGCCTCATCATACGCCACCACTGGATACTTTCTTAAAATATCACGTACGGCCACAATCAATCGGTCAATTTCAGGATCTTGAATATGGAAGTCTTCAATCGGAATCAAATCATGCGAATTCTTCTTGAAGAACCCTGTCGTCAACAGACCGTCTACCGTACGCACTGGAATTTGCGCCTTGTTTCGGTAGCCCAGCTCACTCTCCATTCCAACCGTTGGACGCACTTCTAATTCAGGCATCTTCGCGATTTTCGTCATCACATTTTTCACTTGCTGCTGCTTGAAGGCCAGCTGGCTCTCGTAAGTCATATGTTGCAGCGGCATCGTCCCCACACGTGTTCCAATGGCGTCTTTCACCTCCACGCGATTCGGGCTCACTTCCAGCCACTCCTCCACACGCGCGTAGCCATAGCTTTTCCCAATCTTCATCGTCTTCACACGCACGACTTCGCCTGGAATACTATTTTCGATAAATAGCGGGAATCCATCGACCTTCCCAACTCCCAGTCCTTCATGCGTTAAATCCTCAATGGTTACTGTATAAAATTCGTTTTTCTTCATTTCTGTTCCTCCAGAGTTTATCACGTTTATTATACCGTCTTTTAGTGGAAATAAAAAGGCTACTCCAACCAAGTCAGAGTAGCCAATTCAATTTTATTAATATCCAAACGGTTTGAGCTGAATATCCACCTCATATCCGTTTTTGTGTGCCAGTTCGATGAGTGTAGATAGACTCGGATTTTTCTTTCCACTCTCTAACCTTGAGAGATTGGTTCTTTCAAATCCAACTTTCTTTGCATATTCCTCTCTGGATAAATTGCTTTCCATTCTAAGACGAATAATACGAAGTGCAGCCCTATGCCTCGCCAATTCTTCGCTACATCCTCTTTAAAGTTCGGATAGCGGGATGCAATAATCGCGAACTTCTCTGCTCTTAAGGAACTCACTGCCATTCACTCCTGTCGTAATATCTTCCACTTCAAAGGTCAAATACATAACCCCTTCTTCTTCGTTATAATCTCCCCATTTTTCAATCATCTCTGGAGTAATCCCTTCTTCTTCAATCAGTTGCAGCATCGCAGCCGCTTTTACCATCCTCCCATACGGCAATTCCATTAACTCCTCAAAGTCTTCCTCCGTAAATTCACGTTTATACCACATAAACACACCTCCGTTTTTCTTGATTGTATCATTTTTGATACGTATCAAAAATGATACATCTTGCTTTTTTCTTATACTATTTTGCTCAAAAAATCCTCCAAAAAGCTACACTCTTTGGAGGAAATACGATTAAATCGGCATTTTCACTTATTTTCAGCTCGAAATCCTAGTGGTCTATGGAGCCTTAACTCTCAAAGCACCATCTCTAGAAGAGTTCACATAATTTTGTAGTTGAACTCGTCATCGCAGAAATGGCGTGCGTTTCCCGAAACATCCGCACGACTCGTCTCGAGTCCTTTGCGTTGTTCCGGTCCAACGTTCCATTTCTGAGCGCGATGTCTCGTATCCTTAAAATTACGGAGAATCTTACGGATTTTATAATAGCTGTAACGGGAATAAGCATTAAAAGTGAATTAGCAGGAGTAGTCCTCTTGAGGACGTACTCCTGCTTTGAATCTTTAAAGGTGAGAGACTCGAAGAGGCTCGAACCGGTGCCCCGTTATAGCTTTTATAAAAGAGTCCGTAAGGATTCGAAGTAATCCTAAACTAAGTCCCAGCTCATTCTAGTTCTTTGCTTTAGGTTTTAAGAAGAAGAAGTTTAAGACTAGTAGCACCACAATCCATACACCAGGGACGATGAAGTTTTGCGCTGTTAAGGCGAAATCGTTTTTGGTAAAGAAATCCACAAAGTTCCCCATAAATGTATAGTGTGTCACTTTTGATACCGCATCGCTCAACATTGAGAACATCGGTAAGAACGCAATCCCCATCATCGGAATCACACCATTTACTTGCGCTTTTGCTTGAGTATCTGTCAACGCACCTACTAATAAGTTGACTAAAATCACACAGATTGCCACACTCGCCACGATGGCACCATATTCCATCCAACGACCTGAAAGATCCGCTTTAACAATCATTGGGAAGCTTACAATCGTAATTACTGCTAAAACGATTGGGTAGAATAAGATTGAGATTAAGTATTCGATTGAGTGAATGCCGCTTAAGAAGAGAGTCTTCAAGTTTTTCTTTTCCTTTTCTTCAGCAAGCATAATTGTAATCATTGATCCGACAGATAAGCTAAGCGCTAGCGGAATCATCATGAATAGGATTTGTACGGCTACTTGTGGGTTACCATCCTTGTTCATAAAGTGGTCGTATGCTAGTAACATTCCATATGGGAATACGATTTGGAATAACATTGCTCCATTGCTTAAAATCATTTGTGTACGTAGCCAAATTAAGGCGCTAATTCTTTTAATCATTTAATTTCTCTCCTGTCAATTGAATAAAGATGTCTTCTAACGTTGGTTCCATTGAGTGAATGAGTTCCACTTGTCTCATGTCTTGGTCTTTTAAGTCTTCAAATGCCATCACTTGTTCGCTGTGGTCGATGAAGGTCACTTTCACTCGTTTTTCTTTGTTGTATTTTTGAATAATATCTCGTGGAGTCCCAATTTCCACTAGGTCCCCTTGGTTTAGTAGGGAAATGCGATCACACAACTCTGTAGCTTCGACCATGTCGTGTGTCGTTAGGAAAATCGTTGTGCCCGCTGCTTTTAGTTCTTCCAGCAAGCGGTGAATCTTCTTAGAGGTCATTGGGTCTAGCCCACTCGTTGGCTCGTCTAGGAAGAGTAACTCTGGTCTGTTTAGAAGTGCTCTTGCTAGAAACATTCGTTGACGCATCCCTGTTGAAAGTTTTTCTGCGATTGTCTTCTTACTTTCTAGTAGTCCGACTTGTTCAAGCACTTCATCAACGCGGCTATTTGGTGATCCGTAAATCTTCGCGTAGACGATTAAGTTCTTCTCGAGACTTAATTTTTCGTAGTAACCACTTGAATCTCCTACGAGTCCGATATGCGCTAAGTCTTCAGGGGTAAGGTCCTTTGTATCTTTGCCGAGGAGTTGTGTTGTTCCTTCGTCGGCTTTTAGTTGGCCAGTTAGGATATTGATAAGCGTTGTTTTCCCTGCTCCACTCGGTCCTAAGAACCCGAAGATTTCTCCTTTATCGACGTTAAATTGAATTTGGTTTAGAGCTGTCTTGTTTCCAAAACGCTTTGTAATTTTTTCTACTGTAATCATGTTTGCCTCCATGTGTTGTTCTTGATGATTCTACTTTAACAAAAACGAAGGTCACTCAGTAGGCCCGTCCGTCACGACTCACCATGACAAAAGTCACGATAAAAAATGACGTCAGAATTTGACAGCTTCTACCATAGAATTAGGAAAAATTCTTATGTTTTCAGACTATTTCGGAACCCTTTTCATTATTGTTGTAAACGCAATTCTTCCTCTTTACTTTCCTGATTTTTACTACTATAATGCAGGTAGAGAAAGGGGGTAGCGATTATGAACGTACCTACACTAGCATCACAACGTATCTCTCTAAGGCCCTTTCACGAAACTGACATGGAGATTGTAGCGGCTTTGCTAACGGACCCTCTAGCAACGTCTAATCTTCCATGGGTATCTGCAACGTCTCATTTAAATGCAGAGAACTTTTATACACACCTAATGGACAACGATCCGTACTTTTTTATGATTGAAATGAAGAATTACGACCTGCCAATTGGCTTTATGAAAGTCTCCACAGACCAAAGTCATCTATTGGATTTCGCGCTGCTCGAAGAATATTGGCATCGTGACATTTTAATTGAAGCCTTTCAATTATTACATCCGTACCTTGTTGAGCAGGGCATCTCAGAGCTCTATTTAAAAGTAGAAAGTACGCACACAGACTCGTGCGACTTTGCCAAACGGATTGGATTTTTATACGAGTACTCCTATGAGGTCAAAGACGGAAGCACGGTCCGACTCTACCACATGATTCTCATTCCCGAAACCGCTCGTTTCAACCCAGATATGTGGCAAACTCACTCTGAGCGCTTTATCGAAGCCCTTTAGCATGCAAAAACTCCGACTGGAATCCCAGCCGGAGTTTCTTTTTTGTCTAATTTCTCGTCCCCTTTTTGAAGAGTTCAATGCATTTCCACAAAATAAATAGATGATTACGAAGTATCCTACGGATTCTATAGTAATGGAAATAACGAGTGTAACCGAAATGAATTAGGGCGTCAGTTGATTAATCAACATGACGCCCTTTGAAGTTCGGTAGGCAAAGAGACCTTGGCTCTTGCCGGTACAGTTATTTCCTTTACTATGAAGATATCCGTAAGGATACGCAGTAATCATTCATGCACCATTTAGCAGTTTTATTTTGTTTGAAATGCTTCGAAGTCGAATGCTTCGCCTTTGATCTTGTCAGGTAAGATAAGCGCAATTAAAATACCAACAATCGCCGGTCCCATCCATCCAAGCGACAATCCTTGCAGTGGAAGAATTTCCAACGCTTTTGCTAATCCTTCTAATTTCAACGCAGAAGCTAAACTTGAAACTGTTGAAATAATCGTTGTCAACGCCACTGTTAGCTGCATCCCTCTCTTAGAGAACGCCACTTTCTTATTCACTAATACGAAGAACGCAATCACCACTGTAATTGGATATAAAATCATCAATACTGGTAGTGAGAAGGTGATAATTGTTTGAAGACCAAGCGTTGCTACTCCAAATCCGATTAAGGTAAATACAGTCGCATACACTTTATAAGAGAAGCAAGGGAATGTTTCTTCGAAGAACTCCCCTACAGATACGATTAACCCTACCGTTGTTGTTAAGCAGGTAATGATTACCATCACCGCTAAGAAGGCTTGCCCGAATGTACCAAATAACTCGCGTGAAGCCATTGTTAACACGTATGATCCAACGTTTAAATCTGCATCTTTTGCTAATGCACTTGCCACGTTGAAATGATTTCCAAGGAATGCAAGTCCGATATACAATACGCTGAATCCAATCGCTGTTACAACACCAACGCTCATGATTGTTTTCTTGTACTCTTTCTTAGAGCTGAAATGGAAGTCTTTTAGCGTGTTTACGGCAACTACTGAGAAGGCTACCGCTGCTAACGCGTCTAGTGTGTTATATCCTTCGATAAATCCATTTCCGAAAGCTTTTGCTGCTGTCAAATCTGTTTGTCCAGCCAATTCAGGAGTCGTTTGTCCGAACTTGAACGCTCCAACGACTACTAAGATTAAAATTAAGCCTGCAAAAATCGGTGTTAAGATTTTACCGATGCTTGATAATAGCGATGAACGGTTATACGCCAAGTAGAAGGCTACCGCAAAGTAAATCGCTGCGTAAATAATGAGGCCTGATTTTGAATCTGGTAGAAACGGCGCTACCCCGATGTTATACGATACCGTTGCTGTACGTGGAATCGCAAAGAATGGTCCAATTGCCAAATATAATGCAATTAAATATGCCAATGAGAAAATCGGATGAATCTTTTCGTCCAACTCTTTTCTGAATCCACCATTAATCACTGTTCCGATTAAAAGCGTTCCGATGGCAAGTCCGACCCCAGAAGCGATAAACCCGATGACTGCTGGCCACAATTGATCCGCTGATTGATATCCTAATGTTGGTGGAAAAATTAAGTTCCCTGCCCCAAAGAAGAATCCAAAGAGCAGTAATCCTGTTAAAATTCCTTTTTTCATACTATTATCTATCTCCCTTAAAAAGACCCTTCAAATGCCGTTCTTCGCATTCGAAGGGTCTCCTGTTTGTTTTATTTGATTAAGCTACTATTGAGCCGTTTGGCATTCCGTCTGGTGCAAACACCACTTGTAGGACGCCATCTTTTTCAGCCGAAAGAATCATCCCTTGGCTGATTTGTCCGCGCATTTTACGTGGTTTCAAGTTCGCAACGATGACGACTTTCTTTCCAACGAAAATACTTGGATCTGGATACCATTCTGCGATACCAGAAAGGATTTGACGGTGACCGCCCGCATCTCCAGCGTCTAAGCGGAATTGAAGCAATTTGTCTGCCCCTTCCACTGGTCCGCATTCGATGACTTCTGCGACTTTCAATTCAATCTTGTCGAAGTCGTCGTATTTAATGCTTTCTTTTTCGCTTGAAAGTTCTACTTCTTCTGGGTTCCAGTCAGTGTTTTCTTCCTCAACTGGTGCTCCACCCATTTTAGATTGGATGTAAGCTACTTCTTCTTCAACGTCTAAACGTGGGAAGATTGGTTGTCCTTTCAACGACTTTAGTTCCTTCAGGAATCACGCCGAATGTGTGTAATGAAGGGTAATCCATTAACGCGCTATCTGTAATTCCTAATTGTGCCAGGATTTCTCCTGGAGTTTGCGTTAAGAATGGTTGTAAGGCAACGGCAATGATACGTAAGCTTTCTGCTAAGTAGTTCATTGTACGTGCTAATTCTTCTTGGCGCGCTTCGTCTTTCACAGCTGCCCATGGAGTTGTTTCGTCGATATATTTATTTGTACGAGAAACGAATTTCCAGATTGCAGCAAGAGCTACTGAGAATTGCATGTTTTCCATTGCTTCTTCTACTTCCACGATCATCGCTTTAGAAGCATCGACTAATTCTTGGTCAAATGTTGAAACAGGTGCAGTGTATGCAGGAATTGTTCCATCGAAATACTTGTTAATCATCGCAACAGTACGGTTTAATAAGTTTCCTAAGTCATTGGCTAAGTCATAGTTAATACGTTCTACGAATGATTCTGGAGTGAAGATTCCGTCAGAACCGAATGGCACTTCACGTAATAAGTAGTAACGAAGTGCATCTAATCCGTAACGTTCGATTAATGTATTAGGGTCTACCACGTTCCCTTTTGATTTAGACATTTTACCGTCTTTCATCAATAACCAGCCGTGTGCGAAAATTTTCTTCGGTAATGGTAAATCTAATGCCATTAACATGATTGGCCAGTAAATTGTGTGGAAACGAACGATTTCTTTTCCGATGAAATGCACATCTGCAGGCCAGTAGCGGTTGAATAATGTTTCATCGTCGCTACCATATCCTAGCGCTGTAATGTAGTTTGATAATGCATCAATCCAAACGTAAACCACGTGTTTTGGATCGTTTGGCACTGGAATCCCCCAGTCAAATGATGTACGTGAAACGGCTAAGTCTTCTAATCCTGGTTTGATGAAGTTATTAATCATCTCATTTTTACGAGATTCTGGTTGGATGAAGTCTGGATGTTCTTCATAATATTGCAATAAGCGATCTGCGTATTTGCTCATTCTGAAGAAGTAAGACTCTTCCTTAACAAGCTCTACTTCGTGCCCACTTGGCGCAACCCCACCAATCATATTTCCTTCGGCATCGCGGTATACTTCGACTAATTGAGGCTCAGTGAAGTACTCTTCGTCTGATACTGAATACCAACCTTCGTATTCACCAAGGTAAATATCGCCATTGTCCACTAATTTTTGGAAAATCTTTTGAACGGCTTTTGTATGGCGTGGTTGTGTTGTACGAATGAAGTCATCGTAAGAGATGTCTAGTTTTTTCCAAAGGTCTTGAATGCCGAAAATAATTTTATCGACGAATTCAATTTCAGAAACGCCTGCTTCTTTCGCTTTTTCTTGGATTTTTTGTCCGTGTTCATCTGTTCCTGTTAAGAAGTAAGTGTCAAACCCTTGTAGTTTTTTATAGCGAATCATTGCATCGCTGGCTACAGTTGTATAGGCATGACCAATGTGTAAGTTGCCACTCGGATAGTAAATCGGTGTGGTTAAGTAAAATGTTTTCTTGTCTTCAGCCATGTTGGGAAGAGCCTCCTTGAAATTGTTTAAAGATAGGCATAGTATACCATACCTACGCGAAAAATACGAGAAGTGAAAACCACTGAAAATATTGTGGAGGGTGAGAAATTGTGCTGAGATTCAGTTTTGGCTTTCTGGAGTTTGGTTATTGCTGATGATTTCTGCGAATCCTTGCGGATTCTTTTTATAATCGCTGTTACGGGGCACCGGTGCAAGCCTGGGTCTTGCACCTTCGAAGCTTCAAAGTCGGAGTACGGGATTTATCCCTACTCCGACTAATTCTTCTTCGATGCGATTCCCCGTTACTGCGATTATAAAATCCGCAAGCTTCTTCGAAATCATCTATGTACAAACCTAACTGAATTGAGTTTATTTTTACCGCTCCACGATGTTTTTGGTTTTGCTTCTTGTAATTTTTGCGTGCATAGATACTTTGAACAATTTCAGGAGACAGGCCCACTGGAGACAAGGAAACTTTAAGGGAGAATAGAAAAAAGAGAAGGTAGGGAGACCTTCTCTTAGAATGGAGATAACGGAGTTTATTTATTTCTTCTTACGGTTGAGAATCGCGTTTAGGGCTACGGCAAGGATGCTGGCCATGACGATTCCGTTTTTGAAGAACATGCTAAATTCTGTTGGGAGGCTATTGAATAAATTACTATTATTAAACCCGACACCGACAGCGATTGATACTGCAGCGATTAAGAAGTTGTGTTCGTTATTTGCAAAATCCACACGAGCAAGCATCTGCATCCCTTGAAGAGATACGAATCCGAACATCACAATCATCGCTCCACCAATGACTGGATCCGGAATGATTTGTGCTAAGGCGCCAAATTTTGGAAGAAGTCCTAATAATAGAAGAAAGCCTGCTGCGTAGTAGATTGGAAGACGTGTTTTGATGCCGGACATTTTCACTAAGCCCACGTTTTGAGAGAAACCTGTGTATGGGAAAGTATTAAAAATCCCACCAAGCAACACGGCCAACCCTTCCGCACGGTAACCATTACGAAGACGCGTTTCATCGATTGGATCATTCGTAATGTCAGAAAGTGCCAAGTACACCCCTGTCGATTCAACCATAGAAACCATCGCGATAACACACATCATGAAAATCGAAGTGAACTCAAATGTTGGCATTCCAAAGTAAAACGGTGTTGGAACGTGTAAGATTGGTGCTTTGACTACTGGAGCAAAGTCTACTAAGCCCATAAATGCCGCAAGAGTTGTACCGATGACTAATCCGATTAAAATAGAAATAGATTTTACGAACCCTTTTGTAAAGATGTTGATGAGTAAAATAATGGCAACTGTAACGAGCGACAAGGTCAGGCTACCAGCTGTTGGATCAGGAACATTGCCACCCATATTTCCAATAGCAACTGGAATGAGCGTCAAACCGATTGTCGTAATCACAGATCCAGTAACGATGGCTGGGAAAAATTTTGCCAGTTTCGAGAAGACGCCAGAGATGAGAACGACGAAAATCCCGGACGCAATCAGTGCTCCGAACATCGCTCCACTACCATGGTTTTGGCCAATAATCGTCAGTGGTGCCACCGATTGGAAGGCTACTCCTAAAACGACTGGAAGGCCGATACCGAAGTATTTGTTTAATTGCAATTGTAGAAATGTCGCCAATCCACACATAAAAATGTCAGTCGAGACTAAGTACGTTAATTGTTCTGTGTTATATCCGAGAGCTTTCCCAATCATCATTGGTACAAGAATCGAACCGGAGTACATGGCTAATAAATGTTGAAGCCCGAGCACCATCGATTGTGAGTGTTTTTCTTGTTGTTGCATTATAAGTCTGCCTCCTTAAATACGACTTGTCCATTTTCAAAACGTTCTAAGCGCGCTAAGGAAAAGACCGGGATACCTGTTTTTTCTAAGAGGCCACGTCCATCTTGGAATGATTTTTCAATAACGATTCCGATGGCTTCCACTTTAGCGCCGGCTTGTTCAACAATCTCAACGAGTCCTTTTGCGGCTTGTCCATTCGCTAAGAAATCGTCGACGATAAGGACTTTGTCATTTTCAGAAAGATACTTACTGGCGATAGAGACAGTATTGGAGACTTGTTTTGTAAATGAATAAACTTCCGCAGTGAGGATCCCTTCATCCATCGTGATGTTCTTTGATTTCTTCGCAAAAATCATTGGAACTCCAAGCGCGTCCGCTGTATATAGTGCTGGAGCAATTCCAGATGCTTCAATCGTGACAACTTTCGTTATACCCGCAGTGGCAAACTTGTCCGCAAAGACTTTCCAATCTCTTTCATCAAGTTTAAATCCACTTGGTGAGTGAGAAAAGAATCGACTTTAAGGATGTTTTCGCCTAAAACATAGCCATCTTTTAGAATACGTTCTTCTAATGTTTTCATAAGTCCTCCTTAAAAATAATCGACAGAATAAATGCAACACCATTTCCGGTCAAAAACCGTACGTTTTTAAACCGTTCATTAGGATAGTTATGATTTTACTGTTTTTATTTTTAAAAAGCAACTATAAAATGCGTATTTTTTATATTTTCACGAACAATATACAATACACCACAATGTAACGTTCATTTTTAACGACTGAAGCACAAAAAAACGAGCAGGAAAACCTGCTCGTCTAACAGTTACGTTTTAAATTATTTTTCTTCTGCTTTCTTATTTGTTACAAATACGATTGCACCAATTGTAGCGAAGATTGCTGATAATACCCAGTAAGCATCACGAATTGAACCAGTGTTTGGTAATTCAGGGCTTGGTGTAGTTGTTGAAGTTTCAGAAACTGGAGGAACCACGGTAGTTGAACCAGTTGTTGAAGATGTTGTTCCTGCTTCTGTCGTTGTTGTTGTTGTCGCCGGTGCTTCCGTCGTTGTTGTTGTTGTTGTCGCCGGTGCTTCCGTCGTTGTTGTTGTTGTTGTCGCCGGTGCTTCCGTCGTCGTTGTTGTTGTTGTCGCCGGTGCTTCCGTCGTCGTTGTTGTTGTTGTCGCCGGTGCTTCCGTCGTCGTTGTTGTTGTTGTCGCCGGTGCTTCCGTCGTCGTTGTTGTTGTTGTCGCCGGTGCTTCCGTCGTCGTTGTTGTTGTTGTCGCCGGTGCTTCCGTCGTCGTTGTTGTTGTTGTCGCCGGTGCTTCCGTCGTCGTTGTTGTTGTCGCCGGTGCTTCCGTCGTCGTTGTTGTTGTAGTCGCTTCAGTAGTTGTTGTAGTTGGTTTGTTTGAAGTATTCACAACTTTGATCACGTTTGAATCATCAATTTTCTCAACTTTTGAAGTATATCCATCAGGAGTATTTACTTCTTCTACTGAGTACTCAATTTTCTTACCATCTTTAATACCAGGTAATTTTGTGAATTCAGCTTTCCAGTCTGAACCTTTTGTTAAAGTCTTAGTCATACCGTCTAATTTTTGACCATTAGCTAGTAATTGAACTGTGATATCTTTACGGTCTGCTTCGCTATCGCCAACCCATTCTTTTTGAACTGTAACAGTTGTGTCACCAGTCACCCAGAATTTCAATTCTGTGTTGTTCCAGAACGCTGGGTCTTCTTGTGGAGTTGTGATTTCGTCAGATTTCAATGTAGCATTGTTGTCTACACGAATTGTAGTCTTAGGAATTAATGTTTGGTATTCAATGATTAATTCTTCATCTGTAGCTGTTTTGAAAACATCGCTTACGTCTGATAAGTTCACAGTGAATCCATTTCCGTCTGCATCAAATTTAACGTGCTTCCAGAAATCCCAACCTGAAGCAACTACTTGTCCACCTTTTCTTAATGTGAATGATGGTTTTAAGTAAGTTCCCACAAAGAATTCACTTGCTGCATGGTTCGCAGCTGGAGCAAAAGTGATTTTAGAGTAGTCTACCGCTGGAGCTTGAATGCGGTCTGTTACCACTGGATTTGTTAAAGCTTGTTTTTTGCCATCTCCGTTGATACGGATGAACCATTTAGTTAAGTAGTAGTCATCTCCAACATTCATCCATGCATAGTTTTCAGATGCATCTAATTTGAATTGTTTAGATACATAGTCCCCTGTAAGGTTGTATTTATTAATTACAGATTCAAATACACCAGGACCATCAGGACGAGTGATTACTACTGATTCAGAACCTACTTTTGAAGTCGCTGTTTTGTTTCCAGGGTTTCCTGGAGTGTTATCCCATTCCGCTTTGTATGAGAATCCACCTTTTACGTTTTGGTTCATTGATTCGATTGCTTTTTTGAAAGTAAAAGTAATCTTTTTGCCTGTCATCGAAACAGTCGCTACTTCAGCACCATTGGCTTGTAGTGATTGTGTTGCGATTTCAGTGATGTTGACACCTTCTGGAGCATCGATTGTGAAAGTATCTCCCTCTTTAACAGATTTACCTGTTAAATCCCAGTCGAAAGAAAATGTTACCTTTTGACCAGCTGCTGTTGCTTTTAAGTTTGAAACAGTTGGTGTTACTGTCGCTGCATTAACAGGTTGCATTAAAGTAAGTCCTAAAATAGCCCATGCAATCATCGCAACGAATGCCACTGTCTTCTTAAAACTAGATTTCATTTTTTTCCTCCATTTCTTTTCTTGGCTCTGTGGCCTCATCTTGTTTGAACGCCCAAAAACGTTGTCCCACGTAATTTAATAATACAAATAATCCCATGCCAATCCCGAGTGCGATATACCCTTGTAGTTCCTCTCCTGCTCCTTGGAAAAGATACAAGGCTAAAGGTTTTGCAACGCCATATGCTAAAAAGTAACATACGGATACGTTAATCGCGAATCGGACAATGGATTTCTTACTTGTTTCCTTTACCTCAAACGTATATTTCTTATTAAGGAAATAACTTAAGATACTCCCACATAAGTAATTCAACGCTGATGAGGTCCAGTAATTGATATCGTAAGAAAACCATTTAAGATGATCTAGTATAAAAAAACTGGAAAACATAATAGCCGTTCCGAACAATGTATTTATAATTCCAACGACGATAAATTTTAAGAACGTCTTATCAAATATTTTGAGTAGTTTATTTTTCAAAATGTTTCCTCCAAATTTACCCTCATTGGGTACATTATACACCTTTCTTCACAAAAAAGCACAACTTACGAATAAAAAATTTCATAAGTTGTGCTATTATTTTTTCTGATTATTTCCGAAGACTATTCTTCGTCTTCCTCTTCTTCGTCGAAATCTTTGTCAAGATCTTCGTCGTCAATGATAATTAAGTCTTCTTCCACACTTGCTTCGTCAACTAAGTCTTCATCAGCACTAGTTCGCTTAAGTCAGAGCGGTAAGCATCAATTTCATCTTCTTCATCTACGTCATCGTCAAGATCAACATCGATATCGTCGTCTAAATCATCGCTATCAAGATCTTCGTCATCCAGAAGTTCTTCATCTTCTGGATCATCATCGTTGTAATCGATAAGATCATCGCTACCGAACGCGTTAACTTTCTTACGTTTCTTACGAGGTTTCTTCACTTCTTCGTCTTCCATAGATGTCGCAATTTCTTCATCGATAGAATCGATTGGATACCAAGCGCGTAATCCCCAACGGTTATCTCCAAGTGAGATAAAGCTTCCGTCGATATTTAAGTCTGTATAGAAGCGAGCCATACGTGATTCTAACGCTTCGTCACTTAATTCCATGTATTCTTGAATTTCTACTAATAATTGGTTGAAATCTAAAACTTCATTCTTAGCTTCTAAAATAGCATGCGCTACTTCGACCATTGATAATTCGTTTTTATTAATACCATCGAGTTTCTTTAATTCCAATGGTTACACTTCCTTTCCGGTTCATCTTAAACAGTATAGCACAGATTCTTCATATTGTGCTACTTTAGAGAGATTTTTTATGCATTTTCCCCTGTTTGTAAATGGAACGTCACAAGCGATCTTGTAATCAGCTGTCTTTGTTGGAATAACTGATATTCTAAAACTACTAGCACCGTCTCTTCTGCTTCTTCCACGTGTAGTTGTTTTGTCTGAATATCAAAATGCATTTGACGACCAGCACTAATTCATAGATTCCTTTCGTCGCCTTTGTTTTATTAAACTCCATCTTACTACGCGCATCGCCTTGACGATGAAGTGTCACATGTGGCACTTCGCCTGTTGTATCCACTTCTACTTTCACACGCGTATTCGTTTCATCCTCTACATAACTAATCACAAAACCAGAGTCCTTACGAAGACGCGTCGCATCCGCAAGCATGCGCTGCTTCATCGTTTCCCCGCCTTGACTTAATACCGTTTCAATCGTTAACTTCACATTCCATCCCCCTCTCAAATATCTTCCTTCTCCCTTTCTGGATTTTTAGCGGGCAAGCAAACTCTGCATTGCAAACCCCTATTCCAAAAAGGTTTCTAAATTCAAAAACTTTTGATGGCGAAGAATCCTGCGCTACTTTTTGGGAGGGAGAACCTTTCGGATGTTATAAAAACAGTTATGGGAATTCGTATTAAATGCGAATTAGAGGGCGTAAGGAAATTTTCCCTACGCCCTCTTTGAGGCTTTAAAGGTGAGAGACCATAGGCTCGAACCGGTACCTCATAACAGTTTTTATAACAGCAATCCGAAAGGATTCGAAACCCCAAAGAGGAGCCGAAAAAATTCGTAGCCATCAAACATAATTTATTGTATTAGTATTTCGCTAACTCTTGTTGTAATAGTTGGTTTACAACGCCAGGGTTTGCTTTCCCTTTTGTTTGCTTCATAATCTGCCCAACTAAAAATCCAACAGCACGGTCTTTACCATTCTTGAAGTCTTCAATAGACTGTGCATTGTTCGCCAACACATCTTGAATAATCGGTAATAACTGAGCAGGATCACTCAATTGAACCATACCGTGTTTTTCAACAACGCCTTTTGCAGTTCCGCCTTCTTCTGCTAATAACAAGAAGACTTTCTTCGCTAATTTCGAACTGATTGTTCCGTCTGCGATTAATTGAATCATTTCTGCTAAGCTCTCTGGCGTTAGCTTCAAGTCTTTCAATTCTAATTTCTTGCTGTTCATGTGCGCTGAGATGTCACCCATTAACCAGTTTGACGCTTGTTTAGGGTCGGCACCAGCCGCAACTGTTGCATCGAAGAAATCAGACATTTCTTTTGTTAATGTTAATACCATTGCATCGTATTCTGGTAAGCCAAATTCGCTCACATAACGTCCACGACGTTTGCTTGGCATTTCAGGAATAGAAGCACGCACTTCTTCAATCCATTCATTTGAGATTTGGAAGTTTGGTAGGTCTGGTTCTGGGAAGTAACGGTAGTCACTTGAACCTTCTTTGACACGCATTAAGATGGTTTGACCCGTCGCATCATCAAAACGACGTGTTTCTTGTAGGATTTCTCCTCCATTACGTAGGACGTTCGCTTGACGAACTTCTTCGAACGCTAACCCTTTACGTACATTATTAAATGAGTTTAAGTTTTTCAACTCTGTTTTTGTACCGAATTTTTCTTGACCATAAGGACGGATTGAAATGTTCGCGTCACAACGCATTGAACCTTCTTCCATCTTCACGTCAGAAACACCTGTAAACATGATGATTTGACGAAGTGCTTCAAGGTACGCATAGGCTTCTTCAGGAGAACGCATATCTGCTTCTGATACGATTTCAATCAGTGGAGTTCCTTGACGGTTTAAGTCCACATAAGAGAACCCGTCTGTTCCGTGCGTATTTTTACCCGCATCTTCTTCTAAGTGGACACGTTCAATACGAATACGTTTTGTTTGTCCTTCTACTTCGATATCAATCCAGCCATCATGACCGATTGGGTAATCGAATTGAGAGATTTGGTACGCTTTTGGATTATCAGGGTAGAAATAGTTTTTACGGTCGAATTTTGTATCTTGAGAAATCGTACAGTTCAACGCAAGAGCTGCACGCATCCCGAATTCTAACGCGCGTTTATTCACGACAGGAAGTACCCCTGGATATCCCCAGTCGATCACGTTTGTATTTGTATTTGGTTCCGCACCGAAATGCGCTGGTGATGGAGAGAACATTTTTGAATCAGTTTTTAATTCAACGTGGCACTCTAAACCAATAATTGTTTCAAAGTTCATGTGATTGTTCCTCCTTATAATTGTGGGCGGCGTAAGTAGTAATCATTTGCTTGTTCAAATGCATACGCTGCTTGGTAAATTGTTTTTTCTTGGAAGTAATTTCCGATTAATTGAATTCCGACTGGTAGCCCTTCGTTTGTGAAGCCAGCAGGAACTGAGATTGCTGGTAGTCCAGCTAAGTTTACAGGAACTGTTAATAAGTCTGCCATGTACATTGCGATTGGGTCGTCACTATGTGCACCTAATCCGAATGCTGCAGAAGTTGTTACAGGTCCTAAGATTAAATCATAGTTTTCAAATACTTTTGCAAAGTCTTGTTTGATTAAAGTACGTACTTGACCAGCTTTCTTGAAGTAAGCATCGTAGTAACCAGAACTTAAGCTGAATGTTCCAAGCATGATACGACGTTTTACTTCCATTCCGAAGCCTTCAGAACGGCTCTTCACGTATAAATCTTCTAATGTTTCTGCGTCTGTAGAACGGTGACCGTAACGGATTCCGTCGAAACGTTGTAAGTTCGAAGAGGCTTCAGATGAAGCGATGATATAGTACGCTGGAATTCCGTATTTAGAGTGAGGTAGGCTCACTTCTTCAACGATAGCACCCATTTCACGGTATTGGTCAGCCGCTTTTAATACAGCTGCTTGAACTTGTGCGTCCACACCTTCTGCAAAATATTCTTTTGGTAACGCAATACGCATGCCTTTAATGTCGCCTGTTAACCCTTTATGGTACGCAGGCACTTCTTGTGGCACACTTGTTGAATCGCGGTGGTCATATCCAGAAATCGCGCTTAATACTAAGGCGTTATCTTGAACGGTACGTGTGAATGGTCCGATTTGGTCTAAGCTTGACGCAAAGGCAATCAAACCGTAACGAGAAATACGACCATAAGTTGGTTTCATCCCAACAATCCCTGTGAAACTTGCAGGTTGGCGGATAGAACCACCTGTATCTGAACCTAGAGATGCTAATACTTCGCCAGAAGCAACTGCAGCAGCAGAACCACCTGAAGATCCACCAGGCACTTTTGTTAAGTCCCAAGGATTTTTTGTTTTCTTGAAGTAAGAAGTTTCCGTTGAACCACCCATGGCAAATTCGTCCATGTTTAATTTACCAACGTTAACCGCACCTTCAGCTTTTAATAATTCCATAACGTGCGCGTCGTAAATTGGGTTGAAGTCTTCTAACATACGGCTTGAAGCAGTTGTTAAAAGGTCGCGAGTCACGATATTGTCTTTAATCCCGATTGGAAGACCTTGAAGAGAAGCTTCTTCTCCGTAGCCTTTTTCGTCAGCAGCGGCAGCTTGTTTTAAGGCTTCTTCTTCGTTTAATGTCACGAACGCTTCTACTCTAGGTTCTAAAGCATGGATACGCTCGAATGTTTCTTTGTTAATTCCACAGAAGTGAATTCTTTATTACGAAGACCTTCGTGAAGCTCAACTAATGTTTTATTTCCAATAATACTCATGCTTCACCCTCCTCGTTTTCACCCATAATTGCAGGCACTTGAATAAATCCATCTTCGCTTGTTTTCACATTACGCATTAACAAGTCGCGGTCTGTTCCTTTTTCAGCAACGTCTTCACGCATCACATTCACTAATGGATATCCGTGAGTTGTGACAGGCACACCCGTTGTATCTACTTCGTTTAATTGTTCCACCATATCAATGATATCGCTCATTTGTTCTGTAAAATGAAGGATTTCATTGTCGGCAAAAGTTAGCTTTGCAAGTTTGGCAACGTGTCTAACTTCTTTTTCCTCAATGGCCATGTTTTTTCCTCGCTTTCAAAATCATTACTTTTCTATTTTAAAAGGCACTTCTGCCTCCGTCAATGTTAATCAAAGATATGGTAGGTGAAAACTCCTTGTGACATATCTTGTAATAAGAATGCCTCCACTCCATTGATTGAACTGATTCGAACTTCTACCGGTGTTGTTTTCGGTAAGTATTTATTCGCAACATCTGTTACGTGCTGTGCTAAAGCGATAATTTCTGATTCACCATAGAATTGCGTCATGATATTCACGACCATCTTCTTAGCCACATTATCTTGATACATCACGCGAGCCGTTACTCCTGAGAGGTTCGGGAAGAAGTTTTGCACTTCTGTTCTGAAGTTTTCAAACGCTGTTGACTCTTCTGTCGCAGATTCGTTCACTAATGGAAGCACGACTACTTTGGTTCACGTTTGACCAGTTTGTAATCTCTGTTCCTTCTACTGAAGTCGCTTCAAGAACGTATACCCCGCCGCCGATATCATCTTTAGACGTTTGACGGAACACTCCGAACACAATTGGCACAGCCTTCAATGCATCGTTTTGACGCAGTCTTGTAAGAATTGTGTTAGCGATGGCTTTGGCTTGTTCGATCATCGCTTCGTTTGAGATTTCTGTTTCAGCGTCTTTGCCATCGTTCGTGTAGTAATCCACGCTATTCATCGCAATCCCGATACTAATTCCACCTAATTCAAAGTTGTTTTCTGTTTGAATCATGTAGTCTTGTTCAAGAATTTGCGCTAAATAAATTGGTGCACGACCTGTTGGAGACGTATCTCCGTTATCAGCAGGATTTAACCCGTCTGGATTTTTATCACTCTTACGCGCAATCCATTTTGCAGTTGTTTCCGCATCGATGATTTGGCCTTCTCTGAAGAAGTATTGGTTCGTTGGGAACACGCTTCTTGAAAGGTCAATCAATCCTGTTTCAAAGTTTTTTAAGTTGAACCCTGTGTTTAAGCTTAATGTCGCACCGCGGTTTTGGCTCACTTCGTATTTACCATTTGTGATCAGCGCGCGGTAAAAATTGTTTGATAATTGATTTGTTGTTGATTGTACTACTTTTGTATTGGAATCTTTATTGGTATTCGTGCTAGGTTGTTTCGCTCTTGTAACGTCTGCACAGCAGCAAGCGAAATCACACTGGCTAATCCAAGTAATCCCAATCGTAATTTCTTTCTCATGTGACATCCTTTCTATGCAAGAGAATCGAGAAATTGTTGCTCACTCCACACTTCGATACCGAGGTCATTGGCCTTCGTTAATTTACTTCCGGCAGAATGACCCGCAATCACCACGTCCGTTTTCTTAGAAACAGAACCAGTCACTTTCGCACCAAGTGATTCGAGTTTTTCTTTTGCATCTTGTCTTGTTAATTGTTCTAAAGTCCCTGTTAATACGACTGTCTTACCACTGAGGACGTGTCCTGAGGCAGCTGAGTCGTCTTTTGTTACTCCAAGATAGGTCATATTCACGCCACTATCTTGCAATTCTTGAATTAATTCTTGAACAGATGGTTGTTCAAAATAAGTTTTTACACTATAAGCAATAATATCACCTAAACCATCAATTTCCAACAATTGTTCAATGCTTGCTTCTTGCAGAGCCGTCATTGTTTTAAAATGCTGCGCTAATTCTTTCGCCGCCTTGGTTCCGACATGACGGATTCCAAGCCCTGTTAAGAGGCGCTCGAGCGAGTTTTCTTTACTCTTCTCGATGGCTTCTAAGATATTTTCTGCGCTCTTTTGTTGCACTTGTCTAAAGCAAGCAACTGGTCTAGTGTTAATTTATATAAATCTGCCACATCCATGACAAGCCCTTCTTCAAAAAGTTGCTTGATGACACGTGGCCCAATCCCGCTCATATTCATCGCATTACGAGAAACAAAGTGGCTTAACCCTTCTGTCAATTGAGCAGGACATTTTGGATTCAAGCAGCGAATCGCTACCTCTTCTTCCAAATGCTCTAATTTTTCATGACAAACCGGACAAGTCGTTAGAAATTCGTAAGGCTTACTCGTTTCTGGACGTTTCTCTAAAATCACGCGTGTGACTTCTGGGATAATGTCTCCTGCCTTATGAATCACAACCGTGTCTTCGAGGCGAATGTCGCGTTCTTTAATCAAGTCGATATTATGCAAGCTCGCACGGCGTACCGTCGTTCCTGCTAGTTGAACGGGATCCATCACCGCAGTCGGTGTCACCACCCCTGTACGGCCAACCGTCCACTCGATATCGCGGACAACCGTTTGTGCTTCTTCTGCTGGAAATTTATACGCGATTGCCCAACGTGGGGCTTTCACCGTAAAGCCGATTTCTTCTTGGGCGGCAAAGTCATTCACTTTAATCACCATCCCGTCGATTTCGTACGGTAAATCTGGACGTTTTGAAGCAATCGTCTCGATGTAATTCCATACTTCGTCAATCGTTTGGCATTTTAAACGCTCTGGATTTGTGACAAAGCCAATCTCTGCCATTTTCTCTAATAGCTCTTCTTGGGTTGAAACGTTTAGTTCTTCCACGCTTGGACTGCTGTAAAGAAAGACCGATAAGTTTCGCTTCGCCGCAATTTTTGGATCGAGCTGTCGAAGACTTCCTGCCGCCGCATTTCTTGGGTTGGCAAAGACTTCGAGTCCTTCTTCTTCACGCGACTCGTTTAATGCCACGAAAGATTTCTTCGGCATATAACATTCCCCGCGAACTTCAATATTCCAAGGTTCTTTTAGAGAAAGCGGCACAGATTTAATCGTACGGACATTCCCTGTTACGTCTTCTCCTGTCGTTCCGTCGCCACGAGTCGCCCAAGTACAAGCTGTCCGTTTTGATACGTCAACGCGATAGAGAGTCCGTCGATTTTCAATTCACATACATATTCAATCGCACGATTCGTTAATTTACGAAGACGCGCATCGAATTCTTCCAAGTCTTCTTTTGAGAAAGCATTTGAAAGGCTGAGCATTGGGTTCGTGTGCGTTACCTTCTGGAATTGGTCGATCACTTCTCCACCCACACGTTGCGTAGGTGAATCAGCTGTCACGAATTCCGGATGTTCAAGTTCCAGCGCCACTAGTTCATGATAGGCCTTGTCGTACTCTGCATCGGTTGCAGTTGGCTTATCCTCCACATAATACTCATGACTCCAACGATTTAATTGTTCTTTTAGTTCTTCAATTCTGTGTTGAATCGTTGTACTCATCTTCATCCTCTATTCTTCGATTTTTTCGATTGGGGCAAAACTTGCAAGGAGTCGTTTAATCCCCATTCCTGCAAAGGCCACGTCTAACTCTTGACGGTCCCCTTCACCGGTAATGCGGACAACGGTTCCTGTTCCCCATTTTTTATGCGACACTTTCATACCTACTGTCCAGCCATCTGTTGAAGACGTGCTTGAGGCTTGCGGCTTGTCTGCACGTTGAATACGCGCTGGTGTCGTTTGTTTCTTTTGTAAATAACCACCGCCACTAGACGATTGGTTGCTTGAGCGATAGCGGTCAAATAATCCTCCGCCACCTGTTGATGACGTAGACTGAGAGGTGCTACGTGTACCGTAAGACGACGTTTGGCTACGCGTTCCATAAGAAGATTTTGAATCGTTCGTATAGAAACTGCTTGAGTAATACGAATCACTCACCGTTACGCCTTCTTTTTCTAATAAGCTGTCATCAATTTCTTGCATGAATCGTGACTCACGATAGTTTTGTGTCTTCCCGTAAAGAAGTCGTGAATAAGCACGAGTCATAAAGAGTTTCTTCTCGGCACGGGTAATCCCTACATATGCCAAGCGACGTTCCTCTTCTTCGCCATCTTCTTGCAGCGAGCGTCCTGATGGGAAAAATCCCGTCTTCCATTCCGACAAGGAACACAACTGGGAACTCGAGCCCTTTTGCCGCGTGCAAGGTCATTAATGTGATTTGAGAAGCGCTTGTATCTTCTTCGCTTTCCATATCCGTCACTAATGACAAGTCTGTTAAGAATTGGACGAGCGGTGATTCTTCTGCCTCTCTATCGAGTCGTTGTTCTTCAAACTCTTTGGCTACCGATAAGAACTCGCGCATGTTATCGATACGCGCATCGGCTTCCATCGTACGTGCTTGTTCAAGGGCTGTAATATACCCTGATTTTGTCATCACTTCTTCAATCAAGTCTGTTAATGTGACAAACTCTTGCATCTTCGTTAAGTCGGCAATGAGTTGTGCAAAATCAGCTAACCCCTTACCTGCTTTACCAGAAATGCCGTTTAATGGACTTCCGGCTGCTTCAAGTAGCGAGAAGCTATGCATTTCGGCAAAGAGAGCAAGTTTTTCAATACTCTTATCTCCGATACCGCGTTTTGGCGCATTCACCACACGTCTGAAACTAAAGTCATCCGTTGGGTTCACTAAGAGTCGTAAGTAAGCAAGAAGGTCTTTGATTTCCATGCGCTCATAGAAGCGTTGGCCTCCGACCATCTTGAATGGCATATTCGCCTTTAGCAAATCTTCTTCAAGAGTACGTGACTGTGCATTACTTCTGTAAAGCACCGCAAAATCGCTATAGTCATACCCGTCAAAGTTCACCATTTTTTGAATCGTGCTGATGACATAACGAGATTCTTCATATCCTGACTGTCCGCAGTAATACGTGATTTTCTCACCGGCTTCATTGTCAGTCCACAATTCTTTCGGCTTACGATTCACATTGTTTTCAATCACTTGGTTGGCTGCTTTTAAGATGGTCTTTGTCGAACGATAATTTTGCTCGAGAAGGACCACTTTTGCATCCGGATAATCTTGTTCAAATGACAAGATGTTTTCCATATCGGCTCCACGCCATCCGTAAATACTTTGGTCGGCATCCCCTACAACGCAGATGTTTTTGAATTTATCTGCAAGGAGCTTCACCAATAAGTATTGCGCGTGGTTCGTATCTTGATACTCATCCACATGGATATAGTGAAATTTTTGTTGGTAATAATCCAACACATCTTGATGTTCTTGGAATAATTTCACGGTCAACATGATAAGGTCATCGAAGTCTACCGTCATATTTTTACGCATTTCTGCTTGATATTCTTTATAACATTTCGCATAAATTTGGCTCACATAGTCCAAATGGTTCTTCGCAAATGTTTCAGCATCTTCGAAATTATTTTTCGCGTTACTGATGGTTGCCAACACCCCACGTGGTTCATAGCGATCCGTATCGATATCGAGCTTTTGCATAATTCGTTTCATCGCAGAAAGTTGGTCGCCTGAATCGATAATCGTAAACGACTTGGCTAACCCAATACGCTCACAGTCACGGCGAAGGATACGCACGCACATCGAGTGGAAGGTTGATACCCACATATCTTGTGCCTGTTCTCCGACAAGTGCCGCCACACGCTCTTTCATCTCGTTGGCCGCTTTATTCGTAAACGTAATCGCTAAAATATTCCACGGTTGTACCGCTTCTTCTGCCAAATATAGGCCATGCGGTGGGTTAACACACGCGTCTTCCCACTCCCCGCGCCGGCCATGACTAGAAGTGGCCCTTGCGTATGCATGACCGCTTCTTTTTGGCGAGGGTTCATTCCCTTAATTAAATCACTCGAATTTTTCACAACTCTGTCCTTTCGTAAAGGTTATTGAACGTTGAAAAATAAGTCTGTTACTTCAATTTCTTTGAGCAATTCCACACTTGAAGCTCCGCGTAGTCGAATCACACCAAGCACGTCAGTTGGGCGTTTTGGTGTTAATTGGAAGAACTCGAAGTCCCATTGTGGTTTCAATAACGTTAATAAACTTGCTTTTTCCATCATCGATTCGTAAATTGGCACGATGATCATTTCTTCTTTGATTTCTTTGTATTCGATTGGCAATCCTGTTGCCACGCGCACAAGAATTTCAGACATGCTATGGCCTAAGAAGGCGCTGCTGAATTGTTGTTGCACGAGTGGTAACTGGTTAACCCCATCCACATAGAAAATGCCGTTATTCCCCATCTTCACTTGAATCGAAAGAATCGTTGTCCCAGATAAGTTATCCATAACCTTGAAGGCAATGCGTTTCAGTTCTTGCACCCATTCTGGATTTAGTCGACGAGAGACGATACTATATTTTAATTTTCCAGTGATGTAGACATCTTCTGAAATCGGAAGGACTGTCACGCGGTCTTCGTAGTCACGCACGACGGTCACTGTAAAATGACGTTGCGCTGGAACGAAGGCTGTTAACATACATGGTCCTTCTTCCATTTTTTCAAGAACGCGCTCTTCGAAATCTTCATCGTAGAGCTCTAACTTTTCTTCCACGCGATTCTTTACGAGATTGCTTTCTAAATATGCTGGAAGGCCGATGCTTTGAACAATCGAAGGCAATTCGCCGACCGTTGTCACTAAGCTATATGGCGCAAGGTTAATCGCATGCGTATCTAAGAATAATTTTTCAACCGTGCGATTTTGCGAAATTTCTGCTAGTTCAAACGATTGATAATAGCGAGTTTTACTACTGATTTCATATAACACATCAACCGGTACTAAGTTGGTTAATAATAAAACCGTGTCTACTTTTTCTGCGAAATCTAATAACGCTTCACGGTCTTTGTAAGAAGAGACGATTTCATATTCAGCCATCGAAATAGCCGCCTCGTTCGATTGGTGATAGCAGTACACAACGTACCCCATTTTTCTTGCTTCGCGAGCGATGGATGCAACTTGCTCATCTCCACCGATAATTCCGATGATGGCTCCTGGTAATAACTGACTCATTAATATCCTCTCCTTTACTGATCCGTTTGAACGTTACGAACTCTTTCGTACGGACACGGTTGTTTCTTCTGTTGGTAATTGATCGTATTTATATAATTCATGCTCTTCAATCATTTGAATAAGCTTTTGCGCATAAGTTGGATCGGTCGCATAACCTGCATCTTGCAAGGCTTGTGCCGCTTGTTTGTAGTTTCTAGCCCAAGCACCTTGTGATAGAGCGTTGGGTCCCAGTCCACGCCGTACGCTAATAGTTGCGCATGGGCTTCAACTGATTCTGCCCAGCTTTCATACACGCGGAATCGTCCGTTAATCGTAATCCAAGTATTGTTCACGAATTCTGCGGTTTCTAGGATGACATTTGGTTCCGCAGCCGACCCTTTTACGCCGTATAAATTATAATATTTACTTGCTAATAAACTCTCTCCCCAGTTCGATTCGAGAATGGCTTGCGCTAAACTCACGCTTGGCAACACGCCATAGTCTTTATACGCTTGTTGCGCCGCTGGGATGAGTACTTTTAAAAACTCATCTTGTGTCACATGTATTTCTTGTGGCTCGGATTTATGTTCAGATAACCATGTGATGGTCCCGGCCAAAAGAACGCTTGCTACAGCTACGATGAGAAGTCCCGTCAATTTCGATAATGACTTGAACCACTCGACAAGATGAAAGACGAATTTATTTTTTCTTTTCTTTCTTTTCGCCACAGTTTCACCACTTTCTTTATCTTTTCAATTTTATCATAAAATGGCCTATAAAAAAATGGATACCCCCTTGTTTTCAAAGAGAGTATCGCATTCATTTTGCAAAGTGTTATTCCTCTAAATTAGATTCTGGAACAAACGCATTTTTGCTATATTCTAAATATTTTTGTTGTGCCTTTTCGTCCTTCATCCATTCAAGGAGCTCTTGTTTTTTCGTACCGATTTGTTTATGGGTAATTCCTACCACACGAATCTCAATAATATCTTGGTAACTCCAATGACCATATGTCGTAGCCACGCGTAAAATCGTGACATTTTCTTTGAATTTGCCCTTGCTGACAGCAGCCGTCTTCCAATCCACGCGAACATTTTCTTGACGAATCCATCGACTCGCAATCGCCACCTTCAAGCGTAAATATTCAGCCACTGGGTCTGAAGCGACTTCCGGAAGCACGTCGGCATTTCTGGCCACTTTATTGGCAAGCATCCACTCATAATCCGTAAACAGGCGTGCGATTTTTGCAGATTTTCTGCCTTCAATCCACGTTCCCCGTTCTTCCATCTCGTCCAACTTTGGCCACTAATCCCCAATTCTTCTGTATAAAATGCCTTTTCTGAGACATAACGTTCTCTAACAGCGTTCACTACAATTAATACAAATGCTTCATGCATCTTCATCACCTCTTGAACACATTATACACCTATTAGGTGCATTATTCAATAACTCTACCATTTTTTTATCACATATATTATAATAGCGATATCTAAAAAAAGCAGAGGTGAGAGCGTGCCACAATCTTCAAATAATCCATTCCATATCGGACTTCGTACTTTTAAAACAGCCGTGTCTGTGTTTATTTGCGTGGTTCTTTTTAGAATCTTACATCGTGGTTCACCGATGCTAGCAGCCTTATCTGCTATTTTCAGTTTGCGCATCGACCATCAGCAAACGTTTAAATTCGCACTTTCTCGTTGTATCGGAAATACAACCGGCGGGGTCGTGGCTATCATCTTATTCTACGTAAGAGCCGTTCTCCCATTTCCAGAATATACCGATTTACTACTGGCACCTGCTGGTATCATAATGATTATTTTATTCTGTAATCGATTCAACAAGACCGGTGTGATTAACTCATGCGCCACTTTCCTTGTCATCTTCTTCAATATAGAGGCAGGCCAAAATACCGCCTACGCGATTCAACGAATTCTCGATACAATTATCGGAGCACTCATTGCGATTGGAGTAAACCACTTACTACCAAACCCACATCTTAAAGAACAACAATCTTAAATAGAAAGAGTTCTACCAACATGGTAGAACTCTTTTTTGTACTGTCTTTTTATTTCATACGCATCATGCCGTACATACGTGTATCGATAAAGAACACATCATCTTTCACATCAATCGTCTTCGAAAGAAGAATGTCTTTTGTTTCCATTGATTGCACACGTAGCGTTGGTTTGCCATCGACAAGAGTAATCATCACAAGATTGCCTTTATTCAAGTACACTTGTGGCGCATAGACATCCGTTTCTGTTGTAAAGGCTTCTTCTAGTTTCTGCGAACCTGCATTAAGAACATAATATTTAGTCTCATTATTTTTGCGCTCACTTGCCTTCACATACGTATCTGAACCAGTGAATGCAGGCACCTCATCTGCCAAGGCAATATATGCTTTGTCTCCTACTGTGTATAGAATCGATTGTACCGCACTCATGCCCTGTTCAGGTGTGATTTCTGTGAACTTCTCAGTCTCAGCATCAAAAGTCATTAAGCGGAATTTTTCATCTCTTGAATACATACTCTTGAAGAGCAGCACTTGCGGGTCATACATGCGAGAGCTCTTTGCTTCTCCCCACGCAATCGAAGCAAACTCCTTTGGTAAATTCACTCGTTTTGCCGGAGTGGTTACTCCCGTTTCTAAGTTCACAGAGAATGTGATGAAGAAATAGCTTGGTGCTTTCTCCCCTCTATTTTCATACTCAGGCATCGGCACCACTCCATACACGGTATTGCCTTTTCTATAGAAAGTGACATCTGTTACAAAATGACTATTGTCCCCGCGTACTTCTTTAGTAATCGGAACCGAAACAGTTGTGACCTTCTTCGTCTCTTTGTTAATGATACTGAAATTTACCTTTGGATCTGTTGTACTTTCAAAGCTATAAGTCAAGCCGTATAGAAGGTCATACCCCTTAAACGCCACCAGATTGTCATAATTCGGACGTTCTGTAAAAGAAAAGTCTGCCAATCTCTTTTTCGTTTGGAAACTGTAGGCATTTTCGGAAAAACCAACACGTTTTACGTTTCCATCTAAAAGTGCATACTCTGCGCCCTTAGACGATGTTAAATCATCTGTAGAATACGACATCTCAAACGTTGCTCCGTCGACTAATTTTTTCTCTTCATCGGTTAATTGAATCGATACCGGAGCAGGCTTCACTTCTTGATACGCTGCGTGACCAGCTGTCGCTAGAAACACAAGTCCACTAAAGGCAAATACTGCTGTTGCAAATTTACTTGATTTCATGATAACCCCTCCTTACACACTAACCTTATGATTTAATAAATAATCGCTCAGTAGCATATTTAGAACAATCCAAATGAGCATACTACCGATTAAGAAAACCATCGCTTCATTTCCAATTAAACGAACCACAAATTGCGTACGCATAATTAGCGTGAATATCACTACGACGACTAAAATGTAGAGAACGACCGAAGTCACTTTGCGTACATAACCTTTTTTCTCAACCCCAACGACAAGGATGGCGAGTTGGAAAACCGTCACGATGAGTGCTATCCCCATTGTCAAAATGAGAAGAAACTGTACCGCATACTGTGGCACTAGAAGCGGCATCGCCATCGAATTTGTCACAAGCGACCACGGTGTGATGTGGTATTGCGCAAATTCTGGAATAAGAAGCTTGTGAGGTAGTAGTTTAAGAACACTCCAACCACTTGAACGGCTTGCAAGAAGAACGTAATCACAAGTATCGTTAATAATTTAGCCCAGTAAATTCCAAAACGTGATCCTGGAAGCATGAGCAGACGGTAAATGAACGAGCCTTTGCTGCTCCATTCTTTCGACCAAATCACTGCCGAGTAAACCAGAATCGCTGTCCCCGCAAAGAAAACTGGAAGTCCAATAGCGAGTTGGTCCAAAACGACTTGTTTCACAACATCAGGACTCACAATGCGCAAGTGTCTGGTTAGTAATCCAGCCGTCGCAAGTGTCTTCACCTTCAACCCTAGTTGCAATAAGATTTGAAGCAATGCCACCACGAGGATGAAACCTTTCGCTTGGCCGATATTATAAAGTGTTAAATTGATGACTTTCTTCATGGTAAGTATACCTCCCTCATCACATCGACAATGGACTTGCCCTCTTCTTCACGCACTTGTTCTGGATAGAATTCCTTCACTACGCGTCCATCGTTTAAGAGCACGGCTTTGTCGACGATATACTCAATATCATTAATTTCATGCGTTGTAATCAATACGCCACGTCCATCGAGTAGGTCGCTCGTAAAGACACGCGCGATTTCTTCACGGGTAAACACATCAATTCCTGAAAATGGTTCGTCCATCAAGATGTAGTCTGTATCCAGCCCCATCCCTAGAAGCAAGTTCAGTTTAGCGACATTCCCCTTCGAGAGTGATCGTACTTCATCCTTTAAATTCAAACGGAAGAAGTCTAATAAATGTCTTTCCTTTTGGCGATTCCAGTTTGGATAGAACGTGCGCATAAAATCAATCGCCTCATCCACTGTTTGATCTGGTGAAATAATCGAACTATCCGTAATGTAGCTCACCTTTTCCGCAAACACTTTACGGGCAGGCATATCATCGATGACAACTTTTCCTTTACCAAATGGCAACAAACCTGCAATGCAGTTCATAATCGTTGTTTTCCCAATCCCGTTGACTCCAATAAGAGCCGTCACTTCTCCTTTTTTCGCGTTAAATGAGATGTCATTCAACACTTGTTTCTTTCCAAATCTCTTACTTAAGTTTTGAACAGTTAACATAGTACCGCTCCTTCCTTACAATTGTTTTTTGAGATGTTCGATAACATCTTCTGCAGTTAAGTTGAGAGGCTTAATCGCTTCTGTAAAGCTTCCAATCGCCTCATCTAACATTTCATCTTTTAGTTGTTCAATCCGTTCTACATCTTCTGTCACACGACTCATGACATTATTTCCAGTCGTAATCAACCCCATGACCTCCAATTCATGAAAGGCACGTTGGCCCGTATTGGGATTCACTTGCATGGTTTGCGCAAATTCACGCCGACTCGGCAGCTCTTGGCCTGCTTCCATCCTGTGGGAGGCAATTTCCGCTTTGAAATAGGCGATAATTTGCTCGTAGACCGGACTTCTTTTATCAAATACGATCATTAGTAACTCCTTTCTTTGATTTCCAACCAGTGTATTAACCGGTTAATACACTTATCTTTAACTGTATTATGCGCTTAGTACACTCAAATGTCAATAGCGTTTTCAAAAATATTTTTTAGAAAATAAAAAAGACGACTCGAATCGAGTCGTCTCAACGGTTATTGTAATTTTAATTTTACCATTTCTTGCAAGATGAGGTTCGCTAATTCCGCTGCCCCTGTATCGTTTGGATGAATCTCATCATCAAAGAGCCATTGTTTTGTATGCCCTTTGGCGTAAGTTCCCCAGTCGATTAAATGAACATTTGGATAACGTTCTGCAGCTGCTTTTAACTGCTCATTTACTTCTTTAGCCCATTTAATTTCATAACCGGCTGTGACTAAGAAGATTTCACGGTTCCCCGTTGCTTGAATCAGAGAATCGATTTGAGAAGCCGCAAAAGCCCCATTCGAACCGAGGACGAATACCACGGTTTGAGAAAGTCGACCTTGTTGCGCAAGCTTCTGAACGATTGGCGTACTGTAATACAACTGACGTCCCACTTCTCCGTCCACATAGGCATTCGGGAAGACTTCGCGAAGTTTATTCGCAGACGCTAATAACACTGAGTCTCCGACAAAGGTAATCGGCGTTTGCTTCACTTGCTGCTCCGTGTTGGCTTTCGCTTCATTACTAATCGTCGTTGTTCCTTCTGTTGTCGGTCCGGCCGTCGTCTCTTGTAAGAGCGCTTGGTTTTGACGAATCTTCTCCTCAACCTCTTGCACGGCTGAGTTTTGATTCTTCTCTTGCGCAAATCCAAGACCTGCAAGCCCGATACAGATGACATACATGAGTGAGAACACGAGTCCAAATTGCTTCATACCTTTTGGAAGATTCGATTTTCCATAAGCCGTTAAATTATACGGACTATGCGCTTGTCCAATCGGAAGAACGAAGCGGTCTCGCTCAAACAGTTGATACGTGATTTCCGCCATCACGAAAATCAATACAAATTGAATTCCTACTGATAACCACTGTTCATTAATCTCGCGTAAGAACGTTGGCGCAATCAGATGAATCGGATAGAACCATAAGTAGTATGAGAAACTTCTCTTTCCAAAGAACGTAAATCCTTTAAAGCTGAAAAGGTAATGAACCCCCACACCCTCGCGAATCGTACAAGAGAGAAGAAGCATCATCACAAACGATGAAATAAACATCATCATGTAATACACTTCTGCTTGCGTTCCGTTGAACGTTGTAAACATCCAACCTAAAGCTCCTAAACAGAGGAGGCTCAATGCGTTTGGAACAACAGAACCTGTCTCGCGCTCAGGCAGTAGTAATTTTCCTTCATGAATGTAACTAAGTAACGCCCCGAATGTGAACGAGAATAGACGCGTTGATACTAAGTAGTATACGTGCGACGGATCTTGTTCAAACCAATAGAGTGCCGCCATACCCGCTGCAGACGCGAGCGTTAAGAATGCGAGCAAGGCAAACTCCTGCATTCTGAGGAAGTTCAATTTCTTCATCAGTTTTCGAAGCAAATACCCTACGATTAATAATTGCACATAAAGGGATACATACCAGAGATGCACAAACGGACTCGGATTCGCTGATTGTACGAAATAAGATTGCTGCGAGAAAATTTGATAATCATTATTCACGAAGAATAATGCCGAAAGCGCCATGCCTCGGATATTGGATAGTAATTGCGGTGCCGCCACGAATAAAAACGCGACCGTCACGACAATCATAAAGAGCATCGGGAAGAACATTCTCTTCAAGCTTCTCACTGGAAAACGCTCTTTATAATCTTCCGCGAATGTTTTGATATTATTCCGGAACGTCAAGTAGCCTCCGACGACTAAAAATCCGTTAACGGCTAAAAATCCGCCCGGTAATAAATGTTGGAAATAATAATATGTAATAATTGCTAGTATAAAAAAACCTTTCAAGCCATCGAATGCCGCACTCCGTTTTTTCTCTTTTTGCTTGGGAGGATGTGGGTGCGTCGGCGCTTGAGAAGGTGTTGTTTGATAATTCATAGTCCCCACTGTTTTTCTCCATTCCTTAAACTCCTATTTATTATAGCTCAAAACCACTACACTTGGATACTAGGAACATTACATTTTTGTTAATTTTAAGAAAACAGTTTCCAGTTGTTTCTGAGGCGTGAACAAAGGTCCATTGTGTCTATAAAAACACAAAAAGCTAGGCAAAAATTCGCCTAGCTTTCTCACTTTTAATTTTAATTTTAGTGTTCTGAAGCACCGCTTGTAGCATCTACTGCTTGTGCTTGAGCAGGCGCTGAATGTCCGCTATCTGAAGCACCACTTGTAGCATCTGCTGCAGGAGCAGGAGCTGAGTGTCCGCTGTTTGAAGCGCCACTTGTTGCGTCAGCTGCTGGAGCAGCACCATTTGCGCTTACTAAACGTTGGCCAGTTGTTTGTAAGTACCAATCTAACCATGGTTTGAAGTCAAATACGATTTCGTTAATTCCAGCATAAGAACCATCAGGATAGTACATTGCTTGGTAGTTGTGTACGTTGATGATTTCTGGTGGAGTGTTTGGAACGATTGTACGGAAGTAATCCACGTTACCTGCACGTAAGTTCGCAATGAGGTATTCCACATTTGAATGTACGTGGTGGGTGAACTGTTCCTAAACGGTTACCAGATTGAGCTGGCACACGTGGAGCCAACATTTTGTTTGCTGGTTTGTTGAAGTTATAGTACAAGAATTGGTTGTTGTCATCGGCATATGTTACTTCAAATGGTAAAGCTTTTAAGAACATATCGATTTGGTCAACCGTTAATAAACCGTGGTCTAAGCGAACATAGTCGTTTCCTTGAGCAGCACCAACGATTTCACTTGCTTTTTCAACCCATTCTGGATCATCTGGATCTACACCTTGAACTGTTGTAGAAATTGGGTTTGTGCAGTCTAAATCTTCTGGCGGTGTTGGTAATGGTTTGCGTAACACTTTTACAACCTCCACATATTTCACGAAGTTTTCTAAGCATGAACGTAAGAACGCTACTGTTCCTTCGCTCTTAATGTTTCCTTCTTCGTCAAATGCTTCTTTTGCTTTTCCTAATAAGAATTCGTTCCCTGGTAATACATATGCGTTTACCCCTGGAGCGTCCAAGATTTTACGTAAATGCACTTGCGCACGTGAAGTCCCTTGATCATAGTGAGAAGCTCCCATAATCATGACAGGTTTGTTTTCGAATGGGTGTAAGTTGAATGACATCCATTCTAATGTGCTCTTCAACGCAGCTGTAATTGTGTGGTTGTGTTCAGGTGTAGCGATAATCACACCATCTGCACGAATTAATTTGTTGTACATGTATTGTACTGGGAAACTCTTAGATTGATCTTCGTCTTGGTTGAACATTGGAATATCTTTAATTTCTAAGATTTCAAACTCGAATAAGTCACTGAATTTCTTTTCGATAAATTGTAATAATAAACGGTTATGCGAAAATTCCGCATTTGATCCTACGATACCAATAATTTTCATTTTCTACTGTCACTCCTTATTTTTTAGAACTGTCCCATGAGAAGTTTTTCGCTTCTTTTTCACGAGCTTCGTTTGCACGAACTAATTGTTTTGTAATTTCAATGAATAATAAGTAATCTTCGAAAATCTTTTCTAATTTTTCAGCAGTTGCTGCATCTTTTAAGTTACCTTCTTCGTCGAATGCTTGTAAGGCGTGACCTAATAAGAATTCATCACTTGGTAAAACGCGTGCTTTAATTTCTGGCGCGTTTAAGATTTGACGTAATTGACTTTGTGCACGTGAAGAACCTAATGTTCCGTAAGATGCTCCTGTAATCATGACAGGTTTGTTTAATAATGGATAGATACCATAAGATAACCATGCTAAAGCATTCATTAATACAGCTGGGCATGAGTGGTCATATTCTGGTGTACTAATGATAACTCCATCTGCTGCAGCGATTTTCTCTGCAATTGCTTGTGCTTCTTGTGGCACTACTTTTGGAGTTGGTTTGTTGAACATTGGAATGTCTTTAATTTCGACAAGTTCAATTTCCGCCTGTTCTGAAAAATGTTTTTGAATGTATTGTAATAGTTGACGGTTTGTTGATTTTTTAGAGTTTGTTCCGACTAAACCGATTAATTTAACCATTTGAGTACTTCCTTTCGAGTAATTGAATCTTTGAAGCAAGTCCTGATGTGTAGAAGATACGATCATCTTCCAAAATCAACACAGCTTCGATGTTAGGGTGTTGTTCCACTTCGAATAAGATTTCGTGTGCTTTTTTCCCAAAGAGTCTAGTCGTCCATATCTCACAATCCACGGATTGCTTCGATACAATCGTCAGACTCGCAACGTCTGTTTCGGCTGGATATCCAGTATGAGGGTCCAAATATGATGGTATTTCTTCCCATCCACTTCTAGCACCCGTTCGTAGACACCTGATGTCACAATCGACTCATCTTGAATCGGAAGAAGTGCCACATTTTCTCCACGCAGGAGTTTAGGGTTTTGAATCCCAATCCACCAATTCCCATCTTCATGATGTACAGCTGGCCCTAGTGTAAGAACATTCCCACCAAGATTAATGAGCGCAGAGGTTACTCCAAGCTCTTTTAGCTGCTCTATCACCAAGTCGGCAATATACCCTTTGGCAATACAACCAAGGTCGATTCGCATTCCTTCTTCCAACAGAAAAATCGTCTGACTCTCTTCATTCAGTTCGACTTTCGTTGCATCGGTCAGTTGCAGTTTGGCATTAATCTCTTCATCCGTTGGTACTCGTGCATCACTAAAGCCCACGCGCCATGTCTGAACAACTGGGCCAATCAAGATATTCATCCGACTTCCCGCAGCTAAACTGTTTTCCAGTCCTATTTTTACTAAATGAAAAATCTCTGGATGAACACAAACTGCATGTTTCCCCGCTGCCAAATTCACGGCCATTAGCTCTGAAGTTGGGTCATTCGCGCTAAAACGATGTTCATATCGCTTCAATTGCTCGAAAACTTCAGCCACTAAACGCTCGCCTTCTGGATGCGCAATTTTCAATTCGATGACGGTTCCCATCAATCGAATGGTACCTGTATGATACTGTTCCAAAACTGCCATTTCTCCTAAACGAATTTTGTGATAAAAGTCACAGAAACGCCTACACAAAAGCGTTTTCTACTCCTTACTTTGAATGTAACACAGCGGAAATTAAATTTCAAGGGCACAGACCCATTCTTCTAAATAAAAATATGCATAAGAAAACTATTCTCATGCATATAATCCTTATTTATTAAATTTTAATTACGGAATTGATTTGGAATAACGAATCCACAAAGGGTGATAAACACTGCCAAACTGGTTCCAATCGGAAAAATAGTTGCTGAACAAATAAGTCCGCTTAGCTTCAATAGAATATCCCACTTTACCCACCTATTACGCTGTTCCCTCAATCGTTGTAACTCGTCAGTCGGATTAACCTCAGAAACCGTTCTATAAAAACTTAATGTCGCTGTAGTGATGAGCAAAACAATGATTCCATAAAACACCTGCACGGTTGGATTATAAAAATCCATCGCAATTAGACTTGTTGCATATGGGAATAGAGAAGCAAAAAATAACATAATTACGGTCGCCCAAACTGTCTTTTGCGTAATTTTTTCAGTTCTATGAGAAAACGCATGCAGATTCACCCACATAGCCCCTAACCAGAAGAAGGACAATGCATATGCAAAAAAGTTTTCACGCAGTTCCCATAATCCTTGCCAATCAAGAGTCTTCGGTTTATCTAATTCCAATACTAAAATCGTCATAATAATGGCAATCACCGCATCAATAAATGCACTCAACCGTTCTTGCCCCATTGTTTGTCGTTCCATAAGATCACTCCTTACTACAATCACCATTTTACACTATTTCGTATCAAAAAAGCACTACAGCCGAGGCCTGCTCCTTATGAGAAGCAATGAAATTTATTTTGATTTGTTATAAAGTTCAGGTTTCCTCGAGGGGCTACAGAAAAAGCACTTTGGATTCTATAATAACAACAACAGCGACGAGTAACCGATGCGAATTAGATTCTCTTGAAAATTTATTTTCTAGAGAATCTTTGAGGCTCGGTAGGCGTAAGACCTAGGCTTACGCCGGTACAGCTGTTGTCGTTATTATGAAGATATCCAAAGGGCTTGAATGTAGCCCCTACGGGACTCCCATTAAATCTTTTTAACAAACTCAGATTTAAGTTTCATTGCGCCGAAACCATCTATCTTACAATCGATATTATGATCGCCTTCCACGATGCGAATATTCTTCACGCGTGTACCTTGCTTAATATCTTTTGGAGCGCCTTTTACTTTCAAGTCTTTGATGACTGTTACAGTATCGCCATCTTGTAATTTATTTCCGTTAGCATCGATCGCTACTGGACCTTCTTCAACTTCTGAACCTGGTTCCCATTCATACGCACATTCCGGGCATACTAATAATACGCCATCTTCGTATGTGTATTCTGAACCACATTTAGGGCAGTTTGGTAATGACATTTTCATTCCTTCTTTCTTTTAAAATTTCGTCTTAACGACGTTTACGAATCATATCTAAAGGTTTCACTGGCTCAGTTACTTTCATCTTGCAGATCATCATCGCGTGAGGAGCTGCTTCGATTTCTTCGCCATTTTCATCCCATAATTGTGTTAACTCTTCTTCGTGGTGACGCATTCCTGGTCCGTAGAACTCGATATGGTCTCCGACTTTGAAGTTATTACGTTGTTGCACGGTTGCCATTTGCGTTTCTGGATCATATTCAAGTACTTGTCCAACGAAAGCATATTGAGGAATTTGACGGCGTGGGCCAAATAATTGCTCTTCTTCAGTTGGAACTTGGTAGTAGAAACCAGTTGCTAATTCACGTTGCGCTGCTTTCCATAACTCATCAATCCATTCTTGTTTACATACATAGTTATCTGGATCTTCGCAGTATGAATCAACCGCTGCACGATAAACGTTAGAAACCGTTGAAACATAGTGAATTGATTTCATACGACCTTCAATCTTCAAGCTATCTACACCAGCTTCGATTAAGTCAGGTAAGTGTTGAATCATAGATAGGTCAACGGCACTCATAGAGAATTTCTCTTCGATGCCTTCTTCACCAGCACCAACCATATTCTTTTCGCCAGCAAATGGCATATCGAATAAACCGTATTTCCAACGACAAGACTGCGCACATCCACCACGGTTAGCATCACGATGCACCATGTGGTTTGATAATACACAACGTCCTGAATAAGAAATACACATTGCTCCGTGGATAAACGCTTCGATTTCTACATCCACTTTTTCTTGCATTTCTTTAATTTCGTCCATTGATAGTTCACGCGCTAATACGACACGTTCTAATCCTTCGTCTTTCCAGAAGTTTAACGTTTCGTAGTTGGCTGCTGAAGATTGTGTTGATAAATGGATTGGTAATCCTGGCGCTTCTGAGGCACAAATATCCATTAAGGCCATGTCACTGATGATGGCTGCATCGATACCGATGTCACGAACCGTACGGAAGAATTCTCCCGCTCCTTTTTCGTCGCCTTCGTGAGTCACCATGTTAGCGGCAATATATACTTTTGCATTATGTGCATGGGCAAAATCAACGGCTTCTTTCATTTCAGCAAAGTCGAAGTTCCCTGCACGGCTACGAAGTCCGTACGCTTCCCCACCAAGGAAAACCGCGTCAGCTCCGTAAAGAATAGCTGTTTTTAATTTTTCAAGAGTACCCGCTGGAGCAAGTACTTCAGGTTTTTTCAATATCTTTCTTCCCATTTGACTCTCTCCTATTTCACATCTTCTGGATTTAATAAGTAAAATCCTGCTTCGAGGCCACGTACTTTTGGATGGTGTGCGCGCACTTGTAATTCAAGACTAGCGCTCTTCTCAGGAGTCCATGTACCTGCTTCGATTTCATTACGAGCATTCACGAATAATTTCGCAACTTCCACGAAATCTTGACCTGGAGCTAATACTCCGTCTAATTTCCATTGTGGAATGCCCATTTCTGCTAATTCTAGCAAATATGGTGCAAGAGACACGTCGTTATTCGCGAAAATATGCGTTCCGTTAATGTCTTCGTAGATTGAATAGTGAGAATCTTCATCGGCAGGTTCTGATACGAATAAACCGCGACGTTTTTCAACAGATTCTTTTTTCTCAATATAGTTAAAGTAGTTATTTAACAGTGGGCGTTTTGAATGATGGATACAAGTTGCTCCGTACACTAAAACTTCGATTGGAATTTCTACACCTGCTGCCAAGATTTTCATCTCTTCACGAGGAATTTCACGCGCAATTACCGCACCAACAGCACCACGTTTTCCCCAGAAGTTGATTTGACGACTACTTGTTACTAAAACCGCTGCATCATAACGGTAAGGAATTGAGTACTCAGGGTTCTTCATAATCTGAACCACACCTGGATCTCCTACCGCGATGTTATCAACACCGATTTCCTTTAAAAATGTTAAATACTCAGGCACAAGCGCAATTCCTTCATTATGGAAAATCGCGTTTACAGCAACGCTTGCTTTCTTTCCATATTGGTGCGCCAATTCCGTTAATTCTTTTTGTTCCTCACGTGTAAACGACATTGGAAGGCGAAGTCCGAATTGGTCTTCCCCAAAATAGATCGTGTCCACGCCCGCTTCAAGCAAGTCTTTTGCTTGTTGGATGGATTCAACTGTTGCAATCAGCTCTATCATCCAAAGGCCCCCTTTACTTTCTTAAAAATTCGTACTTTTCTAGAGTACCACAAAAAATTGGATGGTGCTATGATTTTGGGGCCTTGTAAGCCTCCATACATCAAAATGGTCTGAACAACTTATTGAACACTCCTTTAAGCTTTATTTGTATTTTCTCATAAAATTTTATTTCTTACTATTCATAATGCTAGTACTAAAACCCCCACTTCTTTAGGAGCATTATTAAAGCAAATGTTTTTGAAACAAAAATCACAAATTATGTTATTATCATTACATTTATGATATTATACAATTGTAGGTTAAATAAGGGAGGATTTATACAATGGGTTTATTTGACAATGCAGAACTAAAAGAAGCCAAACGAAATTATAAAGAAGAAATGAAGCAATTAGCTTCCAAAATGAAAGCTAACGGAAATATTCCAGGAATTGCCAAATGGGATGATAGTTTACAAGTAATTTCTATTGGTCCAATAGGATTCAGTACTATTGTAAAATATAACACTATAAAAGAAATAGAAATCATCGAAGATATTAAACAAATTTCTTCAACTAAAGTAAAAGGTAAAGAGAAACGCAAGGGTACATTTACACGAGCAGCTGTAGGCACACTTCTAATGCCAGGAATTGGAACCTTAGCAGGTGCATTGACTGCAAAGAAAGAATCTTCTGGTGAAAAAGAAACTACAACCAGTCAGCAGATTACTAAGACCATAAGATTAACTAGGGATGACCCCTTTAAGTCAGTATTAACATTTCCCTACAATAGCGAATTAGAGTATAAGCTTCAGGATATTTTAAATCGTAACTCCACGTCGTCTATACAAAAAAAAGAGAACACTGAACTTGAAACATCGTCTCCAACCAATTCGTCTATCGCAGATGAATTGAGAAAATTAAAAGGTTTACTCGATGATGGAGTTTTAACAGAAGAAGAGTTTAAAATACAAAAGGAACGACTATTACAATAAAAAATAGCAATCTATCAAATTTGATAGATTGCTATTTTTCTTAAGTTTCTAATTGAATGCCAAATCCTTCTGGTAAAGCGGTAAATACTGCAATTTCAGATGGAAGTAAGCGCCCGATGACATTTTGTCGAACGTCTTGTGGCAACTCAACTTTAGCAATTTCGATTTCACCTTGGTAACGACCATACTGGCTATTTGCTTGATTGATTTCTCCAACGGTGCGGGTTGTTGTAGAAACCTCTCCGCCAAGTAAGGCCCAGCCGCGAGTACCGAGTACGCGGTATACAAAATCACTGGCATCGATACGGTCACGAAGCACTTTACCGGTTAATTCCACAGGCGCTTCTGCCTTCAACGACACGAACCCTTCTTGGAATTCCTTCATGACTTTTTGAGTGGAGGCGTTAATAAATGTGTCTCCTACTAAAATCATATCGGTGTGCGCCTTAATGAGTTCGCAAATCGCCAATCGCGTATCTAGCGTGCGATGCGTCTCCACTGTTGGCAAACCTTCATGAAGAGGACCTCTTAAAGGTTCATCTCCTGGAATAAACGCAAGCACTTTTACGCCAAGTGCATGCAATTTTTGATTAATCGTCGTGAATTTCTCAAGAGAAATCCCTGAATACACTTTTGGATAATAGTTATGACAGGCAATAATCTTTTTAGAAAATCCGAGTCGTTCCAATAATTGATATTCACGATTTGTAAACGTCGACGCATTCACAACAAGCGTAAATGCCTTGCCGCAGCGTTCAATAAACGCTTCGTCTCCAAACTCGTCCAGACGTAAGTACGATAGCCCTGCGTTTTTCAAGGCCGCAATATTTTCTTTGGTAAGATCTTTATGAGCGATATCTGGAATTAAATCTACTTCGTATGAGCGAGCGAGCTCCACAAGACGTGTCATATCCGAAATTTCAAGCGGATGTTCTGGCAACTGAAAAGAAGTGAAAGCCACGGTTTGACGCGCGGCTTTCATTTCTTCTAATACTTGTGTAACGACTTGTTCACCAAGATTGATATAGATGGAGCGCCCAAAAGAAATGTTTGCTCTATTTGTTTCCATATACTTCGTTAATACGATCTTCATCTACACCGAAGAACCATGTAATGACAAATCCACCGATGTAAGCTCCGACCATTGCAGTTAAGAAGAGTACTTGAGTTCCTGGTACCATGATTAAAGCACCGAATAACCCAGAAACACCTTGAGATACAGTACCTAAGTGGAATAGAACTGCTAACATACCACCGAAACCAGATCCTAAGCAGGCTGTTAAGAATGGTCTACCTAAAGGAAGTGTTACAGCGTACATCATTGGTTCCCCGATACCTAAGATACCAACTGGTAATGAGTCTCTTGTTAATTGTTTTAATTTTTTGTTCTTAGTCTTCAAGTATAATGCTAAACCTGCACCCACTTGTCCACCACCGGCCATCATTAAGATTGGTAATAGGTAGTTGATCCCTTGAGTTGGTCCTTCTGGATTGTTTAATAGGACGTGGATTGGAGTTAACGCTTGGTGTAACCCAACAGATACGATTGGTAAGAATCCAGCCGCTAAGATATATCCTCCGAAGATTCCTAATTGTTCATATACGAAGTTTAATACTGTGTAAATTCCTTGAGTTAACGCAGCCCCAGCAGGTTGAATGATTAATACTGATAAGAATGCACCAACGATTAATGTTAATAATGGTGTTAAGAATGTCTTCAACATGGTTGGGATTACTTTATCAATAGCGCGTTCTAAGTAAGCTACGACAATCCCCATCATTAATGCGGCTAATAGACCACCAGCACCTGGGTTGAATGGTTTATCCGTAAATGGCATCAACACTTGACCAGCATCTGTTTTTAAAAGAAGTGGCATTGTTGTAACGCCAAGTGACATACTTCCTGCGATTGCCCCAAGAATAGGAGTTCCTTTGAACTCACGAGCAGCATTGTAACCTACATATAAAGGTAAGAAGGTGAATAGCCCCCAACCCATTGTACGGATGGCTTGGTACCACCATTCAAAGTTATATGCATTTTGTGTTGTTACGTTAATAACGTTTGAAATACCGTTAATTAAACCAGCTGCGATAATCCCTGGTAATAATGGTACGAAAATGTTAGCAATATGTTCCAAGAAGCGTTGAACTGGCCCATTATGTTTTGCTTTATTTTCTTTTTTGTTTTCTTTTGCTAAATCAGCTGCGTCTACTTCATCTACGCTACCTAATTCAATTCCAGTTAATTCTGCAAATTCGCGACCTACTTCAGTCACTTTACCAGGTCCTAAAAACGATTTGAACCCCTTGTTCACGTTCTACAACTCCTAATACTGAATCCACGTCTTTTTAATCCAGCGACATCCACTTTAGATGTATCCGCTACAGTCAGACGTAAGCGAGTCATACATGTAGCGTTGCTGACCACATTTTCCTTTTTGTCCGACTTTATTTAAAAAATTTCATTTGCTACTTTCTTTGCATCCATTTTATTAAGCCTCCTTATTTTTTTCATTGCCTTGACAATATTCATCTGATTTGCCTGAAGCAGTTGTTCTGCTTCTTTTGCCGAAATATGATGTATTTGAGAGATAATAGCGACTTTTAAATCAAAAATCATTGTCCTCAAGAACACGTCTTGCATCTTCAGGAGAAAGATTTGTGATTTTAGAGAGGATATTGGTTGCCCGCTGTTTCAACTTTAGGTTCGTTGGTTGAACATCGACCATATATCCTTTTGAAAAATTTTTTTCCTACTTGAATCATTGCAGTCGTTGTAATCATATTGAGAATGATTTTTTGAGCCGTCCCTGCTTTCATTCGCGTAGATCCGGTAACCACTTCTGGTCCAGTAATCGCTTCGATACCAACCGAAGCAATGTTAGAAATTAAAGCATCTGGAGAATTGGAAATCGCACCTGTGAAACAGCCAACCTCATTGGCATAGGCAAGTCCTGCTGCAACATAAGGTGTGCGTCCACTCGCGCTAATTCCGACGACTACATCCTCTTTGACAAGATCCAAGTCTCTTAACTGTGCCTCGGCTAAGGTTTCATCGTCTTCGGCACCTTCTATAGCGTTACGAAGAGCATAATCTCCACCCGCAATCAGTCCCACTACCATCTCCGGTGATACACCGAATGTTGGTGGGCATTCGCTTGCGTCCAGAACACCAAGTCGACCAGAAGTCCCCGCGCCCAGATAAATCAATCGGCCTCCTTTCTCGAATGCTTGTACAACACCTGCTGTCACTTTTTCAATTTCTGGAATGCACTGTTCAATCGCATCAGTGATTTTTCTGTTTTCGTCATTCATATAACGTAAAATCTCACGAATCGACTGCGTTTCAATATCCTTACTTCTGTCATTGACTTGCTCTGTCATCAATTTTGAAATGTCATCCATTTTCTCCACCTCCTCTTAAAAATTCCACTAAAATTCATAATGAAATCGTTTTTCTTAAACATATTATACAGCGTTGTAAATTTTATTTCAATACTGTATAATGAAATCGGAAACAATATTTCTCGAAAAAGGTAGGGATTCCATGAAAAAGTTTTTAACAGCAACAGATAAAAAAATTGAAGAATTCATCTCAAAGCATTCAGATATCGTACTTTCTTCAAGCATTCATGTATTGGCAGATGAAATTGGGGTTTCGTCTTCTTCTATTAGTAAATATATTAAAAAAATCGGGTTCCGTTCTTATTCACGTTTCAAAGTGAATTTGGCGCAACAAAATTCACAATCCATCGACGAACAAATCGACAAGGATGACTCAATTAAACGATTCAATCTAAATTAATTAAGACGGTTAGTCGTTCCTATGAGATGACGATTGAACTAATCGACGACGACACACTCGACCGCGTGATCGACTTACTCAAAAACGCGAATAAAATCTACACTTTTGGGGTCGGCGCTTCAGGTCTAGTCTGCAGCGATATTTACTTTAAACTTAGCCGTATCGGTAAAAATATCGTGTATCACACAGACTCACACATCCAACTCGCAAGCCTTAGCAACGCTACAGAAAATGACTTAGTGATTGGTGTTAGCTACTCTGCGAACACAAGAGAAGTCAATGCAGCCTTTGAAATTGCTAAGCAACGCGGCATCCCAACCGTATCGATTACTGGACAAGGCAACGGCAATCTAGACGCTCTCAGCACCTATTGCCTTAAAGTTCCTCGCCATGAAAAATCGATTCGTTCTGCAGCAATTACCAGTCGTAACGACTCTCTTTTCTTAGTCGACTTACTCTACTTAGGTCTTCTTCAAAAAGACGAAAGCCGTGCTAACGACATTCTAGAAAGCAGCTACAAGTTGACGCATCAGTTGAGAAAATAAAAACATAACCACAAAAAAACTCGAAGCAAATTCTGCTTCGAGTTTTATTTCTTCATCATTTGTTTAACAAACTCCAACTGGTCTGCGTTGCACTCTTGCCCCACTTTATTTTTCAGATTCAAATGGAATACATGCCCTTGAGGTTTCTTTTTCCCTCCATATTCCTTAAAGACGACTTCCACACCCTTCTTCTCTAACATTTCCTTCAAGCGATACGAATGCTTCCGTAAGAAGTCTCCCTTACTCGTTGTTAGATGGACCGGTGGAAAGTCCGAAGTGATAAATTGTGAAGGGCTCATTTGCTTCACGGCGTCAACGGTCGGTTTCTCTCCTAGTAAATCCGTAAGAAACGGCGTCAACGCGCGTCCTTGTTTCTTCCATTCCACTTCCATATCGAACACGCCACAGTTTAACAGTAAGCCTTTTGGAATAAATCTTTCATCTACTTTAATTCCCGGAAAACTGTTCGCATAAGCTTCGTTCAACTGAACAGCCGCATACGCCGTTGCTAAATGCGCTCCTGCAGAATCCCCCACAAAGAACAGATTCGAGATATCCAAGCCGTATTCTTCTGCATGGTCTACAACCCACTCCACCATAGCCCCGACATCTTCTAAAGGAGCTGGAAAAGTGTGCTTTGGCGCAAGTCGGTAGCTAGCATTCACCACCGCAAATCCTTGAGAGGCTAAATACATACAATACGGAGCGTATACCTTCTTATCTCCGTAAACCCAAGCGCCGCCGTGAATATTAAGCAACACTGGCAATTTGCCTTCCGCATCTTTTGGACGATAGAGATCCAGCAGATGCCACTTGTCGCAGGATCCGTAAGATACATTTTCAACAGTCTCCACATTTGTAGGCGGGACCCAACCCAAGTCTCGTTTTAAATCCCCGATGGTAAATAACGTACGGACAATATGACTCGTAAGTGACATTGCTAAACCTCCTTTCCTGTTAACGTTACTCATTTCTTTCTAAAAATGGTGTTACTAATTCCATCCACTCCAAGGGAAGATAAGTCGATAAATATCCGTGATTATATCCCTTTGCTTCATACAGCGTGCAATTAGGATGCATTTGTTGAAATAGTTTTGCCGATTCCTTCACGCACTTCATTTCTTTTTCTCCATAAATATAGAGGACCTCTGCTGAACTATTTGAAATCGCTGGTTTCAATTGATAACTGGCCATATAGGTGTTATAGATCGTTACTAATGTTTTCAATGGCAACCGTGGCATATCTTCCAAATAGTAGTTTTCTAATTCTTCCGGATAAGCCATCTTTGGATACAGCTTTCTCATGAGTTTTAATTGCATTTTACATGCAGCCTTACCGAACATCAACTTCCCAAAACCTTTTACAAACAAGATACTCATTTTCGCTAGTTTAGGTTGTGGAATGCAGAGGCTTCCATCAATAATGGCTTTGTCAGCTATCTGAGAATCTAACGAAAGTAACTCCATGACAATTTGCCCCCCAAGAGATACGCCGCCAATAGCAAATACATGCCCATCGCATTGGTCTTTTATATACTCCAAAATCTCTTGTGCAGATTGCTCCGTGGATACATACTCCTTTTGATACTCCTCACCATGACCATCTAGCACTGGTAAAATTACATGGTATTTATCTGACAGAAGACGCGCTTGTCTCAAATAATTCCACCACGAATTCCCTCCACCATGAATCAATATGATATGAGGATTATGATTATCTCCAAATTCATGAAATCTCATCAAAAAGCTCCCTTTCCACTACCAAATCTCTTTTATTCTACACAAAAAAGGCCGGACTGGATAGTCCGACCTTGAAAAGTGTCATTAAAAATTATTTTAATGTTACTGAAGCGCCAACTTCTTCTAATTGAGCTTTTAATGCTTCAGCTTCTTCTTTAGCTACGCCTTCTTTTAATACGCCAGGAGCGCCATCAACTAATGCTTTAGCTTCTTTTAATCCTAATCCAGTTGCTTCACGAACAACTTTGATTACTTTAATTTTTTGGTCTCCAGCAGAAGTTAATTCTACAGTGAAGTCAGATTTTTCTTCTGCAGCTTCACCAGCGCCACCTGCTACTACAGCTACAGGAGCTGCTGCTGTTACGCCAAATTCTTCTTCGATAGCTTTTACTAAGTCGTTTAATTCTAATACAGTTGCTTCTTTAATGTCAGCAATGATTTGTTCAATGTTTAATGCCATTTTTAATTTCCTCCATTTTTTGGTTGTTTTAATAATTTTTGTTTTGTGTTTTTAAAGTTAGCTAGCTAGCTTTATTAAGCTGCTGCGCCATCTTTTTGATCTGCAACGGCTTTGATTGCCAATGCAGTGTTGCGAACTGGTGCTTGTAATACTGATAATAGCATTGAAAGTAACCCTTCGCGGCTTGGTAATTTTGCAAGAGCTTCGATTTCTTCTTTTGAAGAAACTTTACCCTCAACAACACCCGCTTTGATTTCTAAAGCTTCAACTTTTTTAGCAAAGTCAGCTAAGATTTTAGCAGGAGCCACTACATCATCGTTACTGAAAGCTACAGCTGATGGTCCTTTGAAAATGTCATCCATTCCTTCTAAACCAGCTTCTTTAGCTGCACGAGTTAAAATGCTGTTTTTAACAACTGCAAATTGTACTCCTGCTTTACGTAATTCTGCACGTAGATTTGTTGCTTCTTCTACAGTAATTCCTAAATAGTCAACAACAACAACTGATGATGCGTTTTTGAACTGTTCAGCAACTTCTGTAACTAGTTGCGCTTTTTTAGCAATGATTGCTTCACTCATCTTCGTTTTTCACCTCCTGAAATTTAGGTAGGGCATAAAAAAAACTCTATACCCACAAAGACATAGAGAAATAAGATCAACTTGTTCTCCCTCGGTAGGATATTAAGGCCTAGGCCCCCTACTGTCTTCGGTCGCATTCAACTTTTATTAGTTTACATGATTGACTTTCTTCTGTCAAGAAAGAACTCAATTCTATCTCAAAAGTTTACATTTTATCTTTTTTGCTATTTTTATGATAAAATCTTGATAAGAAAGGAGCATGTACTATGATTCATATTAGACCCGTATCCGATTTACGTAATAAGTTCCCTGAAATTGAAGAGATTGTCTTAAACAAAAATGTTCCGGTATTTCTAACTAAAAACGGTCATGGCTCAATGGTCGTCCTCAGTGTAGAACAGTATACTACCCTGATGGAGTCTGTTGAGAGAGAACTTGACGTTGCTGACAGAATTGCCGAAACTGACGAGACCCGTTACACGCATTCTGAAGTGTTCGATCAAATCAGAGGAAAAATCAATGGAAAATAGTGAGTATCAACTATATTCCGATAACATTAATTCCCTTCTCCAATTAATCTTCCAACTTCCTGCGTATACCCACCACCTGAATACTCAATTTACCCGTACGACTATCCTTCTGTAACGTATAATAAACTACTAACTTTTCATCAGAGTTCAAAAAAATACGAAACATAATTCCTCCCATTGGATTATGTCTAATCGACTCTTCGTCAATTTGATATGAATAAATACTATTGCCTTCCTTAAGAGCACCTTCGTGAATATCATTTAAATCCTCTTCGATGATGGCTTTCACCTCTTCACTCTTAACAATTCGTACCATTTCATTATATTCCGCTTGTTGCTTTAATTGATATCCTCCTATTATTAATCCTATTACAGCCAAAACACTAACGATTCCAATACACGTTCTTTTTAACAGTTTACCCATATTTCAAATTCCCTTTTCATCTTAAATTTAATAATACAACTCTCGATGTATTTTCTTAGATTGTAATATATCTTCCTCAACTAATCTATTTATTTTAGAAAACAAAAAAGCCAAGCACGAGGCTTGGCTTTTTATCATTTCATTTTAAATTATAGAGAAGCTACGTCTACTTTAACCCCAGGGCCGAAAGTAGTTGTCACAGCAACGTTACGTACGTATTGACCTTTAACTGTAGCAGGTTTGATACGTAATAATGTTTCGTGAATTGTTTTGAAGTTTTCTACTAATTTCATCTGAGAATGAAACTTTACCGATTGGAACGTGGATGTTACCAGCTTTGTCAACACGGTAAGTAACTTTACCAGCTTTGATTTCTTCAACAGCTTTAGTTACGTCCATTGTAACAGTACCTGTTTTAGGGTTTGGCATTAAGCCTTTAGGTCCTAATACACGACCTAAACGACCAACTTCACCCATCATGTCAGGTGTTGCAACGATAACGTCGAACTCAAACCATCCGCCTTGGATTTTTTGAGCTAATTCGCTGTCACCAACGTAGTCCGCACCAGCTGCTTCAGCTTCTTTAGCTTTTTCACCTTTTGCGAATACTAATACGCGTTGAGTTTTACCTGTTCCGTTTGGAAGCACAACTGCTCCACGTAATTGTTGGTCAGCTTTCTTTGGATCTAAACCTAAACGGTATGCAACTTCTACAGATGCATCAAATTTAGCGAAATCTGTTTCTTTTGCTAATGCGATAGCTTCTTCAACTGAGTAAGCTTTAGAAGAATCGATTTTTTTAGCGGCTTCTAAATATTTTTTGCTTTTCTTTGCCATTGTATAATTTCCTCCTATTGTGTGGTTTTAACGGTTTTACCTCCCACAAAGTCCATGAGTGAAACACTCGTGCTAGGGACTTTTGGAAGCTGCATTTGTTTAGCCTTCTACTACAAATCCCATTGAACGGGCTGTACCTTCGACCATGCGCATAGCAGCTTCTACGTCTGCTGCATTTAAGTCAGGTGCTTTTAATTCAGCAATTTCTCTAACTTGATCACGAGTTACAGTAGCAACTTTTTTCTTGTTTGGTTCGCCTGAACCTTTTTCTACTTTAGCAGCTTTCTTTAATAATACTGCTGCTGGTGGTGTTTTACAGATGAAGTCGAATGAACGGTCTTCATAAACTGAAATCACAACCGGAATGATTAAACCTGCTTGGTCAGCTGTACGAGCATTGAATTCTTTACAGAATCCCATGATGTTCACTTGTGCTTGACCTAAAGCTGGACCTACTGGTGGAGCTGGAGTTGCTTTACCTGCAGGAATTTGTAATTTAACTAGTTTTACAACTTTTTTAGCCACGAGACATTACCTCCTTGATTGTTTCGTGCGTGGTTTAATGGAGATGAAGATTTCTCCTCCCACGGTGTTCCGACATGTGCATTTTCATGCACTTTGGTATTATATCAAAACTTAATTTGCAATGCAATCTTTATAGTATATTCTTTTTTAGAAAAACTTCGTTTTTTCTTACAAGCCTTTTGGAACGGTTGCGGTTACTTCATAGCCACGGTAATGGGGCACCGGATTGAGCCTGTCGTCTCAATTCCTACCAAGCTTCAAACTGACTCTACGGGTTTCACCCTAGAGTCAGTAATTCACATTGGTTGCTATCCCCCATTACTGTTGCTATAGAACCGCAACGTTCTTCAGGCTTGTAAGAAAATGGGATTTTTTTGCAAAAAAGCGAACTGCTAGAAATCGCGTTGCAATGGGGTTTGTGCCAAGACAAGAAAATGACATCTCGGTGCCTCTAACGGCCTCCCGTGCCGCGAAAATGGCATAAGGACGGGGTTTGTGCAGGGAGTTTGAGGTGCTTACAAAAGCTGCCCGAAATTCACTTATAAGTGAATTTCGGGCAGTTGTGCTAGTTGTTAAATTCAATAAAGAAAACTTTGAGATAATCGCTTAGCGGTGTGGCTACTGGGACTGCAAAATCGCTTGGCAAGCCTTTTTTCAAGACAATGCGGAACTTGCGATTGCCTTCTGCTTCACGGATCCCTTTCTCAATCATTTGTTGAAATTGCGATTCGCTCACATTCGCAGCATTCGTGGATAACACGAGTGTTCCTTTTGGTGCGACTAATGGTGTGATTTGCGCTATAAGTTTTCCGTAGTCTTTGGCCACAGAGAATGTTCTCTTTTTCGTGCGGGCAAAACTTGGTGGATCCACCACAACTGTATCAAACTTCAACTGTTTCTTCACGGCGTATTTGAAATAATCAAACACGTCCATCACATAGATTTGTTGCGTTTCTGGGTCGATTCCATTCACTGCAAATTGCTCTTTCGTCTTCTCAAGACTGCGGTTGGCAACGTCCACGCTGGTCGTTTTTGTAGCGCCACCCATCGCTGCAGCTACAGAAAAGGCACCTGTATAACTGAAGGTGTTTAATACCGTACGTCCTGCACTGTAACGCTGGCGAATCGTTTCGCGCACTTCGCGTTGGTCTAGGAAGATACCCGTCATCAATCCTTCATTCATATAGTCGCGTATTTAACACCATTCTCCAATACGATTATTGGTTCTGGTGCTTCTATCCCGCCGACAAATTGGCTTTCTGGCAAGTCCGCTTCATTCTTGAAACGAATTTTTTCGTAGACCCCTTTGACACCTTCAAACGAAGCAAGTGCCTGCGTCAAAATCAGGTCGCGGTAATGATAGACGCCCTCGCTATACCAAGAAACAACGATAAAACCGTCATACCAATCGATTGTCACGCCTCCAAAGCCGTCGCCCTCCCCATTGAAGAGACGGAAAGTCGTCGTATCGTCAGAATGTAAGAGTGCACGGCGGTTTTCGAAGGCCATCTTGAAGATGCCGCTAAAGAACGCATCATCCAACGCTTCGTCTTCCTCTCGGCTATACACCCACGCAACTCCCTTATTTTGGAATCCAACATAGGCCATCCCTAGGAAGCGACGTTGTTGGTCAACAACTTTCACCACTTCGCCTTCATCTGCGCGAAGTTCTTGCGCTAGGTCCATCTGACTGATCAGTGGACTTCCTTTTTTAATCAATCCCGCTGCTTTTTGTTTCACGATGATTGTTCCCATAGATTATTTTCCCCTCCATTTCATAATGGCACGATACAGTAGGAATCCAAGCCAACTTCCAAGAACATTACAAAGAATGTCGTCGATATGGCTGACTCCTGTGTAAAAGATAAATTGAAAGAACTCGATGGCAAAAGAGGTCCAGAACCCGTACCAGAGTGAACGAGAGTTTCCTTTTTCTTTTCCATAGAGCAAACCGCAGAAAAATCCAAGTGGCATAAACCACACGATATTTCCTACTACATTATAATACGCTGCAAAGACCGAACCTTGCATAAATAATTTAATACTATCGACAAACGGCACCCACATAATATCCGAGAGCGGATGCGAGACAATCTGTAGCGTAAACGTCTCGTTCGTGCTTCTGAAAATCGTGAGCTGCGCGAGCAATATAATATAGAAGATAAATAAATTTCGGTAGACCTCCCACTTCCAGACGATTTCGCCTTTTTTTTCCGTGAGAATAAATAAATAGACCAAACGATCAGCCATCCGAGAAACAGGATGATTGCGTGGTCTACACTGAAAATAAACAAACGAACAAGTGGAAGGTGATTCACTCGCCCATCAAATAATCGGACTAGCCATTGATAGAATGGGCCAAGTAAATACATGTTCTTCCTCCTTGTTCGTTCTCCTTAAATTACAATTCACTTTCGCCAGGGAATACGACTCTAAACGTTGTACCCTTGCCGACTTCACTCTTCACAGAGATTTTACCGCGGTGACTATCCACAAGCGACTTCACAATCGCAAGGCCAAGGCCGCTTTCTCCGTACTTCGTGCTCTTTCTTGAAACGTCTGCTTTGTAGAAACGTTCCCAGATTTCTTTGATTTCGCTCTCGTCAATTCCGATACCCGTATCAGAAATCTCAACAATCGCTTTTTTACCTTCGTTCCATGCCTTCACTAGGATTTCTCCATTATCCGTAAATTGGTTGGCATTCTTCGTGATGTTTACCAAGATTTGGACAAAACGGTCATAGTCGGCATAAACGCTGAAGTCTGTATCGCATTCATAGCGCAAAGTATTATTTTTTACTTTCGCTAGTTCGCGAATTTGTTCTACAACGGTCTGGATGGCTCCAATCGCTGCAAAACGGTGTTGCACTAATACAATCTGGTTCGAACGAATCTTCTCGTAGTCGAGGTTTTCGTTAACCAAGCGAATCAATCGTTGTGTTTCACTAGAAATCAGTTCTAGCGAACGTCCACGACGAGACTCTGGCACCATATTGTATTTCAAGCCATCGAGCAATCCATTCATGGTTGTCAATGGTGTACGCATTTCGTGCGCCACGTCCATCATAAATTGGCGGCGGACATTTTCTTGTCGCTCAACCTCTCTTTCAGACTCGCGGAGCGAATGCGCCATGTTGTTAAAGTCTTTCATTAAGTCGTCAAACTCGTCTCGGCTTTCGACAGGAAGTTTAACATCGAAGTCCCCTTCCGAAATCTTATGAGTCGCCTTACGCAACTTGTTGATACGACGTGTTTGATAGTTTGCAAATACAAAACTCATCATAATTCCAATGATAATCGCAGCGCCAAACGCAATAAACATCGAATTACGAAGTTCGCGTACTTCGGTTTGAATACGACTCATCGGACTGGCTAAAGCCACATATCCTTTATACTGTCCATTTTTAATAATGGGATAGTATACCGTGATTAAGTTATCTACGGCTTCTCCGGTAAAGTTCATTTGAACTTCTTTCAAGTTAATCGCAGCACCATTTTTTAAGTGGTTTAATTCATCCTCTGTCAGTGCAGAGTTTGTATCTAAACTTCTAGAAGGATATGTCATCTCGTTGTTTTCATCAAACATCGCTATACTGACATTTTCCTCGCGTAAAATGGTCCCCAACTTGTAAATATCCGCATCGCTCATATCAGTCGCAATTAATCCTTTGGCGTACGACTGCAATTGCTGAGACCGCTGTGTATACACATTATTACTCATTACGTTGTAGAAAAGAATTCCACAGGCAGCAATCGTCAACAGCACAACGGATACGAACCCGAAGAGTTGCTGATAAAAGTATTTCATGGATTACAACTCGCTATCGTCAAATTTATACCCTACGCCCCAAACCGTATGAATTACGTGAGGACCAACAGCCTCGATTTTTTGGCGAAGTTTCTTGATGTGAGCGTCAACGGTACGTTCATCACCATAGAATGGATCTTCCCAGATTTTCGTTAATAAGTGTTCACGAGTGAATACTTGGCGTTGGTGTTTCGCCATAACCATTAATAAGTCAAATTCTTTTGGTGTTAAGTTTTCGATTTGTTTACCATCGATAAATGCTTCGTGTGTTTTCGTATTGATTTTCACGTGATCTGTTTCAACATCGAATTCTGAAGCAAATGTGTTGTCTGCAACAGTAGCGCGTTGTGTACGACGTAATAATGCTTTAATACGAGCCATGATTGTTACGGCACTGAATGGTTTTGCAACGTAGTCATCCGCACCAATTTCAAGCCCGATGACTTGGTCACTTTCTGAATCGCGTGCTGTAAGCATTACGATTGGAACGTTTTGATTCACTTGGCGGATTTGACGGCAAATTTGCATTCCGTCCATACTTGGTAAGTTCACATCTAAGATGACAACGCCCCATTTATTTTGGTTTTCTAAGAACGCATCAAGACCTTCTTTACCATCGTGATAGAAGCTTGCCTTCCAACCTTCGTTTTCAAAAAACATCTCCATCATTTCGCAAACTGCTTCTGTATCTTCAATCATTAAGATATGCATGACATACACTCCTTTTTTATAGCTAAATTATAATTATTATAAGTTTTCTTCACAGATTGTACACTATTAATATGAAATCACACACGACAATTTATGAAGAAAGTGTGAAGTTGCGTATTTGAAATGCGCTAATTCACTATTTTTTCTTTTTTGCACTGCCTCCTAAGCTAAAGCGCAAATGATTCAACAGTGCCATTTGTGCGTCACTCCAGGGATTTCGACGCGTACTTCCTTTATGATGGAAAGTTCGTGCCATCTCCGTTTGTTTATCCCTACTACTTTCTAATTCCTTATAAAAATCTCTAGCTGATTTACGCAGGGCTCCTTTTTGGAAAATGAGCCACTGCTCGGCCAAGTCACTGGTTGCTACAGATACTTGAACAAGACGCATATTCATTTCTGATACGGTACGCTCAATATAACTATCCGCCGTCTCCCCTTCAGCCGTAAAAATCACTTTCACTTCGGCTTCGTCAAATGACTGGGTAATTCCTGGTACGAACTGCGCATCAAAGACAATCCAGACTTCGATATTTTCAAACTTTTGAAAATTCGAGCAACGTTGGATGAGTAAATCCCTCGCGCTCTCTAAGTCATCTTGCTTCTTCAATGCCACTAGTTCTGGCCAAGCACCAATCATATTATAGCCATCCACAATGTACAGTTGCTTTTTCAATCTGCATCCCCCGTTTCCTATAACGAACGGTTACGGAAGACTTCGTACATCATTAAGGCACTTGCCACGCTCGCGTTCAGACTTTGGACATGTCCGACCATCGGAATGGTCACCATTTCGTCCACACTTTCCTTCACGATACGAGACACGCCTTTTCCTTCGTTCCCCATCACGATTGCAAGAGGGCCGCTAGTATTCCATTTGCGGTAGTCGGTTCCGTTCATGTCGGTTCCAAATACCCACACGCCTCGAGCCTTCAATTGTTCAATTGTCTGTGTTAAATTCGTCACGCGAACAACCGGCACATGCTCGATGGCTCCAGTTGAGGCTTTCGCAACGGTCGCTGTCAGTGAAGCGGAACGGCGTTTTGGAATAATAATTCCGTGAACGCCTGTTGCGTCAGCTGTTCGTAAAATACTTCCTAAGTTATGCGGATCTTCCACTCCATCTAAGATAACGATAAATGGATCCTCGCCTTTTTCTTCGGCTTTCTTAAAGACATCTTCTAAGTCGGCATATTCATACGCCGCAATTGAAGCAACTAGTCCTTGGTGAACGGCATTGCCAACAAGATCTTCAATCTTTGTCTTTGGAACGGTTTGAACTTGAATGCCTTTTTCACGCGCAAGTTCGATGACTTTTGCGGCATCTCGTCCAGAAGTTCCTTCTTGAATAAAGACGCGGTTCACGCGGTCTGGCGTCTGCAACGCTTCGACCACTGCATGACGACCAAATACGAAGTCCACCACTTCCTGAGCTTCCGTACGTTCTACATGTTCACGAGCTGGGCGCTGTCTCTTCTCTGTGCGCTCAGAACGCCCACGGTCTGAACGATTTCCGTTTCTTGATTTTTTCTTTGGTGCATATTCATTTCGTGCCATATTGCTATTCACCTTCCACTTGTTGTAAGCACCAATTAATGAGTTCTTCTAGTCGGGCTTGTTGACCTGATAAATATAAGTACCCCATTAATGCTTCAAAACCAGTCGCAATACGGTACGTTCCTACGTCTGCATTTTTGGCAACCGTATGACTCTTACTATTGCGTCCTCGTTTATATATTTCTAATTCTTCTTCCGTTAAGAAGTTTTCTTGTTCCAGCATTTGTTGCATCAAGCGTGCTTGTGCCTTTGCCGAAACAAACTTCGTTGCGGTCGCGTGCAATTGATTTGGCTTTGTTAGGCCTTTTTGCATCACGTGATTTCTGACATACACTTCATAAATCCCGTCACCCATATAGGCCAAGGCCAAACCGTTTAGCAGCTTCCAGTTTTTTTCTGTCATGCTTCTCTTCTCCATCGTGTTCCTTGTGGAGTGTCTTCTAATACAATCCCTTGTTCTTTTAGTAAATCACGAATCTCGTCGCTGCGAGCAAAGTTTTTCGCCTTACGCGCTTCAAGACGTTCGTCGATTAACGCTTGAACAGCTTCATCGAGCAGTGCTTCTTGTTTTTCAACTATACCGAAGATTCCAAATAGAACCGTTGCTTTTTCAAGGAGTGCTTCTAGTACTGCTTTTGAAACGACTTCTTGTTCTAAGTACACATTCCATTCTTTCAACCATTGATATAACACCGTCATACCGTTGGCCGCATTGAAGTCATCATCCATTTCTTTTTGGAATTCTGCTTCAATCGCTGCAAATTTCGCTAAGCGTTCTGCATCTTCTGGCAATGTATCTACGGCTGTTTCTAAGCGATAGCGTGCATTCTTGAAGGTCGTTTGTACTTTTTCAAGGTTCACGGCAGCTTCTTGAAGAGCCGCTTCACTAAATTTCAACGGACGGCGGTAATGCGCGCTTGCTAAGAAGAAACGAAGTACTTGTGGGTCAAGTTGTTGGATTAAGTCGTGAACAAGCACGAAGTTTCCAAGTGATTTACTCATTTTCTCTTCGCCCATCGTTACAAATGCATTGTGCATCCAGTAGTTCGCAAATTTCTTACCAGTTTTTGATTCACTTTGCGCGATTTCATTTTCGTGGTGAGGGAACGCTAAGTCTTGTCCACCACCGTGAATGTCAATTGTATCTCCTAAGTGTTTTGTCGCCATTACAGAGCATTCAATATGCCATCCTGGACGACCTTTGCCCCATGGAGAGTTCCAGCTGATTTCATTCGGTTTTGCGCTCTTCCATAATGCAAAGTCTAACGGATTGCGTTTTTTTTGCATCATCTTCTGAGGCTGTACGATTACTTGCCCCTGATTTGTAAGTCTTCGATGCGTTGGTCGCTGAGTTTTCCATAGTCTTTGAATTTTTTTCAGTGATGAAATACACATCGCCTTCTGATTCATAGGCCATTCCTTTATCGACTAAATCTGCTACAAAGGCAATAATGTCATCCATTGTATTCATTACGGTTGGGTTTAAAGTCGCCTTTTTTTCACGTTTAACGCGTTTGTATCTTCAAAGAACGCTTCGATATATTTCTTAGAAACTTCTTCAGCCGTCATACCTGTTTCGTTAGCCACGCGAATGATTTTATCGTCCACGTCTGTAAAGTTCGAAACGAAATTCACGTCATAGCCGCGGTATTCAAAGTAACGACGAATCGTATCAAAGGAAACCGTACTACGTGCATTTCCGATATGAATATAGTTATAAACCGTTGGACCGCACACATACATGCTCACTTTTTCCGTCTTCAATCGGTTTAAATGCTTCTTTTTTTGTCTTGTTAAGGTGTTGTAGATTTGAATCATAAGTTTCCTCCGATAGTCGTATCTCTTTCAATTTCTTCTGGTGTATGGACGCGGACCACTCGTGCAGGTAATCCAACTGCCGTTGTATGAGCTGGGATATCCTCTAGAACGACCGCCGCCGCTCCAATCTTTGCATATTCTCCAACCGTTACGGGTCCAATGACTTGCGAATGTGCTGATAAAAGCACCCCATTTTCGATGGTTGGATGCCGCTTGCCTGTATCTTTCCCGGTTCCGCCTAATGTTACCGCATGGAACATTTTCACGTCGTCTCCAATAATAGTGGTCTCTCCGATGACAATCCCCATGCCATGGTCGATAAAGAACCGTCTTCCAATCGTTGCCCCTGGATGAATCTCGATGCCCGTTAGGAATCTGCTAAATCCAGCGACCATCCGTGCAAGAAGTCTCATTTTCGCCTTCGTATGGAACCAATGCGCAGCACGGTGCAAGACCGTTGCATGATATCCTGGGTACGTCAAGACGATTTCCAGGCTGCTTCTTGCCGCCGGATCATTTCTTTTATAAGTTTCCATATCTTCTCTAAAACGTCCCATTCCTTCACTTCCTTCGCATTGTCTTTCCCCTCATTATAGCACAGTTTAAAGCACACAAAAAGCTGAAAAGCCGGGCGCAGAGCCTAGCCTTTCAGCTTTCTTAGAAATTATTGTAAGTCTAAAGTCACATCTACTGTTTGTAATGGTACATCGTAGAATGGATCTTCGCGGCGACCTAAGAAATCTTTCGCTTGTTGTGGGAAGAGTGCGTACATTAACACATCTTCGTCAGATTTAGCGTATTCTTTAATCTCTTCACGAATTTCTGGTAATTGATCTTCGATTAAGTCAGCTGGACGAACAGTCACAACTTCTGCATCTCCGATAATTTTTGCTTTCACTTCAGGATTAATTTCTGCTGGAGCTTGTCCATATAATCCTAAAACGTAGTCTTTGATTTCTTTTGGAACGAGTTTGAAACGTTCGCCTGAAATCACGTTCATTACCGCTTGAGTACCAACCATTTGTGATAATGGCGTTACAAGTGGTGGGTAACCTAAGTCAGCACGTACTTTTGGCACTTCTGCTAATACTTCTTCGTATTTGTCAGCTAAGCCTTGTTCTGTTAATTGACTTAATAGGTTTGATAACATTCCACCAGGTACTTGGTAAATTAATGTTTTTGGTTCTGTATCTTTTACTTTAGGGTTTAAGATGCCTTCTGCACGGAATTTATCACGAATGCCGTTGAAGTAAGCAGTTGCTTCTTCCACTTTCTTCATGTCAACACCTGTTTCGAAGCATAAATCTTTAAGTGCTAAAGCCATAGATTCAGTTGCAGGTTGACTTGTACCACCAGAGAACGATGATAAGCAAGTGTCGATGATGTCTGCTCCTGCTTCAGCTACTTTTAAGTAAGTCATTTCAGAAATACCACTTGTAGCGTGAGTGTGAACTTCTAAAGGAAGATCAGTTTTTTCTTTAATACGGCTTACTAATTCGTAACCTGTTTGAGGTGTTAATACCCCAGCCATGTCTTTAATACAGATTGAGTCTGCACCGAATTCTGCCATGCGTCCTACTAAATCAACGTAGTAGTCCACAGTGTGAACTGGACTTGTTGTGTAAGAGATTGCTGTTTGGCAGTGTCCGCCTGCTAATTTTGTTGCTTCGATTGATGTCTTCATGTTACGAACATCGTTTAAAGCATCGAATACACGAATAATGTCGATTCCGTTTTGTACAGATTTCCACGAATAAACGTACTACATCATCAGCATAGTTACGGTATCCTAATAGGTTTTGTCCACGTAATAACATTTGCAATTTTGTATCTTTAACTGCTGCGCGAATTTGACGTAGACGTTCCCATGGGTCTTCATTCAAGAAACGAATACAAGAGTCAAAAGTTGCTCCTCCCCATACTTCTAACGCATGGAAGCCAGCTTGGTCTAATGTTTCCAAGATTGGTAACATATCTTCAGTTGACATACGAGTCGCGATTTGACTTTGTTGTCCGTCACGCAAAACCGTTTCAGTTAAACGGATAATTTTGCTCATAATATCTTCCTTTCTTAAGGTCTTTCGATGGATGTGTATGCTGCAACGATGCGCGCAATATGCTCTTGCATCTCTGGGACCGTGTGCTTTCTAGAACGGGCGCACACTTTTGCTTCCTCATTGCAGATAAAACAACGTCTTGGAGTCATTCCAAGAGTTGTTCTGGAAATTGGCGTTGGAGTCTCTCCAGCCATTTCCACGACATCGATATCGAGTAATCGTCCGAGTGGGTGTCCTTCTTCAAATTTCGTACAAGCGCGCTTTACACGAAGTGCGTCTGCGCGAAGTACGCGGTAAAATTCCATTCCTGTCCCAAGCGAGAAGTCTTCTTGGTGAAGCTTTTCAAAAGGCATTAAAGCCTCATCTAATTCAGAAATCACAGAGGCGAAGACGGTTGTAATCGCCTCTGAATTTTTTACAGGTCCCGGAATATTCAGCGTGATGGACACGAGCACACACGGGTTCAATTGTTCTAGTAATTGTTGTTGGGTACGAGCACGTCTTTCTCTAGCATCAAGCATTTGCATGATATCCACCGGTGCTCCATCAAACAAAGAATTAAACATTGCGAACAACGTCGATGATGCTTCCATCACGGTATTCGATTACCGCAACCACTTTATCACCATATTGGATTGGTTCTGGGTTTCCAACGATGCTGTATGCTTTTTCTTGTAATTCTTTGATTGTGTATTGAGGTACATCTAACCCTTTGAAATGTTCAATTAAGTCTTGACGGTTAGGGTTGATGGCAATACCGATTTCAGTAACAACCACGTCCACACTTGTACCAGGAGTAATCACAGTATTAACTGATTCTACGAATGTAGGGATGCGTCCACGTACTAATGGGCTGATAACCATTGACATTTGAAGCAAAGGCTGTATCACAGTGACCACCTGAAGCTCCACGGATAACTCCGTCAGATCCTGTCATTACGTTTACGTTGAAGTCTGTATCTACTTCTAAAGCAGAAAGAATTGCAACGTCTAAACGGTTAATAACTGAACCTTTAGATAATGGGTTTGCGTACATGCTTGCGTCAATTTCATAGTGGTTTGCATTGTTTGCAAGTGAAATTGCTGATGGGTGGTCGAAGTCTTGAACGTCGATGACTTTCTCAACTAAACCTTCTTCTAACAATTCGCACATTGAGTTTGTAATACCACCAAGTACAAAGCTTGCTTTGATGCCGTCTTTAATCATTGCTTCACGGATGAAACGAGTTGCAGCAAGAGAAGCTCCACCTGTACCAGTTTGGAATGAGAATCCTTCTTTGTAATATGGAGAACCAGTGATTACTTTAGAAGCGTATTCTGCGATTAATAATTCTTTAGGGTTCTTCGTGAAACGAGTTGCCCCTTTGGCAATCCCTTTAGGATCTCCGATTTCATCTACAACAACCACGTAGTCCACGTCTGTTTGTGGAATGCTGATTGGAGTGTTTGGATATGGTACAAGGCTATCAGTAATGGCAACTACTTGGTCAGCGTATTTAGCGTCGATCATTGCGTATCCTAAAGAACCGCAAGTTGCTTTTCCTTTTGTACCGTTGATGTTACCGTACTCGTCAGAACTTGGAGCTCCAAGGAAGGCAACGTCGATGTGGATGTCTCCTGCAGTGATTGCACGAGCACGTCCACCGTGTGAACGAATCACAACTGGGTTTTCCATGATACCGCTAGAGATGGCTGCCCCTAATTTATCACGTAAACCAGATGAAGTGATGTTTGTAATGACACCATTTTTGATGTGTTCGATTAATGGTTCGTGTACGTTCGCGATTGAAGATGGAGCGATTGATAGGTTTTTAATCCCCATTTTTGCAATTTCTTCCATAACCATGTTAATCACATAGTCTCCTTCACGGAAGTGGTGGTGGAATGAGATTGTCATGCCATCTTTTAAGCCAGTTTTTTCAATAGCTTCACGAATGCTACCTAATAATTTTTCTTGACGAGGTTCAACAGGTTTGATTTTACGGCTAGCTGCTTCATAAGGTTTAATGCGAGCTAACTCACCTTCGTATACCCCATATTGATCTGCATATTCTTGTGGAATTTCACGTCCAGCTTTATTTAATACCATCTTAAATTTCCTCCTCGCTAATCAATCCAGCCGCTTTGCCAATGCGATTACGCGCTCAGCACGTTCCACGATTGGTTTGTCGACCATTTTACCGTTAACTGAGATAACACCTGAACCTTTAGCTTCAGCTTCACGAATTCCCCAAATAACTTCTTTAGCGTTTTGAATTTCTTTTTCTGTTGGTGCATAAACTTTATTAACCACAGGAATTTGACGAGGATTAATAACAGATTTTCCATCGAAACCTAATTGTTTGATGCGTTCTACTTCTTCACGGAATCCATCCATGTTGTCTACGTTAGAGTAAACAGTATCGATTGCAGCGATTCCTGCAGCACGAGCCGCATGTAAAATCATGCTACGAGCGAAGAATAACTCTTGTCCATCAGGGTAACGGCGAGTTTTCATATTTGTTACGTAGTCTTCAGCCCCTAAAGCGATACCGATTAAACGGTCACTTGCTTTAGCGATTTCGCGAGCGTTTAACACCCCTTCAGCAGATTCAATCGCAGCCATCATTTTAGTGCGACCTACTGGGATGTTGTTTTCACGTTCAACGCGAGTGATGATTTCATCCACGTCTACGATATCTTGCGCTGTTTCCGTTTTTGGTAAACGAACAACGTCAACACCAGCTAATACAACGGCTTCAATATCTAAAGCACCTGTTGTATCTAAACCATTGATACGTACAACTGTTTCTACATTGCTGTAGTCAAAAGTTTTTAAAGCGAAATGTACTAATACACGAGCTGAGTCTTTTTCTTTTAAAGATACAGCATCTTCCAAGTCAAACATAATTGAGTCTGCGCCGTAAAGTGGAGCGTCACGCAACATTGCTGCGTTTGAACCAGGTACGAACATCATTGTTCTTCTTAAGCGTTCCATGAGTCGATCTCCTTCCAGTCGTAGTTTTCAACTTCTGCTGCACGGTGAACAACTGTCACTGTACGAGCTTGAATTGTGCAATCTAAAGCACCTTTATCAACTGCGATGACTTCTGCTGAAGTAACCCCTAATTCTTTTAAAGTTTCTTCGATCACACGACGGATTTGATTTCCGAATTGTTTCGACACTACTTTCTAATTGAATGTCGATTCGACCAGCGGTACTTGGATTTAAAGTGATCATGATGTCACTTGATTCCAAAGTGCCGACTACTGCACTTTTTTTAATTTCCATTATTGTTTCCACCTTTTCTTTTGGATTTTAACCAATGAAATGTTTTTCTTCTAAATAATGATACGTAGTTGCTGGAACGAGTAGTTTCAACTCGTCTACGTTTTTGTCTTGAATGGCAGCGCGCACCCGCGTCGCACTCACCACTTCGTCCCTAGCAGAAAGTCTGTCTATAATTACTAGATCTAAGCCGCTCCCAAAAGCAGCTCTTAGCGCGTCATTATAAACGGAGGTTACTGGGGAAAGTGGTTCTTGACCAACATAACGTTTGGTCAATTGTAACGTTGGAACAATGTTTTCTAAGAAGAGTGTTGCATCCAATGTTGCTTGCACTTTTGCCACTTCTAAATCCGCCTTCTCTTTCAAGAAGTACGATGGGAAAGTCGCACTTGAGACCATGTAGTCTCTCGTTGGGAGCACCGTTACGTTTGGCAAGTGACTCACGCCTCGTTTCACCATTTCCATTCGGTCGTTCGTATGAAAGAACGAACGATCCTCAGAAACAACGAACACGTAGAGGTGACTCGACTGACTCGCAGCCGTTTCTACCAAGTATTGATGTCCCAGTGTAAAAGGATTCGCATTCATGACAATGGCACTATTGCTAGTTCCTTCTACGAAATGTTCTTTTAGCAATTTCAAGTAATCACTAAAGGACGGAACGCCTTGTTCTAAGAAGGCAAGGTTTTCTGTCTCGGCAACTACGCGATACCCCAAAGATTTAAAGAAGACAATGTTCTTTGGTTTCGTGTAGACAAAACTATTTGTATAAGAACGTTCTCTTAATTCATCTAAGAGAGCCATCACGAGATGCGTTAACAGATTTTCTGATTGATACTTTTTACAAACCACTAAACATTTTAAAATGTTGCGGTCTAAAGAACCGGTTGCTGCAGGTTCACCAGAAGTATGGTAAATCGCAATTGTATAATCAACCTGCTCTGTTTTGCCAAGGTTAGCTTGATCCATTAACCATTCCCAATCTTGGCGTGCTTTTTTATCGCGATCGAGCCATAACCGTTTGAGAATGAAATTTTCCATGGAACGGCCTCCTTATTTTGGCGGGAATGCTTTTAATAAAAGAGCAGAAACGGCATATAGAATTCCTAATACTAGGAAACTCCACCCATCCCTAAAGCCATTAATTCGAAAGCTTGTGTTAAATGTTCTGCGTTGAAATTCATCGTTTTCCTCCTTTTCCTTCTATATTATTACATGAAGAATGATAATAATAATCCACCAGCAATAACAGAAGCGATTTGTCCAGAAACGTTAGCTCCAACAGCGTACATTAAGATGAAGTTTTGAGGATCTTCGTCTGTCGCCATTTTTTGGATAACACGACTTGACATTGGGAATGCAGAGATACCTGCAGCTCCGATCATTGGGTTGATTTTATTTCTACGGAACAAGTTCAAGATTTTAGCAAATACCACACCACCGATTGAGTCCATGATGAAGGCTACTAAACCGAACAAGATGATCATTAATGTTTGAACATTTAAGAATAAATCAGCTTGCATTTTAACTGAGATTGTAATCCCTAATAGAATAGAAACAATGTTTACTAATTCGTTTTGAGCCGCTTGAGATAAGTTATCTAAAACGCCACATTCACGTAATAAGTTACCAAACATTAAGAAACCAACAAGTGGTAATGAAATTGGAGCAATGAAACCTGCCACAATTGTGATAATGATTGGGAACAAGATTTTAGTTAATTTAGATACGCCAGAAGCGTGGTATGTCATACGAATACGACGTTCTGCTTTTGTTGTAACCATCTTGATAGCGATTGGTTGGATAATCGGAACAAGAGCCATGTATGAGTAGGCCGCAACCGTAATCGCACCAAGTAATTGAGGGGCTAATTGGTTCGCAACGAAGATTGATGTAGGACCGTCTGCCGCACCGATGATACCGATTGAAGCTGCTTCACGAATGTCAAATCCGAATAATACAGCTACAACGACTACGAAGAAAATACCGAATTGAGCTGCCGCACCGAATAATAACATGAATGGGTTTTGTAATAATGGACCGAAGTCAATCATCGCACCGATACCGATGAAGATTAATAATGGGAATAATTCAGTTTCGATACCGATTTCGAATAAGATTTGTAGGACCCCATGTTGTTGTTGTCCACCAACGACTTGGTCAAGAACCCCAGTCCCTGGGAAGTTTACTAAAATTGTACCTAATCCCATTGGTACTAATAATGTTGGTTCGTACTCTTTTTTAATCCCTAAGTACATTAATAGGGCACCGATAGCCATCATGATACCTTGGCCCAAAGTAAATGACGTTAGATTTTGAACTAATGTTTCCACTGTTTCACTCCTTGAATGTTATTAAAATTAGTTGATTGTGATTAAAGCGTCTCCTGGGTTAACCACTTGACCTTCTTTAACGTGAATTCCTGCTACAACCCCTGCTTTAGCTGCAACGATTTCGTTTTCCATTTTCATTGCTTCTAAAATCATTAATGGTTGGTTTTCAGTAACTGTGTCCCCTACGTTTACTAAATACGTAAGATGTTACCAGGCATTGGGGATGGCATTGCGTCTGCGCCAGCTGGTGTTGCTGCTACAGGAGCTGCTGGTGCTGGTGCTGCTTCTACTGCTGGTGCTGCTGGAGCTGCTGGAGCTGCTGGAGCTGCAACTGGTGCTACAGGAGCCGCTGGAGCAACTGCTCCGATTTCTTCCATTTCTACTTGGTACTCTTGACCGTCTACTTTGATTTTGAATTTACGTAACATATCGTAACATTCCTCCTAAAATAAATTATGATTTGCGTTTTTGGTAGATTTCTTTAACAGCCCATTGACTGTCGCTTGATTCACCTGCAGCAATCGCTGAGGCAATAACCGAGATAATCTTGGTTTCTGGGTTGCGTTTAAGGACGCGTTTAACCACAAATTGACTTTCTGGATAATCTGATGCCGCGATCGCAGCTGCAATGATTGAGACGTGCTTAGCTTCTTCTGCTTCTACCGGTACAAAAGCTTCTAATTTTTCCCATTCAGATTCTGGTTGTGCAGACTTTGTCGATGCGTGTTCCGTTGCTTCAGAGTTCTTCTTGCCAAATAATCGTTGGAGAATTCCCATTCCTTCACTCCCTTCCCAACATAATCTACATGCAATTATTATACAGAAAACGGCGTCATACCTAAACTAGAAACAGGGTTTTTCCCTGTTCTTTTGGTGTTTTATTATAAATAGGATATAAATGTTATGCTCAATTTGTCACATCAAACTGTTCTTTTATTGTTTTTCGATATGAAAACACTATCTTTTTTATTAAATATTGTTTAAGATATCGCTATAAGTAAACGAATTCATTCTACCCAATGAGTTCGTGGAGCCCCCTTTCAGGTTTTAGCGACTGAATGGTTCTCCAACTATAAAAAAACAAATTTTTTAACAAAGAAAGGAAGATATGATGGTTATCACAATTGCAGCTTATATTATGATGGCAATTTTCATGTACGTTATCATGAAGAAAAAAATGTCACCATTTACAGCTTTAGTATTAATTCCATTAGTTTCGCAATTATTTTAGTTGCTACAGGTCAAGTCCAAGACGTTAACATCGGTACATTAATTCGCCAAGGGTTATTCGGAAATAACTCAAAAGATAAATTAACAGCGATGAAAGGGACTGCTGAAACAGGAATTATGCTTCTATTCGCAATCCTTTACTTCTCTACAATGTTAGACGCTGGATTATTCGATCCAATCACTAACAAAATGATTCGCTTCGCTAAAGGCGACCCAATGAAAGTATTGATGGCTACTGCTATCGTTGCTGCTGCCGTATCATTAAACGGTGACGGAACAACAACTACATTAATCTGCTGCTCAGCTTTCGTGCCAATTTACAAAAAATTAGACATGAAATTAATGAACTTAGGGGTTCTTATTATCTTACAAAACACTATCATGAACTTATTACCATGGGGCGGACCTACTGCTCGTGCGATGTCAGTTCTTGGTGTAGAAGCAGATATCCTAGCTTACTTAGCACCAGGTATGATTCTTTCAGTTCTTTACGTAATCTTCTTTGTTGCTCGCTCAATGGGTAAAAAAGAACGCGCTCGTTTAGGTATCCAAGAATTAACTGAAGAAGAATTAAACGAATTGACTACAATTTCTGATCCTGAAGTATTAGAAAAACGTCGTCCACAAAACTTCGTAATCAACGCTATCTTAACAATCGTATTAATCGGTTGGTTAGTTGCTGGTTCATTCATCAATTCAATCGAAGTTAAACCAGTTGTATTATTCTTAGTTGGTACAGGTTTAGCCTTAATGATTAACTACCCAGACTTAAAAGCTCAATCTAAACGTATTGGAGACAACGCTGGGGATGCTGTACAAGTAGTATTACTAGTATTCGGTGCTGGCGTATTCATGGGATTATTCCAAGGAACTGGAATGGCAACTGCTTAACACAAAGTATCGTTCAAGTTATCCCTCAACAATTAGCAGGATTCTGGTCATTAATCATTGCATTAATCTCGATCCCTGGTACATTCTTCTTAACAAACGACGGATTCTACTACGGAGTATTAATTCCATTCGCTGAAGTTGGACGTCAATACGGCTTCACAGATATGCAAATGGCATTAGCTTCATTAATGGGTCAAGCATTCCACTTATTAAGCCCATTAGTAGCGTTCATCTACTTACTATTACGTCTAACAGGATTAGACATGGGTGAATGGCAAAAAGAATCAGCTAAATACGCAGCTGTTATCTTCGTCATCTTCGTTGTAACAATCGTATTAATGGGTCATATGCCATTATACTTACCACAAAATTAAACAATTGAATTTGTGAAAAAGACTTGTTCAGGCCTAGCCTAACAAGTCTTTTTTTGTGCATTTTAACTTTTTTTCGTTTATACTTATTCTAATATTTACAATAATTTCCAGGAGGCTACTATGTCAGCGATTATCCAAGCGGTAAAGAAAAATTTAGATATTACCCAAAACAAACCTCTTAAAATTTCGCTCTACGAAGCATTTCGTAAAACGATTATCTTAGGAGAAATCCCTGCTGGTACGCGTATTAACGAGAAAGAATTTTCAACTGAGTTAAACATCAGCCGTACCCCTATTCGCTATGCTCTGAATGAATTAACGAAAGAGCACCTAGTAGAGCACATCCCTAAGATTGGTGTCATCGTAAAAGGAATTTCCATTAAAGATGCCCACGAAATTTATGAAATTAGAAAATCACTCGACACATTGGCAACAATCAATGCGATGAAACTTATGACGAAAGAAGACTTCGAAGAGTTGAACGCCATTCTCGAAGAATGCGAACGTCTCAACAACGAAGACAGAGTCGACGAAGTACTTGCGAACTTCACGACTTTCAATGATTTCATCTACGAAAAATGCCAAATGACACGTCTAAAAGAAATCGTATTTGAATTACGTACATACGTCATTTACTTCCGCGACTTATCGATTCGTTCTTCAGAACGCCGTACAAAAGCACTCGAAGAACACAAACTCATCTATCGCGGCATGCTCAATAACGACGTGGAACAAATCACGCTGATTACACACGAGCACTTAGATCGCTCATTACAATTTATTTTGAAACAAATGGAGAAATTACACATTGATTAATCCTGAGTTTTTAGCAAAGTGGCTACAGACGCCCTTCTACAAGAAGTCAATCTCGCGCCAAAACCCGGCTTAGTGGATCCTATTTCTGTCGGCGCTCATAAGGACATGACAAAGGAAACCTTCTATCAAAGTATCGAAGCTCTCCGTCCTTATTTACTAGCCTACGCCGAAGCAGGAAGTCGCCACAACGGCAGTCCGCTCGACTTATTCAACGAACTTCGCGCACTTGGAAAACAAGCCGAAAACGCGATGATGACCGCCACTAACAATATCAATACCCATAAAGGAGCCAACTTCTCCTTTGCCCTCGTCTTAGGGGCTACTGCTCATACGAATGGCAACATTCCTGAAGCCTTGCACTACTGCCACCTAATGACGCGCCACCTCATCGAAGTGGACTTTGCCAACCTCGACCAAAAAGAGCCCCTGTCTTACGGTGAAAAACTCTACGTCGAACATGGCATCACAGGCATTCGAGGCGAAGCAGCAACAGGATACCCAAGCCTTGCAAAAGCCCTCGACTATTACAATACACTACACACGCACACACCACGTCACCGCGACTTGCTCCTACTCCTCTACCTCATGACGTTCGTAGAAGACGGAAACCTTATTCACCGCGGCGGAATCGATGCGTATAAACAAGTCCAAAAAGAAGCACAACAATTATTCGAAGAAGCACAAAGCCTCACAGAAGAGCAACTCGCAAACCGACTCGAGGCCTACGACAACGTTCTTATCGAGCGTAACTTGAGCCCAGGAGGCAGCGCAGACCTACTCTCGCTCACCTTCTTCTGTCATCAAATACAACAAAACGGATGAACCCTCATCCGTTTTTTCTTTGCCCTTTTTTTCGTCCAAGCGTACACTTTATGTTCTTAGTTTTATCAAGTACCCCCATGTTTCCCCTTCACTGCGTCAGAGAACGTGACATGCGCATGTTCTGTCGCACTCTCCTATTCAAGAAAGGATTAACCTTTTTTAGCGAAAGGGGCCGATATACGAGAGAAACCTCGGATTCTATAATAGCAATAATGGGCAATCGTATTAAATGTGAATTAGCAGGAGTAGTCCATTCTTGGACGTACTCCTGCTTTGAAGCTTTAAAGGTGAGAGACCCTAGGCTCGAACCGGTACCCCATTATCGCTATTATGAAGACATCCGAGGGAATCTCGAGTATATCGGACCGTTAGGTCCTCCTTCTCTATCTATGCACAAAAAAGAGTTAACGCAGTTTGCGTTAACCCTTTCAGTTAGCTTTTATTTAATAAGAGCAAGTGCGGCTTGCACGTGTGCAATGCTGCGTTCTCTTCCAAGCAATTCGATCGTCTTTCCGATCTCCGGCCCGTGTGTTTGTCCACTCGTAGCCACACGAATTGGCATAAACAAGTTTTTACCCTTCACGCCAGTTTCCTTTTGAACCTCTTTAATCGCTGCAAGAATACTTGGTTCATCGAATGTTTCCATTGCTTCTAATTTCGCAACAAAAGCGTTCAATACAGTTGGAACTGTTTCGCCTTGAAGCACTTCTTTAGCTTGTTCATTTTCCACTTCGAAATCTTTTCTGAAGAATAGCGATGATAACTCAACGATTTCATTCATGTAGCTCATTTGATCGTGGTATAACGCCACTAATTTCACTAACCATGCATGTTCTTCAGGAGAAACTTCGTCCTTCACAATGCCTGCTTCTTTTAATTGAGCAATCGCCATTTCAGCGACTTCTTCTAATGGAGTTTTCTTCACGTATGTGTTGTTAATCCATTCTAATTTCTTAGGATCGAAGGCTGCTGGTGATTTACCAAGACGTTTCGTCGAAGATTTCGATGAATTCTTCACGGCTGAAGATTTCGTGTTCACCTTGAGGAGACCATCCTAGAAGCGCGATAAAGTTGAACATCGCTTCTGGTAAGTACCCTAAGTCTTTATATTGTTCGATGAATTGTAGGATTGATTCATCACGTTTAGATAATTTCTTACCTGTCTCCGTATTAATGATTAAAGTCATATGTCCGAAACGTGGTGGTACCCAACCGAATGCTTCGTAAATCATTAATTGTTTTGGAGTGTTGGCAATATGGTCATCTCCACGTAAAACGTGAGTGATTTCCATGAAGTGGTCATCCACTGCTACTGCGAAGTTGTAAGTTGGCATTCCGTCACGTTTTAAGATAACGAAGTCGCCACCGACACTTGTAGATTCGAATGAAATTTCGCCTTTAACGATATCGTCGAATACGTAAGTTCCTTGTTTTGGAACACGGAAACGAACAACAGGAGTGCGTCCTTCTGCTTCGAAAGCATCACGTTGCTCTTGTGTTAAGTGAGCGTGTTGACCGCTGTAGTGAGGCATTTCGCCACGAGCACGTTGCGCTTCACGTTCTGCTTCCAATTCTTCCTCTGTCATGTAGCATTTATACGCTTTGTCTTCGGCAATTAATTGCTCGATGAGTGGATTATAAATGTGTTCACGTTCTGATTGACGGTATGGACCGTATTTGCCAGGTTTGTCTGGACCTTCATCCCAATCCATTCCAAGCCATGTTAAGTTTTCTAATTGGCTTTCTTCACCGTGTTCAAGATTTCTCTTGCGGTCAGTATCCTCGATACGGATGATGAACTCTCCACCATAGTGTCTCGCGAATAAATAGTTAAATAGAGCTGTACGGGCATTCCCGATGTGTAAGTGCCCTGTTGGACTTGGTGCATAACGTACACGCACTTTTGCTGTCATTGTATAACTTCCTTTCTTTTGTCATCCTTCTTATTGTAAAACTTTTCAATGAGGATTTCCACGATTAATTACAAGTCTTCTAAAATATATTTAAAATCTTTTTCTTCGAGCTTTTGAATGAGAATCACTCCGTCGCCCAGTGGAAGTAAAGTTGATTTTAATGTTGGGTCGCTTTGAACCAAATCAAGGAACATATTGAGGCGGCGGTGAATTTTACGCACGCGTCTTGGACGCTCCATTACGTCTTCTAAAATCGTTCCTCCTTGGAAAATATCGTCCACCATTAGCACGCCACCGACTTCAAGAACGTCCATGCAATATGGGAAGAACTCGATGTATTTGGCTTTGGCGCTATCCATAAATAGAAAGTCGTATTTTCCTTGTTCCAGAGTTGGTAAAATATCTGCCGCATCTCCTTCAAGTTGTGTGATACGGTCGGCCAACCCTAGTCTTTCAAAGTTCGCTTTGGCACGGCTATACATTAATTCGTAGCGGTCAATGGTCGTGACTTTTGCTTGTGGTGAAGCTGTTGCCATCAAACTCGCTGAGAATCCGACTGCCGTTCCAATTTCTAAAATATTTTTTGGTTGGTACAATCCAACAATAAAATCTAGAAACACAGCTGTTTCGTGAGGAATAATTGGAATTCCTAATTCATTGGCTGTATTTTCTAACTCACCCAAGTCCCCCGGAAAACGGCGTTGACTTGAACGCATGTACTCGACCAGTTCCGGTTTGACAACTGGTCTGTGCATCATTTCGTTTAACATAAATTCTCCTTTGATTAGAATCCGCCACCGCCGGATCCTCCACCACTACCACCGCTCGATCCGCCAGAGAATCCTCCGCCAAATCCACCAGAGTTGCTGCTTCCGTTTACAGAAGAATTCGCAGTGTTATATGAGCTTGTAAATGTACTATTAAAATCAGAAACAGGATAGTAAATTGTTCCGTTTTGAGTTGAATAGAACACACTGTTTGGTAATTGGTCTGGTATTAATTTCTTCAACACTTTGATCACGTGTTCCGCTACGCCTAAAGAGATGGCGTAAACAAGGAAGTGATCCCACAGTTGAATACTTGGTAAATCTTCGATCCGCTTCATTGGTGAGAGATCTTTTAGCATTTGTTTAAAGGCTTGCCATTTACGATAACGTAATTCCCCTTCAAGAGAACGACGGTTGGCAAAAATTCCTGTACCGATAAGGGTTAATGGTCCAATGACAAGGAGTACGCCTCCAACAGTCCACAATAAATAATTTAAATTCTTCGTTAAGAAGGCCGCTCCAATGGTTAAAGCCCCGATGATGACGAGTAAGCATCCTGGGAAACCACTACGTCCTTGAGGTTCGTCTTTACCAAAACGCGTTACGCGGTATTTCTCAGCCGCAGTATCGACAGCGCCCATCCATTTTTGACATTCATTGTAGTAAGTCGTTGAATGATTTTTCGCATACTTCTTCACTTGTTCCAGTTCAATCGTTGTGCTTCCACCGCCAACAACTTCAAAGAGTAAATGAAGCGCTAGTTTCATGACGAAGCATTTCTTTTGTATCGTCCACAAGCGTAATGGTATACGGCTCTGTATCGGATAATTTCAAGACTTTCTTACGAACAAGGTCCATCACCGTCGCACTAAAGTCGGTCATATCTGTTTTTCCGTAAACCGCCTGATTCATAACGGCTGGCGTAATATCTTCAGGAAGTTCATAGAGATGATCTGGAATATGTTGTACCTTAGCAAGACGATTACGGTTCGCGAAGAATCCTGTTGCAAAGGCATAAACCATATTCAAGACTAAGAGAACCCAACCAGCAATCATTCCGAAGAACCCTGTATTTCTAAGGTTTTTCTCGTCATTGATGAGCTTTTCCTCTTCGGCTACGATGCGGTCAAACGCTTTTTCATTTTTCACATTTGTATTCGCATGTGTCAATGTTTGCGGGAATAACATATGCACTTCCACAAAATCTCCACTTTCATTTTGAGGAGCCGTGAGTGTTACTGAACGATAGTCGCTCGCAATCTTTACGTCCCCGTTTTGACCTGCACCATGTCCCCATGCACGAAGCGTTTCCCTTGAAGCTGTTCCAGGGATATTCACCTTCACCGTAATATTGCGTTGGTCAATTTCCCACTCTTGTCCAACTACTTTACGGTTTAATTCCGCCGTATCCAAGTAGTTCGTAACGAGTTTTGGAATCGTATATTGAAATGTCACTTTTAATTTTGAATTCGAGAATGGGAAATATACTTTGAACTGAATCTTCGAACCACTATCCGTTAATTGATACGTTCCCTTTTTCCCAGTATTCTCCTGGTTCATTAACAGACGTCCTTCGTTTGTTTCTAAATACGCATTGACATCTGTTGGTTTTCCAAAACCAGAGTAATCCAAGTTATAGAAGACCCCATTATACGCACCATCCGATTGGAAGGTAATCGTTTCAAAGAACTGAACGTCCCCATTTTCTAAAATATTCGCTTCGATATCATACTTATCAACGACTAAACTTCTCGCATCAACCGTAGTACCGAGTCCCAAAAAGGCAACTAATCCTAATAAAAACGTGATAATCCAACGTTTCATTTGTTTCATATGCTCACCTCTATAAAAGAAGTGTGCGATGACTGCCGACTTCCACGAAGCACTCCGCCGTCACCGTCACACAGATTGTTTTCGTTTCTTACATTACTGATCCGACAATATTTAATTTCTTCTTCAAGTAGAATTTACCAGCAAGAGCCGCAGCCCCGATGAGTAAGTACCACTCGTAACCCATCACAATATTAATCACAGATGGGATGTATTGTTGGCTTAACACCACTAAGATTAACCAAGCAACCATCGCTACCGTACTTACCACTAAGTAACGGATATAGCCGCGTTGACCTTTTGGATTATCGAATTTCGGTGCATTTTTAGAAATCGCAAGCATGACAAATGCCCCAGCGATAAAGTTGATGAGAAGTGTGAAGAGTCCCATTGGTTGTGTATCTCCACTTGGGTTTAACATCAACATCACTCCTGTAACAAGAGCGAATAATCCGCCGACTAAAAGTCCACCGTCAACGGCAATTTGCCAGTCTGGTGATTTTGCGTCTGGGTCTTTTGTTGGCCCAGCTACGATTGATTGAACGCGTTCTGTTACCGTACCGAACAATTGACGAGCAGTCACACCCGCTTTTTGTTTTTCAACGATTTCTGGAAGCATTACTGATAATTCTTTTTCGATTTGCGCTTCGTCAAATCCAGCTTCTTTCAATGCACGTTCTAATTGATAGATGTATTGTTCATTTTTATTTGTTAATTCTGCTTTTAGAGAGTCTACTGACACTACTACTTCTTCTTGTACGTTTTGTTCTGACATGCTACAATCCTCCGATAACCTTATACATTAAATCTAAAGAGCATTACGTCGCCATCTTGCACGACATATTCTTTACCTTCTTGACGAACTTTTCCGTTTTCTTTTGCAGCCGTCATACTACCGTATTCCAGTAGGTCTGCGTAGGCTACAGTTTCGGCACGGATAAATCCACGTTCGAAGTCTGAGTGGATGATTCCCGCACATTGCGGAGCTTTCATACCGCGGCGGAATGTCCACGCGCGCACTTCTTGTTCACCCGCTGTAAAGTAAGTCGCTAACCCTAATAAGTGGTATGCTTTTTGGATTAAGATATCTAACCCTGAGATTTCGATACCCATTTCTTCTAAGAAGGCTTGTTTCTCTTCTTCCTCTAATTCGGCTACCTCTTCTTCGATTTTCGCACAGATGACTACGACTTCTGCATCTTCTTTTGCAGCATAGTCTTCTACTAATTGCACATATTGGTTATGGCCGCCTTCCATCACGTCATCTTCAGAGATGTTTGCGATGTAAAGCATTGGTTTTGTTGTTAAAAGGAATAAGCCTTTCACGATTGGAAGTTCTTCGTCTGTGAATTCAATCGTACGTGCTAATTTTCCTTCTTCTAACACAGGTTTGATTTTTTCTAAGACTGCAAGTTCAGCAACCGCGTCTTTATCTTTTGTTTTCGCAATTTTTGCCACACGAGCGATACGTTTGTCCACTGACTCAAGGTCGGCCAACACTAACTCTAGGTTGATCGTTTCGATGTCAGCGATTGGGTCTACTTTCCCAGCCACGTGTGTAATATTTTCGTCTTCAAAGCAACGAACCACTTGGCAAATCGCATCTACTTGACGGATATGGCTTAAGAATTTATTTCCAAGACCTTCCCCCGCGGCTTGCCCCTTTCACGATTCCCGCGATATCTGTAAATTCAAATGTCGTTGGGACAGTTTTCTTTGGTTTCACTAATTCTGTTAGTTTTTGTAAACGAAGGTCTGGTACTTCTACCACTCCGACGTTTGGGTCAATCGTCGCAAACGGATAGTTCGCTGCTTCGACCCCTGCTTTTGTAATTGCATTAAATAATGTTGACTTCCCAACGTTTGGTAAGCCGACGATTCCAGCTGTTAAGGCCATTTGTCACACTCTTTCTTTATTTGTTTTCTTCGGCAACAGAAATCGTCACCTTTTTCATCTTCTTCTCGAATTCCCGTCTTGGCATTAGGACCATTTGACCACAGTGATCACACTTGATACGAATGTCCATCCCCATACGGATGATTTCCCAGGAATTCGTTTGGCACGCATGCGGCTTTTTCATTTCCACATGATCGTGTAATTGATACGTTGTTCCTGCTTTCATACAGACTCCTTTTTAATCGTCTAATTCGATTTCTAATACTTCTAAAATACGTGTTAAATCCTTTTGAGAAAGATATTCAATCTCGATTTTTCCACGCTCGCCTTTTTCGACGATTTGCACGCTTGTTCCGAATTTATCCATTAAGCGTTCTTCTGACTCAACGATATACATGGATTTCTTCGGTTTCGCTACTTTTTAACCACTTTCTTGGCTGGTTCATTAATCGATTGAACGAGTTGCTCTAAGGTACGAACGGTTAAACCTTCCTTCACCGCTTTTTTAGCGACAGGTACGATTTTCGTTTGGTCTTTTAATCCAAGCAATGTACGCGCATGTCCTGAGGTTAACTCTCCGCTTTGAACGAGTTCTTGTACAGGTTGCGGTAACGTTAATAAACGTAAGAAGTTTGCCACATATGAACGGCTCTTTCCGACACGATTTGCGACTTCTTCTTGTTTTAATTTCAATGAATCCATCAATGTGCGATAAGCCATGGCTTCATCTAATGGTTTCAAGTTTTCACGTTGTAAGTTTTCGACAACTGCGATTTGAATCATCGTTTCTTCAGAGTAGTCACGTACGATGGCCGGAATCGTTTCTTTCTCAGCTAATTTAGACGCACGCAGACGGCGTTCCCCAGCCACAAGCTCGTAGCCTTTAATTTTCGACTTACGAACGATGATTGGTTGGAAGACTCCATTTTGGCGAATCGATTCAGCTAATTCTGCCAATCCCTCTTCATCAAACTCTTTACGAGGTTGGTACGGATTTGGACGAATTTCTGAAACAGCAATTTGTTGAATTTGTTCTGAATCTTGTACTTGCTCTAGCGCATCGATGGTATCCAAGTCATTCATAAAGAGCGCATCAATACCGCGTCCAAGACCTTTTCCTTTTTGATTTTTACTCATGTGCCAACACTTCCTTTGCTAACTCCATGTACACTTCAGCACCACGAGAGCGTGGATCATAGTCGACAATCGCTTGTCCGTAACTTGGTGCCTCAGATAGACGTACGTTTCGAGGAATAATTGTTTTATATACTTTTTCACGGAAATACTTAATCACATCGTCTTTAACTTCGTTCCCTAAGTTCGTACGCGCATCGTACATCGTTAAAAGAACTCCCTCAATCTTCAACTGCGGATTGAAGTGCTTGCGAACCATCGTGATCGTGTTCATGAGTTGTGACAACCCTTCAAGTGCGTAGTATTCACATTGCACAGGGATTAGAACTGTGTCGCTGGCCGTAAAAGCATTCATCGTCAAATGCCCTAATGAAGGTGGGCAGTCGATAAAGATATAATCGTAGTCATCTTTAATCTTCTTCACGGCTTCCTTCAAGCGTTGTTCACGACGTGGTTGACTCGTCAACTCGATTTCGGCACCTGCTAACTGAATCGTAGAAGGAGCAATCATCAAGTTTTCGCGCGTTGTCGGTACAATGACATCAGCCATTGGTACTTGGTTTACTAAAACATCATACACATCTTGTTCTAGCTCTCCTTTTTGCACGCCAAGACCACTCGTCGCATTTCCTTGAGGGTCACTATCAATAATCAATACTTTTTTGCCATGAACGGCAAGTGCTGCAGCCAAACTTACTGTCGAAGTTGTCTTACCAACTCCACCTTTTTGGTTGGCAACGGATATCACACGTCCCATATTCTTCCTCCATGTTTTCTTGTTATAAAAAAGGGAGAATGCAAGCATTCTCCCTCTCGCATGTCTACAAAATGTTCTTCATTTCTCGCAATATTTTGTTCTTTTCTATTGTAACAAAAAAGCGCCTTTTTTTGTAGTCATAGCGGTTTATTTTACGAAAAAAGCTTCGCCCTTATTGCGGCAAAGCTTTCTTTTGTTGTTCATTAAATTGTAAGTACGCGATAGAGTATTCTTTACGCATTTGTTCGCCTTCATCCGTTACCTTAATTTCAACATTTGTAATCAGATTTCCAGCGCCATCTGTCTTGATTTCAACTCGACTTTAGACGTATCCGTCGTCGCAATTCCAAGCACAGACGTCAACGCCTTACGAATCGATTCGTCGTTTCCTGTATACGTCTTCTCATATCCAGAGAATGTCTTCTTCCAAGGCACTTCTTGATGAATTTCCTTCGTTAATTGGATCACCTTTGCATACGGGAAAACAACCGTATTTTGAAGACTTGAGGCTGCCGTGATGGTTTGTTCCCACTTATCTTGATAGTAGCGAATAAACCCGACATTGGCATCCGCAATGACTTCAAGTTGGTTGGTTACCTTCCCAGCATTTTTATCGATTTTCGAGCCGTACCCTGTGCCATCTTTCCACGCGCTAGCACTCGCCACCGTTTGTGCTCCAGGTGTTTTCGACCCTTCCTTATAGTCCGATTGCTTCACGGTAATATGATAATTGGAAACCGACTCTTCCGAACTGACGACTTGGTCTTGAACCGCCTCTGTCGATAAGCCATTTCCACAGGCAGATAAAACGCATAGAAACGCCATTAATACTGTACTTTTAATCCATTTCATGATTTTACCTCCTTCTTATCATCCGTTTTATTATAGCAAACTTCCTTCGAAAATTCTCTTAAAATAAATATTAGAAAAATTGCTACAAAATAAGCTGGGCACTAGGCCCAGCTTACACAATTTGCGTGGCAACGTCCTACCCTCGCAGGGAGAAACCCCCAACTACTATCGGCGCTAAGAAGCTTAACTTCTGTGTTCGAGATGGGAACAGGTGTATCCTTCTTGCCATCGTCACCACACTTTATTTCTTTGAAAAAACTTTCGTTCTTTCAAAACTGAATCTATATCCAACTCCATCAATCTACCAGCTATACAACTCGTGGTTAAGTCCTCGACCGATTAGTACTAGTCCGCTCCATGCCTCGCGGCACTTCCACTTCTAGCCTATCTACCTGATCGTCTCTCAGGGGTCTTACTCATTTAAAATGATGGGAAATCTCATCTCGAGGGGGGCTTCACGCTTAGATGCTTTCAGCGTTTATCCCGTCCACACATAGCTACCCAGCGATGCTCTTGGCAGAACAACTGGTACACCAGCGGTGTGTCCATCCCGGTCCTCTCGTACTAAGGACAGCTCCTCTCAAATTTCCAACGCCCGCGACGGATAGGGACCGAACTGTCTCACGACGTTCTGAACCCAGCTCGCGTACCGCTTTAATGGGCGAACAGCCCAACCCTTGGGACCGACTTCAGCCCCAGGATGCGATGAGCCGACATCGAGGTGCCAAACCTCCCCGTCGATGTGAACTCTTGGGGGAGATAAGCCTGTTATCCCCAGGGTAGCTTTTATCCGTTGAGCGATGGCCCTTCCATACGGAACCACCGGATCACTAAGCCCGACTTTCGTCCCTGCTCGACTTGTAGGTCTCGCAGTCAAGCTCCCTTCTGCCTTTACACTCTACGAATGATTTCCAACCATTCTGAGGGAACCTTTGGGCGCCTCCGTTACACTTTAGGAGGCGACCGCCCCAGTCAAACTGCCCGTCTGACACTGTCTCCCACCCCGGTAAGGGGTGCGGGTTAGAGTGGTCATGTCACAAGGGTAGTATCCCACCGTTGCCTCCTCCGAAACTGGCGTCCCGGATTCTTCAGCTCCTACCTATCCTGTACATGTGACACAAACACTCAATATCAAACTACAGTAAAGCTCCATGGGGTCTTTCCGTCCTGTCGCGGGTAACCTGCATCTTCACAGGTACTATAATTTCACCGAGTCTCTCGTTGAGACAGTGCCCAGATCGTTACGCCTTTCGTGCGGGTCGGAACTTACCCGACAAGGAATTTCGCTACCTTAGGACCGTTATAGTTACGGCCGCCGTTTACTGGGGCTTCAATTCAAAGCTTCGCTTGCGCTAACCTCTCCTCTTAACCTTCCAGCACCGGGCAGGCGTCAGCCCCTATACGTCATCTTTCGATTTTGCAGAGACCTGTGTTTTTGATAAACAGTCGCCTGGGCCTATTCACTGCGGCTGGTATTGCTACCAGCACCCCTTCTCCCGAAGTTACGGGGTCATTTTGCCGAGTTCCTTAACGAGAGTTCGCTCGCTCACCTTAGGATTCTCTCCTCAACTACCTGTGTCGGTTTGCGGTACGGGTCCTATAAATCTTGCTAGAAGCTTTTCTCGGCAGTGTGACATCAGAAACTTCGGTACTAAACTTCCCTCCCCGTCACAGCTTGTCGCATCCGTGATAAGCATTTGACTCATCAGCCGACTCACTGCTTGGGCGTACACTTCCAGTCGTACGCTTTTCTTAGCCTCCTGCGTCCCTCCATTGCTCAAACGATTTATAGAAGTACAGGAATATCAACCTGTTGTCCATCGACTACGCCTATCGGCCTCGCCTTAGGTCCCGACTAACCCTGGGAGGACGAGCCTTCCCCAGGAAACCTTAGTTATTCGGTGGACGGGATTCTCACCCGTCTTTCGCTACTCATACCGGCATTCTCACTTCTAAGCGCTCCACATGTCCTTACGATCATGCTTCACCGCCCTTAGAACGCTCTCCTACCACTGGACCATAAGGTCCAATCCACAGCTTCGGTAATCTGTTTAGCCCCGTTACATTTTCGGCGCAGGGTCACTCGACTAGTGAGCTATTACGCACTCTTTGAATGATGGCTGCTTCTAAGCCAACATCCTAGTTGTCTGTGCAACCCCACATCCTTTTCCACTTAACAGATATTTTGGGACCTTAGCTGGTGGTCTGGGCTGTTTCCCTTTCGACTACGGATCTTATCACTCGCAGTCTGACTCCCGGATATAAATACATGGCATTCGGAGTTTATCTGAATTCGGTAACCCGAGATGGGCCCCTAGTCCAAACAGTGCTCTACCTCCACGATTCTTGATTCCGAGGCTAGCCCTAAAGCTATTTCGGAGAGAACCAGCTATCTCCAAGTTCGATTGGAATTTCTCCGCTACCCACACCTCATCCAAGCACTTTTCAACGTGCCCTGGTTCGGTCCTCCAGTGCGTTTTACCGCACCTTCAACCTGGACATGGGTAGATCACTTGGTTTCGGGTCTACGTCCACATACTACATGCGCCCTATTCAGACTCGCTTTCGCTACGGCTCCGACTCTTCATCTTAACCTCGCATGTAAACGTAACTCGCCGGTTCATTCTACAAAAGGCACGCCATCACCCATTAACGGGCTCTGACTACTTGTAAGCACACGGTTTCAGGTACTCTTTCACTCCCCTCCCGGGGTTCTTTTCACCTTTCCCTCACGGTACTGGTTCACTATCGGTCACTAGGTAGTATTTAGCCTTGCCAGATGGTCCTGGCGGATTCCGACGGGATTCCTCGTGTCCCGCCGTACTCAGGATGCTAGTAGAGTTCATCAAAATGTCGCGTACAGGATTGTCACCTTCTTTGATGGGCCTTTCCAGACCACTTCTGCTATCTTGATTTCTTCTCACGTTCTAGTCCTACAACCCCAACAAGCAAGCTCGTTGGTTTGGGCTCCTCCCGTTTCGCTCGCCGCTACTCAGGGAATCGATTTTTCTTTCTCTTCCTGCAGGTAATGAGATGTTTCAGTTCCCTGCGTGTACCTCCTAATGAGCTATGTATTCACTCATTGGTAACACCCTATGAAAGGTGCTGGGTTCCCCCATTCGGAAATCTTTGGATCTTAGCTTACTTACAGCTCCCCAAAGCATATCGGTGTTAGTTCCGTCCTTCTTCGGCTCCTAGTACCAAGGCATCCACCGTGCGCCCTTATTCACTTAACCGTTGGTTAAATGTCGCATAGCGTTGCGTTTTGTTAAAAAACTCTTTTCGTTAGATGTTACTCTAACTCTCGGTAAATTAATTGGTTATTTGTTGTGATATAGTATTCAGTTTTCAAAGAACAAAATTGAGAGATGAACCTCTCAAACTAAACAAAGAAGTCTAAACCCTGTAGGGTTCCGTATTACCTTCAATACCTTGCGGCACTGAGGTTTATCCTTAGAAAGGAGGTGATCCAGCCGCACCTTCCGATACGGCTACCTTGTTACGACTTCACCCCAATCATCTATCCCACCTTAGGCGGCTGGCTCCAAAAGGTTACCTCACCGACTTTGGGTGTTACAAACTCTCGTGGTGTGACGGGCGGTGTGTACAAGACCCGGGAACGTATTCACCGCGGCGTGCTGATCCGCGATTACTAGCGATTCCGGCTTCATGTAGGCGAGTTGCAGCCTACAATCCGAACTGAGAATGGCTTTAAGAGATTCGCTTACCCTCGCGAGTTCGCTGCTCGTTGTACCATCCATTGTAGCACGTGTGTAGCCCAAGTCATAAGGGGCATGATGATTTGACGTCATCCCCACCTTCCTCCGGTTTGTCACCGGCAGTCTCACTAGAGTGCCCAACTCAATGCTGGCAACTAGTAATAAGGGTTGCGCTCGTTGCGGGACTTAACCCAACATCTCACGACACGAGCTGACGACAACCATGCACCACCTGTCACTTTGTCCCCGAAGGGAAAGCTCTATCTCTAGAGTGGTCAAAGGATGTCAAGACTTGGTAAGGTTCTTCGCGTTGCTTCGAATTAAACCACATGCTCCACCGCTTGTGCGGGTCCCCGTCAATTCCTTTGAGTTTCAACCTTGCGGTCGTACTCCCCAGGCGGAGTGCTTAATGCGTTAACTGCAGCACTGAAGGGCGGAAACCCTCCAACACTTAGCACTCATCGTTTACGGCGTGGACTACCAGGGTATCTAATCCTGTTTGCTACCCACGCTTTCGAGCCTCAGCGTCAGTTACAGACCAGAGAGTCGCCTTCGCCACTGGTGTTCCTCCATATATCTACGCATTTCACCGCTACACATGGAATTCCACTCTCCTCTTCTGCACTCAAGTCCCCCAGTTTCCAATGACCCTCCCCGGTTGAGCCGGGGGCTTTCACATCAGACTTAAGGAACCGCCTGCGCTCGCTTTACGCCCAATAAATCCGGACAACGCTTGCCACCTACGTATTACCGCGGCTGCTGGCACGTAGTTAGCCGTGGCTTTCTGGTTAGATACCGTCAAGGCGCTAACAGTTACTCTAGCACTTGTTCTTCTCTAACAACAGAGTTTTACGATCCGAAAACCTTCTTCACTCACGCGGCGTTGCTCCGTCAGACTTGCGTCCATTGCGGAAGATTCCCTACTGCTGCCTCCCGTAGGAGTTTGGGCCGTGTCTCAGTCCCAATGTGGCCGATCACCCTCTCAGGTCGGCTATGCATCACGGCCTTGGTGAGCCGTTACCTCACCAACTAGCTAATGCACCGCGGGTCCATCCATCAGCAGAAGCTTGCGCCTCTTTTCCTCCTTCAACCATGCGGTTAAAGGACCTATGCGGTTTTAGCATCCGTTTCCGAATGTTATCCCCCTCTGATGGGCAGGTTACCCACGTGTTACTCACCCGTTCGCCACTAGATTGACCAGTGCAAGCACCGGTCGCTCTCGTTCGACTTGCATGTATTAGGCACGCCGCCAGCGTTCGTCCTGAGCCAGGATCAAACTCTCATGAAAAATTTGAATTTTCATGAGCTTTGAAAAGCTCATTTTAATTACTGACTTATTGTATCTCTTTAAGAGATAAGAAATTGTTGTTTCTTCATCAAAAGATGAAGTCCCTACACATTTGGTTCGTCTTCTTTGTTCAGTTTTCAAAGGTCAATCGTTGTTTTTCAACAACGTTAAATATATTACCACGCTCATATTTTCATTGCAAGAAATATGATTCGATGTTTTTGTCATCTTGCGCGACAACGTTTAATAATTTAACACAGGATGAAAGAGACGTCAACGAATAACTACTCCATTTTTCAAAAAAATTGTATAATCGAGAAACGACTTGAAGGAGGGCCTATGAGACTCGAACATCTATTAATGAAACATCTGGTGCTGAGCCGCCGCGAAATGAAGAAGCTCATCAAGAATGAAGCCGTCTTAATCGATGGAGTTCCGGCTACTCACGTCAGCAATAATGTCGACGCGGCCCTGCAAGTCATCACGGTGAACGGAACGCGGATCTATGACGATAGCCAGAAGTACTATATGTTGAATAAACCTCAAGGCGTCATCTCTGCTACGACCGACAAGGAACATACGACGGTTATCGACCTCTTCGCAAACGAAAACGTCGAAGGCCTCTACCCGCTCGGACGACTCGACGGGGATACTGAAGGACTGCTGCTCGTGACGAATAATGGTCCGCTGGGGTACCGCATGCTCAACCCCGACCAACATATCGAGAAGGAATATTATGTAGAAGTTAACGGTCCGCTAGACGAGGATGCCGTAGAAACCTTCAAACGGGGCGTGGTCTTCCACGGTGGATACCAATGCAAACCAAGTACGCTTACGATCATCGAAAGTAGCGATAGCTTGAGCCGTGCGACTGTCACCATCTCTGAAGGAAAATTCCATCAAGTGAAGAAGATGTTTCTATGCGTGGGTGTGAAAGTGACCTATCTTAAACGGATTCGCTTTGGAGAATTTGTGTTAGACGAGGCTTTGGCTCCCGGAGAATATCGAGAGTTGAACGAAGCAGAACTCCAACTTGTAAAGACGTATTTCTAAAAAAAGCATAATGTAACATAAAAGTTACGTAACTTATATGTTACATTTTGTTTGTTCAACTATAAAAATAAGCTCGCCTGCACTACGCAAGCGAGCTTTTCTACTATATTTTACTCTTCAATACCATCATGAGAAGAATACCATGCTCCTACTGCCATCAACATTAGTGCAATAAAATAAGTAACTTCTGGCATCTGACCAAAGATTAGAATAGACAGGAAAGCTGCTATGAATGGAGAAACAGCGTAATAAGCGCTAGTTCTTGCCGCCCCAAGAAGCCGTTGAGCATGAACATAAAAATAAATACTTAGTCCATAAGACACAATGCCTAAAGCCATAACCGCAATGACGCTCCAAAGATTCATCAATCTCTCACCAAGCACTAAACCAATTACGATAGAGCCAATTCCAGAAAATATTCCCTTTAACAAGACAATCTCTAACGGATCACAGGAAGAAAGTTTTCTGGTGCAATTATTTTCCAATCCCCAGAAAACAGCAGCCAATAATACAAATAAAGAACCATAGGAAAACTCTAGACTCGAAAAATCTTCAAAAGACAAGATAACACTAGAAAAGGTTACGAAAAGAATTCCCATCCATAACCGTTTACTGATACGTTCTTTAAAAACTACTAACGCAATCAGCGCAGTCGCAACAATCTCAAAATTATTTAACAAAGAGGCATTCGCAGCAGTTGTTGCGCTTAGCCCTATCAACATACAGATTGGCGCTGCTATATCTAACAAGACCATAGCAACCGTATACGGCAATTCCGCTTTACTGAGATGAATCTCAGTGATTTCAGCTTGTCTCACTCTTCTTAAAACTGCAATCAAGCTCATTCCAATACCTGCACCTAAATATAAAAATCCTGCCATTAATGTGGGCGGCATTTCATTTAATAATACTTTTGAAAAAGGAGAACTCACCGCATATAGTACTGCAGCAAGTATCGCCATGATTATCCCCTTCCGCATCTCTTGTTTCATATACTAACCCCTTGAAATCTAATAATAAATACTGTATATTTTGTACACTATCGAACACTTTGTATCGTAATTATATAGAATTATAATTTTTCAAAACAACAGTCATTTTAGTATTTCTGTAAGATAACGAACATTTTTAATAAATTGTACGGAGGATTCTTCCTATGGATCGACGACAACAAAAATCACGAAAAGCTATTTTTGAAGCTTTTAGTCTTCTTTTAGAAAAGAAGCGTTACAGTAAAATTACTGTGCAAGACATTATCGATACCGCTAATGTTGGACGGAGCACTTTTTACGCACACTTCGAGACAAAAGACGAATTATTAAACGCTATTTGCGAAGAGATTTTTGACCATATCTTCGAAAGTCTTCACACTGACGATTCATGCACTTTAAAGGATCGAAACAGCGCATTATCCAGTAAACTCTCTCATCTATTATGGCATCTACGAGAGCAAAAAAATAAGATTAGCGCATTTCTGATTGATGAAAACAGTGAACTCTTTTTAAGATACTTTAAGCAACACTTAACCATTCTTTTTGCTGATTTCTAACAGCGCAAATAAATCCATCCCTAAGGCGTTCGTCACTAATCATTATGTGACGAGTTTTGCGGAAACTGTCAAATGGTGGTCGAGTAACGGAATGTCTCTTCCTCCAGAAGTGGTTGTTGAGTATTATATGCAATTAATTCGTTAATCCTTTCGCTATTTCTTTCGACAAATAAGCTCGCCTGCACTACGCAAGCGAGCTTTTCTACTATATAAATGAAATTATTGGATCGGTCCTAAGAGAATATTTGCCCACGCATCATGTAATGACTCTTGGTCACTTGGTTGGAACAAGCCAGCCAACACATCGCGGTATAAGCGAGATAATTCTGTACGGTTGAAGTATGAACTACCACCACATGCACGGACGATTTCTTCCACGGCTTTCTTCGATACTTCTACTGAACGGTTCTTAATAGAAGATAAACGAGGCAACCAGATGAAGCTGTATTCCGTGCTTGATTCAAGTGTGTCGCTCAACTCGTTAATTTGCGGTTGAATGCCGTCGAGCATAATCGCCGCTTCCGCAATTCTCCAGCGAATGTTTTTGTCGTTAGCATAAGGCGCATCATTCGATACAGAGTGACGTTTCTTCACGGTCTCTACCCCGATTTCAAGCGCACGTTTCCCGATACCAAAGTACGTTGCCGCCAGTAAAATTTCGAAGTACGCGAAAATACCGAATACCACTGGATCGAAGCTTGGTCCAGGAGCCACTTTCGTTAAAATTTGCTCCTCTGCTGCGAAGATACCTTTTAACTCAACGCTGTTTGATTGCGTCGCACGCATGCCCATTGTATCCCAGTCGTCTTTTACGATAAACGTTTCTTGGTCCGGTGTTAAATACGCAAAGACAGAAAGTGGTGATTCGCCTGTATTATCTTGCCCAAATGAAACTAACTTGTCGCAATATTTGCCCATTGATAAGAAGACTTTCTTGCCGTAAAAACGATACGCGCCGCCCTCTTCCGGACGAGCCTCAGAAATCGAACCGAATAACACACGGTCGTTCGATGGTTCAGAAATCCCAAACGCCAACAACTTGCCTTCTGCAGCATCGCGAAGGATTTGTTCTCCCTTCTTGTTACCAAAACGAACCATGTGCTTGCCGAGGCCGACAATAATTTGGTGCATGTTCACCCCAAGCGCAGTCCCTGGAGCCGCCATCGCAAGACGCGTTTGTTCTTGCGCAATCTCTTTGAGCGACAAACCGAAACCGCCGTACTCTTTTGGCACGAACGCCTTCAAGTATCCCGCCTCTTTTAATGCTGCATAGTCTTCCGCAGGCCACGCATTCTCTTTGTCATAACGTGGTGCACGCTCATGAATTTCTTGTAATAACTCTTCTGATAAAAACATAAAAAGCCTCCTTAATGGTTGTACATCGTTAGTATACGATTAGGGAGGCTTATATAGCAAACGGCATGACTGGGAAAAACCAATCATGCCGTATATTTTATTTCTTTCTATAAATATCAATCTTGTTCCCGTTAGCATCTTTCCACTCTACCCAGCCATTGTTCGCTTTGCCAATGACTACACTTCTTGGACAATTTGAATGTTATTCTGACAACACGATCTTACATTATAAAATAAATGATATTATTCTTCCTTTTCTTCACTCTTTTTAAGGTGATCCATAATAAAATTAAAAATATCATCGTTTTTCCATTCGTTAGAATCTATAAAGTTTCGATCTGTTCTTTCAGAACAAGTGGCAATAAAAGCCTCAAGTACCTTCTTAACCTTCTTCTCTAATTCAGCTTCTGTTAATTCATCTTCTGTTAATTCATTACCTTCCGCTGTACTTCCCCAAGCTATATCACTATACTTCCAATCTGTAAAATCAGCTTTAAAATCATTTATTAGATGTATTATAGCCGCCAACATCACAAGATTCCCATACTTTGAAAAACTTGATAATTCTGCATCAAACTGTTTATCGTATTTACTATTTAATGTATCGATTATTTTCTTATATTTCTTATTTCCATCTAAGTAATCGGCTAATTTCATTGCAAAATTAACTGGTGAATAACTTTTTAAGAATTCGTCCGTAAGACTATCAACATCTTCAACATTACTTTCCTGGAATCCTTCTAGAAACACTTCTTTTCTATCCAAATGTATTGTTCCATCTCCCGCATTATCTGTTTTTAATAAAGAATTATACGACGTATTTCTTGCCACTCCAGGACTTTGAGCTAAGTATGCTTTGACAACTTTTGCAAACTTACCTATATAATATTGACATAAAATAAGGCTTTCTAACTCTCCATTTCTAACAAAATTAAAAGCAAATTTTTTGTTTTTGTCATCTAGCATGAGTACATGACTTATTTCATTCAAATTACTTGTAAAGTCAGTAACATAAGCCAAATCCGTTCTCTTTATAGGTTTTTGTTTATTTAAAGACAAGGTCACTTTTTCACTAAATTTTTCTAGATTTCTTTTATCTTGTTCCCCATTATTATCTGCTGAAACCTCTGAATCAATATAATGATAAATTCGAAGCAAAACGTAGGGAGTTTTTTGATCAGTTATAGTATTACTATATTTTGCTTCACTTACAGCACTAATACTCTGCGCTCCATTGATTATAGAAATATCCTTTAAAGTATCAATTGGAATTTTTACACGATCATAAACATCTAAATTCAGATCATCCTCAGTAACTAGAAGAAGACTAATTCCATTATTTAAAAACCAAAACTCTTCTGGGGAGTCTCTATATGTCCTTTTTATATCATCCTCTACTCCAACTGAATCCGTTACTCCTCCAACACGAACGTTCTTTGCAAACAACTCATCTCCGAATTTGTCATACAAATCAATCAAACTATCTATTTCTGCAGTAAATACATATCCTGTTAAACTATATTTCCCAAACTCACATTTTTGTTCCAAACTTCGAATTCTATCGTTAATTTTAATAGTTATTTCTGATTGTTTTTCAAAAGCTTTAGGAATTGCATAGTTAGAATATTTAATAAATTTCATACTTAGACTTCGACTGTCTACTACTTTTTTTTCTAACAACAGGCCTTTTAAACTATTTCGTAATTCTTTTACTCTATTACCGCTATTTTTGTGAGAAGAATTTCGCTTAGAATCAAAAATTTCTATTAAATGTACCGTACACTCTTCTGGCAATCTTAGAGTCTCTATACTACCTCTAATGGCATTAATAATATCTTCATCACTCTTTTGGTTTGTAGGGTCATATACAATAAAGAAATACTTATCTGATTGATCCATCTCAACAATATCACTAACATCAATTCTAGAAATAACTTTTACATTTGTATCGGGCGCTTTAAACGCTTTCTTCGCCTGTGTTTTAAACTTCTCATCGTCTATATTCTCATAGTCTAATTGTTTAATTAATTTTAATAAGATTTCTTCTCTTTTCTTTTCCATTTTCTATTCTTCTCCGTTTGTTTTTTCAGGTATTATATCTTCATTTATGATCTTCTTATCACTAGAATTTAGTTCTTTAATTTTGTCCTTAACCATTTTTTCTATTTCTTCTATCGTTTTTATATCCGTTTCAGAGTTTGTTTTTTCTTTTAAATACGTCAAGCTATAACAAACATCATATATATAAGCAATTAATTTATCCAATTTTACTTTACGCTCTTTTTCATCACTGAGATATTCTATATAATCTAAGGAGCGATTAATATGATACTCTATGCCTTTCTTTACTACTGAAAAATAATTAACGTCATTTTCGACAACAATAGATTTTTTCGTAATATAGTCAACTTTATTATATGGTTCCGGATATATCATACCCATATTTATCCCAAAATACGTATCAAGTTCTTTTCTTATAGACTTCTTCGCTCCAGATGGAATGATAATCTCCCTAACTCTATTTTCAGATATAGGCATAAATTGATTACCCCCAAACAATAAAAAACCTCCCTGTTGGGCTCTAATTCTACTATTCAAATCAACAAAATCGATAAGAAAATGGAAATGAGATCCAAGCCTGCTTAACCTAATATTATCTTTCTTCTCAGATATTAGATCTTCATAAATCTCAATGACTGTTTTAGTTTTTGAAGTTGCCATCTTGTCGAAAACATATACAAGTACTCTACCATCAGTATCGTCATTTTTCTCTATGGCAGTATTATAATGTGGCGTGGTTGCAAAAAACAACGCAATTAATGAGTTAAATGTCACATCTAATAATCTGCTTGGGAATCCACCATGTTGTGCATCCATTGCAATTTCAAGATATGCTTTACTACCAGATAAATTATTTGAGCTTATCTCATCTAAAATACCTTTTTCAAACCATTTAAATTTATTCAGCATTTCAAACTTATCGGGTCGAAATATATTAGGGATACTGTGTTTAAATACCTCCCCACTTTCACTGGTAGTCCTATTTTCTCCTCTGAAACAGACTACGGTTTCTCCTGTTATCCTCTTTAATTCATCTATCTTATTTTCTATTTCTTGTAGATACGTAGACACATTTTTCACTACATTTTCTTGATTAACTTTATCAATATTACTCACATTCTCACCTTTTACTTATGATATATATTTTGTTTTTATGCTACTCCCACTCGATCGTAGCCGGCGGTTTGCTCGTGATGTCGTAGACGACGCGGTTGACGTGGGCTACTTCATTTACGATACGGGCGCTGATGGTTTGCAGCACTTCCCAAGGAAGGCGAGCGAAGTCACTCGTCATGCCGTCGATACTCGTAACAGCACGGATACCAATCGTGTAGTCGTACGTTCTGCCGTCTCCCATTACCCCAACGCTGCGGATGCCTGGTAAGACAGTGAAGTATTGCCATACGTCGCGTTCGAGGCCGTTTGGCGATTTCTTCGCGTAAGATGGCGTCAGATTCGCGGACGGTTTCAAGTTTTTCTTCTGTCACTTCTCCAAGCACACGAATTCCAAGTCCTGGTCCTGGGAATGGTTGGCGCCATACGATGGAGTCTGGCATGCCAAGCGCTGTTCCAAGCGCGCGCACTTCGTCTTTGAAGAGCGTGTTTAAAGGTTCGATCAGTTCGAATTGCATGTCCTCTGGAAGTCCCCCTACGTTATGGTGAGACTTGATGGTTTGCGCTGTTTTCGTTCCGGATTCGATAATGTCTGTGTAGAGCGTTCCTTGCGCAAGGAAATCCACGTCTGTGAGTTTTGCCGCTTCGTCGTCGAATACGTATACGAACTCATTTCCGATAATCTTCCGTTTTTGTTCAGGGTCGCTCACGCCTTTTAGTTTCGATAGGAAACGTTCCTGAGCGTTCACGCGGATAATATTGAGGCCAAATTTACCAGAAAGACTCTCCATTACTTGGTCGCCTTCCCCTTTACGAAGCAAGCCGTGGTCTACGAAAATACAGATGAGTTGATCGCCAATTGCTTTTTGTAAGAGAACCCCAACCACACTTGAGTCTACCCCGCCAGATAATCCAAGCAAGATCTTCTTATGGCCCACTTTTTCGCGAATCTTCGCAATTTCCATTTCAATAAAGCTGTCCATCGACCAGTCGCCTGTTGCCCCACAAATATCGAACACGAAGTTACGCAGCATGTCGTTCCCGTGAATACTGTGGCGAACCTCTGGGTGGAACTGCACGCCGTAAATGCGACGTTCTTGGTTTTCAAAAGCTGCAAATGGCGTGTGCGCATTCGAAGCCGTCACGCTAAACCCTTCAGGAATCGCAGTAATACGGTCGCCGTGGCTCATGAGTACCTCTTCCTCTTCAGCTAACCCTTTAAAAATGCCTGAAGTCGTGTTAAAGACATCGACTTTCGCAGACCCATATTCACGCGTTGTAGACGATTCTACCTTCCCACCGAACAGATGCGTTGTCAGTTGCATCCCGTAGCAAATCCCAAGCACTGGAATTCCCAATTCAAAAATTGCAGGATCCACGGTAAAAGCATCCTCTGCATAAACGCTATGTGGCCCCCCTGAGAAAATAATCCCTTTTATGTTGCCATGTGCCTTAATTTCTTCGGCTGTAATGTCGTTGTGTAGCAACTCGCTGAACACACCAAATTCACGAATACGGCGCGTAATCAACTGATTGTACTGACTACCGAAGTCGAGCACGATAATCTTTTCTAACGAAGTGGTTTGAGCTGTCATAAGAGGCCTCCTTAGTTTTAGTTCTTTTTCATTGTAACAGAAAAGCACGAAAATTACTTAAAAAAAACTGAATTTTTTGTTCGGATTTTTAAGGCCCGTTTTCCGCGTCATACCAAGCTTTCATTCGGATATATAAATTAGTATATAGAGTGTACACTCGCTTAACGCAACCTTCGCAAACATTATTAAATCAACGTTTCTAACTGTTGACATCACGCTCAAAAATTGTATTTTAATTTTTTGAAATGTAGCATATATGCTACTTTTTGCTTTTTAACAAAAAACTAGCCAATAGACGTACTACTGGCTAGAGATTGATTTATTTCTTTTCAGTTAGTTCTTGATACATTTCAAATAGTCTTGCTACTGTTTCACTTTCAGTTAAGAAAGTATCTTTCCCATCTACCTTTTTAATCATTCCATACGCTTTCATAACTGCAATGTCATTCGCTTGATGAGCTTTACGTAATTCAACTGGCATTGTTAATTCATCATATAAATCTGCTAGAGAGCAATCTGGATAAAGTGCACGTGCATCTAGTATCCCTTGTGCCGTATTAGCAATAAATTTTTTCTGTTCCTCTGTAACTGTTGGCCACGGAAATGTATTATAGACTATTGTACTCGAATACCTATAATCCGATTTCAGCCTTCCTGCAACAATTCTCATCCATGCCATATGAACATTAGAGGTAATTACCCCAAATTCATACAGCGTTGCGTTAGGAATAATTTGAGTTGCATTTGTGGCAATTACTTCTGGTTGAATATACCCAATAGGAACATATCTTCTATTTTCTGAAGACACACTAGGAATTATTAGATATGGGGTGTTAGGCTGAGCATTTTGTTTGAACTCCGTTGGTCGAACAGCAAATTTTCTGGTTGACTCAGCCTTACTTGCCAATCTAAACTCTCTCACTTTTTTCACTCTTTCATAAATCATAGGACTATTTTTTAATTCAGACGGTGTTATTCCCTCAAGCCATAAACAATATCTTTCAATGTCATTTATATATTCCTGCGCTCCTAATACTTTACGAATATATTTTCCTGATTGTGGTTCTTTTTTTATTATTTCTTGTTTTTCCTCAGGGGTTAAGAAAAAATATCCCCCGTCAGTTGGCTTGCTCCCAAATACATTGGAGAAACTTGGCAAATTGGCTCTTTAACTGATTCCACAAATATTGTTTCCCCAGATAATAAATAAGGATTAATATTATCAACTAAATCTAGTTTATCTGTGCTGCTAAACAATTGTTTTTTTTCATTATTATGAGTTGTACTGAATCCAACAATTACACAATGAACGGCCGCTTTGTCTTTCGCTTCACTCCCCCATTTAAAAGTTTGATATGCAAAATCAATATTGACTCCAAACCTCTTATACAAGGGTTGCCAAACTCCTACTACTTGCTCTCCTTGACATATTGAATTTGTTGATACAAAAGCAACTTTTATATTTGTATTACTTATTAGACTAGCTGCTTTGAAGTACCATCCAGCTACATAATCAATTTTTCCTGCTAAATTATACTCTTTTCCATTCTCATCAACATAAATTGATCTTATTTCTTTCTTTTGTTGTTCATTTTGAATTGAATGCCCCACAAATGGCGGATTACCAATAATATAACTCAATTTTTCTTTTGGAACAATTTCCTCCCAATTAAGTCTCAATGCATTACCTTCTACAATATTGCTATAGGATTTGATTGGAAGAAAATCAATATTCGAATATACAATGCTCATTGTTTCTTCCAGCATTTGACTTTCCGCAATCCACAATGCAGCATTCGCAACAGACACGGCAAAATCGTTAATCTCAATTCCGTATAACTGACTGATTTTAACTTTTACTAAGTCATACCCAACATCAAGAAGTACTGTATCTCCTACATATAATTTAATAGCTTCATTTTCCAATCGTCTCAGTGATAAATAAGTTTCTGTTAAGAAGTTCCCCGACCCACAAGCTGGGTCAAAAAATACCAATCGAGATAGTTTTTCTTGGAATTGTTGAGCTCGATTTTTCAAAGTAGCAGGTTGTTTAATTTGTCTGATTTCATTTAATTCTTCTTTTAATGCATCTAAAAACAACGAGTCAATCACTTTATGGATATTCTCAATTGATGTATAGTGCATACCACCGCTACGTCGAGTTTCCGGATTCAATGTAGATTCGAATACCGCTCCAAAAATTGTAGGACTAATTTCTGACCAGTCAAAGCTTGAAGATGCATGCTCTAAGATGGATTCGCGTAGTTCATCAGTAAACTGTGGAACTTCAAGATTATTTTCAGCAAACATCCCTCCATTAACATACGGAAATGCAGATAATTCATCATCTAGATAAGGGTCACGTTCATCGATTGGTGTATTTAACACATTAAATAAATCCAGCAATCCACGTCTGAAATCACGACTCGAGAAGCGTGATAAATAATCGTGGAACATAGTCTTCTTGCCAAACATCCCGGCATCTTCTGCATAGAAGCAGAAAACAAGACGAACGATTAGTTGATTCATCGCATGGAGACTTTCTGGATTATCTGGATGTTTGTACTGTTTTAGTAGTGCTGAATAAATTTCTCTAACAATCTCTCCGGCTTCCATCGAAATTGCCATTTCTCGTTCAAGATGTTCATTGCTTGTACCAACTATAAATTCAAGTCTGTAAGCTTCTTTTTCTAAATCTTCTAAGCGAATAACAGTAGGTTCCCCATGCGGCTTTTCCATGTCGTATACATAAAATTCTTTGAAATTACATGTAATAATCCAACGTGGTTGTTTTGAATAAGGTAAATTTGCCGAATAACGTTTTGCCTGTTGAAAAGGCGTTAAAAACGAACCGTCTGATTGCTTAATTGCCTTCGAAAGATCTTTATTCGCTCCCTTTTGTTCGATTAAAACTTTGGTAGCATCAATATAACCGTCCATAAAACTTGTATGGTCCATCATTACAGTATCTTCAAATCTAATATATTCAGAAGGATTTTCAATTCCATATACCGATTGCAATAAGTCTAGCCAGAATGATTGAGTATCCTGCCGTTCATTACCTCTATTTTCCCATCTTTCAATGAATGCTTTAGCTTGTTTTTGTTGCTCCTTTAAATTCATTTATCCTACCCCTAATCATTTTTGAGTTCATTGGTATTATACCAAATACTCATCCTTTAAACCTTACTTTTTTCAATTTAATTTTAATATTTATAAATGTATTAATTCGGATATCTTCTATGATCTTCAGCTTTTCTTAAGATATAACAAAAACTAGCCAATAGACATACTACTGGCTAGAGTTTACTCACTGATAAGAACATAGAATTGATTAATAGTTAAAATAAGATTTTTCGAAGATCCTTCTGTACCAACTCTCCTTTGCTATACTTTTCCCATAATTCGATATAATTAATCTTCCGTATCAAAGGTTTTATTTCAAAACTCACATCATTTATATATCTATTTTTTAATTCTAAATTAATTTTGCTAATGATATATTCTAAAAATCTTTCCTTTAACATTCTCATTTGAATCTGCTTGTATAATAAATGGCTATCTGACAATTCGTCAGCCATGACAAACCAACCTACATCTTTCAAAGCTTTAAGAATTAATTCTTTGCTCTTTTCTGTATGGGCTTTGAAATCATAATCTAAACTTTCATTAGCTAACTGATTATAATTAGATACAACGTCATATTTTCCAATTTTATTTACTATCTTCTTAAAGTAATTCCTTTTTATACCCCAAATCTTTTAGATCATAGATTATTACCGATTCTTTCCTAATGTCTATTCGATGTACTTTGTTATTCCTAATACTATAGAAACTATTATTTTTTTAAAAGTCCCTCTTAACCTTATAATCTTTATAGTTCGATTTTTTTCATTTGTATTATTATTTAAATCATCATATTTCTCTAAAATATATATATATGCCTTTCCAAAGTTAACTAAATCCAACAAGACATCATCTATTTGTCTTTCTAAATTAAATGAGAAATTATGTTTGCCTTCACTGTAGAATATCCGTTCTATTTTTTTGTTAGTTGATACAATTTCAAAAAAATTATCTTCTAACCGATTATCGTCGTTTAATGAGAATGCATACCCCGAAAACAAATCTCGAAAAAATTTCTGCGAATATATATTATACGAATCTGGATAGTAAAATTTTTCAATTTCTTTCAAAATCCTGTTCATATTTTTCATCCAGTTTTGCCTCCCAGTTAAATTTTGTTTTATATCTTTTTTCTTCTGACAAACTAGGATTAATACATGTAACCCAAAAAACTTCTTCTGGGTGAGAAATAAATTCAATATCTCGAGAGAACGGACAAAAAGCTTTTATTATTTTACTATCTGTCTTTATCATCTCATCGTATCTAACAGACTCAAATCGGATATTTTTCAAATTACCAATTGCTTTTGATACACGTAAATTCCAATCATTCTCTAGTATATTTCTAGGTCCTATTCCATATAAAAACTTATTTCTATTATTTACATAACTAACTAAATTTTCTTTAATGTTTGGCCGATTCTTCTCTACTTTATCTAGTAAGGTTTGAACTGCTGTGTCAATTATTTTTTTCCAACCTGAGTCAACACAGAATTCTCCAAACAAAATTCCCAATCCACCTATTTGTGCCCACTCTGCAATAGGAGAAGTAATCATATAATAAACGTATTCCAATCTAAGTAAATTAGGTTTTGTTCCTAAATCAGACCTAATATATTCTTGATAAAGCAGCATTAATCGTGTAAGATTCTCAAAATTCTTTTCAAATTGTTCTTTATCATTTTTCACAATAGCTTGTATAGCATGTTCGGACAAATTATTATATAATCCTCCTAAAAAATCGGGATATTTTTCAAGATCCTCCCAATTTTTAAAAGAAAACTCACTTGCACATTTTAATAGTTTATCAGGGAGTTCATTCTTATACTTCTCAACTTTTTTTATTAGAGAGTCTATCCTACTACTATCCCACTGATCTTCCTTATTAACATAATAAGCCTTAATATCTTTGTCCTTACTTTTTGCATTTTCAAAAAAGTCTAATAGTTTTGACTCATATTCATAAAATCTACTAAATAGAATACACGCTTCATAGTTCATTGATTTTTCTAAAAAGAAATTTCCTAATACAAATGCTCTCTCTATTCCCTCTGATACAATATCTGAAAGAGAATTCATGTATACATACTCCGCTTTTAGAAAATATTGTTTAACCAGCCAATCTGGTGTAACTCGTTTCCCTTCTGTACGAATTTCTAATAATATTTTTTTGTAAATTTTTTCATTTTCTTTCCCACGAATTTCTTTTGTATTAGGTTTTCCTAAATCTATACTATTTATTATAGATTCACAAAAACTGTTAATGTCCATGGCTGAAAGATAGTTACTTGCTTCCATAATAAGGCTCAAAATAATTATAGAAAGTTGATCAACTATTCCTATAAACGAAATATTCCCATTTACGATTTCTAGTTCTGATAATTCTTGAATCTTTTTGTTCATTCTATTAATTAACTGAATAAAGTATTCTGCCTCTTTATTATAAATCGCTGTTTCACAGAGTTTAGAGAATCCTTCATAATATTTATATAGTGATTCAAAATCTTTTTTTTCTATCAAATAATCTATACAAGATTGATTAATAGAAAAAATCTCATTTTCAAACCAATAATAGTCTGTTTCTTTTTTAAAATTCAAACTCGTTCCTGTTTTTAGAGCAATCGATACTTCGTATCCTTCTGCGTAGTGCCACCGTTGATACTTATGCTTCTGCTCAAACCATAAGGACTCTCTTGAGAGTGTTGGTTTAATTTCCCAGTATTGTTCAATGATTCCTAGATTTTTAGACATAAAATCTAAAATCGAAAGATTATTCATCTCATTAATATTGCAACCATACTTTTGAACAAGTCTTAAAACTTGCAACAGTTCAAGAGTATTATCATAAAAATGTTTCTGAAAATTTATATCCGTAACAAAATTATCTTGAGTCAAATAGTCCCTAATTATGTGTACTAAGGATCTATAAATATCATCTGTTACTTTAAATATATCTGATAATTGATAAGTTCTATTTCCAACTATACCATATGCAATTACAACCCCAAAAGACCATATAATTAAGCTTATAGCTGTTCCCCAACCTACTTTTATATCTAACATTAGTTCAAACAAAACAATTGTTCCAAACAGTATAAATTTGATAATCATATTCATAAACCAACTTGTTAGTTGGTCATAATGAAATCTCTTCGCTATTTTCTCTGGAACATTTATATATCTAGTTGAATATATCCCCACAATATTAGAAGCATACAGACCGAGAATTACTCCTGTTACACCTACTTCAGCAATAATAATATCTTTAAAATCATCCAATCTGATTATAGGTAACTCCCAGCTCGCTAAAAGAATAGTGTCAATCTTTTGTAAAATAATTGCCAGCACTAATGTACAAATTACCTTTTTTAAGATATTGATAAGCAACATAGTTCTAAGTGATTGGAAATCTTTTCTTTGTTTATTCCATTTATCATAATAAAATACTGATTTTTTCACTTTAAAAATTAATTTGTTAATTACGCCTCTTATTCTCCAATACCAAACATTATTCAAATATTTCCCTCCCAATTTATTGACTTTACTTTTATGTAAACATATATGACAAGAACTTTATTACTTTAAAGTATCTTATTTCACCATCGCTCTCACCTTGATTCTTTTGTCTTGGCGATTCTAAAATCAAATTTTCTTCAGCGGAATCCATCGATTCACTCTCGCACAATAGTCCTTATAGGCTTCTCCGTGCAGTTCGTAGAGCCATTTTTCCTCGGTATTACGAATCACGATGGTTAAGATCACCCACTGAATCGGAATCAGAATCAGCAACCACACATTATGAAGGTGTAGGATACTCCCAATGCCGCAGAGCCACCACGAAAAATAAATCGGATTGCGTGTGCGCGCATAAATTCCAGTCATCTTAAGTTCATTGTTTTGGACGCTCATAGTAATATCCGACTTTACAACGCTAAGCCACCAGATCCTCGTCGCAACAGCCATTAAGAGGAAGCCAATCAGATAAAACAAGTCCTTGAATCCACCCGTTAACAGTCCACTCTTGAGCACTGACTGACTCAGCATCCATCCAGTCAAATTCATCGCAATTATACACATCACGAGATACGGTCCAACTCCATAGGTCGGTAGTTTTTGATGTTTATCTTGATCACTTTTTAAGTACATGTCCTCACCTCATTGTTAAAGAAACCATACTACAAGCTACAATTTTTCACCTACATTTTACCACTACTATTCCGCGTTTTAAACAGTATTTTTAGCTTTTTATACCAATTTTTATAGCAATTCCAGATGTATTCTTTCTTACGATTCCCCGTACTCTTACTAAGAAACCCGTACCGCTTCACCTACAAAAACAGAGCACACATGTCCTTTTTCATAAAAGAAAATCGATTACGTAGAATCTGCGGATTTTATAGTAGCGGTAATGGGGGATAGCAACCAATGTGAATTACTGACTCTAGGGTGAAACCCGTAGAGTCAGTTTGAAGCTTGGTAGCGATTGAGACGTAGGCTCAATCCGGTGCCCCATTACAGCGACTATAAACAAATCCGCAAGGATTCATAGTAATCGATTAAACATTTTAATATTTCTTTATCTGAACGTAGTCTATATGATGTCCCACTGTTTTATGTAGGATGAAGTCGGCGCGGGTTTTCGTTGGTAAGATGTATTCCTTAAGGTTCTTCAGGTTAGTCTTCTGCCACACATCTTTCGCCATCGCAATCGCGTCCGCCCGATTCCCAATCGCATATTGATAGTAATAGTTATCCGGCTGTGATTTCGCACGGTCCATCAACAATTCGAAACGCTCCAAGTACCATTGCTCAATCAGCGTTGCATCGGCGTCTACGAAAATCGACCAGTCAAAGAAATCACTTACGTAAATTTCGCGATTTGGCGGTAGTTGCAACACATTAATCCCCTCAACAATCAAGATATCGGGAGACTCAATTGTCTGCACTTCCCCTGGCACAATATCGTAAATCTCATGCGAATAGACTGGCGCATCTACACTCGGATTTCCCGTCTTCACTTCGAGTAAGAAATGAACGAGAGCTTCCATGTCGTAACTTTCCGGGAACCCCTTGCGATCTAAGATTCCGCGGTTAATCAGCTCCTGAGTCGGTAATAAGAATCCGTCTGTCGTCATTAGGAACACGCGCTTATTCGGGTAGCGTTGTTGTAGCATCGTTTGCATCAAACGGGCAGTCGTACTCTTCCCAACGGCCACACTCCCAGAAACCCCGATAATAAACGGTACTGTTTTCTTCGTTTGATGAAGAAATTGCTGTTCCTCCGTGCGTAATTCAATATGTTTTTTAAAGTATAAATCAAAATAATCGAGCATCGGCACATACACTTCTTGCACGTCCTGTAGGGAAATGCGGTCATTTAATGAGGTTAAGTGCGCAAGTTCTTCTCTCGTCATTGTGAATGGATGGGCACCTTCGTACTGGCTCCACTCTTCTCGTTTAATTTGGTAATACGTCTCGTTTTCTTTCAACGGATTCGTCTCCTTCAGCTACTGAGTCCTATCCTTGAATTGTACCACATGTTGAACGCGGTTTCTATTTTTCATTATCTTAAGTTTTTCCCATGAAATCGCCGTGTTTGTTTACGTCGGGGCGTGGATTTAGTAGAATGAAAAGTGAATATAAGGAAAGGATTTGTCGTATGAAACCACAAACAGGAACAGGTCTGGCAAATGGGAAGATTATTCTTGCCGGTGAACATGCCGTTGTGTACCACGAACCAGCGATTGCACTGCCAATTGACGCGGTTTACGTAAAGGCGGATATCGTCTCTGCACAAATGGGCCAAACGATTCAATGTGAACTTTATACAGGTGACGTAAACGAGATGCCAATTTCAATGGCAGGGCTACAATTTGCGATTCGCGAAGCGTTCAAAGTAGCTTCTGCAAAAGAAGTGACGGCTCATACTTTTACGCTCTCGATTGAGTCTACAATTCCTGCAGAACGTGGAATGGGCTCGAGCGCTGCAGTCAGTGTTGCAGTGGTGCGTGCTATTTTTGATTTCTTGGATGCGACTCTTCCTGAAGAAACCTTATGGGACATCGTTCAAGGCGCAGAAACCATTTCGCATGGAAATCCGAGTGGCGTCGATACGGCGACAACGAGCGGGACGCGTCCTGTATTTTTCAAAAAAGAACAAGAACTACAAACGCTCCACCTCGATATGCCAGCGTACCTCGTGATTGCCGATTCGGGTGTTACTGGAAATACAAAGCAAGCGGTGCAACATGTAAGCACCCTGCAAGAACGCATCATCGACCCTACTACACAGGAAACAGGTTCGGATGCGGTCCAATCGATTGGCGCTATCGTGAATGAAACGAAAGAGGCCATCAAAGAACAAAACCCTCAAAAACTAGGGCAACTGATGAGTGAAAATCATGAGCGCCTCCAACAACTCGGCGTGTCGCATGACGTCATCGATACACTCGTCGATACGGCCCATCAAAACAACGCGCTTGGAGCAAAAGTCACAGGTGGTGGCCTTGGCGGATGCATGATTGCCCTCGTTGAAACCGAGGAAGCCGCCCTTCATTTACAAGAACAATTCATGAAACAAGGAGCGCAGGCGGTCTGGATTCAGTCGCTGGCGAAAAAAAGGAGAATACCAAATGACATCGAACATTGGAATCACGCGTGCGCATACGAATATCGCACTGATTAAATATTGGGGAAAGGGAAAAATAAGGACCTCTTCATTCCGATGAATAGCAGCCTTTCATTGACCCTCGAAGCCTTTTTATACCGATACAAAAAGTCGAACTCACAGACGCCTTAACTGAAGATGAATTCTATCTTAACGGGGTGACACAAGACGAAGCGGCGACGGCTAAAATCACGCGCTTCTTAGACTTGTTCCGCGCTGAAACAGGAGATACGCGTCGTGCTCGTGTCGAGAGCCTAAACTTCGTCCCAACCGCTGCAGGCCTTGCGAGCTCTGCTTCCGCCTTCGCGGCACTAGCAGGTGCGATGAACGAGGCGACAGGCCTTCATTTGCCTGCACAACAATTATCGACTTACGCGCGTCGTGGTAGCGGCAGTGCTACTCGTAGTCTCTTTGGCGGATTTGTCGAATGGAATAAAGGAGACTCCAATGAGAACAGTATGGCGATTCCTGTAGACGATGCGAACTTTGACATCGGGATGATTATCATCGTCGTGAGCGCGGCAGAGAAGAAGATTTCCAGTCGTGCCGGCATGGAGTTGACCGTTTCGACTTCACCATTTTACGAAGGTTGGGTCACTTCAGCGGCAACCGATTTAGCCGACATCAAACAAGCCATCAAGGACCGCGACATTCATCGTATCGGCTCTATTGCGGAATTTAACGGTATGAAAATGCACGCTACGATGCTAGCAAGTAACCCTCCATTCTGTTATTTTGAACCGGAGAGTATTATCGCCCAACAAACGATTCGCACGATTCGAGAAGAACGAGGCATTCCAGCCTACTTCACGATGGATGCTGGGCCAAACGTCAAAGTCATCTGCAAGGCAAGTGATATTCCTGCGATTCTGGAAGAACTTGGCAAAGTATTCCCGAGCGAAAAATTGATTCCTACGCTTCCAGGAGAAGGCATCCGCACGTTGACAGAAGACGAATGGAACGCTTCTCGTGCGGCTTTCGAAGGGGAAGTGAGCGCGTGACGATTACTTCAAAAGCTCCCGGTAAACTCTTTGTGGCCGGAGAATATGCGGTTGTCGAACCAGGTCACGGCGCTATTGTTGCATCAGTGTCGCGCTACTTGACCGTCACAATCGACGAAGCTACTAGTGTAGGAACCTTAACGTCTACTCAAAATCCAGACGTAATTGTGGAATGGACGCGCGAAGGAGAACTGTTCTGCGCAAAGGAAGACCATCCCTATAAATTAGTCGAAGAAGCGATTCTGGTCGCTGAACAGTATGTTCGAGAAAGTGGCACGCCAACAAACGCCCTCTACTCGCTTTCGATTACGAGCGAACTCGATGACGTTAAACGTGGTATTAAATACGGACTTGGTTCCAGCGGTGCCGTTGTAGTCGCAACGATTCAAGCCGTTCTTGATTTTTACAAGACTCCGCGCACTCCTCTACTCGTCTATAAGCTTAGTGTGTTAACGAATCTCCGCTTATCCCAACGTGGATCCTTTGGAGATATCGCCGCCTCTTCTTTTGGCGGAATGGTGTATTACACAAGCCCAGATCGAAGTGAATTACTAGTAAAATTACAAAGCCAAACGATCAAAGGAATTTGTGATGCTGACTGGAAAGACCTCACGATTGAGCGCCTTCCAGAGATTCCAGACTTCGCCCTCTTAGTAGGCTGGACGGGACAAGTCGCTATCACAGATTTACTGATTCAAGCCACCGAGAAGAAACGGAAAGTCAAAACCGATAGCGCCTTTTACAAAGAATTTCTAGGAAAGAGTCACGCCATCGTTCAAGGCCTACAAAGTGCTTGGAACAAACAAGACATCCCAGCCTTACAAGAAGGCATCCGTGCTAACCGTGCGCTACTGAATGAATTTGCACGAGAAATGCAGCTGGAAATTGAAACTCCTGCACTCCGAACACTCTGCAACCTCGCAGAACAAAATGGTGCCTGCGCAAAAACGTCTGGCGCTGGTGGTGGCGACTGTGGCATTTGCTTTACTCAAATCGAAACTCAAAGACAACAAATTGAAACTCAATGGGCCAAGGCTCAAATTCAAGTGCTTCCGCTTTCTATCGCTGAAGCCTGGTAAAGGAGATTAATGATGGATTTATTTCAACAACAAATGAATCGAAAGGACGAGCATGTAGGTCATGCGAACCAGCAATACCGTGCAACGAGCGCTCCCGAGTTCGTGGAAACGCGCTTCGTACATCATCCCTTCACAACCGTTGATGTGGCTGATGTGTCTCTGCAGACAGAGCTCGCTGGGCTCACCTTCGACGTTCCATTTTTCATCAATGCCATCACAGGTGGAAGTCCGCTCACGACTGCGTTAAACCAACGCTTAGCCATCTTGGCTCGTGAAACAGGCATGGCAATGGCAACTGGTTCGATGAGTATCGCGATGAAATTTCCTGAAAGTGCGGAAAGCTTTAAGGTGATTCGCCAGGAAAATCCGAACGGTATCCTCTTCGCGAACCTTGGTGCGCATTATGACGCCGAGGCCGCTAAACGTGCTGTCGAACTCATCGAAGCAAACGCGATTCAAATTCACGTCAACCGTGCACAAGAACTCGTGATGCCAGAAGGTGACCGCGTCTTTAGCAATTGGCTCAAAAACATCGAAGCCATCGTTAAAACAAGTGCCGTTCCCGTTATCGTCAAAGAAGTCGGATTCGGATTTAGCCGTGAAGCCATCGCGCAACTAGAGAGTATCGGAGTAGCTGCCATCGACATTAGCGGTACTGGCGGTACGAACTTTGCCAAAATCGAAAACGGCCGTCGCAAGGAAGATAAACTTGATTTCCTAGAAGACTGGGGGCAAACGACCTTGACGTCGCTCATGGAAACCCAAGGAAGCCGCACCCCAATCATCGCTTCCGGTGGTGTGAAGACGCCAATGGACATGGCCAAATGCTTCGCGCTAGGAGCCAGCCTCGTCGGATTGTCTGGTGAAATGTTGCATCTCGTACGTAAAGACGACTCCCTTCCAGACGCAATCAATACGGTTCAAACATGGAAAGAGCAACTGACAACGATCTTAACGCTTGTCGGTGCTGATAGTATTTCTAGTCTCCAACAAGCCCCTATCGTGGTCGCACCAAGCATCCAAAACTGGTGTGACGCCCGCGGGATTGATTGGAAACATCTTGCACAACGTTAAAAACAAAAAGAGCTTAGGCGATTGCCTAAGCTCTTTTCTATTTTTACGGGAAAAATAAGTAATGGATAATGCGCAGTACGTAGAAGAAAATTCCCACAATCAGTAAAACGACCATCGCCACATGCACATACGGTCCTACTGGTGTATTCACGAAAGCTTGTAGCGCTGGGATTTTTGTATATAAGACAAAGTACAAGGCGCTAATCCAGAACCCGAGTCCTAATAATCTTTTCATGAGATGTCCTTTCTATAAACGAAGTACTGCATGATTAAGCTAGAGACAGCCACCATAAACCAAGTCGCTAGACCTGTTAAGATTGGTTTTGCCCCTGCTTCTTTGAATTGTTTGAAAGAAACTTGCATTCCGATACCGGCTAATGCCATCGCCATCAACCATTTAGATGCTAATTTTGCATACGGAACAAGGAAATTTGGGAATAAGCCCACGCTTGTAATGATGGAAGCGACCATGAACCAGATGATAAACATTGGCACGATTTTCTTCCATTGAACGCTTTGCCCTTCTTGTTTCATACGACGTGCTTCGACGAGTGATAACACTAGACATGCTGGAACGATCATCAACGCACGAGTCAGTTTTACGATTGTCGCGATTTCTAAGGCTTCCGCACTGTAACTGGCGCCAGCTGCGACCACGCTTGATGTATCGTTAATCGCTGTTCCTGCCCAAAGTCCGAATTGCGACGCATCCATGCCCATCATATGTCCTAAGAATGGGAAGAGGAATACCGCGATGACGTTGAATAGGAAAATGGTTGAAATCGACAACGCCACTTCATCGTCTTCTGCCTTAATAATCGGTGAAGCTGCCGCAATCGCAGAGCCCCCACAAATCGCCGTCCCGAATCCAACAAGAATCTTCAACGGACGAGATAATTTAAAGAAATACCTACAAATAGCGCTGTTAGAAATGCTACAGAGATTGTCACGATGGTTACTGGGAACGATGACGCACCTGTTTGGCTTACTTGCGCAAACGACATTGTAAATCCTAGCGCGATAATCGAATAATGTAATAATTTTTTCGCTGAATAATTAATCCCCGGTCTAAAATCACTTGGGATTTTCCAAAATTGGTTTAAGGCCATCCCTAAAATAATGGCAAATACTGCACTCCCAATGACTGGGAATAGCTTATCGAGCATGACTGAGACAACTGCTATAGCAAATGTACACAGCAATCCTTTTCTTTTTTCCATGAATGATGACATTTCATCAGATCCTTTCAATACTAAATCTTTACTAGTATAGCACACTCCGCCTTGATTTTCGTACACAAATTGAAAAAGTGCATCCTCCTTTAAAATTAACCGTGTGCAATTCGACACGGTTTACTCCAATCAAAAACCGCTTAGAATCGCGCATCTGTGCTGACTCTAAGCGGTTAATTTTTAGAATTGTTTTACGACAACCCCATCAGGAGTTCCTACAAGCACGATATCTGTCATGTTTGTGAAGAGACCTTGCTCTACCACGCCTGTCATGCCTTTGATTTTTTCTCCAAATGCGATTGGGTCTTTAATTGGATAGACATCCAAGTCGATAATGTAGTTTTTGCTATCGGTTAAGTAGCGTTCTCCGTCACGTTCGCGGAATGTTGGTTTGTATCCTAATGCTTCAAAACGTTTGAATAATTGTTCTGATCCGTACGGCACCACTTCCACTGGTAATGGGAAACGACCTAAGTAGTCGACCATTTTTGATTCGTCTACAATCCAGATAACGCTCTTTGATTGTTCGGCAACGATTTTTTCGAATAATAACGCTCCGCCGCCCCCTTTGATTCCTGAAAAATCTGGAGCGATTTCGTCTGCGCCGTCAATCGTTACGTCGATATAATCCACTTCATCCACGCTCTTCAACGGAATACCAAGCGTTTCTGCTTGTTTCTTCGTTGCTAAAGAAGTCGTTACTCCCACGATTTCAAGACCTTCTTCTTTCACGCGGCGACCGATTTCTTCTACAAAATAGTAGGCTGTCGAACCCGTTCCTAGACCAACCGTCATTCCACTTTCTACATATTCTGCGGCTTTCTTACCGACTAATTCTTTCATGTTCATTCAAGTTTCCCCCTGAGAAATGATCTATGTTGAGTATAGCATAACTACTTTCTTCAAACTATCTCTTCTCGTAAATTTCTACTTCTTTTTATGCGATGCGGCTGCTTCTAAGGCGCGTTTTAAATAACGACCCGTATGGCTATTTTTATCCTTCGCCACTTCTTCAGGCGTCCCTGTCGCAATCACAAGTCCACCACCGCTACCGCCTTCTGGACCCATATCAATGATATAGTCAGCGGTCTTAATCACATCTAAATTATGTTCGATGACAAGCACGGTATTCCCCGCTTCGACTAAACGATTCAACACTTCAAGTAGGCGTGCGATATCGTCTGTATGCAAGCCAGTTGTTGGTTCATCGAGCACGTAGAAGGTATTGCCGGTTGAGACACGTTGGAGTTCACTGGCTAACTTCATCCGTTGCGCTTCTCCTCCAGAGAGCGTTGTGGCAGATTGGCCAAGGGTTACGTAGCCAAGTCCAACATCCTTAATTGTTTGTAATTTACGTTTGATTTTTGGTACGGCTTGGAAAAATTCCACCGCTTCTTCGACCGTTAATTCAAGAATATCCGCGATACTCTTTCCTTTGTATTTCACTTCGAGCGTTTCTGAGTTATAACGCGTTCCGTGGCAGACTTCACACGGCACATATACGTCTGGCAGGAAGTGCATCTCGATTTTCAGAATGCCGTCCCCTTTACAAGACTCGCATCGTCCACCCTTCACGTTGAAACTGAAGCGCCCTTTCTTGTATCCACGAATTTTTGCTTCGTTTGTTGTCGCAAATAAATCACGAATATCATCAAATACACCCGTATACGTCGCTGGATTGCTTCGTGGGGTTCTTCCGATTGGGCTTTGGTCGATATCGATAATCTTATCGAGACTCTCAAATCCAGAAATGCTCTTGAACTTCCCTGGTTTTTCCTTCGTACGCGTAATCTCACGCGCTAAAGCTTTCTTCAATACGCTGTTGACAAGCGAACTCTTCCCAGAACCCGATACCCCTGTCACGGCCACAAAACGTCCAAGTGGCACATCCACATCGATGCCGCGTAAGTTATTTTCCGCAGCACCTTCTAAATGGATCCAGCCCTTATCTTCCCTGCGACGTTCGCTTGAACTGGGATGTATTTCTTCCCGGCTAAATATTGCCCTGTCAGTGATTTCGTATTCTTCTCCACTTCTTTTGGAGTCCCTGCAGCGATAATCTCACCACCGAATTCACCCGCACCTGGACCGATATCAATCAAGTAGTCCGCAGCACGCATCGTGTCTTCGTCATGTTCTACGACAATCAAGGTGTTTCCAAGGTCACGCATGCTCTTCAATGACTCGATTAAGCGGTCATTGTCGCGTTGGTGAAGTCCAATCGATGGCTCGTCTAAAATATAGAGCACGCCAGATAGGTTTGACCCGATTTGCGTCGCTAAACGAATTCGTTGTGCTTCTCCCCCTGATAACGTTCCAGCAGCACGACTCAATGTTAAATATTGCAAGCCAACATTGCGTAAGAATTTCAAACGAGAGCTTACTTCTTTTAAGATTGGAGCTGCGATTTGCTCATCGTTTTGCGATAAGTGTAAGTCCTTGAAGAAATCAATTTCATCATCTACAGAAAGTGCCAACACTTCACTGATGTTTTTGCCTCCGACTTTGACAGACAACGCCTGTTCATTTAAACGGAACCCATGACACTTCTTACATTCGGATTCGTTCATATATTGGCGCATTTGTTCACGCGTAAAATCACTATTGGTTTCACGGTAACGGCGCTCCACGTTCACAGCCACTCCTTCAAAAGGAATTTCCACATCACGAACGCCACCAAATTCATTTTCATAATGGAACTTGAAGGTCGCATCACCTGAACCGTATAACACCATATTCTTTTGTGACTGCGTCAATTTCTCAAATGGAATATTCATCGGAATCTTGAACTGTTTACAAAATTGTTCCAGCATCGTTGGATAATAGTTCGAACTAATTGGATTCCAAGGAACAAGCGCTCCTTCTTCCAGCGTTAAATGTTTATCTGGAACGATTAAATCTAAGTCGACTTCAAGCTTCGACCCTAAACCGTCACACTCAGGACACGCTCCAAACGGCGCATTGAATGAAAGAGACGTGGCTCTAATTCGCCCACCGTAAATCCACAAATCGGACAAGAATGGTGTTCGCTGAAGAGATGTTCTTCCCCGCCGATCACATCGACAATCGCATAACCTTCCGCTAAACGAAGGGCCGCTTCAATCGAATCGAATAGACGTGAACGACTCTTATCATTCACTACGATACGGTCTACGACGATTTCAATATTATGCTTCTTGTTCTTCTCGAGATTGAATTCTTCAGTGACTTCATGCATCTCGCCATCCACGCGTACACGCACATAGCCGTCTTTTTGAATCTTCTCGAAGACTTTCTTATGCTCGCCTTTCTTCTGAACAACAACTGGCGCTAACACTTGAATCTTAGTCTTCTCCGGCATCGCCATGACACGGTTTACCATTTGTTCCAAGGACTGGCTTTCAATCGGTGTTCCGTCATTTGGACAGATGGGTTTCCCCACACGCGCATATAATAAACGTAAATAGTCATTAATCTCCGTCACCGTTCCAACCGTTGAACGTGGATTACGGGACGTTGTTTTTTGGTCGATGGCAATCGCTGGACTCAACCCGTCGATACTATCCACGTCTGGTTTGTCCATTTGCCCTAAAAATTGACGTGCGTATGCAGATAGACTCTCTACATAACGACGTTGACCTTCTGCGTATAATGTATCAAACGCAAGCGAACTCTTCCCTGACCCTGATAGTCCTGTAATCACGACAAACTTGTCACGAGGGATGCTCACATCAATATTTTTTAAATTATGAGATCGTGCACCATGCACGAAAATATGGTCTTTTGCCATTTCTATACCTCTTTTTTAATCGATACCTCTATTGTATCAGACTTTCTGCACACGAACAAATGTTCTTATAGTTTCACTTCAATTTCTACCGGACAGTGGTCGCTTCCTGTGACATCGCTACGAATGTCGACTTCTTTGAGCAGCGGCGCGAGTGCTTCGGATACAACAAAATAGTCAATTCTCCATCCGATATTTCGTGCACGAGCACCACCCATGTAGCTCCACCAGCTATACGCCCCAACTGTGTCAGGATGTAAGTAGCGGAACGCATCCACTAAGCCGCTAGCGACAACTTGGTCGAACTTCGCACGTTCTTCTTTAGTGAATCCGGCATTCATCGTATTCGTTTTTGGATTGGCCAAGTCGATTTCCTTATGCGCCACGTTCAAGTCGCCACAGAAAATGACTGGTTTTGTCTCTTCTAGCTTCTTGATGTATGCGAGAAAATCATCTTCCCATACTTGGCGGTATGCTAGACGGGATAAGTCGCGCTTCGCATTTGGTGTATAGACGGTTACTAAGTAGAATTTCTCAAATTCGGCTGTAATCACACGACCCTCTTGATCATGTTCTTCAATGCCGATGCCATAAGTCACCGATAATGGTTTTACTTTGGTGAAGATGGCCGTTCCAGAATAGCCTTTTTTCACAGCCGAGTTGAAATACACATCATACTCGCTAAACTCCATCCCGAGTTCCACTTGTTCTTGTTGCGCCTTTGTTTCTTGTAGGCATAAAATATCTGGATTACTTTCTAATACATACTCTTGTAGAGCACCTTTATTTAATACCGAACGAATTCCGTTCACGTTCCATGTTGCTAATTTCATATTTTTCCCTCCATTACGTCCCTTCCATAGTAACAACTCTAGTGTCTTTTTGCGAATAAAAATAACCAGCAGAAAGCATTTCTGCCTTCTTCTGGTTATTTGAGTTTCTTTAAATTGTTTCAGTGAACCTTGATTTTCTTCCGGCAAGCATACATAGAAGCTTGTTTGTCCGTTTTCCGATTCGGCATACATCATCCCGCCATGCGACTGTACAATGTTTTCGGCAATCGCCAGACCCAGTCCTGTTCCACCTGTTTCTTTGGAACGGGATGCTTCTGCGCGGTAGAAACGTGCAAAGAGTTGTTCCAACACTTCTTTCGAGATTGGATCTCCGGCGTTTCGAACGGCAATCGTCACGACTCCATCATTTCTTAAAACTTCCATTGTTATGACAGAATCTTCGTGTCCGTATTTAATCGCATTCGATAAGAGATTGTTAATCACGCGCACCATTTTCTCGGCATCGAGTTCAAGCACCACATCACGATTATTCGGCAAGACTTCAATCGCCATTTTTCGTTTTTGCGCTTCGAGCTCGAAGTCCGCTGCGACTTGCTCTAAGAAATTCACAATTGGAATATCATTGAGTCTAAGCGGTGCTCCATTTGGACGAGTGGTCGTATATTCGAATAAGTCGTCTACGAGTAATTTCATTTGTTCCGCCTTCGAATAGGCAATCTCTGCATAGCGCTTCGCATCGGCGCTCTCGACATTGGGTTGATTCACAATCAGTCCAAGATACCCAAGAATCGATGTCAGCGGTGTACGAATATCGTGCGATACATTTGTAATCAATTCATCCTTCGATTTCTCAATCGCACGTTCATCCTCTAGCGCATTCACGGTCGAATCGACCAAGCGGTTAATCGAGTTTACGACTTGCCCCATGTCTCCGGATAAACGGAACGGAATGCGTCGGTCATATTGTCCGTCCGCGATTAAATGCAACTCCTCCAAAATGTGGTTTAGCTGCATTTGTTGGTATCTTCGCATCAAGCGCCAATAAGTAAACGCCACTGCAAAAACGACTGATGTAATCGTGAAGATATTTTTGTAGAACGCAATTTGCTCGCGCTCGATATGCCATACTTCTCGAGCAGAGAACTCCACAGAAATAAACCCTGGCTCGTTAATCAGTTGGCTGACCATCACGAGAATCCCTAAGTATAAGAGGAATACGATACACAGCGTTACGATTCCTTCTAACACAAGTTCGCTGATTTCCTTTGGCGTGAGCGTTAAGAGTGTCGGTTCGTTTTTGACTTTTCGAAGGTGAAGAACTTTTTTATTATTTGTCTTCAATCTTGTAGCCTACTCCCCATACTGTTTCAATGACTTTCTCCGCCAGTCGCTTCGGCAATTTTATCGCGAAGGTGGCTTACGTGTACCATTACTGTTTTCGTTGAAACGATACTTTCTTGTTGCCATACTATTTCGAAGATTTCATCTGCACTAAATACACGGTTTGGATGGCTCGCAAGCAAGTATAGAATTCCGAATTCTAATACCGTTAATTGAATTTCAGTGCCATCTGTTGTTGTCACTTGGTGAGATTCTTTCTTAATCGTTAAAGGTCCAATCGTAATTTCTTCGTTAGCTGGGCCTTCTTGCGTAATCGTTGAGCGGCGTAATAATGATTTTACACGCGCAATGACTTCAAGTGGGTTGAATGGTTTTGTAACGTAGTCGTCGGCACCATTTGTTAACCCTTGGATTTTATCGATATCTGTTGATTTCGCGCTTAATAATAGAATTGGCAATTGTGCATTTTCCTTACGTACTTCATGCACCACAGAAATTCCGTCTAAGCGTGGCATCATAATGTCCAAGATAATCATATCGATATCTGGATACATTTTTAATTTTTCAAGGGCTTGTTTCCCGTCATAGGCTTTTACAATTTCATAATTTTCGTTCTTTAAGTAAATCGTCAATAATTCAACGATTTCGCGATCATCATCTACTACTAAAATTTTCATGAGCATTCCCTCTTTTCATTCTTTTTCTACTTTATCCTATTAAAAATAAACCATTTTTGCTAGTAATTTTTACGATTCTTGACTTTTACTTAATAAATTCCTAAGAAATGGCTTAAAAACGGCCTCCAACACGACCATCACGCGAAGTTTTGTTATAATAGAATACGAAGAACTCTAAAGGAGAATCATATGACTCAATCACCTATTAGGCAGCAAACCATTCAATTGGTTGCGACACAAATCCCAAAAACTAAAAAACTCGAAGAAATGCTGACCCCGTTCGCGCTCGATGAGACACTGATTCGTCATCTCACAAAAGAAGAAGACGGGCCATTCGTTCACTTCTGGACGCTTGAAGATATCGTGATTCTTGGAATGACCGATACAAAGGTTCCTTATCTTGAACAAGGGCTAGAAAGACTGCGTGCCAACGGATTTACGCCGATTGTGCGTCAAGCAGGCGGGCTGGCCGTTGTGAGTAACGAAGGCATCTTAAACATCAGCCTTCTCTTTAAAAATAAACAAATGCCAACGATTAACGAAGCCTACGAATGGATGCAACAACTCATTCAAGAGACTTTCCCAGAAGCGGAGGCGCTTGGTGGGATCGAAGCTTTTGAAGTAGCAGACTCATACTGCCCGGGAGATTATGATTTAAGCATTCAAAACCGTAAAATTGCTGGGATTGCACAGCGTCGCTTGAAAGATGTGGTGTGCGTTTCGATTTACTTAAGCGTCTATGGAGACCAAAACCGTCGTGGCCTTGTTGTTCGTGATTTCTATGACCACGCACTTCAAGGAGAAGAAACGAAATGGCATTTCCCAGAAGTCAACGCCGACAGCATGTGGAACATTAGTGACGCTCTTGGAATCGACCTCACCATTGAAGACGTTCAAGTCCGCGTCCTACAAGCATTGACGAAGCTTGGATGCACGCTGGAAGAAAACGAAACAGACTTTATTCACACTCCAGATTTCCAAAAAGCACTTGAGCGTTTTGTGAAACGACAATAATCGTGTATAAAACGCGGTATAAAAGCTTTTTAAAAGGTTCGACCTCTTGCTTTTCTACCGAAAATAGCATAAACTGAAAGTGCTTATGAGTATTATTCACAATCTAATCGAAAGAAGGCGTTAATCGCATGACTGAAGCATTTAAACGTGAAAAAGTATTTCGTGACCCAGTACACGATTATATCCACGTGCAACATCCAATTATTCTTGAATTAATTAATAGTCGTGAATTGCAACGACTCCGCAGAATTAAACAAACTGGAGCGTCCATGTATACTTTCCATACAGCGGAACACTCACGATTCTCTCACTCTTTAGGGGTATATGAAATCGCCCGTCGTATTTGCGACAACTTTGCTCGTAACTATGCGACAAAAAGAAGAAGGAGACGGACTATGGGACGACAGCAATCGTCTTGTTGTACTCTGTGCTGCCCTCTTGCATGATGTTGGGCACGGACCATACTCACATACTTTCGAGAAAATCTTTGATACAAACCATGAACAAATCACCATCGACATCATCTTGTCTGAGGAAACAGAAGTAAACCAGATTTTACGTAAAGTCTCTTCTACTTTCCCGCAAGAAGTGGCCAGCGTGATTCAAAAAACACATCCAAACCCTCAAGTGGTGCAATTGATTTCAAGCCAAATCGATGCAGACCGTATGGACTACTTGCTTCGTGACGCTTATTTCACAGGGGTAAACTACGGAACATTCGACCTTACGCGTATTCTTCGTGTGATTCGTCCATATAAAGGCGGCATTGCATTTACCTATTCAGGAATGCACGCGGTGGAAGATTACATCGTGAGTCGTTATCAAATGTACATGCAAGTGTATTTCCACCCAGTTTCTCGTGGGATGGAAGTCGTGTTAAATCACTTATTGAAACGCGCTGCGGCTTGCTACAACTCAGAATCGAATCCATTAAGACACTCTGCAACGTTCTTGAAACCTTTCTTCGAAGGAACTTGGACATTGGAAGACTACTTACGTCTCGATGATGGCGTGTTAAACACATACTTCTCTCACTGGTTACTAGAAGAAGATGCCATCTTAAGCGACTTATCCGATCGTTTCATTAACCGTCGTCCGTTTAAATCAGTGCCATTTAACCGTACAAACGATGGCGCTCAAATCGAACGTATGAAACAAATCGTAGAAGAAGTTGGATTCGACCCAGAGTACTACACTGCAATTAACAACAGTTTCGACTTACCATATGATTTCTATCGCCCAGATTCGATTAAACCAAGAACGCAAATCGAGCTTGTCGAACGCAATGGCAATATGGTCGAGTTGTCTCAAGTAAGTTCGATTGTAGATGCCATTTCCGGAAAAGTACGTGGTGACGAACGCCTCTACTTCCCTCGCGAAATGGTCAGCGGCGAAATGCAAAACGGCCTCTTCATGGACGACTATGCAGAGTTTCAAAATATCGCCGCACAACTCGACGTGTTCTCAAACCAAATGAAGTAAATTTTACTGAGCAAAAATAACTAAGGTTTCTACTTTTTCCATTACTCCAATCCTTTCGGATATCTTCATAGTAGCGATAATGGGGCATCGGATTGAGCCTTACGTCTCAATTCCTACCAAGCTTCAAACTGACTCTACGGGTTACAACTCTAGAGTCAGTAATTCACATTGGTTGCTATTCCCCATTACGAATCCTTCGCACTGTGAAGGATTCCTATAGAATCCTAAAGTTTTACGTAATGGAAGGATGTAGAATTGCTGTATTTTTGCTCAGATTCTTATTTTAAAGACGTCCAATTATCCAGATCAAACACTACTTAACGCTATTGATCAATTTTCAAGGAGGAACTATGGCTATCAAATTAATCGCCATCGATATCGACGGCACACTTATCAATTCAAAACGCGAAATTACACCACGCGTAAAGGCTGCTTTAAACGCCGCAAGCGCACAAGGAGTCTATGTGGTTCTTTGTACAGGACGCCCATATCCTGGTGTTGAAGGACTACTGAAAGAACTCGACCTCGTGAACAACCATGATTATGTCGTAACTTACAACGGTACTCTGGTACAACAAACAGGGTCGAAAAAAGCACTCGTTCGCTTCTCAATGACACATGATGACCTAGAGCGCGTGAACGACTATGCTACAAAATACAATGTACACTACCACGCCATCGATGAAGAAGCGATTTACGTTCCAACTGCAACAGTTGGTAAATACTCGATTCATGAAAGTGAACTTGTTGGAATGCCAATCGTGCACCAATTATACAAGGATATTCCAACCGATAAAGAATTCGTCAAGATTATGTTTGTCGATGAACCTGAAGTATTAGAAGAATTAATTCCAAATCTTTCTGACGACTTCAAGAGCCGCTACAACATTTTCCGTAGTGCTGGCTTCTACCTCGAAGTGATTCACCCTGAAGCGAGCAAAGGAAAAGCCGTGCATCATCTAGCCGATAAACTTGGCCTTACACGCGATGAAGTAATGTGCCTTGGTGACCACGAAAACGATCGTGACATGATTGAATACGCTGGCCTTGGGGTTGCGATGGGAAATGCGATTGATTCGATTAAAGAAATTGCTAACTTCGTGACAACAACGAACGATGAAGATGGCGTTGCTGTTGCCGTTGAAAAATTCGTTTTAAACAAGGAGAACTAGTCATGCTTCATGAGATGACTCTCTTTCCAAAACCGTATGCTTCTATTGCCTCCGGTCAAAAAACGATTGAACTTCGTCTCTATGATGAAAAGCGTCAATCGATTCAAATTGGTGATCAGATTCGATTTACCAATACCCAAGATGCTTCGCAAACAACACTCTGCGAAGTGGTTCAGTTGCATGTTTTTAAAAACTTTGCAGAACTGTACGAGAACCTTCCGCTATTAAAATGCGGTTATACTCCAGAAGACGTGGTCAATGCACATCCCGATGACATGTTGACTTACTATTCCAAAGAAAAACAAGCTCAATATGGAGTTGTTGGCATCGAACTCAAACGTATATAACAAAACGAGTCTATTAAGGCTCGTTTTTCTTTATCTTTCTCAGGAAATTAAACGTAGATTTCCTGAAAGAAGACTAATTTTTAGTTTTTCTAAATGAATTCAGGAACATTCTTTTGATTTTCAAGGTTTTAATCACTCATTTCCCGAATATTACAGGTTTAAAAAATTGTAATTTCCGTACTTTTGTGTATACTATAATAGTGTCTTAAAGAAAAAAAGGAGGACGAAACGATGAAATTAAAAAGAAGTGAACGTTTAGTCGATATGACACAACGTCTATTAGATAACCCACATACGTTAATCTCATTAACAACATTTACAGCATTGTATCAGTCCGCAAAATCTTCTATTAGTGAGGATATTGCTATTATCAAGAAGACTTTTGAAAAGCAAGGTGTAGGGATTATTCGCACAGTACCGGGTGCTGCAGGGGGCGTGATTTTTGTTCCGAAAATCAAACGCGAACAAGCATTGGCTGCTGCGGAAAAACTAAGAGAGCAAATGAACGATGCAAGCCGTCTATTGCCAGGGGGATATATTTACCTTTCTGATTTACTTGCAAAACCAGATGTATTACATGATTTAGGGAAAATGATTGCATCTGCATACGAAGATAAGAAAATCGACGCCGTTATGACGGTTGCAACAAAAGGGGTGCCAATCGCACAAACGGTTGCGAACTACTTAAACGTGCCATTCGTCATCGTGCGCCGTGATTCAAAAATTACGGAAGGTTCTACGGTAAGTATTAACTACGTTTCAGGTTCTTCTTCTCGCGTTGAGAAAATGGAATTATCAAAACGTACATTAGCTAGCGGATCAAATGTATTAATCGTCGACGACTTCTTGAAAGCCGGCGGTACAATCAACGGTATGCGTAGCCTTATTCAAGAGTTTGATTCAACAACAGCAGGTGCGGTTGTATTCTGTGAATCAGGGGTTTCAAACCACAACGTCACAGACTACTCTTCAATCATCAAGATTACAGAGATTGATACTGAAGCACAAACAATCAAAGCAGAACTAGGAAACTTCTTTGATACGCATGAATTTTTATAAGATAAAATGAAATAAAGCGAAGAGCCTCTAAGGTTCTTCGCTTTTTGTATGCATGAAAAATTATCATATATGATAATTTCGCTAAATGAAAAATAAGAATAGGGACCACAATGGCAATACCGCTAAGTAGGCAATGGTTGTCATTGTCACCACATTCGTGGCAAAATCAACATCTCCTTTAGCTTCTGCCGCTAAAATTGGCATAATCACGAGGGTTGGAATGGTCGATTGAATGATAAAGGTTTCTTTTAATAAGGTGTTATCCGCTCCTCCAACAAGTAACACTAATACCATTAATATTGGGAAAATAATAAAGCGTCCGGATAACGCAAGTACTGTATCACGGTCTATCTTCAGTGTTCCCAGGCCACTTTGTTGGAGATTGATTCCAATATACATGAGTGACAATGGTGTCACTAAACTTCCTACTATATTATTGGAATTTTGTGCAAACGTTGGAACTGGAATGCCAAGCGCCACAACTGCTAAAGCCACTAGAAACGCAATGAGCGGCGGTGAGCAGAGGCTCTTCCACTCGATTCCTTTATTTTTATTTCCGTCAGGACGGTCGATCGCTACGACATAAGTTCCAACGGTAAAAATCGACAATGTATTAATCACGTAGTAAACCAAAAAGTACGGCATCGCTTCTTCCCCAAAAAGAGAGAGGTTGAGCGGTAGTCCCATAAAGACCGTGTTCGCATTCACGAATGTATTGAGCATCACCCCGCGTCTTCCAACCGGAACTTTGAACAAAACTACAGCGCCCCATGCAACGATGTACCCTAGAATCACCGTAATCAATGGATAAAGACTCGCTCCAAAGAAGCCCACGAGTTGTTCTCTTGTTATGAATTTTAATACTGAAACAAAGATGGATGCTGGCAAAGCAATCTTCAAATCAAATCCGCAATGCTCTTACTGAACCCTTCCTTGAACCATCCCTTGGCCTGCAAGAGATAGCCGAGCGCGATGACCGCAAGTATCGTCACCATACTCGATAACGCCTGTATAATCACATGCTTGTCCTCCAAAAATAGTTACTTTTTTACAGATTCTTTCGATCCAATAATGTGAAGGTTAAGTAATCTGTAACAATTGTCTGCAGTCTTTCGTTATATCCACAATCGCCAGAAGCGTAGTTAATCACCATTCCTTGTAAAAACAAATAGGTTCCTCGGACGATATTGAATAATTTCTCTTCACTGATTGATTGAGGTAATACTGCTTGAATTAAAGATTTTAGTATGTTGAAACTCTTCATTCTTAACTGATTAATTGGTTTTGTGAATTCGGGTAAATCAACTTCTTCCCCTTCAACAATGAATAAAAGCTGGTTAGAGCTTGCATATTGAAACCCAAAGCGTATGAAGTGATGACATACCTCTAACAATCTATTTTCTATGCTCTCGCTCGATTGATAGATTTCTAATGACGTTTGATATAACTTTTCTAGTGGAGCACTAGCAACTTCAAACAGAATTTCATCCTTATTTTTAAAATAAAGATAAATAGTTGTATGAGAGCATCCTGCACGTTTGGCAATTTCACGAATCCCTACCTCTTGAAAAGACTTTTCTGCAAAAAGACTACTTGCCGCTTCTAAAATTCTATCTCTTGTTAACTGTTCTGAACCATTCACTTTTCTCCATTTCTTGCAAAGCATTCTTCACTTCTCCACCATGAGCAACAGAAAGTATAGCATGGCTATATTCTTTCAATACTGAATGAGCTGTTTCTAAAGCTTTCGGCATATCTGCTGTATATTCTTTCATTGGTACGCTTAACACTCCAGCTCTGTTCGTCGTGAGAAGATCTCCTCCAATTAATAGATTATCCTCTGCATGATAATAACAGGTATGTCCCGGTGAGTGCCCTGGTGAATAAATTGCTTTGAGTCCGGCTTGTTCTAACAACTCATTTGATTCGGGAGTTCCTAACTCAATGAAATCCTGTTTTTTAAAAGTGAAAGGCTCTAGCTTCTCTCGACCAGGATATGGTTTTTCTCCTGAGACAAAAGGAATTTCTCTGCTGTCGATTACAATAGGAAGATTTGGTAGTAATGTTTTTAACGTTGGAATTCCCCCAATATGGTCAGAATGCCCATGCGTTAAAAATACTCCAGAAACTCTTTCCTTATCATAAAAATTACGAACAACATACTCTGCCATTCGGGGTAATAATTTAGCTAAACCACTATCAATTAAGAAGTATTGGTTATTCTTTTCAACAACCCAAATACTAACAATGAATATCCCAATATCAAACTCGAATTTTTCAATATGTGGACTAATTCTCTTTCTCTTTGAAATTAAACGATATATCAATTGATTCATTTCAACACCTCAACTGTCAACACTAACCACTGGTTATCACGTAATATAAACCCTTTTTTCACTCAAGTCAAGAAATAAAAAAAGCCTACCAAATAAATGGCACTGACCCCCGTAAATGAGAATTAAATAAAAACACCTCCAAGTTGGATTTGGTACAATATTATCAAATACGCATGGAGGTGTCTTTTTATGGTTAAAAATCGTGTTGCTTATTCAGCCGATATTAAAAATAAAGCCGTAGAAATGAAATTACAGGGATATAGTACAAAACAAGTAATGCAGGAGTTAAACATTAAAAACAAAACGCAAGTAGAAACATGGTTTAGATGGTATAAAAATGGAGAAACACATCGTTTCCACCAACAGGTGGGTAAACAATATTCTTATGAAAAAGGAATGGCTAAACTTTCTGAAATCGATCAATTAAAATTAGAATTACGAAGAAAAGAAGTTGAATTAGAAATATTAAAAAAATACAAGGAATTGGAAAGGAAGTGTCGCCTCAAGCAGTTGTAAAAATTAGTAGAAGAATTGAAAGGTAAATATACAGTTCATTTAATCTGTTTTTTTGCCTTAATGTACCCATATCTACTTACTACCGATGGAAAAAAAGAAAGACTTTTCTCCAACCGTTATCGAGGAAACTATTGGTAAAAATTTGTAAGAAAAAAACAAATTTATTTACGGGTACAGAAAGATTAAGCATTTGATTCAGAAGGAATTAAATCAGATTGTTAACCATAAGGTTGTGCAGCGGATTATGCAGAAAAAAATGGTTGGAATTGTGCCGTGAAAAACGAAAAAAAGCTATCAAAAATAGGTAAACCTTTCTCAATTACTGGCAATACTCTGAATAGAGATTTTTTTCAGCGGATAAACCTATGCAAAAAGTTGACTACTGATATCACATATTTACCTTTCGGCCCTAAACGATTATATTTGTCGTCGATTATGGATTTATACAATGGAGAAATACTAGCTTATACAATTGGTTCTAAACAAGATACTAAGTTTGTATTGGATACTTTAAATCAAATTGACTTACCTAAGGGTGTTCTACTACATAGTGATCAAGGCAGCGTTTATACTTCCGCCGAATACTACAATTTATGTAAAGAAAAAAACATTATCCGCAGTATGTCCCGTAAGGGGACACCCGCAGATAATGCGCCCATCGAAAGCTTCCATTCTTCCCTAAAGTGCGAAGCTTTCTACATAAAAGATGAAGTAATAACTTCATCTTCTATTGTAATTCAAATTGTAGAAAATTACATCAAATATTATAATGAAAATAGAATCCAACAAAAATTGGACTACCTGTCTCCGGTTGAATACCGGAGACGGTAGCCCTAGGGTGTTTTTATTAAATTCTCACTTTTTGGGGTCAGTCCCAATGGTAAGCTTAGTTATTATGCTTTTTTACGGAAGGCACTCACGATAAATGAGATAAATAAAATCACGAGGAACACACATGTAATCGCGGCTCCCGGAGGTGCTTCGTAAATATAGGAAGCGGATAGACCTGCAAAGAATCCAATCAGACTGATGATAATTCCACCGATAATCACGCCATTAAACTTACTGCTCACTCGAAGCGCAATCGATGCTGGCAATACAATAACGGCTGACACTAGAAGTGACCCTGCGATTGGCATCATCACTGCAATCACAACCCCTGTGATAATCGTAAAGAGGTTTGTCATCAAGCGAACGGGTAACCCCGCTGTCATCGCTGTATCTTCATCAAACGATAATACATATAGTGGTTTACGGAAAATCACGTATAATCCCACTACGACAACTGCTAATAGAATCATAATCCACATTTGCTCATTTGTAATCGTCACAATCGAACCGAATAAGAACTGATCCACACTTAATGTTGAACGTCCTTTTTGCATATTCATCAGGATGAGGGCAATCGCCATTCCTCCCGACATTAGAATCGCAACGGTAATTTCAGAATATCCTCTAAAGTATTTTCCAATCGCTTCAATGAAAATTGCGGCGATAATCACCACAATCAGCGTTGTGAGTGTTGGATTCATCCCCAAAAGAAATCCTAGCGCTACCCCAACAAGGGACACGTGCGACAAGGTGTCGGCCATCAGTGACTGTCTTCTAAGAATTAAGAACAATCCAAGAATTGGCGTGATAAAAGCCATCGCTATTCCTGAGATGAATGCTCTTTGCATGAAACCATAGAAAAACATCTCCATGGAGAATCCTCCTTTCGTTGCAGATGGATATGTTTATCCACGTATTGTTCAAGCGCTTCTTCCTCATGAGTGACCATTAAAATGGCTTTCCCGTGATGAGCGCATGCATGGTGTAATAAATGATAGAATCTCTCTCTCGAAGCCTTATCCATACCGGCAGTCGGTTCATCGAGGACGAATAAATCTGGATCTGTCGCAAAAATTCTTGCTAAACAGATGCGTTGTTTTTGCCCTCCTGATAAATCTCCGATACGTTTATTACGTTGATCCCACATCCCTACGGATTTGAGAGAGCGTTCAATATGTTCATGATCTTCTGCATTTAATTTTTTGAACCAGCGACCTTGTTGGTAACGACCCGACGCCACAAGTTCATACACATTTGATGGGAACCCTACATTAAAAGAAGAAATCTGTTGCGGAGCGTATCCAATCGATAACTTCTCGCCATTGCTATTTTTCTTTGCAATCGTGGCTTTCCCACTCTTTGGTGTTAAGAGTCCTAATATATTTTTTACTAAAGTAGACTTCGCTGCTCCGTTTTCCCCAGTCAAAATGACAAACTGACCTGGTTCCACTGTAAAGCTAATATCTTCAAGTACTGTCTCTTGTTCATATGAGAAAGAAAGATGTTCTACTGAAATATAACTCATGCCTTTCTCCTTTCTAAATCGTAGTGATTCTTTTTTATACAATGGATAGAATAGCATATTGAGTGCACTCCGTCAATGTTTCGCCCTTTCAAGACATATCATTCGCTTCTATTAAAGTAGCAGAGTATACTCTTTTCTGTTCAATAAAAAGGAGGAAGACAAATGTCTATCATTATTACTATTTTAACGGCCCTCGTTGCACTGGAATTCGTGTATATTTTCTACTTGGAAACACTCCAAACGACTTCAGAAGCCACAAGCCGCGTCTTCAATATGAGTGTTGAAACATTGAAGAATGCCAATATTACGACGCTCTTTAAAAATCAAGGTGTCTACAACTTGATGATTGCCGTAGGATTAGTCTTTGGATTAATCGTTGGTTCTAAAGAATTGGTCGGATTCTTACTTTTCAATATCATCGTCGTAGCAGTATACGGCGGACTTACTAGCCAAATTAGCATTATCTGGAAACAAGGTGGACTAGCAATTGTAACGTTCATCTTATTACTTGTTTTATAGTAACTTGAAAAGGATTCGAGATAATCTTAATATGGTGTATAGCGAAGTTACTGATAGCATCACTAAAAAGTAAAACCCCTTCTAAGATTGGCACTGACCCCCGTAAATGAGAATTAAATAAAAACACCTCCAAGTTGGATTTGATACAATATTATCAAATGCTCATGGAGGTGTATTTTTATGGCAAAAAAACGTGTGGCTTATTCTGTCGATACAAAGAATAAAGCCGTAGAAATGAAATTACAGGGATATACTACAAAACAAGTGATGCAGGAGTTAAACATTAAAAATGAAACTCAAGTAAAAACATGGTTTAGATGGTATAAAAATGGAGAAACTCATCGTTTCCACCAACAGGTGGGGAAACAATATTCCTATAATAAAGGAATAGCTGAACTTTCAGAAATCGATCAATTAAAATTAGAATTACAAAGAAAAGAAGTTGAATTAGAAATATTAAAAAAATACAAGGAATTGGAAAGGAAGTGTCGCCTCAAGCAGTTGTAAAGTTAGTGGAAGAATTGAAATGTAAATATACAGTTCATTTAATCTGTTTTTTTGCCTTAATGTACCCATATCTACTTACTACCGATGGAAAAAGAAAGACTTTTCTCCAACCGTTATCGAGAAAAACTATTGGTAAAATTTGTAAGAAAAAAACAAATTTATTTATGGGTACAGAAAGATTAAGTATTTGATTCAGAAGGAATTAAATCAGATTGTTAACCATAAGGTTGTGCAGCGGATTATGCAGAAAAAAATGGTTGGAATTGTGCCGTGAAACCGAAAAAAAGCTATCAAAATAGGTAAACCTTTCTCAATCACTGGCAATGCTCTGAATAGGGATTTTACAGCGGACAAACCTATGCAAAAGTTGACTACTGATATCACATATTTACCTTTCGGTCCTAAACGATTATATTTATCTTCCATTATGGATTTACATAATGGAGAAATCCTTGCGTATACAATTGGTTCAAAACAAGATACTAAGTTTGTATTGGATACTTTAAATCAAATTGACTTACCTAAGGATGTTCTACTACATAGTGATCAAGGCAGCGTTTATACTTCCGCTGAATACTACAATCTATGTAAAGAAAAAGGCATTATCCGCAGTATGTCCCGTAAGGGGACTCCCGCAGATAATGCGCCAATCGAAAGCTTCCATTCTTCGCTAAAGTGCGAAGCTTTCTACATAAAAGATGAAGTAATAACTTCATCTTCTATTGTAATTCAAATTGTAGAAAATTACATCAAATATTATAATGAAAATAGAATCCAACAAAAATTGGACTACCTGTCTCCGGTTGAATACCGGAGACGGTAGCCCTAGGGTGTTTTTATTAAATTCTCACTTTTTGGGGTCAGTCCCATTATTACTTAGAAGGGGTTTTATTTCTATTGTAATTCGCACTAAAAGAATCCATTAGCCTTCTTTACGATGACCTTGAACAAATAATCCGAACCCACTCAAAGCTATACAAACTCCCACTATAACTGTTGTTAGGACTCCTGTTGTCCCTGTATTTGGTAGTTCTGCTTCTGTTGCTTTCTCCGAAGTCTGCACTTCTGTTGATTCTGGTTGTTCTACATTTGCTTCCTTTTGAGTCGTTGGAACTTCTGTTGTTTCTAATTTTTCATCAGTTGATTCCGTTTGATTGCTTTGTTCTTCTGTTGATTCTTCTGGCGCTGGTTCTTCGTCAGCAACAAACGTCCATGTACCAGTGAATTTTAAATTCCATCCATTAAGATCCCACTCACTAAGAAGTTTTTCTGATACATCATATGAAACGAATGTCCACGTTCCTTTTTTGGTAGAATCGTAAAAAGTAGTTTGCTTTGGTTGCTCAGCAACAATCTTCGTTTCACTATACTCTTTTAGATTTCTATAATAATAGTAGTAAGTTCCTTTGTGAACCGGTTTTAAGTGATCTAATACTCCTTCAATCTCTTTGCCTTTTGTTCCACTAACAAATTCATATTCCACGTTACGAGGTATTGGTTTCCAATAAAGATTAAGAAATTCTTGAACTTTTGGGAAGTCATAGCGGAATTTCGAATTCTTATGATAATCTAACTCTACCCGCAACCCGTCTCCTGACGGGTCAGGTTTCGGATGGTATTCCCATTGGGCATCGTCATCTTTCATAATGATTGGTTCGTACTTACCAGTAGCTTCATTCCAGTTCATTAGTTTCTGAATAATTTTTAAGTTTTCAGGAATATCAACATGATTTTCAAAATCCGCATAAGAAATACGCGTTGTTTTAAGTTTGGCTGCTTCATTTACCATTGATTCTGGCAAAGGAACAAATACTGGTCCACCAACTACATATGAATAATCAATATAATCAAACCACTTCCATTTACCTGTAAATACTACATCCCCGTTTTTGATTGTTCTAGCATCTGAATCGAATCCTTGGAAAACCCAATACCCTTCTCCTTCAACAACTTGGCGTGGTATTCCCTCACCAACTACTTTTTTAAATTCAGTTGTTGGTTGAACTAAACTACCTACAGGATACTCTTCGTCTCCAGGTAATACATCCAATACTCTTTGAGGTAATTCTTTTCCAGGCGTATTACTTATAAATTTATATTTTACTTTATAAGTTACTGCAGGCGTCTCTTCAGCAAATGCAACTTGTGTAATTGATGGCGTTGATGGTGCAAATATACTCGCGATAGCCATCGAAGCTGTAAGTCCCACAAGTTTACGAATTAAATTTCTCTTTTTATTTGAATTCATTGTTCTTCCTCCCGTTTTGGTTAGATGATACCATAAATAATTACTCTTTACAACACTTTGTGAATCTAATAACTTGTTTTCTATCAGTCTTATTATATTGCTTTTTGGATTTCATGGTGATATCATTTAGATATCAAATAGACAAAGGAGTCTTTTTTATGAACGAAAAAATTTTAAAAACAAAGTCTAACGGTTTTGCTGCGTTGTTTTGTATTTTACTCCTATTAATCCTTTCAGTTGTGGGCTTTATTTCCTCAATTACATTGATTAGAAACGACGGGCTTCAAGTATTTTGTATTATCCTCAGCATTCTAGTATTTATCAGCAGTCTTGTCCTTTCTGGAGGACTAAAAGTGGTTAAACCTCAAGAAGCGATTGTTTTGACGCTCTTTGGGGAGTACACAGGAAGCATTAAGGAACCGGGCTTCTATTTTGTAAATCCATTTAGCGTGGCTGTAAATCCTGCTGCGAAAACAAAATTAGGCCAAAGCGGTGACGTCGATCGTCAAAGCACTCCGGTCACAATTAGCACTACAGGCGGCGTTGAAGCGAACTTAAATGCCTTAAAAAATCAAATTTCTCTAAAAATTATGACATTAAATAACTCTCGTCAAAAAATTAACGATTGCCTAGGAAACCCTGTAGAAATCGGAATCGCTGTTACTTGGAGAGTGGTCGATACAGCTAAAGCAGTCTTCAACGTAGATAACTACAAAGAATACTTATCTCTTCAATGTGATAGCGCGCTTCGTAATATCGTACGTATCTATCCATACGATGTAGCTCCAAACGTCGACACAACAGGTGATGGCGTTGCCGATGAAGGTAGCTTACGTGGTTCAAGTGAAGTCGTTGCAAAACGTATTCGCGATGAGATTCAAGCACGTGTTGAAAATGCAGGTCTTGAAATCATCGAAGCGCGTATCACTTACCTTGCTTACGCTCCAGAAATCGCTGCAGTAATGCTTCAACGTCAACAAGCTTCAGCAATTATTGACGCTAGAAAGATGATTGTAGACGGTGCTGTTGGAATGGTTGAAATGGCGTTAGAACGCTTAAACGAAGGAGAACTCGTAGAACTTGATGAAGAACGTAAAGCTGCGATGGTCTCTAACTTACTAGTTGTTCTTTGCGGAAATCATGATGCTCAACCAATTGTTAACACAGGAAGCCTATACTAACGATGGCTGATTTAAAGAAAAAACAAATTCCATTACGACTGTCATCTAAATTATATGCTGCTATCGCATCATGGGCAGAAGATGATTTTAGATCAGTCAACGGACAAATCGAATACTTATTAACGGAATGCGTGAAGCAACGTAAGAAAGATGGTAAATACGTCTCTGAAACCATTGATGAACCATTTGAAATCGATATTGAATAACAAAAAGGATGGACGAATTTCGTCCATCCTCTTTTTCTATTTATTCAAATTGTCAGCAGGTCGTTGATTGCTCCAGCCAAAAGAAAATTAAGCACCATGATTACGAAGAATCGTGCGGATTTTATAATCGCAGTAATGGGGAATAGCATTAAATGCGAAAAAGCTGGAGTTAGAAATTTATTCCTTACTCCAGCTTTGAGGCTTTAAAGGTGAAAGACTTCGGCTCGAGCCGGTGCCCCATTACAGCGATTATAAACAAATCCGCAAGGATTCATAGTAATCATAATAGAAGTTTTGAAGCACTTTATTGTTTAATTTTCTTTTGGCTATGCAGTGGTTTAGCGAAATCATACGACCTGCTGCAGTTTGAAGGGCGCTCGTTACGACCACTTCAATCTCTTGATTCATATAATATTGTCCATCTTCCACGACAATCATCGTACCATCATCCAAGTACGCAACCCCTTGTTGGCGCTCCGTTCCCGATTTAACCACCGTTGTCTTCAACGTTTCTCCTGGAATCACAACTGGCTTGATGGCTTGCGCTAACGCATTAATATTAAAGACTGGCACATTTTGGAACTCACTGACTTTATTTAAGTTAAAGTCGTTCGTGATAATAATGCCGTCAATCGCCTTCGCTAAGCGAATTAACTTGCGGTCCACTTCATTAATATCGTCATAGTCTCCATCGTAAATTTCAACTTTAATATTCTCTTCTTTTTGAAGAGCGTTTAAAATATCTAATCCACGGCGCCCTCTCACACGCTTCAAGCTATCAGCGCTATCGGCGATATATTGTAATTCATTCAGTACAAATACTGGAATCACGAGCACTCCTTCGATAAAGCCTGTTTTAGCGATATCGTAAATTCGTCCATCGATAATGACGCTTGTATCGAGCAGTTTGTATTTTCTGAAGTTATCTCCTGCTTTACGTTCAAGCACTGGAGAATCCTCCGTTTTCTTTCTTGTCCCCGTAAAGGCTTTTAAAATATCTTCACGACGCGTCGTTCCAACATAAAAGCCAAGGTACCCAAAGATAATACTTAAGGCGATTGGTAAAGCTTGCGTAATTGCTGGAATTTGTAAGTTTGTAAATGGCAATCCAACGAGCCATGCGACTAAGAGTCCAATCAGTGCGCCAATCATTCCAAAGAGTAAATAGCTCACAGAAAGTTGGCTAACGAGTTTTTCAAGTCTACGAATACCCTTTAAAATCGGATCCGTCACGAATAGGGAAATAAAGAATAAAATAATGGCACCTAACAAAATACTCGTAACTTGCGATGTTAACCATTCATTCGTAATGTCGAATGCTTGCCATAGACTTGGAAAATACGTTGCACCTAAAGACCCTCCGAGCAATACGAAAATCAGTTGCAATAACTTTCTTCCGTATGCTCGAAATTTTTTAGGTTGTTCCATAACAGTTCTCCTTTCTAATTTTCTTTCCCGAAGGCTTTGTAAATAGCTTCTTTGACAGAAGATACTCCAACGACTTCGATATTTTTTGGAAGTTCCCATCCATCTAAATTATTTTTTGGAATAAAGACACGCTTGAATCCGAGCTTTTCAGCCTCGCGAACACGGTCATAGACACGATTCACTTTACGAATTTCACCAGTCAAGCCGATTTCTCCGATAAAGCAATCACCCATTTGCGTTTCTTTCCTTGTAGCTTGAAACGATACTCATCGCAATCGCTAAGTCGACTGCAGGCTCATTGAGTTTCAAACCACCTGTTGATTTAAAGTAAGCATCTTGGTTTTGTAATAGAAGACCTGCACGTTTCTCAAGCACCGCCATCAAGAGCGCGACACGATTATAGTCCAGACCACTTGTGGTACGGCGTGCGTTTCCAAAGGCCGTTGGTGATAATAAACATTGTACCTCGGTTAAAATTGGCCTTGTTCCTTCAAGAGACACGACGATTGCCGAACCTGTTGCGCCTGCAAGACGTTCTTCTAAGAAGACTTCGGAAGGGTTCGTTACTTCGTTCAGTCCTTCTTGATGCATTTCGAAAACGCCAATCTCGTTGGTGGATCCAAAACGGTTTTTCACGGAACGAAGCACGCGGAAACTATGATGTTTATCCCCTTCGAAATAAAGAACGGTGTCCACCATATGTTCCAACATACGTGGCCCTGCTAATGCTCCTTCTTTTGTCACGTGACCTACGATAAAGATGGCAATCTGATTGAGTTTCGCTAGTCGCATCAATGTAGCTGTCGCCTCACGAACATGAGACACACTTCCTGCAACCCCATTTGCTTGCGGATGTGTCATCGTTTGAATCGAGTCGATAATGACATAGTCCGGTTTCAACGCTTCTACTTGCGCAACAATATCTTCTAGGTTTGTTTCAGCGTAAATATAAAATCCGTCTGCTTGCATCCCGAGACGCTCCGCACGCATTTGATTTGAGACGCACTTTCTTCTCCTGAGACATAGAGAACTGTTCCTTGTGTTTGTTGTAATTCACTAGACACTTGTAATAATAAGGTAGATTTCCCAATCCCTGGGTCCCCACCAATTAATACTAGAGAACCCGGAACCACGCCACCTCCGAGCACACGGTCCAATTCGCTAATGGATGTCTTCACACGATTTACGCGCTCATAAGAAACCTGGTCTAATCGCATTGGTTTTGTCTTATGTGCTTCTTCTGAATGTTGCACTAAGGAAGGACGTTTCGCATTGCTCGTCGTTTCCTTGAACTCTTCCATCGTAGACCAGTTCCCGCAGTTTGGGCATTTCCCTAAATATTTTGGTGAATTATATCCACACTCTCTACATACAAAACTTGTGGCTGCTTTTGCCATTTTGGCTCCTTTCTAACGAACGCCAGAAGAACCAAAGCCGCCTGTACGTTCATTCATATCGTTTTCTTCATCCGCATCCGCTTTTAAGAACGGTAGGAAGATTCCTTGGCCGATACGATCGCCTTTTTTAATTTCTTTATCGAATAATCCGAAGTTTAATAATTGGAAGTAAATATGCCCTTCATTGTCAGGGTTGTTGTAGTAGTCGCTATCCACGATTCCAACACCGTTTGGTAAGACAAGGAAGTGTTTCAATGGGTTACTTGAGCGGTTCGCCAATTGTAAGTACTCATCTTCTTGCATATAAGACTTAATTCCCGTTGGAACAAGCACTGGTTTTAAGACTTTTTGCTCTTTTGCAAGTTCCGCTTCCACTGTTTCTTTATCTGTTGTATAAATCCATTGTTTTAATTGAGTGGCTGCAAATTTGAAAAGCATTTTCCAAATGCTTGGTAATACGATATCTTCGGCAGCTTCGAAGTCATATCCTGCTGAATGTTTTGTCGAACGTTTTGGAACATTGATTCCTTTTCCTTCATAAGCAGATACGATTTCAAATCCACGTTTTCTTTCCATTTCATCACCTTTTTCATGTAAGTTTCTAACCCCTATCATAACATTGTTTGCCACGTGTTGCATCCTTCTCAATACTTTTTTACTTCTTTATTATAAGTTACGTCCAAATTTTAAAAATAAGGGACACTTTTTGGGCAAAGTGCACAATTTTTACAGTCGTTTTTGTGCAACCTTCCTCTATCTCTTTTTCCCTAAAAATCGTAAACTGTTACTGTAAAACAAATTATAGGGGGAAATCCTAATGGTAGAAATGCAATTAAATCATATTCACAAAAAATATGACAACGCGGAAAACTATTCCGTAACAGACTTTAACTTACACATCAAAGACCGCGAGTTCATCGTATTCGTAGGCCCTTCAGGATGCGGTAAATCAACAACTCTTCGTATGATCGCTGGTCTTGAAGATATTTCTGAAGGAGAATTAAAAATTGGCGACGTTGTAATGAACGACGTAGCTCCAAAAGATCGTGATATCGCGATGGTATTCCAAAACTATGCCCTATATCCTCACATGAGCGTATATGACAACATGGCATTCGGTTTGAAATTACGTAAATACGACAAAGCTGAAATTGACAAACGTGTTAAAAACGCAGCAGAAATCTTAGGCTTAGCTCAATACTTAGAACGTAAACCAGCTGCTTTATCTGGTGGTCAACGTCAACGTGTGGCTTTAGGACGTGCGATCGTTCGTGATGCGAAAGTATTCTTAATGGACGAACCTCTTTCTAACTTAGATGCTAAATTACGTGTTGCGATGCGTGCTGAAATTGCGAAATTACACCGTCGTTTAGAAACAACAACAATTTACGTAACTCACGACCAAACAGAAGCGATGACAATGGCTGACCGTATCGTTATCATGAAAGATGGTTTCGTACAACAAATCGGTACTCCACAAGAAGTGTACAACACTCCTAACAACGTATTCGTAGCTGGATTCATCGGATCACCAGCAATGAACTTCTTCAATGTAACATTACAAGATGGCGTGATTTCAAATGGTAAAGGTTTATCATTACAATTACCTGAAGCGAAGAGAAAACTTCTTGAAGACAAAGGTTACAACGGAAAAGATTTAATCTTCGGTATCCGTCCAGAAGATATCAAAGGTGCTCAAATCGCTATCGATACTTATCCAGCAGCAACAGTGAAATCAGAAGTTGTTGTATCAGAATTACTTGGTGCAGAAACAATGCTTTACACTCGTGTTGACGATACTGAATTCGTATCTAAAGTGGATGCACGTGACTTCCACAACCCAGGCGAAACAGTTGAATTAGCATTCGACTTAAACAAATCTCACTTCTTCGACAAAGAAACTGAGGAAGTTATTCGCTAAGAATAAACTACAGAAACTACAAAAGCTGACAGCTCAAATGAGCCGTCAGCTTTTTTCTTTTACAAATTTATTCGTCTACTTCTTGAAACTCACATTCAAAGCGATATTCAAAGAACTTCTCGATAACGGCTTTGAGTTCATCCGTACTTAGCTTTTGAATAATCGCATCGAAATCAATCGCTTCTAATTCATCTTCAGTCAACTTTTGATAAGGCGGAAGATCTGAATATTGTCTTAATTCGTCATAAACAATAAAATCCCCATCGATAAAAGACTCAATAAGTCCACGTCTTTGAAGAAGGTAAAACAACTCTGGATAACTATCAGCTGTAAAACTGTACACCGTCTTATCAGAATAAATACCGCAACAGTGTGTTTGGTTCAGATTTAATTTCACTTTTGTCATATTGTTTCCGCCTCCACTATTTTGTTCTCCGTAAAAGTAAGGAGAAGAGGAGATTTGAACTCCCGCGCCGCTTTCACGACCTATCGCATTTCGAGTGCGACCCCTTCAGCCTCTTGGGTACTTCTCCATGATTCTAGTATAGTACGGAGATTTTCTTCAATCAATCCTTTTTTAACGATATCGTTAAAAAGCCCGTTCTATTTCATATATACAAACCATTAGTAAAGATAGAATTATTCGTCTAAATATTTTATATCCTGGGCGCTGAGCTAATGCAACTTGTCTACTAAAGTTGAAACTCATCTATGTTAATGCTAATATGAGCTTACAGAGGGATTTACTCCCATATGATGGATTTAGAAATAAATCCTGATTCAAAGTATAGAGTTTAACACTCATAAAGGTAGTCATAATGATGACTACCTTATTTATTTAATAAACATTTATTTCTATAAAATAAAAAGGATAGTCAAAAAGCAGGGAGCAGAGTCCCTGCTTTTACTATTTATCTTTAAAGTCATCTTTTATAAGTCTTTCTGCACATTGATTTAATTTGCTTGCTGTTTCAAACGAAACGTTTTTCAATTCTCTAGTTCCGTTGATTAGCCTTGCAATGAGCGGTTGTGAAACACCACTTTCTTTTGCAATCCGATATCCTGAGTAATTCTCAAATAACCATTTTATTTTGTATTCATCCGCTTTTAACATAGTGTTCTCCTAATCTTCTGTATTTAATACTTCCCATTTAATTGTCATTCTTGTTTCCTCCTGAATACCATACGATCAAAGCAACTACGATAATAATAATTATATGTTTCATCTTGATTTCCTTTTTCTACTTAATATATAATCGAGGGGAGGGAAGTTATCCTTCCCCTCTTGAAAAACGTCATATCCTTCTTTTGCGGTTTGGGTTTTGTCGTTTTTCTTTTTTTGTGGCTTTGTACCACTCTCTAGCTTCTTTTGATATTGCAACAGCAATTCTGACAATCGCTACTCGAGTTGTGATTTTTCCCTGTTCTAACCTCTTATTTCACTCATTTTCATATTGTTGTAACCCTCTTTCAGTTCTGTAATCGGAATTGGGGGAAGGGGGTGTTTTTATGAAAATAAAATTTGATTTTAAAGAACTAGATAAGAAATTAGAAAGTCTAAGTGGAAATGTTCCACTGGATGAATTATTAAATTCTAATTTCATAAGGAAGTATACTCAATTCCAAACTGCTCAAGAGTTTGCGGATACTAGTTCTTTTGACTTTTCAAACATTGAGTCTATCAACTCTAATGATTTGGATAAATTTGTTTCCGCACATACCAAGTTCTCGTCTTGGCAAGAAATGCTTAATCACGCTGGCGCGGAATGGATTCAAAATCAATTTTAATTTTTGATTTGGAAATCTTATCTAGAGCTTCTTGAAGGTTGTCTTTTTCTTTAGCAACTTCAAGAAGCTCTTATAATTCGTCTAATCCTTAAACAATAGTTTTAACTTCTACATCCATTCGTATCATCTTCTAAAAGAAGATAAGTTACTAATAACAAAAAGATTATACTCTTGATAAATTAATCATAATAGAAAGTCAAAAGGATAGTCAATTTATATCTATACAAAATAAAAAACCACCGACACGTGGCCGGTGGAAAAAAGGATTAGAAATATTTATTTGGGAGGATAAATATTCTCTTTGGGAATAACTAAAGTATAGAGGCACATTATGAAAATACTATGAAAATACAATTTTCATTTTGCACTTTCTTTTCACTTTTTCTATGAGAATCTTTACTTATTTATGATATGCATGTCCGGCATTAATACGGAATGCACGGTAAATTTGCTCAGTTAGAACGAGTCTCATCAATTGATGCGGCAACGTAATACGGCCAAATGAGATCTTGCGGTCGGCACGTTTTTTCACGGCCGGACTCAACCCAAGAGAGCCGCCGATGACAAAGACCATTGAACTCTTCCCATGAAGCGCGAAGGTATCCATCTCTTTTGCGAGTTGTTCTGAACTCACTAAGTCACCTTCAATCGCCATCGCTACAACGACATCTCCATCTTTAATTTTAGAAAGGATACGCTCGCCCTCTTTTTCGAGCACTTGTTCCATCTCTTTATCGCTTAAATTCTCAGGAGCTTTCTCATCCGGCACTTCCACAACCTGGAACTTGCAGTAGCTGCCTAAACGTTTCGCGTATTCATCGATCCCTTGTTTTAAATATTTTTCTTTCAGTTTTCCTACACTCACAATTGTGATATTCATTTGATCCCCTCATTTCACAAATTATCTTACCTTTTTTTGGAAAAAATTGCTTGTTTTATCCCTTTATCCACAGTTATCCACAAAGTTATCCACATGTACACATGTTCGCCCCTAAATTTTGGGCTTTTTTTATGAAAAACACTAGATATTGATTCAAAATTTTTTATTTGTTATCTAATTGTTATATTTCTAAAAGGTGGAAATATGCGAGTTATCCACAGTTATCCACACACTTTTTGTGTATACCACAACACTATTATATCAACGTTTTTAGCAATTGGTCACCAAAGTTATCCACAATAAAATTTTATCATGTGAATAACTTTTTTCAATAAAATCCGATAATTAAGCCATTTTTAGCCTATCCATTTTCAACACCGATTTTCCACTTCACAGACTTGACAAGGGGGTAAACCCACAGTTTTCCACAGACTTATCCACATTTTTGTGGATAACCTTGTGGAAATACACAAAAAAAGTCGAATAGCACTACTTCGCTATCCGACTCCTTGTTCGTTATTGTTATAAACTTGGACTGTTCGTTTCTGTTAGAGAAATCGTTGTTGTTTGTTTTTGTCCATTTCTATAGTATGTTACTTCAAGCTTATCGCCAACTTTATGGCTGTAAAGAACTTTACGTAAGTTTTGAATACCTTCAATCTTTTTGTCCATCCATTTCAACGATGACATCGTAGGCTTGTAGTCCCGCAGCTTTTGCACTACCTTTCGCCATGACTTCTGCAATAACGACTCCGTTCTTCACATCTCGTGGTAAATTCAATTGCTCGATTACTCGTTCATTCACACTTGATAAGTTTACCATTGAAATTCCAAGAGCTGGACGTGTAATTTTCCCGTCCGTTTCGAGTTGTTTAATAATCGAAACAACTTCGTTACTTGGAATTGCAAATCCCATCCCTTCAACAGACGACTTAGAAATCTTCATTGAGTTGATTCCGATGACTTGGCCAGCGCTATTAATTAACGCACCACCTGAGTTTCCCTGGGTTAATCGCCGCATCTGTTTGAATAGCCGTTACGACCCAGTCTTCTTGTCCATCACCATCAACGTCTGTGGCAACAGCACGGTTAGTTGCTGAGACGATTCCTTGCGTTACACTTGTTGCGAATTCACTTCCAAGAGGAGAACCAATCGCAATCGCGGTTTGCCCAACTTCAACCTCATCAGAATTTGCAAATTCAGCGACAGTTGAAACATTTGTATTAGCAATACGAATCACCGCTAAGTCTGTCCATTGGTCACTACCAACAAGCTCAGCTTTCTCACGTGTCCCGTCTGCTAAAAGAACTTCTAACTCTTGTGATTTCGCAATAACGTGATAGTTCGTCACGATATAGGCATATCCACCCTCATTTTTATAAATGACCCCACTACCTTCAGACGCAGTAGCTAATTCTCCTCCGGTTTGTTGTGTGCCGTATAAGTTATTTCTTGAAGTTGATTGTTTGTTAATCACTGAAACAACCGCGTTCTTTACTTCAGCAACCACTTTAGTGATTTCTGTTCCACCTTTTGTGGCTGTGGATGTTTTTGTTGTTTCCACTTGTGTTTGTGAGGGCTGTGTAGCAGGTGTTTTTGCTTGGTTTGCTGGATTCGTTACGGCCATAATTCCAACTCCTCCGGCAACAGCGACTGCTCCTCCCACTAATCCACCGATAAAGCCGTTTTTAAAAGACTTCGATGATTTTTTTCTAGTTAATTGTTCTTGTGACATCTGCTCACTCCTCTCGTTTGTAAATATACAATAGTTTTTTCATGTGAAATTTATATGAAATTAAGCTTATAGAGTACTTAAAAACTCTTTCGAACTTGCTAAGTTTTTAAACGGTAAATAATTTTGTGGGTTCATACGGATCCGTATGATAGAGCTCGAACGCCTGATGAACGCCTTTATCATGCGTTTGGAAGATACTTTCGGCTGTCTGATAGGCGATTTCCTTCATATTATTATCTTGACTTAAGTGACCTAGATAAATTCGTTTCGTGCGGTCACCCATCATTTCACACATCGCAAGTGCGCCATCATCATTCGATAAGTGCCCCTTGTCGCTTAAAATACGTTGTTTCAAATGCCAAGCATATGGTCCCATTCGAAGCATTTCTAAATCATGATTGCTTTCGATGAGATACGCATCTGCATTTTTCAACAAGCCTCTTAGCTTATCACTCACATAACCCGTGTCTGTCAGCATCACGAACTGCTTGCCCTCGCGTTGAAAACTATAAAATTGAGGAGCTGCTGCATCATGCGATACCGCAAAACTCATCACATCTAAGTCTCCAAACGTGAGCGTTTCTCCAGTATTGAAGATTTCCTGTTGTTCGAGAGCGACTTTCCCAATCTTTCCAGCCATCGCTTGCCATGTTTTTTCATTGGCATAGATTGGAATCCCGTACTTACGAGCCAGAACCCCAATCCCTTTAATGTGGTCGGAATGTTCATGGGTAACCAGAATGGCATCCACATCTGAAATGGAGCGATCAATCTTCTCCATTTGCGCAGTAATGGCTTTACCAGTGAGTCCACAGTCCACTAATATTTTTTGTTTTGGTGTTTCGATGTAAGTAGCATTTCCCGAGCTACCACTCGCGAGTAAACTCACTTTCAAACCTTGTTCTTGCATGTTTATTCCCTTCTTATTGTTGCTGTACACTTTGCGTTGTTGTTGTGTTATTTGTTGTTGTACGCTGTGTTTGCGTATTGGTTGTTTCTAGCGTTTCATTCGCTAGAACCGTTCCATGAATCGCATCTACACGACGGGCGATTAATTGTCCGTCAGCTTGACGTATTTCAATATACCACGCAGGTGAGTAAATTGAAAAATCTTTTAATACAAGCGATTGATAATACGATAATTTCACCAATTGAACGGTTGCCTTCGATGAAATTCGTCCCGCTAAATAGAGAATCTCAACCGCTTTTTGAGCCGTAATCAATTCACGTTCTTTCCCAAGTACTTGCACACTTCCAGCATAAATCTGTTCGTAGCTTACGACTTGGTCATTGGCATTAATCGTGAAAATGATTTGACTCGAACCGTCCATAATCGTTAGCTTGTCAGCTTTTTGCGTATAAATCACTTTACGAGTAGTCGGATTATAGGACGACCACGTATATTGATTTCCGAAGGCCACTTGATTATTTTCAACGATTTTTGTTAAATCCGCAAAGCTATCTGCAGATACAGATCCGCTTAAGTCTAATTGGATTGGTGTCACAAATTGCCCGTTAATAATATTTTTTTCTAGCGTTACGACTTGATTTGGTAAACTAGACAATTTTCCCATCTGTAGATTCCGGTGTTACTTGAATAATCGGAACGGACTCTACTGTCGCATTTAGCGTTGGTAATGTAATTCCGTCTAACTTCATTTGGTCAATGACGTTAATACTTGTATTCAACGGATTTTTTTCACATCAGATCTTTTTTTGCCATACTAATCCAAATAAGAATAAATCGAGGATAAAGAAGCAGACGATGAGAACGACTGCGCTTCTCTTAAAATCCATCTGCGTCACCTCCCGTTGTTGTCGGTCCATTCGCTGGTTCTGTTTGACTCTTCTCGGCTTTTTAATTCAGCCAGAGTCTTCCAAGTACCATTCTTTTTAATGTACCACGTTGGCGTAAACTCAACAATTTGTACACTCTCACTACTAATCGTCCATGAATATCCGATACGAATATCTTCAATTTCATTCATAACAAATCCTTCGTTCAACAATTCAGTGACAATCGTCTTCCCACCAACAACCATTACCTTCTTACTTTTTTTGTCGGTAACGGCGTTTGTGCAATCAGTGATGAGGTTCTCATTTTCTCGATTCCTGTTGAATTGACCTTTATTTGCGTGAAACCTTCTTTGCCACTGGATAAGATTGGATAAGAATCCACGTAACGAACATATTCAACGAGATTATTATTTAAATCTACCGAGAATAGACTCACGCCCATTTGCCAGCCTCCAAGACGTTTCATCTGGCCGAAAGTTTGCGTTAAGTTATTAGTATATAGTAACGTTTCCTCTCCTGAGCGGTTCTCGAAGAAAGTGACCACATTTGTCGTACGGTCTAATTTCAATTGCGATAAATTATCATTGTATACAACGGTCTTTCCGTCTCCACGCGTACGAATTTCTGATTGATTCGTAAATAACTGAGTAATATAGAAACTCATTGGAATCTGCTCGATTAAATAGGCAGACTGTTCCACATTCAAATTATCTTGTTCGACAAAGAATTGTTTTGTTTTTCCACGGTACGATTCAACTTCGTAAAAATCACTATCCGCGTATAATCCCTCTAATGATGTTTTGAAACTTTCATTTACTTTAGCACTGTAGAGTTGTTTCGTGTCATCATTGATAAAATAAGCAGTAGAAGGATCATCTGTGCGAATCACAATACGAGAAAAACGATCATTATTTAAGTCGTCCATATTTCCATCAAAGAATCGGTTCACAATTCCATATGAATGCAATCCATCAAATAAAATCTGAATTCTGGCTTCACGTAAGACGAGATTTTCATAACTAGTCTCGTCCATGACTTCTAAACGCGTTAAATTCGTAAATTGTTTATTTAAGTGTGCATTGACTTCCTTCATAATGGAAGCACTGCTCGTCATTTCGAACTTATTTTTGTTCGTTAGAACCATTCGAGTTGGTCTAAACACATCTTCTGTTGTATAAGTTGCACGAACTTGCACACCTGTATCTTGTGTCGTTGCGACATTATTATTTTGCTTTTGATTCGTAAAGAAATCAACCGGACGTACTACGATGAGATACGTAAACACAAAGCTAATGGCCATTAATACAAAGAGCGCCGTTAGCATTGCTCGATAACGTTTAAAATTCATCCCATTCACCGTCCTCTTCAAATGGAACATATGGTAGAGAAACAAAGAATGTTGACCCTTTGTTTTCAATACTGTTCACCCAAATTTTTCCACCATGTAATTGGACAACTTCTTTCGCGATAGCCAGTCCAAGACCACTACCACCCATTGCTCTTGAGCGAGCCTTATCTACACGATAGAATCGGTCGAATAAGTGTGGAATATCCTTACGAGGAATTCCCAACCCTTCGTCACTTACACTCACGATTAAGTCCGTATGAGTTTCCATTAAACGAACGATAATACGACCCCCGTCTGGAGAATATTTAATCGCATTATTGATAATATTATCCAGCACCTGTGTCATCTTATCTTGGTCAATTTCAACCCATAGGTCGCGTTGTGTAATATCCGTTAAAATACGGTAGTTCTTTTCACGATATTGGTCACTTGAAAGCACCATATCGAAACGGTTGGCAATATGTTTCACCAACTCGTTCATATTCACGAACTCCTTATCGAGTTCAAGACGGTTTTGGTCCATACGCGATAAGTTGAGTAAGTCCGTAATCATACGCATCATACGGTCTGTTTCAGTTTCGATAACGTTTAAGAATTCTGGCGCAATTTCTTTATTTTCCCATGCTCCATCCACCAACGCTTCTGTATAACTCTTAATACTTGTTAGTGGGGTACGTAATTCGTGGGAAACGTTCGATACGAAATTACGACGTTCGCGGTCGATTTTTTCTTGCTCGGTAACGTCTGTTAAGACGCAGACAAGACCGCTAATAAATCCAGATTCACGTTGGATGACTGAGAACTCACATTGAACAATCGTATCTTCGCCATCTTCTTCAAACGTAATCATACGTTCTTCTTGAGACTCGAGTAAATCCCTGAAAGTCACAGTACGGTCGAGTCTTAATACATCTAATAGTGGTGTACCGACAATACGTTCGCTACGTAAGTTTAAAATATCTAACGCAGCCGCATTGATAATCACAATACGTCCACGACGGTCGGTCGCAATTACCCCGTCACTCATATGACGAAGGACACTATCCAGCCTTTGCCGTTCCGCTTCGGTTCCTTCTTGTGCTTCTTTAATCTTCACAGAGAGGTCGTTAATCGCTTGTCCAAGTTGACCAAGCTCATCGTCTCCGTAAATCATCACTTCACCTGTATAGTTTCCTTCGGCGATTTGCTCAGTTTGTTGCTTCATCTCTGCGATTGGACGCGTAATCCCTTGTGAAATCATCACGGTAATCACGATCGCCAAAAATAATGACAAAGATAGAAGAACTAATAAAGATAACCCCGATATCTTTGACTTGCGTATAACGCGATTCGATATTCGATGTTACCGAAATAATCCCAACCGGATTTCCTGAAGCAGTATTCACTGGGTCAATCGGTGAAACGTATTTCCAATAACGCGTTTCGCCTTCCGTGAAGTTGTAGCTTTGAACGGTATTCGACACAACGACTTGTTGAACGTCCGCTTCTGTTGAACGCGTTCCTACAACAGATTGTTGCGTTTGGTTGGTTGTTCCCAAAATATATCCTTGCATGTCCATGATGCGAATTTCGACAATACTATTCCCTGTTGGATAATCTTGTAGCAATTGCGAAATTTCAGACATCTTCGCTTCATCAGTCGCATCTTTTGCCAAAATCGGCTGCACATTATTCTTCAAGAACCCTACTTGCAGTTGGATTTGTTCTTGGAAGTTGGAAATCATTTGCGACTCTAATTGCGTTAAGAAGTTTGCGACAATGAGTTGCAACGAAATGACTAAGAGCAAGATGAACAGCATCGGAATCTTAAATTGAACGGAACGAAAGAATCGTTTCATTGTATTCATGAGTCATTTTCCCCTCTACTTTTTAGAAAAATACGCTTTTCTTGCCGGTAGATCAGGTGGCAAGGAAAAGCGCATTTCAATCTTAAGCTTCTTTTTCTTGATCTGGGGTCTTGATGTAGTAACCTACCCCACGACGAGTCATAATCCATGTTGGGTGACTCGGTGTATCTTCGATTTTTTCACGTAAGCGACGTACCGTAACGTCTACTGTACGCACATCTCCGAAGTAATCATATCCCCAAACCGTTTGCAATAAATGCTCACGTGTGATTACTTGTCCGATATGTTTTGCTAAGTAGTGAAGTAATTCGAACTCACGGTGCGTTAATTCGATTTCTTCGCCGCGTTTTGAAACCACATAAGCATCTTCATGGATAATGAGTGAACCTAATACGATTTCGTTAGCTGTTTTTCTTCTTCGGCTTCCGCTGGAGCTAATTGTTGACGACGTAAGTTTGCTTTCACACGCGCGATTAACTCACGGTTTGAGAAAGGTTTTGTCACATAGTCATCGGCTCCAAGTTCAAGACCTAAAACTTTATCGATTTCAGAGTCTTTGGCTGTCACCATGATAATTGGGACATTGCTTGTTTTACGGATTTCACGGCACACTTCTAAGCCATCAATTTTCGGTAACATTAAGTCTAAAATAACTAAATCTGGATTTTTTTCATTGAAAGCCACCAGACCCTCTTCACCGTCAAAGGCTGTGATTACTTCAAAGCCCTCTTTTGTAAGACTAAACTTGACGATGTCTGAGATTGGCTTCTCATCATCTACAACTAGGATTTTTTTCATATAAATCCTCCTTTACTCTATTACTTTTTTATGCCCAAACACTTTCTAAAATGTTGGTTTGTTCTCTATCTGGTCCTACACTGAATGTAGAAATACGTACGCCGACTAATTCTGAAATACGGCGAACATAGTTACGTGCATTTTCAGGAAGCTCTTCAAGTGAACGGCATCCTGTAATGTCTTCGTTCCAACCTGGTAATTCTTCATACACAGGTTCGCATTGTGCTAGTTCTACTAGGCTTGCTGGGTAGTGAGAAATTTCTTCTCCATTTGGTTTGCGGTAAGCCACACAGATTTTCACTGTTTCTAAACCAGTTAATACGTCAATACTGTTTAAGCTTAAGTTTGTAATACCTGATACACGTTTCGAGTGACGCATTACAACGCTATCGAACCACCCCACACGTCTTGGACGTCCAGTTGTTGTACCGTATTCACGTCCGACTTCACGAATACGTGAGCCGATTTCATCAAATAATTCTGTTGGGAAAGGTCCATCCCCTACACGAGAAGTGTACGCTTTACATACCCCAACGACTTTATCAATTTTTGAAGGTCCAACACCGCTACCGATAGTAACCCCACCAGCAACTGGGTTAGAAGAAGTTACGAATGGATATGTTCCTTGGTCGATATCCAACATAACACCTTGGGCGCCTTCGAATAATACGCGTTTGCCATTGTCTAGTGCGTCATTTAAAATCACAGAAGTGTCGCAAACGTATTTCTTCATTTGTTGACCATATTCGTAGTACTCTTCAAAAATGTCATCAAACTCAATTGGTTCTGCATCGTACATTTTAGTAAAGAGACGATTCTTTCAGCTAAGTTGATTCTTAGACGTTCTGCAAATACTTCACGGTCTAGTAAATCTGCCACACGAATCCCAACACGCGCTGCTTTATCCATGTAGCAAGGTCCAATCCCTTTATTCGTCGTCCCAATTTTGTTGTCGCCTTTAGCTTCTTCTTGTAATTGGTCTAAGCGAATGTGGTATGGCAAGATGACATGCGCGCGGTCTGAAATACGTAAGTTATCAGTAGTCACATTTCTTTCGTGTAAATACGCTAGTTCTGTGATAAGAGATTTTGGATTTAATACAACCCCATTTCCAATCACGCTGATTTTCTCTGGTGAAAAAATTCCTGATGGAATTAAGTGAAGTTTATAAGTCACTCCATTGAATTGAATCGTATGTCCTGCATTGTCTCCCCCTTGATAGCGGGCAATGACTTCTGCGTTCTCACTGAGGAAGTCTGTAATTTTTCCTTTACCTTCGTCTCCCCATTGTGTTCCTACTACTACTACTGATGACATTGATGCACCTCTTCTTTGTATTATTCATTTAAATGTCTATGATTAGGCCATTGGAGCGTTTTGCTCGACTCCGTCTGGCACAAGATTTGTAAATTTATTAAATTCTTTCATGAAGTTCAATTCAACCGTTCCACGAGGACCGCTACGGTTTCTCGATAATCACTTCAATGGTACTATTTGGTTCCACCTCTGGAACATGTCCATTCTCATCTGGCTCTTGACGATAGTAATCATCACGATATAAGAACGCTACAATATCAGCATCTTGCTCGATAGATCCAGATTCACGAATATCTGACATGATTGGTCGTTTATCTTGACGCTGTTCCACACCACGTGATAATTGCGAAAGTGCGATAACGGGAACTTTTAATTCCTTCGCTAATTTCTTCAAGTTACGAGAGATTTCAGAAACCTCTTGTTGACGACTCTCTTTTCCGTTTCCTTCAATCAACTGCAAGTAGTCGATGACGACTAGCCCAAGATTATTACGCTCTTGTTTTAAGCGACGACATTTTGCACGGATCTCAGCAACACGAATCCCTGGAGTATCATCAATAAAAATTGGTGCTTCAGATAATGCTCCGGTTGCCACGAAATATTGTGTATATTCTTCAGGCGTTAATTTACCTGTCTTCAAATGTCCTGCGTTAATGCTGGCATGAGAGCAGATAATACGCTCTACTAGGGACTCAGCACCCATTTCAAGACTGAAGATGGCTACCGTTTCGTTCAGGTTCACGGCAACATTCTTTGCAATATTCAATACAAAGGCCGTTTTACCAACAGATGGACGAGCCGCTAAGATGATTAACTCATCCGCATGTAGCCCTGACGTCATTCTGTCTAAGCCGATATACCCTGTTGCAATCCCTGTCACTTCACCATTGTTTCGCACGCTCTTCTAAGCTTTCATAAGCGGTACGAAGAACCGTACTAATTGGAATGAATCCTGCTTTATTACGTCCTTCCGATACTGAAAGAATATCCTTTTCAGCATTATCCAAAACGTTAGCAATTGGTTCATCCTCTTGGTAAGCAGTTTTTACAATATTTGTCGAAGTTTTAATTAATTTACGGCGCGTAGATTTTTCTAAAACGATTTGTGTATAGTACTCTACGTTGGCTGCTGTTGGCACTTTATCAAGAAGTTCGATTAACGTTACTTCTCCACCAATATTCTCCATTTGATTCTTTTGTCTTAAAATCTCTGAAACGGTGATTGCGTCAATATCGATATTGTTTTGGTTTAATTCAATCATTGCCGCAAAAATTAATTGATGAGAAACACGATAAAAATCTTCCGGTGTCAAAAATTCCATAACCGAAATAATCGAGTCACTTGCAAGAAGAATAGACCCAAGAACGGCTTCTTCTGCCTCAATATTTTGTGGTGGAACTAAATTTGGATATAGTTCTTCCATTCAAACACCCTTTCTACTAAAAATAACCATAAAAATACAGTTTCATTGTATCATAAAACGCTGTAATAAAACAGAAGATTGAGTCTTTTCTAGCATGGAAACTGGAATGTTTGTTTGCAACTTTGTGAATTATATCACATATTTATAACCAAAAGAAAAAGGATTCTCCACAACGGGAAAATCCTTAGTATTTCTTATTATTGAGCAACGATATTCACAGTCATAATCGCTGTTACATCGTGGTGTAATTTAACAGGAACACGAGTGTATCCTAACGCACGAATTGGTGCTGCTAATTCGAATTTACGACGATCGAGTTCAACATTGAATTTCTTGTTGAATTCTTCAGCGATTTGTTTCGCTGGGATAGCTCCGAATAGACGGCCATCTTCCCCTGCTTTTGCTTTAATCGTTACAACTGTATCTTCGCGTTCTAAGAACTCTTTAATTTCTTTGGCTTTTGCTAATAATTCAGCGTTATGTTTTTCTTCAGCTTTCTTTTGTCCTGATAAAGTTGCTAAGTTTGCAGCATTTGCTTCTTTAGCAAAACCATTTTTGATTAGGAAGTTTTGTGCGTATCCGTCTGCAACGTTTTTAACGTCACCTTTTTTACCTTTACCTTTTACATCTTTCAAGAAAATTACTTTCATGTTTCTTCCTCCTAATTATAAGTTAATTTCACTACCAATTTCTTCAATCACTTGAATTAACTGGCGGATTGCTTCTTCAATCGTGATATCGGATAACTGAGTTGCAGCATTGGATAAATGTCCGCCGCCTCCCATTTTTTCCATCACACGTTGTACGTTTTTGTTTCCTAAACTACGAGCACTAATCCCAACACGACCGTCATTACGTTTTGTAACCACAAATGAAGCATCGATATTTTCCATCGACAACATCATATCGGCCGTTTGTGCAGCCACGACTGTCGGATATACGGTATTTCTTCACCGTGAACAATTCCGACATTGTTAGGAAGCATTTCGAGCGAGTTCAGTAGATGTGAACGCATTAAGTACGTATCTACATTTTCTTTTAATAAACGTTGAATCAGAATTGTATCTGCACCAACGGATTTGAGGTAGCTAGCCGTATCAAAGGTACGAGATCCTGTACGAAGCGTGAAATTACGCGTATCTACAATGATACCAGCAAGCAAGGTTGTTGCTTCGATTGGCTGAAGTTTTTCAGCATCTTCAGATTGATATTCTAGCAATTCTGTAATCAATTCACCGACAGATGAAGCATACGGTTCAATATAAACTAAGTCAGGATTTTCAGGGAATTCCTCTCCACGACGGTGATGGTCGATAATCACTAATTTATTGGCCTTTTTAACAATCGATGGAGCCGCGCATAGGGAAGGCTTGCTTACATCGACAATAATAACGAGTGTATTTTCAGTCATTAACGCTTCCGCCATCTCTGGATTTACGATAGCAGAGTAGAGACGTTCATTATCTTTGATCACTTCCATCAATTTCTTGATATCATGCGAATATTGCTCTGGATTTGTGACAATCCATGAGGTTTTACCGTGCATTTTAGCAATTCTTCGAATACCTAAACATCCACCAATGCAGTCCATGTCTGGATATTGATGTCCCATAACCATTACTTGATCCGCTTCTGCAATAAGATTTTCTAAGGCTTGAGAAACCATACGAGAACGCACTCTTGTACGTTTTTCTAACGGGTTGCTTTTACCACCGTAGAAGCGTGTTTCTTCGTTTTTAGAACGGACAACGACTTGGTCACCGCCTCTTCCTAAGGCTAAATCAAGGTTATCTTGCGCAAACTTGGCAATTGAACCGTAATCCATCTCTTCTTGAGTATCATCCGCATACGAGAACCCCATACTTACGGTTAGTGGGGTATTTTGTTGAGCAGTTGTCTCACGGACGCGGTCAATAATCTCAAATTTCGTTTTTTCAAGCTCAGAAAGGATATTTTTATCTAAAAATGCGACAAAACGGTCTGAACTTACACGTTTTAAGTAGATATTATTGTGATTTGCCCAGCTAGTAAGCTGATTTGTCACGAAGTTATTCAAGTTAGACTTCTTACGGTCACTGAGGGATTGAGAGACTTCTGCAAAGTTATCAACGAAAATTTGCCCGAATACAGGTCTTTCGTCTAGATAAGTCTCTTTAATCAACGCATATTCCGTAATATCCATCATGTAGAGCATTCCAATATCGTTATGGTAAACTGTTTGGAAGTATTTATTTTTCCAATGGACCACATTATCTTTATCATCATCAAGATTTTTAACGATATTCGCTAAATCCGGATCGACAACTTCAAGTTTAAACCCTAATAGTTCTTTACGTTCAAAATACTTTGTAAATAAGGGTTAATCCATTGAATTTCACCATTATCATCTAACAAAAGCATTCCGATAGGCATTTTAATAGAGGCATCTTGTGAACCTTTATTAATTTTGTACGATAAATTCGTTACATAATGATTCGTTTCTTTAATAATGTAGTTCGCAAACGAGTAGAGGAGTGTTCCTAATAAAATAACAAATAAAGTAAGGATAAGTCCCATCCATACATTCATTACGTATGCAATAATCAGCATACAGAGAATGATTGCTATAAATGAGATTCCGTATTTCTTCATTGTTTCACTTTTAAGAAATGTCGGTAAAGCCTTAATACGTTCTTTTAGGCTTTTCTTCATTCTTGCACCTTCTTTCTATATACCTTATTTTACCATAGTTTCGGCCCTTCGTCAGTTCTCTAAAATTGTTTCACGTGAAACAATTTAACGTGAGGGTAGGGTACAAATGTTTCACGTGAAACATTTTAAAGGTTCATTATTTCTGATAGAATGTTTCACGTGAAACATTCTAATTTATGTATTCAAGTTTAGGTTAAAAGCTAAACCTCAATCTGTTTAATCAATTATCAGTATTTTTATAAATAGATAATCAGTTATGAAAATAGCATTTAAATAAAATAAAAAAGGATTGAGAAATTCTCAATCCTTTTACTTATTATTAGTCAACTGTTGTGAATGGTAATAATCCCATGATACGAGCACGTTTGATTGCAACAGTTAAAGTACGTTGGTGCTTAGCACAAGTACCTGTTACACGGCGTGGTAAGATTTTACCTTTTTCAGAAATGTAACGTTTTAATAATTCTACATCTTTGTAATCAATGTAGTCGATGTGGTTTGCACAGAAGTAGCAAACTTTTTTACGACGGCGTTGACCGCCACCTCTACGTTGTTGAGCCATTATGGTATCCTCCTTTTAAACTTTAGAATGGTAAATCATCATCTGAAATGTTGATTGTCTCTCCATTGCTTAAGAATGGATCTGACACACCACCACCGAATGATGAAGTAGGAGTATTAAATTGATTAAAGTTATTCGTTTGGTTTTGTTGGAATCCGCCATGTGAGCTTTGATCGTTAGCAGGGCGTTGTTCAGTAACATTACGTGATTCTAATAATGAGAAGTTCTCAGCTAGCACTTCAGTTACATAAACTTTTTGACCTTGTTGGTTATCATAGCTACGTGTTTGAATACGTCCTTCAATTCCTACTAGTGAGCCTTTACGAGTGAAATTCGCAAAGTTTTCTGCAGCTTTACTCCACATTACACAGTTAATGAAATCCGTCTCACGTTCACCGTTTTGGTTTTTGAAACGACGTTCAACTGCAACTGTGAAGGTAGCATAAGCAGTTCCGTTTGAAGTATAACGTAAATCAACGGCACGTGTTAAGCGTCCAACTAATACAACATTATTAATCATTTAATTCTTACTCCTTTCAAGATTTATGTTTACTTATAATAAACAATTATGCTTCTAATTTAACGATCATGTGACGTAAGATGTCATTGTTGATTTTCGCTAAACGGTCGAATTCATCGATTGCAGCAGCATCTTCAGCAGTGATGTTCACTAAGTGATAGATACCTTCTTGGAAATCTTTAATTTCGTATGCAAAACGACGTTTCGCCCAGTCTTTTGATTCAACAACAACTGCTCCGTTGTCTGTTAAAACAGCATCAAATCTTGCAACCAATTCAGCTTTAGCAGCTTCATCGATGTTTGGACGGATGATATATAAAATCTCGTATTTTGATGTTTGACTCATTGACTGTCACCTCCTTATGGACTTTTGGCCTACTGAATTTTCAGTAAGCAAGGAGAGTATCATTTCTAATACTCACGTTCAATTATTATAGCAAACAAAGCTATAGAATGCAACAAAAATCCGCGCAGCAGAGGTGCTCAGGAAAATTTGTGAGTAGGAAAAAAAGTGTCATTATATCATATCTGATATGTAGCATATATGTTACAATTGGCTTATAAAGGAATTAGGGGGAAAAAGAGAAAATGGTGGATTATTTAAAGCGGCTTTTTGCCCGTCTTGACGCGAAATATGAGACTTTTAGGGATGATTTTGAAGCAGAATATTTTCTTCAGAAAAATGCTTTAGCGATGATCAGACTTCGGAGGGACTCTGGACTGACGCAAACGGAATTCGCTAGAAACGCCGGTATGACGCAAGGAAATCTCTCTCGGCTCGAAAAAGCAAATTATAATCCGACGCTCGCACATCTTCAAAAAATTGCGAGTAAAAATGGGTATGATTTAGAGATTCGTTTTAAGAAAAAGAAGCGATAAATGCGATGAAATCAACAAAAATAGCTCCTACAGACAAAAACTGTAGGAGCTATTATTTTTTTTTAATTTTATCCCCAAACTTCATAAACGATTTCGTCGATGAGTTTTAATTTATCCCATTGCGCTTCAATCGTTAAGATATTACCTTCTTCTGTAGAAGAGAATCCACATTGAGGGCTGAGGCATAGTTGTTCAAGAGAAACGTACTGACTTGCTTCTTTAATACGAGCAATGACTTCATCTTTATCTTCTAGGTCCCCTGATTTAGACGTAATCAAACCAAGAACGACTTTTTGGTCTTTAATATAGCGAAGAGGAGTAAAGTCTCCAGCGCGGTCACTATCATATTCCAAGAAGAATCCATCCACACGGCAATGACCGAATAGCGTCTTCGCAACTGGTTCATAACCACCGCTTGAGAACCATGTTGAGCGGAAGTTTCCACGGCAAATATGCATGTTCACCACTAAATCTTCTGGTTTCCATTCAATCACACGGTTAATCACATCCACATAGTCACGAGCGATTTGTTCGAGATCAAATCCACGCGCTTCGTACGCTTCACGTTTGTCTAACGCACAGAACTCACCCCAGCTAGTGTCATCTAATTGAATATTGCGGCATCCTAAGTCGTAGAAGCATTGCAACGCCTTACGGTATGCTTCGACCACATCATCATAGAAGAGGGCTTCATTGTCTTTATAGCGCTCAATTGGCACATAGTTTTTCTCACGAACTTGCGTAATCAAATGCAACATACTTGGTGAAGGAATTGTTAGTTTTACCGGTGTATCACCAGCGTGCTCTTTTAAGAATTTGAAGTGTTTTACGAATGGATGGTTTTCTGAAAAATCTACTTTACCAACGATACGTAATGTTTTTGGCTTCACATCCTTATCTTTGAATTGAACAGAGAAGTGGTCTACTTCGACAAGTTCAACCCCATCTAAGTTTTCTAAGAAATCTAAGTGCCAGAATGCACGACGGAATTCACCATCAGTGACAGATTTGAGGCCGAGTTCTTTTTCTTTCTCGATTAAAGCAACGATTTCTTCGTTTTCAACGCGTTCGAGTTCTTCGGCAGTGATTTCTCCGGCATTAAATTTCGCACGGGCTTCTTTAAGACGTTCTGGACGTAAGAAACTTCCTACGTGATCGAGTCTAAATGGTGCTTTTTGACAACAGCTACAGTTTTCGTGATTTGACATATGTTTCCTCTTTTCGTTTATTCAGCTTCTGGTAAATACGCAATAGCGCGAACAGGTGACCCTGGAGTATGGTTCCAGTTAGGGTATGAGATTGAAATCACAGCACCTACTGCTGGAACTTGGTCAAGGTTCGCTAATACTTCCACTTGGAAGATATCTTGGCTTAATAAGTAATATTCGTTTGTTAAACCATGTGCAGCAGCGTGAACGCCTGAGTCTGTATCTAATGTTTCGTGACCTACAGCTTTCACATGACGTTCGTGAATTAAGAATTCAAGCGCATCTTTTGCCCAACCTGGTGTATGTTGCACGTCGTTTTCGTCTAAATTACGAACCGCGTCTTGGTCTGGCCAGCGATGTGACCAGTCGCTACGGAATGCGACAAAGGCACCAGGCTGGATTTGTCCGTATTCTTCTTCGAATGCTAAAACGTCTGCTTTTGTTAATTCGAAGTTAGGATTTTTGGCTACTTCTTTTGAACGGTCGATGACGTAGAGTGGTAATAATAAATCTTTTAACTCGATTTCATCAAGGAAACGTCCGCCTTCATAGAAGTGGCAAGGTGGGTCGATATGTGTACCGTATTGTGTCACCACTGATAATTGTTGTACGTGGAATCCATCTTTTAATGTAAATAAATCTTTTTGTTCCAATGCTGGTAGAGCAGGGAAGTGAGGGCTATTCGCATCGATTTGATGGCTTAAGTTCACCCATTTTGCTTGTTTTAATGTTTTGAATGCTTGTTCTAATTGTTGTTGAAATGCTGTCATAATGACACTTCCTTTCTGAATAGGGGAAGGCTGTGGTTCAATAGTCATTCTCCCCACAGCCTTTTGATTTATTTTTTAGTGTGAGGCTTATTCTCCCCAAACCTCACGGGCGATTTCTGAAATCAATGCAATTTTCTTCCATTGATCTTCTTCTTTAATCACGTTTCCTTCTTCTGTTGAAGCAAATCCACATTGAGTACTTAAGTATAAGTTTTCAAGTGGCACATATTGGCTTGCTTCTTTAATACGAGCGATGACTTCATCTTTGTCTTCTAGGTCTGCAAATTTTGAAGTTAATAGACCAAGAACAACTTTCTTCTCGTTACCAACTTTTGCAAGAGGCTTGAAGTCGCCAGCACGGTCTGTATCGTATTCTAAGTAGTACGCATTTACGTGTTCGCCTGCTAATAATTCATCTTCTACTTTTTCGTATCCTCCTTGAGAAATCCAAGTAGAGTGGAAGTTTCCGCGGCAAACGTGTGTATTCACTGCTAAGTCTTTTGGTAATGCATCAATCACTGAGTTGTTCAATTGTAATGCACGACCTGCAAAGTCACGACGAACTTCTTCTAATGGACGGCTGTCGTTGAAACGTTTTGAAAAACCATCATCTGCTAAAGCGCCCCATGTACAGTCGTCAAATTGAATTGTGCGAAGTCCTTCGTTGTATAAGTCTGTAATGACATCCACATATGCGTTTTTAATCGCTTCGAAAAGCTCTTTTTCAGTTGGATAAACTGTTTTCCACGCTGCAATGTGTTCAGGTGTACGAATTAATTCGAAATAGAATTGTGATGGAGAAGGGATTGTGAATTTCACAATCACATCTTCGTCTTTCACCAAGTCACGTAAGAATTTGAAATGTTCTACGAATGGATGGCTATGACCATCGATTGGAGCTGTTAATGTTGCAGTATCGGCTTTTGTTTCGATACCATTAAATTTATAACCATGTTCACCAACTGTATGTTCCACACCATTGAATCCCCAGAAGAAGTCAAGGTGCCAATAAGCGCGGCGGAATTCTCCGTCTGTTACACCTTTCAATCCAGCAGCGATTTGTTTTTTAACAAGTTCGCGGATTTCTTTATTTTCTACAGCTGTTAATTCTTCTCGTGTGATTTCGCCGTTTGCGAATTTTTCGCGTGCTTCTACTAAGTCTTTAGGACGTAAATAACTTCCTACGTGGTCTACTCTAAATGGTGCATGTTTTGTCATACGGTATTTCTCCAATCTATCTTCGAATTTCTTCTTGTGGGATGATGATGATTATTCTCCCCATACCTCACGAGCGATTTCGCTAATTAAGGCAATTTTCTTCCATTGATCTTCTTCTGTTAAAATATTTCCTTCTTCTGTTGATGCAAATCCACATTGTGTACTTAAGTATAAGTTTTCTAGTGGAACATATTGACTTGCTTCTTTAATACGGGCAATGACTTCATCTTTGTCTTCTAATTTTCCTGATTTAGAAGTGAGAAGTCCTAGAACGACTTTCTTACCATTGTTTACTTTCGCTAGTGGCTTGAAGTCGCCGGCGCGGTCTGTATCGTATTCTAAGTAGTACGCATGTACGTTTTCATCTTCGAATAATGCGTCGCTCACTGAATCGTAGCCACCTGAACTTGCCCAAGTTGAGTGGAAGTTACCACGGCATACGTGAGTGTTTACTGTTAAATCTTCTGGTAAGTCTTCTAGAATTCCGTTGTTTAATTCTAAGAATTCACGTTTGTGTTCTCTTCTTAATTCTTCAGGTGTTAAATGACTTTCTTTTGAAATGATGTTTAAGAAGTTATCATCTACGATAACGCCCCATGTACAGTCATCGATTTGTAAGAGACGGCAACCTGCATCGTATAATTCTTTAATCACTTGTCTGTAAGCAGCAATGATATCTTTAAAGAGTTCTTCTTTTGAAGGGTATACTGAGAAAGTTTGCTCAATATGCTCTGCGTCACGAATCAATTCGAAGTAGAATTGCGCTGGAGCAGGGATTGTTTGTTTTACGATGAAATCTTCGTCTTCGAATTGCTTTAAGAATTTGAAGTGTTCTACGAATGGGTGATTTTCACCAGTGATTTTTCCAACGACATCTGCTGAGTCAGGTTTTGTAATTTCATCGTGGAATTGGTATCCAATTTTTGCTTGAGTGTGTTCTACTCCGTTCAATCCCCAGAAGAAATCTAAATGCCAGTATTGGCGACGGAATTCGCCGTCAGTGAATCCTTTTAATCCAGCTTTCTTTTGTTGTTCGACTAACTTTTCGATGGCTTTATCTTCGACGGCTGTTAATTCCTCGCGTGTAATTTCACCTTTTACAAATTTTTCTTTTGCTTCTACTAATTCTTTTGGACGTAAGAAACTTCCTACGTGATCTACTCTAAATGGTGCTTGTAATTTTGACATTGGTCATTCCTCCTATAAATAAAAAATCCTCACAGTATCGCTACTGCAAGGACGAAATTTTCGTGTTACCACCTTGTTTTGTAGAATCCTCACGAATCCTACCTTACCGAGTACGCACACTAGGTGTTATACTCTACAGCTATAATGGGCTACCCATTTACATCTAATGATTCGACGTAAAATCACTCCGAGGCCATCTTCAAAAATTCAATTTCATCTCTTCCCACCAACCGAGACTCTCTTAGCAAATCTTATTTTCTACTCACCTGTTCTTTGTGATGTCTGATTAACATGTTCTTAGGATAACAGAGAACAAAACGCATAGCAATAGGTTTTCTTATACCGTTTTTCTATCGATTGTTATAACTATTGGTTATATACCTGTAAAAACCCTATAAAACAGGTTATAAAAAAAGACTTAGAGACAAACTCTAAGTCTTACATCATTATTCAGAATCGATTAATTCATGTAATTTTTTCTTATAGTAGAATGTTGCGAAATTGATAAACCAAGAATCACGACAACGTACGCAATTGTAATGAACCAAACGAAAGTACGATTCCATTCTGGTAAGTGAATTAATAGATAAACCGCTCCGAAGATAAATCCGAAGAGAACCACGACAAAAATGACCGACTTAAATCCACTACGCATACGGTTTAAGAGTTCAATGACATTCGTCCACGTTGGCGTAAAGAGCTTCAAGTCTCTGGCGTATCCCCAACGGCTAAGCCCTAGACTGATGATTCCCCATGAGAGAATGATACCCAAAGTCATATAAATCGGTAAGCGAAGCACCGTACAAATAACCGTCATAAGAATGACTGGAATGATAGATTGAATCGCAAAGAGAATCCAGAATTTACGTTCTAAAAATTGGTGCATATCGAATGGAAGAACTTTTAGATAATAATAGTTTTCCCGCTCGAGTGAAATTCCGACCGCTAATAAGTTGTTTCCTCCTGTATTGAATCCTGCAATGAAGGTAATGAGCATCGCAAATGGTAAGAAGGTGTTTAGGTTTAGGATTTTCATAAAACTAAATTCTACCGGACCACCTGAAAAACTTAAAACTGCTGGAATTAAGAGGAGATATGGTAATATTCCTGCACTAATAATCGTTTGCGTTAATACCGAACCTTCCATTAATTGGCGAAGCGTATAGCGAATCACGAATTTCGTTGAAAGCTTGCTACCATCTAATTCCATTTGTTTCACACGTTCGACTTTTACTTTCGAAGACGATGTTTGCGAAACGGCTTGGTAGAAGTTTGGCAATACAATGAACTTCACGAGTAGTATAATTGCCACGAATGCTAAAATCACTAATCCAATCATCGGATAAACAGTCATGTCGAATGGATCCAAAATTGCATTATAGAAGGCGAGTACTGGTTGAATGAAAGCTGGCATTTTTCCTGTTAATACAGTATTTACCATCGAATCTGTCAGCATCAGTTGATAGCCAATGACGGCCCCAAGGGAAATCACGAAAACTAAAATATTCGCAATCACGGATTGATATTTTCTAAACAGTGGAATCTTCGCTAGAAAGAAGCAGAGAAGAAACATCAATAAGTAAACAATCGAACTAAATAAAAGCACCCCTAATAAGGCAATTGGAATCGTGAAAAGGATGAAGCCTCCTGAAAAATACACGTGGATTCCAAATAGCATCACGATTGGAAGTAATCCTTGCAATGTAGCCACTACAATCGAAAGGCTCTTTCCAAGAACGACTTCTAATTCCGTAAAGGCATAAGGCAAATACGATTCGAAGTCTTTACTTTCATAAAAGACATTGTAAATAGCTGGTAATGCTTGCGAAACTAAAATCATCAAGAATAAGAAAACCGTCGTTCCGAATTGAAGTGGAGGGTATGAACGTCCAAACATCGCTCCAGGAATTCCAAATAAAGCTCCAAACATCACCGCAAACATCAATTGTTGCGTCAATGTTTTCATCGCCACATTCACGGGTTTCGATGGATTTTTCGCTTGTTTCTTTCGATAATTTTGTAATTGTGCCGGTTGCGTCGCAAAAATTAAATTGGTCTTCACCAGCGTAAGAATTCGATTAAACCGCATGTGAATCCACTCCTTCTTGTCTACCGGCTAGTGATAAGTAGATTTCTTCAAGCGTGCTATCTGGTTGTTGGCCTTTCAACTCTTGAATCGTACCGTAGAAGAGTAGTTTTCCTTTTTTTCAAAATTGCAATCTTTATCGCAGAGTTGTTCTGCCACTTCTAAACACGTGTGTCGAGAAAGAGAACGGTATTGCCTTTATCGGCATGTTCGCGCATTAATTTCTTCAAGTCATAAGAAGCTTGTGGGTCAAGACCTGTCATTGGTTCATCGAGGACCCAAATTTCAGGGTCTGATAAAAAGCGCCCCGATGACGAATACTTTTTGACGCATCCCGTGTGAGAACGAATCAATGACTTCATAGCGATGTCCTTCGAAATCAAATAATTCTAGTAAATAAGCAAGACGGCTTTCTACTTCGTCTAATGTCATGCCATAAGAAGAAGCGACTAATTCCCAAAATTCATTGGCGGTTAAGCGTAGGAATAGGTCTGGGCTATCGGCCACATAGCCAATTTTTTCTTTAATGGCTAGTCGGTTGGATGATAATTCTTGTCCGTCCACAATAATTTCTCCGCTAGTTGGATGGATAACGCTCACGAGTGATTTGATGGTAGTTGATTTACCAGCCCCGTTGTGTCCGATTAATCCAATAATTTTTCCACTTTCAATCGTTAAGTTAAGTCCATCTAAAGCGACGGTTTGATCATATACTTTTGATACATTACGAAATTCAATCATATTTATTCCTCCTTATGGATTGTTTCACCCTTATTATACCGCTAATAATGCGAAAAAGTAGTATTTTTTTGCGTAAAAAGAGTAATTTTTTGCTAAAAACTCTCTTTAGTATTGCTAAAGAGAGGTAAATTTGAAACTTGATTCCTTTTATAAGAGTGCAAAACAAAATCTATTTTTTAATACAGATTGAACTTTCTTTTTAAAATAACTCTATTCAATCGATTACTACGAATCCTTACGGATATCTTCATAATAGTGGTAATAGGGCACCGGTTCGAGCCTTTAGTCTCTCACCTTTAAAGCCTCAAAGAAGGAGTAAGGAATAAATTCCTAACTCCTTCTTATTCGCATTTAATGCCATCCCCCATTACCACTATTATAGAATCCGTATGATTCTTCGTAATCTTAATGAGTGGTTTTAATTTTATGATATTTCAGAATTTTAAATAGTTTATTTTACACGATACAAAGTAATAAATTTCCTAAAATTATCATGATTAAAAAGAGGATTTATGCTAAAATACTCTTAATAAGAAAGCGCTTTATAATTTAGAAGTAGGATAACTGGCAAAAAATAAGAAAAGGTAGGTGAATAAAAATGTATCGTCATGTTATCTCTGTCATCTTACTACTAGCTTTAATTCTCGGAAAAATATTTTTAAAAGAGGATAAAAAATAATCAAAAACAAAAAAGCCATCATTTCTGATGGCTTTTGGGACTGACCCCAAAAAGTGAGAATTTAATAAAAACACCCTAGGGCTACCGTCTCCGGTATTCAACCGGAGACAGGTAGTCCAATTTTTGTTGGATTCTATTTTCATTATAATATTTGATGTAATTTTCTACAATTTGAATTACAATAGAAGATGAAGTTATTACTTCATCTTTTATGTAGAAAGCTTCGCACTTTAGGGAAGAATGGAAGCTTTCGATGGGCGCATTATCTGCGGGTGTCCCCTTACGGGACATACTGCGGATAATGTTTTTTTCTTTACATAAATTGTAGTATTCGGCGGAAGTATAAACGCTGCCTTGATCACTATGTAGTAGAACACCCTTAGGTAAGTCAATTTGATTTAAAGTATCCAATACAAACTTAGTATCTTGTTTAGAACCAATTGTATAAGCTAGTATTTCTCCATTGTATAAATCCATAATCGACGACAAATATAATCGTTTAGGGCCGAAAGGTAAATATGTGATATCAGTAGTCAACTTTTGCATAGGTTTATCCGCTGAAAAATCTCTATTCAGAGTATTGCCAGTAATTGAGAAAGGTTTACCTATTTTGATAGCTTTTTTCGTTTTCACGGCACAATTCCAACCATTTTTCTGCATAATCCGCTGCACAACCTTATGGTTAACAATCTGATTTAATTCCTTCTGAATCAAATGCTTAATCTTTCTGTACCCGTAAATAAATTTGTTTTTCTTACAAATTTTACCAATAGTTTCCTCGATAACGGTTGGAGAAAAGTCTTTCTTTTTCCATCGGTAGTAAGTAGATATGGGTACATTAAGGCAAAAACAGATTAAATGAACTGTATATTTACCTTTCAATTCTTCTACTAATTTTACAACTGCTTGAGGCGACACTTCCTTTCCAATTCCTTGTATTTTTTTAATATTTCTAATTCAACTTCTTTTCTTCGTAATTCTAATTTTAATTGATCGATTTCAGAAAGTTTAGCCATTCCTTTTTCATAAGAATATTGTTTACCCACCTGTTGGTGGAAACGATGTGTTTCTCCATTTTTATACCATCTAAACCATGTTTCTACTTGCGTTTTGTTTTTAATGTTTAACTCCTGCATTACTTGTTTTGTACTATATCCCTGTAATTTCATTTCTACGGCTTTATTTTTAATATCGGCTGAATAAGCAACACGATTTTTAACCATAAAAAGACACCTCCATGCGTATTTGATAATATTGTACCAAATCCAACTTGGAGGTGTTTTTATTTAATTCTCATTTACGGGGGTCAGTGCCTTTTGTGTACTTATTATTCATTTTCTTCGTCGACTAATTGTTGCGCAAAGTCTTTCATGTTGCCTTTGATTTGGTCTTCTGAAAGTGATGCAGTTGGTGTTTCTGTTGCTGCTGATTCAGTCGTAGATTCAGTCGCTTCAGAAGCTTCTTCTGTTTCGTCTTCGCGGTCCACAATCGCTAATGAACTTACAATCGCATCTTGATCGAGACGCATCATACGAACTCCAAGTGCGCCACGACCTGTTTGAGACACGTCTTCGGCATGGAATCGGATGATAACCCCTTTATTCGTCATGATGAGTAAGTCTTCGTCTCCAGTTACGGTACGTAGGCAGACAAGTGGTCCATTTTTCTCCGTAATACGAAGTGTACGAACCCCTTTCACGCCACGGCCTTTCAATGCGTATTCGCTCGCAGCCGTACGTTTTCCATAACCTTTTTCGCTGACAACTAATACTTCACGGTCTGGAGTTAAAATATCCATTCCGATGACATAGTCGCCATCACGTAGAGAAACCCCACGAACACCTGAAGCAGTACGACCCATCGCACGAACTTTATCTTCATGGAAGCTTACAGCGTTACCGTGATAAGTTCCAAGGATGATACCATCATTTCCGCTTGTCACTACCACACGGATCAATTCATCATCTTCGCGTAATTGGATGGCACGTAGACCATTTGTACGGATATTCTTGAATTCTGATAGACGAACACGTTTTACTGTTCCTCGTAATGTTGTGAAGAACAAGTAACGTTCTGATTCATCAGATTCTGGAACACTGATAATCGCTTGAATTTTCTCAGCTGAATCAATGTTTAATAAGTTGATAACTGGTAATCCTTTTGCTGTACGGCTATATTCAGGAATTTCATACCCTTTTGCTTGGTATACTTTCCCTGTATTCGTAAAGAAGAGGAGTGAATCATGTGTTGAACATGAAATCATGTTTTCCACGTAGTCATCATCATGGACGCTCATACCTTGAACCCCACGTCCTCCACGGCGTTGTGCCTTGAATTCAGTGTTGGCAAGACGTTTGATATATCCATTCTTCGTTAATGTAATGACAACATCTTCTTGTTCGATTAAATCTTCATCTTCAAGGCTTAATGCTTCTCCGACTAATAATTCTGTACGACGAGGATTGTCGAAACGTTGTTGGATTTCAAGAAGCTCTTGTTCGATGATTTCGTAACGAAGTTCTTCGCTCGCTAATACTTTTTCTAAGTATTGAATTGTAGCTTGTAATTCGTTGTATTCTGCATCGATTTTTTCGCGTTCTAATCCTGTTAAACGAACCATACGCATATCAAGAATCGCTTGTGCTTGTTTATCGCTTAAGCCGTATTCATTCATGAAGCGGTCTTTAGCGATATCTCCACTTGCGGAACTTCTTAAGATGGCCACAATTGCATCGATATGGTCTAAAGCGATTTGCAACCCTTCTAAAATATGAGCGCGGTCTTCTGCTTTCTTCTTATCGAATAAGCTACGACGACGAACAACTTCTTCTTGGTGATCTAAGTAGTGGCGTAAAATTTCTTTTAAGCTCAATACTTTGGCTCTTGATTTACAATCGCAAGCATGTTGAATCCGAAGTTTGATTGTAATGGTGTTAATTTGTATAAATTATTTAATACAACGGATGCAGAAACATCACGACGCACTTCAATCACGACACGCATTCCGACACGGTCAGATTCATCGTTTAAGTAAGTAATGCCTTCGATTTTCTTCTCGTGGTGTAATTGTGCGATACGTTCCACTAAACGCGCTTTATTTACCATATATGGTAATTCAGTGATGATGATGCGTTCTTTTCCATTTTTCAATTCTTCAATTTGTACGCGTCCACGAACCGTAATTGATCCGCGTCCTGTTTCGTATGCACGACGAATTCCAGATTTCCCTAAGACAAGTCCTCCAGTTGGGAAGTCAGGTCCAGGGAGAGCTTCCATCAATTCAGTAGTTGTGACATCAGGGTTCTTCATTAATAAGTGAAGAGCTGAGATGACTTCCGCCAAGTTATGTGGTGGAATATTTGTTGCCATCCCAACCGCAATCCCTGTTGCACCGTTGACTAATAAGTTTGGAATACGTGCTGGTAATACTTCCGGTTCACGTTCTGTTGAATCGTAGTTATCACGGAAATTAATCGTATCTTTGTTAATATCGCGAAGCATTTCAAGAGCAATTTTACTCATACGAGCCTCTGTATAACGCATCGCAGCGGCTCCGTCTCCATCGACAGAACCAAAGTTACCGTGACCATCAATTAATGGGTAACGGTATGAGAAATCTTGTGCCATACGAACCATGGCATCGTAAATTGCAGAGTCACCGTGTGGGTGATATTTACCCATTACGTCCCCGACAATACGCGCAGATTTTTTATGCGGTTTGTCCGGTGTCACTCCAAGTTCACTCATTCCATATAAAATACGACGGTGTACTGGTTTTAATCCATCGCGTACATCTGGTAGGGCACGCGATACAATAACACTCATCGAATACTCTAGAAATGATTTACGCATCGTTTGTACTAAATCAGTTGATTCAAAAGTTTCTTCAAAGTGTTTCACTTCTTCAGACATAATTCGTCTCCTTTTCTATTCTTCTCTTCAAATTCGATTACTGGATTAGATATCTAAATCTTCCATATTGATGTATTTCGCATTGCTTTCAATGAATTCACGACGTGGTTCTACACGGTCGCCCATCAAGATATCTAAAATTTGATCCGCTTCTGCAGCATCTTCCACAGATACTTGTAACATTGAACGGTTTTCAGGGTTCATGGTTGTTTCCCATAATTGTTCCGCATCCATTTCCCCAAGACCTTTGTATCGTGATAATTGTGGTTTTGGATGTGCTGGTAATTCTTTTAGTTTCGCTTCTAACTCTTCATCATTTTGAATGTAGTATTCATTTTTCCCTTGTTTCAATTTGTAAAGAGGTGGTTGCGCGATGTAAATATATCCAGCTTCCACTGCAGGGCGCATATAACGATAGAAAAGAGTAATGAGCAATGTACGGATGTGACTTCCATCGACATCGGCATCGGTCATGATGACTAATTTTTGGTAACGAGCTTTCGATAAATCAAAATCTCCACCAAAACCAGTTCCCATCGCTGTAAAGAGCGAACGAATTTCTTCGTTGGCTAAAATTTTATCGAGTGTTGCTTTTTCAACGTTCAAGATTTTCCCGCGGATTGGTAAAATCGCTTGGAAATGACGTGAACGTCCTTGTTTTGCTGAACCACCCGCAGAGTCCCCTTCGACGATGAATAATTCAGAAATCGTTGGGTCATTGCTTGAGCAGTCTGCTAATTTACCTGGTAAGTTTGAAATTTCTAAACCAGATTTCTTACGAGTCACTTCACGGGCACGTTTTGCAGCAAGACGTGCTTTCGACGCTAAAATCCCTTTTTCGACAATCTTACGTGCGACTTGAGGGTTTTCCATTAAGAATTTATCGAAGTGTGTTGAAAACAGACGGTCTGTAATCGTACGTGCTTCAGAGTTTCCTAATTTCGTTTTTGTTTGTCCTTCGAACTGTGGATCAGGGTGTTTGATTGAAACAACGGCTGTTAACCCTTCACGGACATCTTCACCGCTTAGTTTTTCTTCGTTTTCTTTCATCAATTTTTGACGACGCGCGTAATCATTAATCACACGTGTTAAGGCCGTCTTCATCCCTGATTCGTGAGTCCCACCTTCATAAGTGTGGATATTATTTGTAAAGCTGAGAAGGTTTGTATGGTATCCAGAAGTGTATTGCATTGCCACTTCTACTTGAATGCCATCTTGTTCTCCTTCTACATAAATTGGCTCTTCGAATAACACTTGTTTTGATTTATTTAAGTGTTCAACATAGCTCTTAATCCCGCCTTCGTAGCAGAAAGATTTTTTCACTGGCTCTTCTGGTCGGTAATCCGTAATCGTTAATTTTAATCCTTTGTTCAAGAACGCTAATTCACGCACACGGTTTGCTAATTTATCAAAATCGAACTCTGTTGTTTCTTGGAAGATTTCTGGGTCTGGTACAAAGTATACGCTCGTACCATGTTTATCTGTTTTACCAATGATTTTTAAGTCATCTAAAACAGCACCACGTTTATAAGATTGCTCATAAATGTTGCCATCTTTAAATACTTGAACGGTTAAGTCTGTTGAAAGAGCATTAACAACAGAAGCCCCAACCCCGTGAAGACCCCCAGAAACTTTATAGCCTCCGCCGCCGAATTTACCACCGGCGTGAAGCACTGTAAATACAGTTTCTACGGCAGGACGACCTGTTTTTTCTTGAATATCGACCGGAATCCCACGTCCGTCATCGGTTACACGAATATGGTTTTCTTTAGTAATGTCGATTTCGATATGTGTCGCAAACCCAGCCAACGCTTCGTCGATTGAGTTATCCACGATTTCCCAAACAAGGTGGTGCAACCCGGCACTACTTGTTGAACCAATATACATCCCAGGACGTTTACGAACAGCTTCGAGTCCTTCTAATACTTGAATCTGACTGGCATCATATTGCGCAGCTAATTCAGCTTTATTTTCTTCTGTCATATGCTAATTCTCACTCTCCGTTTTTAAAATAGTTCCTTTTTCAATCGGTATTACGACTGGTTCATTAATAAATTGTTGCTTAATCCCATCCAGGCTCGTTGTCGTAATAAAGGTTTGCACCTTATTTTCAATGGCCTTAATCAGATGGGTTTGTCTGTCATCATCGAGTTCGGAAAGTACGTCATCTAATAGTAGAAGAGGATACTCGCCTGTCGATAATTTCATCAATTCGATTTCCGCAAGCTTCAAACTCAGAACGGTCGAACGTTGCTGTCCTTGCGAACCGTACGTTTGAACCGGTACCTCATTCAAATAAAAAATCAAATCATCACGGTGCGGTCCAATCAGCGTTGTGGCTTGATCCGCCTCACGAGTTTGATTCTTCTTGAATTGATTCATATAAATTTCTTTCATTTGCGAAGGGGTTAAACCATCCTCCAAGGGAATCGTTGCTTGATACGAAACCGAGAATTTCTCACGACCAAGCGATAACTGGTCATGAATCGGAATGGCTAAAGCCTCCAATTGCTTCATAAAATCGAGACGATGAAAGACAATTTTACTGGCTAACTCGCTTAACATCTCGCTTAAAACCTCTAAGTATTCGTCCGGCTGCTTTTTCTTAATCGCTAGCTGCTTCAAATACGTATTGCGTTGTTTTAAGACGCGATTATATTCCACTAAATCATAGAGGTAGAGGGAACTCATTTGACCAAGTTCCATATCCACGAATTTACGTCTGTTTTGCGGAGACCCTTTGACAAGCGTGAGATTCTCTGGGGCAAAGAGGATGACATTCAAGTTTCCAAGGTAGGAACTGAGTCGTTTTTGCTCCAAATAATTCACTTTCGCGATTTTTCCTTTTTTAGAAAATTGCAATTCTAAATTCGTCTTTGTCGTTGTTTTTTCAACGGTCCCTTTAATCGTCGCAAACTCTTTATTCCATCCAATCAGTTCTTTGTCGTTTGTCGTGCGGTGGCTCTTTGTCATCGCCAAGGCATAAATCGACTCCATCAGGTTGGTTTTCCCTTGTGCATTTTCACCAATAAAAACATGCACACCGTCTGTAAACTCTAGTTGGACAGATTCATAATTACGAAAGTTTTGTAATTGTAAATTAGTCAGCTTCATGCGTCATGTGTGTTCAAATCATTTTCATCCGATTTCATTTCTTTCACAATAAAAATACCTTCATCAGGTATTTCGACACGTGTATTCGGATATAATTTTCTACCACGTCGATTTTCTAACTCTCCATCTACAAAAACTGTATATTCTTGCAAGGTACCATTTTGCTTGTCCGCCCAGTTGTAATGACGTCAATATGTTTTAAAAATTGCCCTAATGTAATGTACTCATCAGAGATCGATACGATAGTTGTCATGAACTTCCTCTTTTCTAATGGATATTGGTGAGAACTCCATTAAACTCATGCATGCTCACATATTTTTAAGTAGAATAACTCTACAATATTATACAATTTTTACACGCTTTTCGCAAAGAAATTGCAAAATTTAGGGGGTTATTTCAATTTTGAGTCAAAAACAACAAAAAAGCCTAAAAAAACAAAAAACAAAATTTAATAGGATTTTTTCAAAAATTGAAAGTTTTGGACCAAAAATCACCCCAAAATCGTGCTGCCCAAAATTCACTTATAAGTGAATTTCGGGAAATTGAGCAGATGAGGGTTGAAAATAAAAAAACTCGAGCCTTCAAAACGAAAGCTCGAGTGAAAATTTTATAATCTATGATTACCCGTTGAATGTACGAACAGGTGTCACTAATTGAATGAAGCTATGTGGAATACCAGAGTGGTCTTCTTTTAGTTTCAATGTGAATGGACGGTTTGCTTCTAAGAAGTTGATGACCGCTTCTGAAGAACCGAATAATTTCAACGCTTCTTTTAAGTAGTCTGGGTTGAATGAAATTTCAAGTGGAGCTCCTTCGAAGTTTTCCACAGCGATTTCTTCTTCAACTGTACCGACTTCAGGAGATTTCCCTGTTAATAGAATACGTTCCGATGAAAGTGTTAATGTCGCGATATTGTTTTTATCCGTATGTGACATTAATGAAGCACGTTCTACAGCTGCTACCAATTCGCTAGCAACCACTGTAATTGAAGTGTTTGCACCGTCGTTAATTAAACGGTCTGTATCAGGGTACATCCCTTCTAATAAACGAGAGTAGAAGGATAATGTTTCTGTTTGGAACAAGATTTGATTATCTGTAATCGCAAAATCGATTGTTTCTAATCCGTCGATGATACGAGATAATTCTAATAATGTTTTACCAGGTAATGTCATTTCAAAAGTCAATGCATCACTGCCAGCTGGCATTTGTAATGGAATGATACGTTGGCTTAAACGGTGAGAGTCCGTTGCGACTGCTTTTAATTGGTTGTCTTTAATCACCATATGAATCCCTGTTAAGATTGGACGAGATTCTGCAGTTGAAACGGCAACGGCTGTTTGTACAATCACTTGTCTAAATAATGGAACAGGAATAGTGATGACATGATTTTTTTCGATTTCTGGTAATTGTGGATAATCTACTGCTGATAATCCATTTAATGTAAATGATGCATTACCTGCTGTAATTGTTGCTTGTAATTGATCATTTGTTTCAAGTGCGAATACATTTAAAGGTAATTTTTTAACGATTTCTCCAAAGAAACGAGCAGGAAGAACGATGCTACCTGGTTCTTGGACTGTTAATTGTAATTCTTCGTCTTCGATTGGTAAGAATACTTCGATAGAAACTTCTGAATCACTACCTGTTAATGTTAATCCTTCTTCACTGGCAACTAATTTAATCCCTGTCAAAATTGGAATTGTTGTTTTTGATGGAATTGCACGTTGCACATCTACAAGATTTTTTAAGAACCCTTGTCTGTTTACTGAAAATTTCATAACTGCCTCCTTTAGGGTGTGCTTTTATATTTAATTTATTTATTAATAAAATAGTAATAGTAGTAGGGCCTGTGTATATTGTGGAAAAGTCCATTTTTCTTATAACAGAGACCATTTTCAATTGTGGATAACCATTGTGGAAAACTCCACCGGTTTATGGCACTTATCCACAGCTTAATAACCGAGCGAATGCTTGATTTCATTAATCACGCGAATTGTTTCTGGATCATCTTTAGCTTCTTGGCTAATTTTTTCATAGGCGTGAATCACCGTTGAGTGGTCACGACCAAAATCAGCACCAATCTTTTGAAGAGAAACACGTGTTAATTCACGAGAAAGATACATCGCGATTTGACGCGGTTGAACCATCGTCTTCGTTCTTTTCTTTCCTTTAATATCTTCTACTGTAATATTGTAGTATTTCGCAACGGCGCTTTGGATATCATGAACTGTAAGAAGCTTCTCGTCGCCTCCAGGAAGGAACGATTGCAACGCTGCTGCAGCCAGGTCTGTTGAAATATCTTGTCCGACCATCACTGAGTACGCTTGAAGACGCATAAGAGCTCCTTCTAATTCACGGACGTTTGATTGAATATGACCTGCGACATAACTCAACACTTCAATTGGAATATTAAATCCAAGTGATTGTGCTTTGTTTTGTAAGATCGCAATACGCGTTTCTAAGTCTGGTGGAGTAATATCTACGGATAAACCAGATACGAAACGAGATACGAGACGTTCTTGTAATTCTTAATTTCCGTTGGTTGACGGTCACTCGTTAATACGATTTGTTTTTGGTTATTGAAAAGCGCATTAAATGTATGGAAGAACTCTTCTTGAGTTGCTTCTTTTTTCGCTAAGAATTGAATATCATCGACCAGTAAGATATCCACATTACGGTAACGATTGCGGAATTCTTGCGGTGTCTTTGATCCAATCGAAGCAATCATTTCATTCATAAACTCTTCACTCGTCACGTATTTGACACGTGCGTTTGGATGGCTCTTCTTATATTTATTCCCAATCGCTTGCATTAAATGAGTTTTTCCAAGACCTACACCACCATAGAAGAAAAGAGGGTTGTAGGTATTACCAGGATTATCCGCAACGTAATGCGCGGCAGCCGTGGCCATTTGATTTCCTTTCCCAATAATGAAAGTTTCAAATGTATATTTAGGATTCAAATGCGAGTCTTCCTCGATGGCAACCATTGTTTGAGCTTCAGGAATATTTGGTTGAATTTCTTCGACTCCTTGATGGAATGGAGTATTTACTGGACCTTCATCTTCTGAATCGATAAACGTGGTTCAAACGATTGTCTAAAGTAATCATATCCAATTTCCATAATGTCTCTAATGAGGTTATCTTGCCAATATCTCGCAAATGTCTTTAGAAGGCACTTTAATATAGAGAATATTTTGTTCAATTCGAATCGGTTCAGCTGGTTTAATCCAGTGATTAAAGGTAAATTCGGAATTTGTTTTTTCAAAGTGTTCTAATAATAGTTTCCAAAATTCTTGGATGGAATTCATAAATGCACCTCCTTCTATCGTTTTCAAGATTCTAATCCATTTAACAGTGTACCATCTTTCCAAAAAGTTTTCCACAATCGGATTGATAAAATCACAAAAAAAGATTAGTTTTTGATAACTTTATCCACAAAACGGTGGATAAGTCGAAGAAAAAAGTGGATATTCACAGAGATATGCACATAAAAATAGCAGTTATAAACAATAAAAAAAGTTGATATAAAAGGAATTTAATAGAGTTATCCACCATTGTGTATAATTTTTGTAAACAGGATGTTATTTTGTGGATAAATTGTTTATAAGTCTGTGGAAATCGTCTTTTATGCAAAAAAACTATCCACCATCGATGTGAATAACTAAAAAAATAGAACAAAATCAGACAGTTATTTGTAGAAATTTTTAGGCTGATTATGTTATGATACTTCAGTAATTTAGTGATTAGATAGTTTATATTGACAATTAAACATTTTATATTTATAATGTACTAGACTGTCTAGGGAGACTAGATATTTCATTTACAGTAGGAGGTGCACACGAATGAAAAGAACATATCAACCAAGCAAACGCAAACGTCAAAAAGTTCACGGATTCCGTAAACGTATGAGCACAAAAAATGGCCGTAGAGTATTAGCAAGCAGACGCCGTAAAGGTAGAAAAGTTTTAGCAGCTTAGATCACTGAACGTCTCAGTGGTCTTTTTTTTTAAAAACCATTTGAGTGACTGGAGAGATTCAAGTAGATGAAGAAATCGTTTCGAGTAAAGAAAGACCGCGAATTTCAAAAGGTATTCCACAAGGGAAAATCGACAGCGAACCGTCAATTCGTTATTTATAAATATAATAAGGAAGACCAATCCCATTTTCGTGTGGGAATCTCTGTCAGCAAAAAACTTGGAAATGCGGTTACACGTAATCGTCTAAAAAGAAGAATCCGTCATATTTTAATGGAACTTGACGACCAATTGGCGCAAGATGTAGATTTTATCGTCATTGCTCGTCAACCCATCGTACAAATGTCTTATCAAGAAATGAAAAGCAGTATGATGCATGTTTTAAAATTAGCTACATTATTACCTAAAAATTAAGATTCCTACTATAAAGTAGGAATCGTTGAAAATTAAATATTCTAAAAGGTGGGACTTTTCAGTGAAGAAAAAAAGCCAATTGATTTTATCATTAGCAGTTTTAACTTTATTTTTAGCGGCCTGTGGAACTTCTCCAATTACGGAGTCTAGTACAGGGTTTTGGGATCGAATTGTTCTATATAATTTATCTCAATTTATCATCTGGTTATCAAACCTATTAGGTGGAAGTTACGGTTTAGGGATTATCGTCTTTACGATTATTACTCGTTTAATTATGGTTCCTTTAATGCACTTCCAATACCAAAGCACGCGTAAACAAGCGATTCTTCAACCAGAAATTAAAGCTTTACGTGAGAAGTATTCAGCACGCGACCGTGCAACACAAGAATTGCTTCAAGCTGAAATGAACGCTTTATACGAGCGTGAAGGTATCAACCAATATGCTGGATGTTTACCATTATTAATTCAATTGCCAGTCATGATGGCATTGTATCAAGCAATCAGCCGTACAGACGTATTGAAAACAGGTCATTTCTTATGGTTCCAATTAGACCAACCAGACCCATATTTCATCTTACCAGTCTTAGCAGCATTAACTACGTACATCACAACATGGTTATCAATGAAAATGCAAGATACTGGTGGCGCTGGTAAAGTTATGATGTATGTCATGCCAGCAATGATCCTATTTATGTCTCTTGGGTTATCAAGTGCGTTATCACTCTACTGGGTAGTCGGAAACGTATTTATGGTAGGCCAAACATTACTATTAAATAATCCATTTAAATTCCAAGAAGAGCAAAAGGCGATTGCCGCTGAGAAAAAACGCCGTGCAAGAGCGCTTGAAAAAGCGAAAAGAAGACACGGAAAATAATTCTTATAGAGCTCTTGTTGAAATGTCTCAATCATGAGATAATAACAATGATTTTTATAGAGTAGGAGAGTTTACGATGACAAATACAATTAAAGTAAGTGACGTTTCAGTAGAAAAAGCAATCCAAAAAGGATTACGTCAGTTAGGATTACCGCAAGACCAAGTGTTTGTGGAAATCATTTCTGAAGGTAAAAAAGGATTATTTGGCTTTGGTCAAAAAAATGCTGAAGTGGAATTAACACCAGTTGCTACAATGGTTAGCGAAGAAGTAGTAGAAGAAGTTGTGGAACCTGTTGTGGAAACAGTGGAAGAAACAACTGTAGAAACAGTAGAAGTTCTTGAAGAAGACTTCGATGAAGATGATTTCGAAGACGAAGCAGGAGAAGCAGACTACGAAGAAACAGTAGACCAATTAGAAGAAGCTGCTCGTGTGACAAAAGAATACTTAGAAGGTATCGCTAAAACATACGGCGCTGAAGCAACTGTAACGGTTGAAGCACGTCGTGATCGCATGACTTTCGTATTCGACACAGACAAACAAGGTCTTTTAATCGGAAACACGGTAAAATCTTGAATGCTTTACAAGTACTTGCGCAAGTATCTGTACACCGCTTCATCAAAGGACGTATTTCAGTTCAAGTCGATGTTGGTGACTACCGTCAACGCCGTAGTGAAACACTACAACAAATTGCGGAAAGAACAGCTCGTAAAGTATTAAAAACAAAACAACCTGTTTACTTAGAACCACTTCCAGCGTATGAAAGAAAACAAATTCACGCTGCGTTAAGTAAAAACAAACGCATCTCAACTCACTCAGAAGGTAAAGAACCACATCGTTACCTTGTAGTTGAAATCGCAGAATAGTAAAATGACAGCTTATGACCGTTTCGGTCATAAGCTTTTTTTGTGCTTTTAAAATCGACTTTTAAAGAATAACGCTTAGAATGATTATTATATCAAGCATTTTTATGAAATTATTTGTAATGAAAATAACTTTCAAAATTATAAAAAACACTTATATAAAATAATATATAATCGTCATTTTCATTCAGAAAAAGAGAAAAAATCCCACAAAAGTCTACCAAAATGAAGTTTTTCCTTTGGATATATCGATAAATAAAGGTATAATAAATTTGATATAGGGGACATATATTAAATAAAAGAAAGGAGATATTTATGGATATTCAAATTTTTGTGAATCGAAGAAAAGAACTAGGTTTATCTCAAATTGAATTGAGTGAGGGTATTTGTACACAAGCTACATTGAGTCGATTCGAAAATCACGGTCAAATTCCTTCAATGAAAATATTGACCTTGCTTTGCAAAAAGTTGCAAATGGACGTAGGGGAGTTATTTCCATCTGTAGCGATTAAAGACTCAGTGTTAAATAAAAAACTTGATAAAATCGAATTCAATATTGTGGGTATGGAATACGAAGAAGCAGAAGAGCTCATCAAGAGTATTAATGTCGCACATCTGACAACTCAACAAGAGTGGCGATATTTATACTTAAAAGGTTTCACACAAACCTTAATGAACAAAGATGATGCAGATAGTTTCTTCTATTTTAATCAATTATTAGCGGATCATTCAGACGTAGATAATAAGTATATCTTTTTAGCATATACCGGAATTGGACTTATTTATATGAATCAAGCCGATTATGATAAGGCAGAATACTTCTTTGAAAAAGCTATTCACCAAATTGATTCATATACCATCGAATCTGTAGAAGATGTTTGTCGTGTCCTAACAGTCCTATATTACGCAGCAACATTTTATGCGACGATTAAGGAATATGATACAAGTGATGTTTTATTACGCCGAGGGGTAACGATTTGTGGGGAAAATCATGTTACTTACTACTTAGCGCGAATCAAATATTTACTAGCTGAAAATGCTTATGAAAATAAATTTGAGCAAGAAGAAGTTAAAGAATTAATAAGAGACGCTGCCGCATTTGCCAGACTGAATAAAAATACTGTATTATTAGAAAAGATAAAAGTATTTGAAGACCGTTTGGCGAAAGGAGAATAGATATGTCTATTCGTCTCAAAAAGGAAGATTTCCTTAAAAAAGAAAAACTCGAAGTTCCTGAAACATTGAAAGAGGAACTAGTCAATGATGAGTATGATTTAGATAGTTTTGGAGATGCGTTTATTATGATGCCAAAAATGGAAGAAGATAAACGTCAACAAAACCTTGAAAAGAACATCAAAAAAGAGTGGCTCGAGGATTTCGAAAACTAGTTTCTACTATAATATAGTAAACAAATTCAAAAAGAAGACTTTGGTGAGTTTGCCGAGGTCTTCTTTTATGTTTGAAAAAGCATTTCTGTAAACATTTAATTTGAAGTTTTTTCATAAAAAATTCTTAGTAAAAATAGCGTCATTTTAGTTGAAATTGCCTATCAGTTATGATAAATTAATATCACTGTGAAGCGAACGTTCGTTTTTAAAACATTTTCAAAAAAGTTTTGAAAACAGCAGACGTAATCGTTTGACGCAGAGCCTATATTATGCTAATATATAGGAGTTGTTGCAAAACAACGATTGACCTTTGAAAACTGAACAAAGAAGACGAACCAAATGTGTAGGGACTTCATTCAATTGAATGAAGAAACAACAATTTCTTATCTCTTAAAGAGATACAATAAGTCAGTAATTAAAATGAGCTTTTCAAAGCTCATGAAAATTCAAATTTTTCATGAGAGTTTGATCCTGGCTCAGGACGAACGCTGGCGGCGTGCCTAATACATGCAAGTCGAACGAGAGCGACCGGTGCTTGCACTGGTCAATCTAGTGGCGAACGGGTGAGTAACACGTGGGTAACCTGCCCATCAGAGGGGGATAACATTCGGAAACGGATGCTAAAACCGCATAGGTCTTCGAACCGCATGGTTTGAAGAGGAAAAGAGGCGCAAGCTTCTGCTGATGGATGGACCCGCGGTGCATTAGCTAGTTGGTGAGGTAACGGCTCACCAAGGCCGTGATGCATAGCCGACCTGAGAGGGTGATCGGCCACATTGGGACTGAGACACGGCCCAAACTCCTACGGGAGGCAGCAGTAGGGAATCTTCCGCAATGGACGCAAGTCTGACGGAGCAACGCCGCGTGAGTGAAGAAGGTTTTCGGATCGTAAAACTCTGTTGTTAGAGAAGAACAAGTGCTAGAGTAACTGTTAGCGCCTTGACGGTATCTAACCAGAAAGCCACGGCTAACTACGTGCCAGCAGCCGCGGTAATACGTAGGTGGCAAGCGTTGTCCGGATTTATTGGGCGTAAAGCGAGCGCAGGCGGTTCCTTAAGTCTGATGAGAAAGCCCCGGCTCAACCGGGGAGGGTCATTGGAAACTGGGGAACTTGAGTGCAGAAGAGGAGAGTGGAATTCCATGTGTAGCGGTGAAATGCGTAGATATATGGAGGAACACCAGTGGCGAAGGCGACTCTCTGGTCTGTAACTGACGCTGAGGCTCGAAAGCGTGGGTAGCAAACAGGATTAGATACCCTGGTAGTCCACGCCGTAAACGATGAGTGCTAAGTGTTGGAGGGTTTCCGCCCTTCAGTGCTGCAGTTAACGCATTAAGCACTCCGCCTGGGGAGTACGACCGCAAGGTTGAAACTCAAAGGAATTGACGGGGACCCGCACAAGCGGTGGAGCATGTGGTTTAATTCGAAGCAACGCGAAGAACCTTACCAAGTCTTGACATCCTTTGACCACTCTAGAGATAGAGCTTTTCCCTTCGGGGACAAAGTGACAGGTGGTGCATGGTTGTCGTCAGCTCGTGTCGTGAGATGTTGGGTTAAGTCCCGCAACGAGCGCAACCCTTATTACTAGTTGCCAGCATTGAGTTGGGCACTCTAGTGAGACTGCCGGTGACAAACCGGAGGAAGGTGGGGATGACGTCAAATCATCATGCCCCTTATGACTTGGGCTACACACGTGCTACAATGGATGGTACAACGAGCAGCGAACTCGCGAGGGTAAGCGAATCTCTTAAAGCCATTCTCAGTTCGGATTGTAGGCTGCAACTCGCCTACATGAAGCCGGAATCGCTAGTAATCGCGGATCAGCACGCCGCGGTGAATACGTTCCCGGGTCTTGTACACACCGCCCGTCACACCACGAGAGTTTGTAACACCCAAAGTCGGTGAGGTAACCTTTTGGAGCCAGCCGCCTAAGGTGGGATAGATGATTGGGGTGAAGTCGTAACAAGGTAGCCGTATCGGAAGGTGCGGCTGGATCACCTCCTTTCTAAGGATAAACCTCAGTGCCGAAAGGTATTGAAGGTAATACGGAACCCTACAGGGTTTACTTCTTTGTTTAGTTTTGAGAGGTTACTCTCTCAAATTTGTTCTTTGAAAACTGAATACTATATCACAACAAATAACCAATTAATTTACCGAGAGTTAGAGTAACATCTAACGAAAAGAGTTTTTTAACAAAACGCAACGCTATGCGACATTTAACCAACGGTTAAGTGAATAAGGGCGCACGGTGGATGCCTTGGTACTAGGAGCCGAAGAAGGACGGAACTAACACCGATATGCTTTGGGGAGCTGTAAGTAAGCTAAGATCCAAAGATTTCCGAATGGGGGAACCCAACACCTTTCATAGGGTGTTACCAATGAGTGAATACATAGCTCATTAGGAGGTACACGCAGGGAACTGAAACATCTCATTACCTGCAGGAAGAGAAAGAAAAAAATCGATTCCCTGAGTAGCGGCGAGCGAAACGGGAGGAGCCCAAACCAACGAGCTTGCTTGTTGGGGTTGTAGGACTAGAACGTGAGAAGAAATCAAGATAGCAGAAGTGGTCTGGAAAGGCCCATCAAAGAAGGTGACAATCCTGTACGCGACATCTTGATGAACTCTACTAGCATCCTGAGTACGGCGGGACACGAGGAATCCCGTCGGAATCCGCCAGGACCATCTGGCAAGGCTAAATACTACCTAGTGACCGATAGTGAACCAGTACCGTGAGGGAAAGGTGAAAAGAACCCCGGGAGGGGAGTGAAAGAGTACCTGAAACCGTGTGCTTACAAGTAGTCAGAGCCCGTTAATGGGTGATGGCGTGCCTTTTGTAGAATGAACCGGCGAGTTACGTTTACATGCGAGGTTAAGATGAAGAGTCGGAGCCGTAGCGAAAGCGAGTCTGAATAGGGCGCATGTAGTATGTGGACGTAGACCCGAAACCAAGTGATCTACCCATGTCCAGGTTGAAGGTGCGGTAAAACGCACTGGAGGACCGAACCAGGGCACGTTGAAAAGTGCTTGGATGAGGTGTGGGTAGCGGAGAAATTCCAATCGAACTTGGAGATAGCTGGTTCTCTCCGAAATAGCTTTAGGGCTAGCCTCGGAATCAAGAATCGTGGAGGTAGAGCACTGTTTGGACTAGGGGCCCATCTCGGGTTACCGAATTCAGATAAACTCCGAATGCCATGTATTTATATCCGGGAGTCAGACTGCGAGTGATAAGATCCGTAGTCGAAAGGGAAACAGCCCAGACCACCAGCTAAGGTCCCAAAATATCTGTTAAGTGGAAAAGGATGTGGGGTTGCACAGACAACTAGGATGTTGGCTTAGAAGCAGCCATCATTCAAAGAGTGCGTAATAGCTCACTAGTCGAGTGACCCTGCGCCGAAATGTAACGGGGCTAAACAGATTACCGAAGCTGTGGATTGGACCTTATGGTCCAGTGGTAGGAGAGCGTTCTAAGGGCGGTGAAGCATGATCGTAAGGACATGTGGAGCGCTTAGAAGTGAGAATGCCGGTATGAGTAGCGAAAGACGGGTGAGAATCCCGTCCACCGAATAACTAAGGTTTCCTGGGGAAGGCTCGTCCTCCCAGGGTTAGTCGGGACCTAAGGCGAGGCCGATAGGCGTAGTCGATGGACAACAGGTTGATATTCCTGTACTTCTATAAATCGTTTGAGCAATGGAGGGACGCAGGAGGCTAAGAAAAGCGTACGACTGGAAGTGTACGCCCAAGCAGTGAGTCGGCTGATGAGTCAAATGCTTATCACGGATGCGACAAGCTGTGACGGGGAGGGAAGTTTAGTACCGAAGTTTCTGATGTCACACTGCCGAGAAAAGCTTCTAGCAAGATTTATAGGACCCGTACCGCAAACCGACACAGGTAGTTGAGGAGAGAATCCTAAGGTGAGCGAGCGAACTCTCGTTAAGGAACTCGGCAAAATGACCCCGTAACTTCGGGAGAAGGGGTGCTGGTAGCAATACCAGCCGCAGTGAATAGGCCCAGGCGACTGTTTATCAAAAACACAGGTCTCTGCAAAATCGAAAGATGACGTATAGGGGCTGACGCCTGCCCGGTGCTGGAAGGTTAAGAGGAGAGGTTAGCGCAAGCGAAGCTTTGAATTGAAGCCCCAGTAAACGGCGGCCGTAACTATAACGGTCCTAAGGTAGCGAAATTCCTTGTCGGGTAAGTTCCGACCCGCACGAAAGGCGTAACGATCTGGGCACTGTCTCAACGAGAGACTCGGTGAAATTATAGTACCTGTGAAGATGCAGGTTACCCGCGACAGGACGGAAAGACCCCATGGAGCTTTACTGTAGTTTGATATTGAGTGTTTGTGTCACATGTACAGGATAGGTAGGAGCTGAAGAATCCGGGACGCCAGTTTCGGAGGAGGCAACGGTGGGATACTACCCTTGTGACATGACCACTTAACCCTGCACCCTCACCGGGGTGGGAGACAGTGTCAGACGGGCAGTTTGACTGGGGCGGTCGCCTCCTAAAGTGTAACGGAGGCGCCCAAAGGTTCCCTCAGAATGGTTGGAAATCATTCGTAGAGTGTAAAGGCAGAAGGGAGCTTGACTGCGAGACCTACAAGTCGAGCAGGGACGAAAGTCGGGCTTAGTGATCCGGTGGTTCCGTATGGAAGGGCCATCGCTCAACGGATAAAAGCTACCCTGGGGATAACAGGCTTATCTCCCCCAAGAGTTCACATCGACGGGGAGGTTTGGCACCTCGATGTCGGCTCATGTCCCGAGCCATTCTAAATAATGCGGGTGTAGTTTAGTGGTAAAACTACAGCCTTCCAAGCTGTTGTCGCGAGTTCGATTCTCGTCACCCGCTTTTAGTATTTAGGGCCTATAGCTCAGCTGGTTAGAGCGCACGCCTGATAAGCGTGAGGTCGATGGTTCGAGTCCATTTAGGCCCATTAATAACATTGTTATTATCAGAAAAATAATAAACTTGGATGATGGGGAAGTACTCAAGAGGCTGAAGAGGCGCCCCTGCTAAGGGTGTAGGTCGGGAAACCGGCGCGAGGGTTCAAATCCCTCCTTCTCCGTTTTATTATTTGCATTTCCTGGCCCGTTGGTCAAGCGGTTAAGACACCGCCCTTTCACGGCGGTAACACGGGTTCGAGTCCCGTACGGGTCATATTTGGAGGTTTAGCTCAGCTGGGAGAGCATCTGCCTTACAAGCAGAGGGTCAGCGGTTCGATCCCGTTAACCTCCATCTCATAGTGGTTCCGTGGTGTAGGGGTTAACATGCCTGCCTGTCACGCAGGAGATCGCGGGTTCGATTCCCGTCGGGACCGCTTTTTATAAAATGCGGGTGTAGTTTAGTGGTAAAACTACAGCCTTCCAAGCTGTTGTCGCGAGTTCGATTCTCGTCACCCGCTTTAATATTATCCTGGCCCGTTGGTCAAGCGGTTAAGACACCGCCCTTTCACGGCGGTAACACGGGTTCGAGTCCCACTGGCGGAGTTCTTTTTTTACCCAAAAAAACGCTGCTTTAGCTCAGTCGGTAGAGCGTCACCTTGGTAGGTGGAGGTCGCCGGTTCAATCCCGGCAAGTAGCTTTTAAATGAATTTTATAATAATTGAGCAAGCTAGAAATATTTCCGATATTTCTAGCTTTTTTTTATTTTTCATTTTTAAAAGAAAAAAATCATTAAAAAACACATGATTTAGGGGTTTTTTTGAATTGCAGTTAGAGCAATAGTAGTTTAGAATAACTATTAGTTGATTTATGTTCAAATTTCTTTCAAAACGTAATCGCTTTTTCGAAAAAATCAGTGTTGATTTTAGGATAAAAATTGATTGAGTTTGAAAGAATAGAATTTAAATCAAGAAACTAGGAGGATTTTTATGAAAAAGAAATTATTCTTATTACTATCCGCTCTATTTGCTTTAGCAGTATTCTTTACTCCAAAACAAGTAAGTGCGGCAGAAGTCACAAAAAATGGAACAGCGATTGAAGTGAAGAATCCAACTGTTCAAATCTCGGGAGATGCAACCGATTTATATGCTCGTTGGGGAATTACATTTAAAGTAGATATTCCTGATAATATCGATATCAACATGAATGACACAATGACATTCAAAGTGAATTCACCTGTGAAAATTCAATCTTCTTACAGCTTCCCAATTTATAATAAAGCGGGAGAAACAGTAGCATATGCTGAAGTGTCACCAGAAAATGGCAATGTCACAGTAACGTTTGGTCCTTACTTCAAAGACCACAAGTTAAACAAAAACATCGAATTAAAAGTTGATGTTAAGTGGGAACCAGACAATCGTTTAGCAGATACTACTCAAGAACTTGATTTTAACGGTACTGTCGTATCACAAAAAATCGATCCACTTGAAGGACCTACTCCAGGAGAAATGGTTACTAAATGGGGTCTTCAACCAACAGAGAACGCAGAACAAGTTCACTGGTGGGCACGTTTAAACCAATCTAAAAAAACATTAAACAATATTGAAATCACAGACGTATGGGATTCAAACCAAACTTACGTACCTGGTTCATTACGCGTTGAGTTAGTGGATTCAGAAAATCCTTGGGTTTCAGCTGGATTCCTTTCAGAAAGTGACTATGAAGTTACTGATACTGGTATTAAAGTAAAAATCGATACAACAGATAAAATTATTTATATTGACTATATCGTAAACTTAGTGGATCCTACAAAGAACCCACAAAACAAAATCTCAATTACTGCTGAAGGTTTAGATAGTGAACAATCAACAGATGTAATTTACACATTATTATCTGGTTCTGGTACAGCTGATGGTGAAATGCCTGAAACTACTACTACGACAACAACTACTACAACTGAAAGCACAACAGAAAGTACTACAGAGAGCACAACTACGACTGAAAGTACAACAACAACAGAAAGTACTACAGAAAGTACAACAACGACTGAATCAACAACTGAAAGTACTACAACAACAGAAGCAACAACTACAACAGCTTCAACGACAACAGAAGGAACTACTACTGAAGGTTCAACTACAGAAACTCCAGCAGTTCCAACAACAGAAGAACCAAAACGTCCTGAATTACCAAATACAGGTACAGCAAAAGGATTCACTGTTATCATTGGTGGCGTACTTGTGGTTGTAGCGGCAGCGTTATTATTCACTCGTAAAAAAGAAAACTAATAATCTTAAATGACGAAGAAGTCTTACGAAAGTAAGGCTTCTTTTTTTGCAAATTTTTTCATGAGTCAAATCCTCTTTCATATTGATGCGAAAGTTTGCTATAATAGACAGTAACAGAGCAATTGAGGTGTAGAAAATGAAAAAAACGTATTTTATTATTGGTGATATTCACGGTGAAGCAGACATGATGGAAGAAATGCTTCAAAACTGGGACGAAGAAACTCAGCAACTTGTCTTCATGGGAGACTTGATTGACCGTGGACCAGACAATAAACGTAGTGTCCTAACAGGGATGAAATATGCGAAAGAGAAAAATGCATGGTATTTGATGGGAAATCATGAGGTGATGTTCCTGGCATTTATCGACGATCCTGAAGGACGTTTTCCACACTACTTCAGAAACAATGGGGATACGACAATTAACGACTTACTAGGTCGCCCACAAGGTACTCCGGTCAATCCTGTGGAAGATGCCGAAGCGATTAAAGCGCAATATCCAGAACTCATCGCGTTTCTAAGAGAGCGTCCTCTCTTTATCGATGAAGGCGACTTGCTCTTAGCGCATGCTGGGGTGGATTTACGCTTAGACGACTGGCATGATACTGAGCCAAAAGACTTCTATTGGATTCGCGAACCGTTCCATAAAGGGGTTAACAACACTGGCAAAACGATTATCTTCGGTCACACACCATTACGTGGCTTAAACGAAGATGGCGACTTTATGAAATTATGGCAACATGATGGCAAAATCGGTATCGATGGCGGAGCTGTTTTTGGCGGCGCGCTTCACGGTATCGTATGGCATGATGGCAAAATCGAAAAAATCTATAGCATTAAAAATACAAAACCAGTCCGTTTTACGGATGACTAGAGGTGTTCTATGAAGAAAAATGCGGTTCTATTATGGGTTGTTTACTTTTTAAACTTGATGGTTTTCCCGGTGTTCTTTATTCGTTATACGTCTTCGGGGCCAAGTGTTGATACAAATGCCTACCTGATCCTTCAACTGGTTTCAACAGTGGTTGGGGTGGCGTTATTTCGCGAAAAGCTTGTGGAAGGATTCAAAAACTTCATCAAGCGTCCGTTTATTCGAGACTTGGCGATTGCGTACGCACTTCGTATTGGGTTAGCGATTGCAGTCGCTCAGTTGATTGGAGAAGTGACGTCGGATAACCAAGAACAAATCGAGAATATGATGAGCGTAAATAATGCAGTGACCATGTTTGTTCTAGTATGCGTTGTGGCGCCAATTTTAGAAGAATTGGTGTTTCGTGAAGCGATTATTGGTTCGTTTAAGAAATCGCTCAATATTCACGTATTAACGCTTATTTCTGCCTTCCTATTTATCTTGCTTCACTCGCTCTCAAAAGAGTCCGGTGGAATTGACTGGATGGCATCCTTAATGTACGTTCCATTAACGATTCCAATCGTTGGGATGTATCGTTATTACAACAACAATATTTTTGCATCCATCTCGATACACTTTATCAATAATTTTATTGCGTTTTTATTTTTATTAAATCAGTAATGACAAAGGGGTGAAATCATGAAAATCGATCAATGGGTACGATTCATTATTCGGTATGGTTTCATTCTTTTTGCGCTTTTTGAATGGTCGCAACTACCGAATATGAACGCAGGAGACATCGCCTTCTTCTTTGGATTTATCGCGCTTGTGCAACTTGGCTATTATTCATTGAAATATCAATGGTACATCCTGATTGAAGGCATCGCAGTCGTTCTTCTCTGTTTGTATTTCAACACTATTTTTACAGGACTGATTCTTCTTCTCTGTTTTGAGGTAAGTTTACGGTTCTCCTTTAGAAATGCATTGATACTACAGTTCCTATTAGGAGCAGTCGTTATCGTTCCAGCCGTTCAAAAAGGCGATAGCATTCAAGTTGTCATGACCATGTTCTTCCTTTTATTCTTCTCCTATGGAAATCATATTTTGGAAGAGAGAAGAGCGCTGCAAGAAGAGTTGGAAAAAGTCGAGCAAAAACTCAGCGAACAACGCTACGACTTGCAACAAGCCCAATATAAAATGGGGACGATGAAGGAAATCTTTACGCTGCAAGAGCGAAACCGAATTTCTCGTGAGATTCACGATTCGGTGGGACACAGTCTGTCTACAATTATTATTCAGCTAGGGGCGATTTCGCAACTGGCCAAGCAACAAAACTCGCCTATTCAAGAAATGAGCGAAGGACTTCGTGATTTTGCCGTCGAAGGCTTGCAAGAAGTGCGTAAAATCGTTCATGACTTGAAGCCAGAACAAATGGATAAGAAGCAGTTGGATATTGCGCTGGAAGAATTTTTCCACGAGGTACAAGTCAACAGCGGCATCGATATTCAGTTTAGAAAAAATGAGCCGACCTTCACGCTCACAAGTGAGGCAGAGCTCAGTATCTTCCGTGGGGTCCAAGAGGCGATTACAAACGCGATGCGACATGGCCAAGCGACACGCATTACCGTGCTGTTGATGTATAATCCATCGCAATTAGTCGTAACGATTAAAGATAACGGAACAGGAGCACTCGATTTAGCTCCAAAAGGCGGGCTTAAATCACTCCAAGAACGACTCCGTGCAGAAGGTGGATCAGTGACACTTGAAGCGTCAAATCCTGGCGTGACCGTGCAAATGATCCTACCGAATACAGAAAAACAATAGAAACGAGGAGAACCATGACAAACCCAATCAAACTTATTATTGCCGACGATGAAATGTTGATTCGTACCGGTTTGAAAATCATGCTTGAGGCGAGCGGTAATGTCGAAGTCCTCGCCTTAGCAGAGAGTGGACGTGCAGCCTTTGAAGCCTGCAAGGAGCACCAACCAGATGTGGTCTTGATGGATATTCGCATGCCTGAGAGTAACGGAATCGAAGGGACGAAGCTGATTAAAGAGGCATTTCCGGAGGTAAAGGTGCTGATTGTGACGACCTTCCAAGATACCGAATATATCGTCGAAGCCGTGCAAAATGGTGCTTCGGGGTATTTATTAAAAGACAGTAGTCCAGAGGCGATTCTTGATGGGATTAAAGTCGCTCTGTCTGGGAAAGTCGTGATGGATACGGTGATTTCAGAGGCTCTACTGACGAATAAGACTGTTGAGAAACCTGCAACCTTTGATGCGGAGAAATGGGGACTTACACCGCGTGAAGTGGAGCTCATCCAACAAGTGGCGCAAGGCTTTAAGCAATAAGGAAATCGCACAAACCCTATTCCTATCAGAAGGAACCGTGAAAAAAATAATATTAGTACGATTTTATCAAAATTAGAACTTCGTGACCGCACGCAACTTGTGATTTTTCGCGTACGAAAACAAACTCAAAACAATAATTAAGACTGCTCCGATTCTTTCAGACAAACCACCATGGAGTATAGAATCTGAAAGAGTCGGGGTATTTTTTTATAGAAAACATGACTTTAGTCACGGTATGTGATGACGTTTTTGGACTATAGACTCCTATGGGTGTTTGCTATGATAAGGGTACAAACAAGTAGGAGGGTAAACAAATGAACGAATCCAAGAAGACCCCTAAAGATTTAAAAAGAGGAAGCAATTGTCGCGATTGTTCTTTGTTTATTAACAGCCATTCTTTCATTTATTCGATAAAGAGGTGTACATATGATTGAAATTAAAGACGTAACCAAATCTTACGGACGACAAAAAGTCCTACAAAATGTTTCCTTTGAAATTATGGAAGGGGAACTTTTTGGATTACTTGGACCTAATGGAGCTGGGAAAAGTACATTGATTGATATTCTGACAGGGATTCAATCGATGGATAGCGGTGAGATTTTCATTAATGGAAAGTCGATTAAAACCGATAAAGTAGAAATTCGAAAACACTTAGGCTTAGTGCCACAAGATATCGCGCTTCTGGAGGAATTGAACGCGGTTGACAACTTAGAATACTTCGGTGGACTTTACGGGTTAGCGGGAGCAGAGTTGAAGAGTCAAATTGAGAAGTTGCTGGAAGTGGCAGGTCTTACCGACAAGAAGAAAGAAAAAGTGAAAAACTACTCTGGCGGGATGAAACGTCGCTTGAATATTGCCGTTGCGATGTTGCATAATCCTTCGATTTTGATTTTAGATGAACCAACTGTTGGGGTGGATGCGCAGTCGCGTCAACATATCTTCGACTATATTCAATCTCTTGCCGAACAAGGCACGACGATTCTTTACACGTCGCATTATATGGAGGAAATCGAAGCCCTCTGTAAGCGTGTCTTCATTCTCGATTTAGGAGAAGAAGTGGCGTATGGCACGAAAGAAGAAGTGAAAAAACTCGTGGGGCATACACAAACGGTGGCGCTCACATTGGACCGCGTGCCTGCTGGATTTGACGAAGTGTTGAAGAATAGCGAAAACGGCATTCAATTTGTAACAGTGGACGGCCAAGACATGGAACTTACGATTGACCAAACGATTTTCTCGATGATGAAATTGATTGAGCAAGTCGAACAGGCACAACTCGTGATTAAATCCGTCAACGTAAAAGAAACGACATTAGAAGAGGCGTTCTTACAATTAACAGGAAAGACGCTTCGTGATTAAGGAGGACTTATGAGATACATTCGTTATATTAAAGCCAATTTAATATCCGCTCTGAAGTCTTTTCCGGCGCTATTACTCATGGTCTTAATGCCATTTCTATTAACGCTATTCTTGGCGTTTACCACAAAGGGTGCCTTCAATCCGTCTGATTTAACGATTGAAACGAAGATTTATATCGATAATCAAGACAAAGGAGCTTTTGGAGAACAAATCGTGGCGTTGTTTGCGCAACTCACTGAGGAAAAACAAATTGCGCTGACAAGTGTGAAAGACGATGCCAAAATCATTGCGACGATTCCAGCTGATTTTACAGAGTCGATTCAAACGCGTTCGCAAGCAACTCCGATTACCATCGAGAAATCAGGGCGAACATCGAGCCTGTCACTTGCGGTGTATGAATCGCTCTTGAAAACAATGACTTCGCAATTATTAGAAGCAAGTTCGGTGATGCATGAAGTCGCAGAGAGTAAAAATGCATCCATTACACCTGAACAAGCAGCGGGGATACTTGTATCCTTACAACAGGAAATTGCAACGGGAGCCTTCGAGACGGACCAAGTGGAAGCTGAATCCCAAGTGACTGCGAATCAACACTACGCGATTACAGGTTTAGGATTCTTTTTATGATGTTCATTGAAACTGCGATGCGCTTTGGGGTACAACGAGAACTCAGCGGCCTTCGCAAACGTTTGAACGTATTGCCATTTAGCATTTGCGAAAGAGACAGACTCGATTTAGCCGTGAATATGATTATGACGACACTATTATCATTCGTATATATCGGCCTATGGAAAATCCTCGATCCAACAACTTTTGGAGGAAACATCGGTATCATCTTTGTCCTTATCGTTTTCTATAGTTTAGTCTTCAATGTTCTTGGAAACTTACTCGGAAATTTCGTGACAGAGAAGAACATGCCAGCCTTCTCAACTGGAATCAACTTGGTTTACTTGTTCTTATCAGGTGTCATCCCGCTAGATCGTATTAGTTCAACCTTCAGTTTCCTAAGCGGAAATCCATTCCGCCAATTTATTTACACCCCATTTGTCGATGTGATGAACGGCGTGTCGATGAAAGGGATGGCTATGGTTGCCGCACCGATTATTTTAGTGTTAGGGGTAGCCTTTAACTGGTCATTGAAGAGAAAGGAGGCGCGTCAATGAATCTTGTAAAAATGACAATCTTTCATTTGAAACGATTATTGAAAATGCCACTAATTCTCTTTATGATGATTGGAATGCCGGTCCTTATCAATGGAATCATGCTTACCACGCAAGGAAGGGTGGATACGAAAGCGCCAAGTACGGTCGCAAAAACCGTTGCCTTTGTATTCAACGAGGGGAATGAAGAGTACGAAGAATTGATTGCGCCGTATATTCGAGAAGAAAATGTGTACTTCGACTTAGATAGCGCCAAAGAAGCCTTGAAAAAAGGAGAAATGACTGTTATTTACGAAGTGCCTGCGAACTATTTACAAAAGGCGAAAGAAGGCCAAGTGCCAACGATTCGCATCTGGAATACGCAGCGCGGCACAAGAGACTTTCTACTTGATGCACAGTTGACGAAGGTGTTAAAAGAAGTCATGCTAAACGCGAAGCTGCAACAAACAGGCGTGTTGACCAAAGAAGAGACCTTACCAGAGACTGACAATGAAATGGTCGTAACTATCAATGAAACGAAGACGAGTGTTGCGAGTGGAGTAGTCATGCTCATCTCTCTCCTTTATGTCATCATGAATGCGTCAGTGATTGCTTCGGACTGGATTAATTTCAAGAAGAGTCATGTGTTGAAACGCTCAGTCGTCTCTCCACGATCTAATTTGGAAATCACACTTTCGTTCTTATTAGCGTACTTTATCTTTATGTTTATTGTTAATATGATTATGATGGCAGCGATGTTCTTTACAGGACTCGTTCCAGAAATGAACTGGGTAGTGTTTACGGGACTATTAGCCGTAACGATTATTTACAGTCTCTGCCTAAACTTATTCTTCTTCAGAATTTTCAAATCACCAGGACACGCAACGACGTTTGGAGTGCTGTTTGTAATGGTGATGGCGGGGATTGGAATGCCAGCAGCGTTTGGGGATTTTGGAGGAAGTTGGCTCAGACTTGTGGCGTATATCAGCCCGATTTACTGGTTGTACAAGTCGATTGACCTTCAAACGCTCTTCCCATCAGTCTGGGTTATTCTTGCGATGGCAGGGGTCTACCTCACTGCAGGAAGCTACCGCCTTGAGCAGTATGTGCAAAATAAATAGGACGGACAAAAAACAGGACACTACAAGCTCCTATGGATATCTTCATAGTAGTGACAATAGCTGCACCGGATTGAGCCTTACGTCTCAATTCCTTTCAAGCTTCAAACTACCGCTAGAAAATAAATTTCCCAGCGGCAGTAATTCACATTGAATGCACTCGCTATTGTTCCTACTATAGAATCCATGGAGCTTTGCGTGTCCTGTTTTGTCCGTTTTGCTGAAAAGTTAATGGGGTGCTTCTTGGGTGAGGTGCCCTCAAGATAAGAAGCTGATGGGAAGTGTGTTCTCAGGTTGAAAGGAAACAAAAAAGCAAAATGTAACTTATATGTTACATTTTGCTTTTTCTATTATTAGTCTTCTAAGTTTACGTTGTGGTACACTTTTTGAACGTCTTCGTTGTCTTCTAGAGCGTTAATCATGCGTTCAAATAAACGTAAGTCGTCGCCTTCAAGTGTCACTTCTGATTGAGGAATCATTTCGATTTCGCTCACTGTGAATTCAGTGATTCCTAAATCTTCTAATGCTTTACGAACAGTGTGGAAGTCGTTTGGTTCAGCGTAAACAATCGCTTGGTCGTCTTCTTGAACAACGTCACGAACGTCAACGTCTGCTTCCATTAATTGTTCTAATAATTCGTCAGCATCTTTATTTGCGATACCGAAGATTGCTGTGTGGTCAAATAAGTAAGTTACAGAACCTGGGGCACCCATGTTACCGCCGTTTTTGCTGTAAGCGGCACGTACGTCAGCTGCTGTACGGTTTACGTTATTGGTTAAGGCATCTACGATAATCATAGAACCGTTTGGTCCGAAACCTTCGTAACGGAGTTCTTGGTAGTCGCCATCGCCGCCACCTTTTGCTTTTTCAATCGCACGTTCGATGATATGACGTGGTACATTATAAGTTTTAGCACGGTCAATAACGAATTTTAATTTTTGGTTTGAATGAGGATCTGGTTCCCCTTGTTTTGCAGCTACATAGATTTCAATCCCGAATTTAGCGTAGATTTTACTATTGTTAGCATCTAATTTTGTTTTCTTTTCGACAATATTTGCCCATTTACGTCCCATTGTTTCACTCACTTTCTGATTTTCATCTGGACTTAACTCTTCCATTATACACAATCAAGACGCGGTTTGTTAAGTGTTTTCTACTAAAAAAGGGCTTATGAGCAAAGTTTGCAGGAATTCTTGAGCTATAAGGTATGATAGGAGTGAGGTGAGAAAATGGACGAAGTAAAAATCATATATATATCCATGCAAACATGTGGGGTGTGTCATGCGATTAAACCACGAGTAAAGGAACTTGCCAAAGAGTATAAGGTTCCAGTAGAAGAAATCGATGCTACTCTTCATCCAGAAGTGGCCAGCCGCTATGAAGTGTTAACCGTACCGGCCGTTCTCTTGATGGTTGGGGACAAAGAATTCGCGCGTCAAGCACGCTTTATCGACTTGTTAGAACTAGAAAAACGAATCGTTCAAGCAAAGGCGTATGCGGAAGTAGAGGAAACAGAATGAAAACCATGAAAGAACGTATGCTCACAGGAGACTTATATATTCCGTCTTACACAGAAGGGCTAAGAGACTTATCGATTAAAGGGAAAAAACTAGCGCAACAATACAATCGTTTAGACTTCGATGATTTCGAGGGAAGACGAGCGTTATTAAAACAGTTATTTGGAAAAACAGGCGAGAAGATTTACATGGAACAACCTGTCTATGTGGACTACGGAGTTCATACAACGATTGGTGAAAACTTCTATGCGAATTTTGACTGCACATTACTAGACGTAGCGCCGATTACGATTGGGGACAACTGCATGTTCGGTCCGCACGTGTCGCTTGTAACGCCGGGACATCCAACCGATGCCGAAACACGTAATGCAGGTCCAGAATTTGGAATGCCGATTACGATTGGCAATAGTGTATGGCTCGGGGCCAACGTGACGGTGAATCCGGGAGTGACGATTGGCGATAATACGGTGATTGGATCAGGCTCTGTGGTCACAAAAGACATTCCAAGTAATGTGATTGCGGTCGGTAATCCATGCCGCGTCCTTCGTGAAATTACCGAAGAAGAGAAGGCAGATTGGCGCAGAAAACACCAAGAGCTATTGGATGAACTTGGAAAATAAAATAGGAAACAAAGAAGGTCGCCTAACTTAGGCGACCTTTTCGTTATATTATTTTTCAGTACAAGCAATAAAGCTTTCGCGTAATTGGTTTTCTGGAAGGTTCTTTCCGATGAAGACCAATGTTGAGCTGCGTTTTGTATCTTTCCAATCGCGACCTCTTGAGATGTCAAAGCTCATTTGAACACCTTGGAAGATGATTTGGTAATCTAATCCTTCCACGTTCAAGATTCCTTTGTAACGGTATAATTCTGGCCCGTAAATATACACAAGCTCGTTCAACCATTCGTTAATGTTTGCGAGGACTAATGGTTTTTCAGTCTCGATGACGAATGAGTTAATACCGCTATGGTGGCTATGACTATGGTGATGATGATGTTCGTGATCATGGTCGTGGTCATGGTGGTCATGGTCGTGTTCATGCTCATGGTCGTGATCGTGGTGGTCGTGGTCATGTTCATGGTCGTGATGGTGATGCTCGTGATCGTGGTCACCATGCGCATGTGTATGGCCACATTCTTCGCAATATTCTTCTTCGGCGTGTTCTTGCATTTCTAAGATTTTCTTCTCAGATGCGTAGAACAATTCAAGTCCGAACATGTCGCTCATATGAACAGGACGTGCGTCAAGGTCTTGGATTTCCGCGAAGGCATTGATACTACGAACTTCATTTACCACTTTAGCGTAAATCGTTTCGTCTACTAAGCTATGTTTTGACATGAAAATCTTATCTGCGAACCCAACTTGTTTTGCTGGTTCAGGTTGATGCGCTGTTTGGTAGAGGAAGTTTTTAGCATCTACAACGGTTAATACCGCATCTAAGATAAAGTGCTCGTTTAAGAATGGCACGTTAATAAATGTTTGTGCGATTGGAGCTGGGTCAGCAAGACCTGTTGTCTCGAATAACACACGGTCCACGCGAATGCCGTTTTGTTCTTTCACCATTAAGATCGATTTCAACATATCAGCAATGTCTGTACGAAGGGTACAGCAGAGGCAGCCGTTATCCATTTGATAGATTTCTTCTTCAACGTCAAGTACGAATTGGTGGTCTACACCGATTTCGCCGAATTCGTTAATGACAACAGCGATATGTTCGCCGTGTTTTTCTTTTAAAACTTTGTTGATTAAAGTTGTTTTCCCAGCGCCAAGGAAGCCGCTGACGATTGTAACTGGAATTTTTTGTATCATAATTCTTCTCCTTCACCTTTTCCATTTTCTTCAAGTAAATTCATTGTAGCACTCTCTTAAAAATTCTCAAAATAGACTGTTCCAGTATTTGGTTATGAATGTGTTATACTGAAACAGAGAAAACGAGAAAGAGTGTATCGAATGACAAAACAGGAAGTACCAAATGCGGCCATTAAGAAAATCGATTGGGCCGAGCAATTCATCAACCAACACTTACATGCCTTTCGTTGCCCGTATTGCCATGATGCAATGGTTTCAGCCGAACATCATAGTGTCGTCTGCGGGAAGGGGCACCGATTTAATATTTCGAAAAAAGGCACTTTGCATCTGATGAAGCAAAATGCGAATACGGATTATGATGCGCCTCTTTTCCATCATCGTTATGAACTCGCGCAAAGTGGGTTCTTTGAGCCGTTATTAGAAGCTATCTTACCGCATCTTTCGGGAGAGGAAGACAAGTTTATTGTCGATATCGGATGTGGGGAAGGCAGTCATTTATCTTGGCTTTCTAAACGTGTGAAGGCCCCTTTATGCGGAATGGATATCGCCAAAGAAGGCATTCATCAAGCGTCGGTTCATTTTGGAAACCAAGCGCTATTCTTCTTAGGAGACTTGGCGAACTTGCCATTTGCGGATGAATCTTGTGGGACGCTTTTAAATATTTTAACGCCGTCGAACTACCATGAATTTATGCGCGTATTGGCTCCAGGAGGAACGCTTGTTAAAGTCATCCCTGGCAATGAGTATTTAGCGGAGCTTCGCCAGCAGCTCTACCTTTCGAATCCAGAAAAGCAAACGTATTCGAACGCGGACATCCTAGAGCGTGTGCAGTCCGAATGCCCGCAAGTCACGTTTGAAGAGGTACGGTATACGGTGGATTTAACCGAAGAAACCTATAGCCATTTACTCGAAATGACGCCCTTTATACTGGGGTGCCACTCCAGAAGACAAAAGCCTATAGCATATGAACATCCACTTCTACAGTAACCGTCCATTACATCATCGCCATCGTGAAAAAAAGCCGTGAAAAGAATGACAGTGAAAAAGTATGCTATAATGAGAACTACTAACCATTAGGAGGTTTTACAATGGGATTTAAAAGATTTATTTTCTCGTAAAAAAAGAAGAACCAAAAGAAAGACGAAGTGGTTCAAGAAGAAGTAAAACATGAAGAGCTTAAAAAAAGGAAGAAACAGCAGAAGTGAAAGAGGAAGCGGTAAAAGCAGAAGAAACTGCCACACCAGCTGAAGGGAGCAAAACTTCTGAGGACGCTAAGAAAGGTTTTGTACTTGGGGTAGAAAATGTATTTAGCGCAGGGAAGGACTCTCCAGACTTAGTTGTTACAGGGTATGTCACAGGAACGATTAAAGTTGGGGATGAAGTCATTATTACAAAATTGGGAAGTGATACTGACAAACCTGTGAAGTCAGCTGTATATGCTTTAGAAGATGGCAATAACGGACGCGTGATGGAAGCTTCTAACAAAAAAATTGCAGCATGGATTGAAAATGGTGCTCAATATGGTCTGTACAAAGGTTCAGTCGTTCATTCAGAAGGCACTAGTGAAAAAATGATCTGTACGGAACCTATATTAACGCTATCGGGGAATCTTTTGTAGGTGTTCAAAATGGCGAGATTTCAGATATTGACCGTGTGTACTTATCCGTAACGGATGTAGCTGAAATTTGGCGTCTTTTTCTTATGGTATTGCAATATTAATGCTGCAGAAGATACGGAAGAAAAGACGTTCTGAAAAACATGGAGAAAAATCCGCAATTTAGTAACGATTACCCGTGATAAATTATTCTTAGTGGATGAAATTTATGCAGTTTATTCGGTCACAACCGGAGAGCCTTATCTATTCACAAAGACGATGAAAAAAGAAGATGGCAGCTACTATACAACTGCGCCATTAGTACGTTTAATTCCAGCGGCTTATAAAGAAAATCTCAAAGAAAAATTTGAAGATAATGACGAGTTTGAATTACGTCGCATTAAAAATGGGCCGAATAAAGACGGTATCCGTAATTTCTTAAGTGAAGTTATTTTTATTAGATGGAGCTCGAGGAATCCAATTTGTGGCAGAAGAAACGTCAATTGCAGCAGAAGGATTAATCGAGTTTCCGAACTACGAAGGGATGAGAGAAATCGATATTCCCGTAACGAATCCAGATGTGGTCCGCTGGTTACATCTCCTTGGACAATTAGGTAAACCAGATACGCCAGACCGCGAAATTCTATTCAATATGTATTTCCACCATTTAGCCGAAGCCTTGAAAACAGCGCGCTTTATTGTTCCGATGAGAGGACATGGAGAATTGCCAAAGGTGGATGAAAATGGCAATACCACCTTTAAAGAAGGATTCACATTTGACTTAGCCATGCAAGATGGAAAAGAAAAAGAGAAGGCACTTTTATTCTTTACAGATTGGAAGAGACTGCGTAAAGAATTTGGAGAAGAATGGCAAGGACTGATCCAACAATTGGACGGCAACTTGAGTCTTCATGATGTTATTATCAATGGAACAGGCAAAGAAGAAGCAGGAGCCTATATTACGGAAAGTATCTTTAATAAAATTAAGAATGCCGAATAAAAAGAATCAAAAAGCATAAGGACTCACAGGGTGGGTCCTTATTTTTTGTCTCTATATTCGCGAAATGAGCTATGATATAATTTAAGTATCAAGTATCAGCTATTGGAAAGCGGAGGAAAATGAATGGGATTATTCGATTTTTTTATTTGGAAAGAAGAAAGAAAAATAGAACTGTTGTTTTTGGGGTAGAAGAGATACTCCCTAATCCAAACGACTCAGAAGACTTAGTCGTTATAGGACTCGTAAGAGGAACGATTCACGTTGGAGATGAAGTCATTATTACAAATTTAGGAAGTGATAATGATAAACCTGCAAAAGCTGTCATATCCGCACTTGAAGACGCGAATAAAGGTCAAGTGAAGAAGGCGTCCGGCGACAATGTTGTGGTAACGATTAAAGATGGTAAAAAACACAACGTGTATAAAGGTACAGTCTTGCATTTCGAAGGGGTAAGCGAAGATGATTTAAGAGCTTCTTATCTTTACGCTATTATTAATGCATTTTTCTTCTGGCAAAATGGGAAATTAATGGATGAGGATCGTAGACGCTTTTCGATTGCGGACTTAATAGAAATATGGAGACAATCTATCCGTTTTTGTGATGATAGTGCTGCACAGCATTCACATGGAACACATGCATTCTATCTTGAAAAAATCCTTCTTTTAATGGAACAGGTTCGCGCTACATTATTAACACTCGATGAAATATATGCAGTTTATTCTGTAAAGACTGGAGAACCAGCTTTGTTCATAAGTTCAACAAGAAATAAAGATGGTAGCCTTGAGCCAGCTGAAACAATGGTACGTTTAATTCCTGCGGCATATAAAGAGAAAATTACATATCCTGATGAGTTTGTGCTCCGTCGTATTGAAAACGGACCTGATAAAGATGGAATCCAGAATTTCTTAAACGAAGTTATTTTCTTAAATGGAGCTGAAGGAATTGAGTTTATTTCAGATGAAACGTCAATTAATGCAAAAGCGCTAATAAAATCCCCGGATTTAGAAGGAATGAGAGAGGTTGATAAACCTATCATGAATCCGGATGTGGTTCGTTGCTTGCTAATGCTAGGCCAAATTAGCGATACTACTACATTAGGGAAGAGAGATCGAGATTTCTTATCCAATTTGTATTTAAACCGTTTGACGGAAGCCTTAAAAACAGCACGTTTTATTGTACCTATCAAAGTAGAAGGAGAATTACCAAAACCCAATGAAAATGGGGAGACTTCTTTTGCAGAAGATGTGAAGTATGAGTTAGCAATGAAAGAGCTAAAAGACAATAAGAAGGCTGTTCCAATTTTTACAGATTGGAAGAGATTCAATGAAGAGTACGGGGATGGGTGGAGAGGTCTCCTTCAACCGTTGGGAGGTCCATTAATTCCGCATCCTGTCCTTATTAACGGAACGCTATATTTCGAAACGGGTAATGAAACCAAAGATAGTGAATAACTTGGAGTAGGAGAAACAAAATGGGATTATTCGATTTTTTATTTGGAAAGAAGGAAGAAGCAGAATCAGAAGCAGAATCAAGCTGTATTCTTGGAGTAATTAATGTAATTGGTGTTGATGACAACGCTACAGACTTAATTATTGAGGGCTTTGTTCAAGGAACCCTCAAAGTAGGTGACGAACTTGTTGTTACAAAGATAAGTTGTTTGTCCAAGACGCCTGTAAAAACCGTCATTACATCCATTTATGTTAATGAAGAAGAAGTTCAAGAAGCCTCAGAAAAAAATGGTGAAGGTAACAGTCAAAGATGGGGATAAACTTGGGATTTATAAAGGTACCGTGTTGCATTCGGAAAACGTGACAGATACTCAGGTTTATTATACTTATCGTTTTGCAATGGATATCGCTTTTGTAAGGCAACAAGATGGAATACTCACTGAAGAGGATCGTGAAAAATTAGCCGCTTCAGATATTTCGGAGATTTGGAGTTTATATTGGAAGGCCCATCTTGAAGACTTTGAAAGGGTAAAAAGAAATAGAACTGAAGGTGGATCAGAGAAGACGAGATTTCTTTAATTTGATTCGAGAAAAACTATTTTTTTATTAGATGACATTTATGTAATATACTCACCAATAACGAACGAACCTCATTTGTTTGCTACTGCATCATTAGATGGAAATAAGGGGATTACTGTTTCACATTCATGGGTTACTCTGATTCCAAGCTCATACATGCATTACCGTAAAGAGATTTATAGGAATGATAAGAGAGCAGAATTTTAAACGGATTGAAAACGGACCTGAAAAAGAGGGGATTCGTAATTTTCTAAGAGATTTATTTATATATGATGGAGTAGAAGCGATTCAATATTTCACAGAAGATACGTTTATTTTTGCAAAAGAATTAATGGACCTTCCGAATTATGAAGGGGTAGATGAAGCAGAAATCCCTGTAACGAATCCAGATTTAATGAAGTTTTTGCATCTATCAAGTCAATTGGACGGAATAGAAGATAAAGAAGAAAAAGAATATCGGTAAAAGCATATTTTTTTATCTGCTTGCCAGATTTACAAAGACCGCAAAATTTATTGCGCCTATGCAACTTCATGGGTATGACCAACTTCTTGAAGATAACCCGCAAACGGACACAGAACCTAATATTCCTTTTAATTTAGCGATAAAACAAGGGAAAACAAAAGAGAAGGCCGTTCAAGTGTATACAGATTGGAAGAGACTCCGTAAACACTTTGGTGAAGAGTATAAAGGGTTAGTTGTAACGCTTGATGAATTGTTAAAGGATTATGATGTTGTTATTAATCCTGGCGAATATCCGATAGCTCTATTTATGACAGAAGAATTCTTTAATGCAGTAGATTAAATAGTTATAAGAAAAAGCAACTCCTTGAGTTGCTTTTCTCTGGTTTAATGGTTTATATATTCTCGAAATAAGCTATGATATAATTTAAGTATCAAGTATCAGCTATTGGCAAACAGGGAGGAATATGAATGGGATTATTCGATTTTTTTATTTGGAAAGAAGAAACAGGCTCCGAGTTTTGCTCTTGGTGTTGTTATTTTTAAGGGAGAGGACAATTCTTCAGACTTAATGGTAGTGGGTTTCGTGAAAGGGACCATAAAAAGTTGGGGACGAAATTGTTGTTACAAAAGATGAGTTGTGTGACGGAAACCCCTGTGAAAACAACTGTTCTATCACTCATGGTTCCTGAAGGCGAGCTACAAGAAGCTTCAGACAGAATGGTGATGGCAAGAGTCCAAGATGGGGCTAAACTTGATATTTATAAGGGAACGGTGTTGCATTCGGAAAATGCTCCGGATGAACAACGATATAATGCTTATATTGCTGCGCTGGGAAACGCTTTTGTGAATGAACAAGAGTGCAAACTTACTAAAGAGGATTGTGAAAGATTAGCTGCATCAGATATTTCGGAGATTTGGCAATTATACTATAAAGCGCATGCTGAAGAGGCTAAACAATTTGAAGCCAAACAGGTACTATTAAATTATAAAAGACGAGAATTGTATAAACTGATTCGAGAAAAACTATTTTTATTAGATGATGTTTATGTAGTGTATTCAGTAGAAACAGATGAGCCTTATTTGTTTTCTCATGCATCAGAAGATGAGAAGGGCACACTTTCTGTTACAATGCCAATGGCTCGACTGATTCCAAGTTCGTATATCCATAATCTTAAAGAGTCGTTTGGAAAAAAATGAGATATTTGATTTTAAACGAATTGAGAATGGGCCTGATAAAGAAGGGATTCGTAATTTCATAAGAGACTTATTTATCTATGATGGAATACGTGGAATTCAATATTGTGGTGAAAAAAACAACGATTCTTGCGGAACAACTAGTGGATCTTCCGCGGTATAAAGGGATGGATGAAATAGAAATACCTGTAACGAATCCGAATGTGATCAAGTGGTTATATTTGGCACGTCAATTGGGTAAACTGAATACGAAAGATAAAAAAAGACTAAGCCAAGTCTATTTATATGAGTTTTATGAAGCTTTAAAAACAGCAAAATTTATTGCGCCAATGAGGCTTCATGGATATGACCAACTTCTAGAAGATAACCCGCAAACGGACGTAGTACCTAATATTCCTTTTGATTTAGTAATGCAACCAGGAGATACGAAAGAGTTGACACTCAAAGTGTATACGGACTGGAAAAGACTTCGTAAGCACCATGGAGAAGATTGTAAAGCATTAATTGTGACGCTTGATGAACCATTAGCATTTCATGATGTTGTTATTAATCCGGGAGACCATCCGATGGCAGCTGCTACGATTACGGAAGAATGGTATAATGAAGTGAAGAGGAAAAACAGACAGTATAAGAAAAAGCAACCCCTTGAGTTGCTTTTCTCTGATTAGAAGTCTCTTTAAGTGTATAAAAGAAGTCTTTTTTCAGTAACAAACTAAAACAATTCGAGGAATGATAAAATTTATTTCAAAAACGTTAGAATTTCTTAACTTTATAGTTGCTTTTTAAAAATGAAAAGCGCTATTATACTTGTATCTCTTGCTCTGTAATTTATTTTTGCACGGCAATTGATGTTCGACTAACGTTAACTTTCGCAGTGATTTCACCGAAGGCTAGCGTTCTTTTTTTGTGTAAAATTAGGAAACTTTGTGAAAAAAGAGAAGTATAGTACAATAGTTAGGAAGAATGGAGAGGAGGATTTAGATGGATACAGCAGTTTTAAAACAGAAAATTATTGCTAAAAGCAAAGAGCTGGGCATTGATAAGATTGGTTTTGCTTCTGCAGAGCCATTTACGCACTTAGAAGAGAGCATGCGTCGTTCTAAAGAACTCGGTCATACGACTGGTTTTGAGCATCCTGTGTTAGAAGAGCGTATTTATCCTGAGAAAATCTTCGATACTCCAAAAACAATTATTTCCATTGCGCTGGCATATCCAACACTTCCTAAAAAATAAGCCGGAACGTGTGAAGGGAGAGCGTCGCGGGGCTTTTGCACGGGCTTCGTGGGGAGAGGATTATCACTTTATTCTTTCAAGACGCATGGAAGCATTAATCAATTATATTAAAGAAGAGGTTCAAGACGATGATTCCCGCTTTAAGCCGATGGTTGATACGGGCGAATTAATCGATGTTCGTGTAGCAGAGCGTGCAGGAATTGGTTTTGTCGGCAAGAATGGCCTTCTCATTACGAAGGAATTTGGCTCGTATGTCTACTTAGGAGAGCTGATTACGAATATCGAGTTTCCAACCGATGAAATGGTGGATTATGGATGCGGCGATTGTACGCGTTGTGTGGATTTCTGTCCAACAGGTGCTCTGCTTGGCGACGGACGTATGAATGCCATGCGCTGCTTGTCGTATCAGACGCAGACGAAAGGCTTCATGCCACAAGAGTTTCGTAAAAAAATCGGGCATGTGATTTACGGCTGTGATATTTGCCAGCAAGTGTGTCCGTATAATAAAGGGAAAGATTTCCACTTGCATCCAGAAATGGAACCATCCGTTGAAGAGACGCATCCACTTTTAAAGCCGCTTGTGACGATTTCGAATAAAGAATTTAAGGAACGTTTTGGACAAATGGCGGGATCATGGCGTGGAAAGAAACCGTTGCAGCGAAATGCGATTATCGCCTTAGCAAATTACCGCGATAAATCGGCAGTTCCGCTCTTACTTCGCGTTATGAAAGAAGATATGCGTCCCGTGATGAAAGGGACAGCCGCTTGGGCGGTGGCAGAAATCGTGAACGAGTCCAATCAAGAGATGATTGATTATTTTAACGAGCAAAAAGAAGCCGCAGTGAAGAAGAGACTCTCTGGAAAAATCCAACGAAAGAAGATATCGAGTTAATCGAAGAATTAGAAAAAGCAATTGTAGTCTTACAAGAAAAAAATGTAGAGAAGAGGCAAACAAATGACGGTGAATCATATCGTATTATTTGAACCACAAATACCGGCCAATACGGGAAATATTGCAAGAACCTGTGCGGCGACGAATTCGCCACTGCACTTAATTGAACCCCTTGGATTCTCAACGGATGATAAGCATTTAAAGCGCGCGGGGCTCGATTATTGGCATGATGTCAATATTATGTATCACAAATCGCTGGAAGCGTTCCTCGACTATTTAGGAGAACGTCCTTTATATTTGATTACAAAATTCGCTAACCATACTTATGATGAGGTGGATTTAGCCCGCGATGAGGAGCAATTTTTCATGTTCGGGAAAGAGACAACAGGCCTTCCTGAAGAATTCATGCGCGAAAACGAAGAGAAATGCTTGCGTCTTCCGATGAACGATACGCATGTGAGGTCATTGAATTTATCGAATACGGCAGCAATTGTCGTGTACGAAGCGCTTCGTCAACAACGTTTTGCAGGGCTTGAACTCGTGCACATGTATGACCATGATAAATTAAAGTAGGTGAGTCAATGGATCAGTCTTTATATTTATGTATTGTTTACGCCATTTGTGCCATTGCATTTGTGATTTTGGCGGTGGTTTCAAAACCACTGTATGCAATCTGTGCTGTATTATTTGCCATTTCGTCAGTGGTGCAAGGTGTCCGCTATTTTAAAAAGAAGTAAAATTGCAAATTCGTACTGATTATGGTACAGTGGATGACAGTTAAATAGCAAAATTGATGAAAAAGAGAGTAGTTTTTAACCGAATGTATTAGCGAGTTGGAAGGGTGAAAGCCAACCATTCATTAAAAATGAACCGCACTTTTGAAATGATTATTTGAAATGTAGGATAATCCGGATTCGCCGTTACCGAGTAAAGTGGCTCAATTTGAGCAAGCAGAGTGGTACCACGGGAATTCTCGTCTCTATATGACTGTCGTCGTATAGGGATTTTTTTGTAAATGGATATCCGAGTATAAAAACTAAAGAAAAGGAGAACAAAGATGAATTATAAGAAAATTGTTGCAGAACAAATCGCAAAAACAGTCGGCGAGCATTTGAGCGTTGACGAAATCGTATCAATGATTGAAGTTCCTAAATACGCGAACCAAGGGGACCTTGCTTTCCCTGCATTTACGCTTGCAAAAGTATTACGTAAAGCACCGCAAGCCATCGCGACAGAAATTGTGGAAGCCGTTAGTGATAAACATATCGCACGCGCAGAAGCAATGGGACCATACGCGAACTTCTTCTTAGAACGTAGCGCTTTTGCTGATGAAGTCTTAAAAGAAGTCTTAGAACTTGGCGAACATTACGGGGACTGGGATTACGGTCAAGGCCGTAAAGTCGTCATCGATATGTCTTCACCAAATATCGCGAAACCAATGTCAATGGGACATTTACGTTCAACAGTAATCGGGAACGCGATTGCGAACCTTGAGAAAAAAGTAGGCTATGAGCCAATTCGTATCAACCACTTAGGAGACTGGGGAACACAATTCGGGAAACTCATTGAAGCGTACAAATTATGGGGTAGCGAAGAGCTTGTAAAAGCAGATCCAATTGCAGAACTCATTAAATTATACGTTCGTTTCCACGAAGAAGCAGAACTAGACCCAACACTAGATGACAAAGGCCGTGCATGGTTCAAGAAACTAGAAGATGGAGATGCTGAAGCCGTTCGTCTATGGGAATGGTTCAGAAGTGAATCCTTGAAAGAATTCAACCGTGTGTATGACTTACTCGGTGTGACTTTTGATTCATACAATGGTGAAGCGTTCTATAACGACAAAATGGACGTTGTAGTCGACATGCTTGAAGACGCGAACTTACTAAAAGTAGATAATGGCGCTACAATTGTAGATCTTGAAAAATATGATTTACCACCAGCATTAATTAAAAAATCAGACGGCGCAACACTATACATGACACGTGACTTAGCAGCCGCAAACTACCGTAAGAATACTTACGATTTCGCCAAATGTATTTACGTGGTAGGGATGGAACAATCAAACCACTTCAAACAATTAAAAGCAGTCTTAAAAGAATTAAACTTACCTTGGTCTGAAGATATCGTGCATATTCCATTCGGACTAATCACATTGAACGGTAAAAAATTATCAACACGTAAAGGAAAAATCATTCTTCTAGAAGGCGTGTTAAAAGAAGCGACAGAACTTGCTTTGAAACAAATCGAAGCAAAAAATCCATCGCTTGAAAATAAAGAAGCAGTGGCACACGCTGTTGGGGTTGGGGCGGTAATTTTCCACGACTTGAAGAACGACCGTACAAACAACTTCGACTTCGCGCTTGAAGAAGTGGTACAATTCGAAGGTGAAACAGGTCCATACGTGCAATATACACATGCTCGTGCGATGAGTATTCTACGTAAAGCCAACCATACTGTCGATACAAAAGAGGCGTTCTCATTAACAGACGATGATGCGTGGGAAGTATTGAAACTGATTGAAAACTATCCAAACGTTGTCCGCTTTGCTGAAGAAAAATGCGAACCATCAGCCATTGCGAAAATTCGTTATCAATTTAGCACAAGCGTTTAATAAATATTACGCACATACAAAAAGTACTCGTTGAAGATGAAGCCTTCAACAGCCGTATCGCTTTAGTACAAACAACAGCAAGCATCCTAAAACAAGGCCTAGCGCTTCTTGGCGTGGCTGCTCCAGATGAAATGTAGTCATTGACATCAAGTAGGATAAGCCGTATACTAAATGCACATATAGAAGCAATGAACAAGCGCAGTAGTGGTTGTCCACGGGAGAAAGAAGAGAATTGTCGGTCGGTGCAAGACAATCCCCCACATCCGCGAAGTACACTTGGGAGCGATTCGTCAGGACGTCTCATCCGCGATAAGGATGCTCGAGTGGATGATGCCTTGCATCGTCAACAAGGGTGGTAACACGGTGAAAATCGTCCCTAATAGTCTTTTTGGCTATTAGGGATTTTTTATTTACAAGAAAGAAGGGAAGAAACAAGATGAACATTATCGATGATTTAGAATGGCGCGGCGCCATCAACCAAATGACAGATGAAGAAGGCTTACGTGCCTTAACAAGCGAAAAGGCTGTATCGCTTTACTGTGGGGTAGATCCAACTGGAGACAGCATGCACATTGGACACTTAATTCCGTTTATGATTCTTCGTCGTTTCCAATTAGCAGGACATAAACCAGTGATCTTGATTGGTGGGGCAACAGGATCAATCGGAGATCCAAGTGGTCGTACAAGCGAACGTGTGCTTCAATCAATGGAACAAGTTCAACACAATGTTGAAAAATTAACAGCGCAAATGAAGAAATTATTCTTCACAACAGATGAAGACCAAGCGACATTACGCCTTGTAAACAACTACGATTGGACAAAAGATTTATCATTATTAGACTTCTTACGTGACTACGGAAGCATTTCAACTTGAACACCATGCTTGCAAAAGACGTTGTCGCAAGCCGTCTAGAAGTGGGAATTTCATTTACAGAATTCTCATACCAAATCCTACAATCAATGGACTTCTTGCATTTATTCAAGACAGAAGACGTGCAAGTTCAAATCGGTGGTGCAGACCAATGGGGGAACATCACTTCAGGGCTTGAGTTAATCCGTAAAGTAGAAGGAGCAGAGTCTCGTGCGTACGGATTAACCATTCCATTGATGTTAAAATCAGACGGTACCAAATTCGGAAAATCAGCTGGTGGCGCTGTATGGCTCGACCCTGAAAAGACAACTCCATACGAATTCTACCAGTTCTGGTTAAACCAAGATGACCGCGACGTGATTAAATACATCAAGTACTTCACATTCCTAGAACGTGAAGAAATCGAAGCGCTCGAAGAAAAAAGTAGCTACAGAACCACATAAACGTGAAGCACAAATCCGCCTTGCTGAAGAAGTCACTCGCTTCGTTCACGGCGAAAAAGCCTTAGAAGATGCGAAGAAAATTACAAACGCGCTCTTCACAGGAAACGTACAACAATTAACAGCTGACGAAATCGAACAAGGCTTCAAAAACATGCCAACATTTGAAAGTTCAAAAGAAAGCCAAAACCTAGCAACATGGCTTGTTGACCTTGGCATTGAACCTTCAAGAAGACAATCACGCGAAGACATTCAAAACGGCGCGATTTCTATCAACGGGGAAAAAGTAACCGACCTCGAATTCGAATGGACGAAAGAACAATCCTTCGAAGAACGCTTCGTCATCGTCCGCCGCGGTAAGAAAAAATACTTCTTAGTGGTGTTGAAATAAAAGACTTATGGATGATTCTTTTGAATCCTTGCGGATTTAATTATCATCACTGTAACGTTGCATCAGCGCAAGCCTTGGTCTTGCGCCTTAAAAGCCTCAAAGAGGGCGTACGGATTAACAATCCTACGCCCTCTTAGCACAGTGGTTGAATGGAATGAGTCTAGCTGTAAACAGCTATCTCATTCCTATTCAACTTTGTGGGGGAAAGAAAACGAAATGCCATAGATACAAATGTATCCATGACATTTCTGTCTTTCTCCCTCGTTTTTATGCTCTACCACGTTACTGTGATGATAAAATCCGCAGTATTCTTCGGAATCATCCTTTGGGTGCATCGTATCTAAAACTACTAAGAAAATTTTTGCTTTGTGAGCTGACGATAACGAGCAGTTCACAAAGTTTGAAATAAAAAAATGTTTTAAATAGATTTTTAAACCCTCTATAAACGCCTACACAATCATATTTCAAAAGCAAATGTAAAAAACACAATATGACATATACGTTATATTGCAAAATAACTTTTTGGTCAAAAGCCCGAATTTGTTGGCTCCAAAACTCATGATTTAGTGAGTGCATTTCGAATGCAAAAGCTCGGCACTTTTCCATTTAAAACTGCAGCTGCTTAACCCATAGAAGCTCAGGCTATTTTACGTAAGATTCTTTCAATGTGGTAACCTTGCTTGAGAAGATGGAATTGGATTTAGATTTCGGAAAGTATATGGCTTCAATAGTGACAGTAACGTGTATAGTATTAAAACGAATAAGAGGGCGTAGGATTTGTAATCCGTACGCCCTCTTTGAGGCTTTAAAGGTGAGAGACTTTGGCTCGAACCGGTACAACGTTAGCGTCACTATGATGATAGCCATAAGGCTTTTCCGAGATTCCCTTTTTTATTTATACTTTCTCCACGGTTACCGCATTGAAAAATAGTATCGAAGTTATCCATGTTTATAAAGCCTGTTTGAGCTTCCATGGCATTGAGCGTACCTGCAGTCACTGCCGTTTTCAAAATGGATTCAACACTTTCGCCTTTTGCAATCGCATGCGCTAACCCAGCAATCGTTGAGTCTCCAGAGCCAACAGGATTCACGGCGTTGACTTTGGGAATGCTGACTTGGTAAAAGACCCCTTCGTGTTTTGCAAGTGCGCCTTTTGATCCAAGCGAAACAACGACCCAATCCACCCCTTCAAATAACGGAGAGTTCAATTGCTCCTTCAATTCTTCAACCGTTGTCGCTTCAGGAACCCCTAATAACCCAGCGAGTTCTTCTTGGTTTGGCTTAATTAAGGCTGGCTTGGTAGAAGCTTCAAGCGCAATCTTTAATGTTTTCCCAGAAGTATCTAAAAGTACAGGGACTCCGACTGTAGCAGCTTTTTCAATAATTGTTGCGTATAAGTCATCGTCCATTCCACTAGGTAAGCTGCCAGAAATCGTGATGAGATCGACCTCTTTTAATAAGGTTTCAAAATGAGCGAGGAACCCCGCTTGTTCCTCTGGTGTAATGGTAGGGCCAGCCTCTAAGATTTCCGTTTGAAGTCCTTCATGTAGGATGGCAATACAATTACGAGTTTCCGATTGGATAGGGTAGAAGTTGTTTTCTAAGGCAACCTCATCCAATTTTTCTTTAATAAAAGCACCGATGTGACCACCTAGTAAACCTGTTGCAAGCACTGGAGAACCGAGCTGCTTTAAGACACGACTCACGTTGAGACCTTTTCCCCCTGGGGTTTTACTAACCTTTTGAGTACGATTCACCGTATCCATCTTTAATGTTTCGACCGTATACCCAATATCTACCGCCGGATTCATTGTTAATGTTAATATCATAAAAATAGCTCCCTTCTATTTTCAATTGGATACTTTAAATATACCATATTTCCCCTTTTTTGAGGGCTAAAGTTTGGTTTGTTACAAAACTTTTTGAAGATAAATGTACCGATTTAAAAGGAATTACATATTTTCATTGAATCATTCTATAAAAAGCACACATTAATCTGTAATATTTTATAAATTTCTCCTTTTTTTGTATCAAAAAGGTCAGCTAATCGTTTTATGTTACAGCTTTGTTACAAGGTATTGTCAATTCAAAGAAAAATCAACATCAGTCTAAAGTCCTATGGTATTATAGTACCAAGTTAAGTTTTATTTAAGCCAAATCGGCTACTTCGAAATATATAATTGATTTTTTATTGGAACTATTGGAGGGACTCACTTGAAGAAGCGTTTATTAACAGTATTAGTAACAGGAACAGTATTAACATTAGGAGCTTTAGCACCAAATGTTAGTGCGCAAGACTTTGACTCACAAATCAACTCAGCTAATTCAACAATTGCAAATATCAATGATAAAAAAAGCTGCAGTTAATGCAACAATTGATTCATTAGTATCTGAATTATCAGGAGTACAAACTAAGATTGATGCTACTCAAGCTCAAAAAGCTGAAGCTCAAGCAGCAATCGACTCATTAAAATCAGAAATTTCTAAATTAGAAAAAGTAATTGCTGAACGTAACGAACGTTTAGAAGAACAAGCTCGTGCAGTACAAACAAACGGAGCTCGTTCATATGTTGACTTCTTATTAAATGCAGAAAACTTATCAGATATCGTTAACCGTATCGGTGTTGTTATGGATTTAATCGGTGCTAACCGTGATTTAATGCAACAACAAGCAGAAGATAAGAAACAAGTAGAAACTAAAGAAGAGCAACAACAAGCTAAATTAGCTGAACAACAAAAAGCTGAGGAAGAATTACAAGGCTTACAAACAAAAATTAAATGAAACTTTTGACAAAAAAATAAAAGTTTTATTAGCAAACTTATCTCAAGAAGAATTAGCTGAAATCTCAAAAACGTGATGGATTAGTAGCAGAAAAAGAAGCTTTCCAAAAACGTTTAGCTGAAGAAAAAGCAAAAGCAGAAGCTGAAGCAGCACGTATTGCAGAAGCATCTCGTCAAGCTTTAGCAGCCGAAGCAGCAAAAGCAGCTGAAACAGTTGCAGCAGCAACTTCAACTCCAGCTCCTGCAGCTTCAAATACTCAAGCACAAACAACAACAGCAGCTCCTGCAGCACAAGCAACAGCGGCTCCTGCAGCAACAAAACAATCTTCTAGCTATACTTATACAGCTGGTGGAGGATTCCCAGCGGTTGACCCAAGTTACCGTGCAGCTTTAAACGGCGGATACTTCGGACAATGTACTTACTACGTATTCAACCGTATGGCACAAGTTGGAACACCAATTGGACACAGCATGATGGGTAACGCGGCTGAATGGCCAGCATATGCTCGTAGCTATGGATACTCAGTATCTAACTCACCTTCAGCTGGTTCAGCAATCGTATTCCAACAAGGTTTAGCGAGGTGCTGACCCAACTTACGGACACGTAGCATTCGTAGAAGCAGTTAACGCAGATGGTTCATTATACATCTCTGAAATGAACGTACAAGGATTAAACGTAATCTCTTACCGTACAATCTCAGCAAGCGTTGCAGCTCGAGCAACTTACATCCGTTTCTAATAAGAAATAAAATAACCGTCTCCTAAAAAAGGAGGCGGTTTTTGTTTGCTCAATTTGGCCCAAAACACTTCAAGTATAATTTGACATCCTACACTAGATTTTCTATGATAACAATAAGTCGCAATAAAGGAGTATAAAATGAAGAAAATAATTAAATTATCGATTGTATTATTAGGAGCATTTTTTTGTTTTATTAGGATGCCGTTCTGAGAGTAAAAGCGGAATTTGCCTTAGAAGTTTCTATTTCTAAGCAAAAAAAGTAACATACATGTACGATCAGGAAAAAGATTCGGTTTCCTCACTAACTTTTAACATCAGCTATGATATTTCTAAGAACAAGGAGTACGAAGAAAAAGGCACGTAGACAACGTGAGAAAATCGTAAAAAGAAATGGATGGGATTGAGGGAATCAAAGTCACTCAATCGGATAGTGAAAAGGAAATCGCATTTACCGTTGATGTTGATCTTAAAAAGTTCAAATATGATGATGAAGAGAGTCGTTCGAAAGCACCAATGCTCTATAGTAGTATTCATACAGCTTTGGTGAAGAGAAATGATCGTTACAGTTTCGAAGAATCCAAAAAGATTTTAGAAGAAGGATTTAAAGAAGTAAAATAGAATTCTAAAAAAATTGGATGTCAGTGATTGGCATCCAATTTTTTTAGTTGAGAATCGTTTTTAAAAACTTTTATAAGCAGGGAGATTGCGCAATGATACAGGAAGTGCTACAATCAACCTATAAAATAACATTTTCGGGGCAAGGTGAAATTCCTGACCGGTGGTATAGTCCACGAGCCGCTTGGCATGATCTGGTGTGATTCCAGAACCGATAGTATAGTCTAGATGTGAGAAAATGGCACTATTTCAACGAGTCTATTTGATGAGCAGTATTGAAAGGTCCATTTCAATACTGCTTTTTTTATTGGGATTGGGTGAAAAGTGCAATTTCCTTCGCCCTAAGAAGGAGGATGTACGATGAGTACAGATGTAAAAAAGTCGACAGGAGCAGCGACTAAAAAAATTGTTCTAGTAGGTGTTTTTGGTGCCATCAGTACCGTTTTAATGTTTCTATCTTTTAACGTACCGTTTATTCCAACGTTTGTGAAGTTGGACTTTTCAGACTTGCCGGTATTGTTGGGGGGCTATATTTTAGGTCCAGTTTATGGAAGTTTTATCGCCATTATCAAGATCTTATTGAATTTTGTCTATAATGGGTCGATGACATATGGAATTGGGGAAACGGTGAACTTAATAGGAAGTTTAAGTTTTATGTTACCAGCAGTCATTTTGTATCAACGAAATCGCAATTTTAAAACGGCAGTTATCAGTTTAATCGTTGGGACAATTGCCGCTACAGTTGTCTTATTAACAGCAAATTATTTTGTGATGTTTCCTTTATATGCGACTGCTATGAATTTTCCAATGGAAAAAATTGTCGCTGCAGCTCATGCACTAAACCCTTATGTAACAGATTTAGCTTCATTAATGACGTTTGCATTATTGCCATTTAATATCATTAAATTTGGACTAAATAGTATTCTTGCATTATTCCTATATAAACGTCTTGCAAAAGCATTAAAATTTGAACATTAAACAAGAGCCAGGAACTGCCCTGGCTTTTTTATTTTGGGGAAAATTTTCCTATATAATATAGAAGAAAAGTGATGACGGATTCCAAAGTTTATTCCTAGTTTCAATAGCAATCTGATCTAAAATGAGGTAGGATAGATAAGAATGAGGTGAAACAATGAAAGGAAAAAATTGGACGAAACCGCAGCAATTCATTATTGCAATTAGTAGTCTTTTAATAGCCATTAGCGGTTATTTTACCATTGCACAAGGAACATTATTTGAACTAGCAGCACCGACCGTTTCCATTCTGTCCATCTTCTTTAGCAGCCTTCTGCTTTGGCTCTTTGTCGCAACGGACTGGCCAAGCGTTCTCTGCTATGTACTATTAGGAATCGGGATGCTTCCAGGAGTGTCTTATGGGCAGATTTTTTTAATCTGTCGTTTGGGAATACGACTTTTGTATTCCTATTATTTACATTTTTAATGACCTATGCTTTGGAGCAAACTCCAGCTCTTCGAAGATTTGTCGCAAAGGCCTTGGGAAGTTCATTTGCAGGAAAAACACCTTGGCATTTTATCGGAGCATTCTATACAAGTGTCTTATTTATTAGTCTCTTTATTTCCCCGACGATACTCTTTATGATTGTTTTTCCAATTTATGAAGAGATGATGGCTCTGTTAGGATTTAAAAAAGGAGATAGAGAAGCTTCCATTTTATTAATTGTTCTATTCTCGACAATTGCCATCGGAACTGCGATGACACCAATCAATCACGTCTTTTCAGTAACGGCGATGGCACTCTATAAGACGGCAACGGGAATTGCGATTTCCAACGCACAATATATGATGATTGGGATTCCAGCCGGACTCGTGCTCTTTATCGCGATGGGAGTTGTTCTTAGAACTATTTGGCGAGTGGATTTATCCCAAGTAGAAATGAAACAAATGACCTCGCTAGAAAATTTACCACCAAAAAATAGACGTGAGAAAGCAACGGTCCTTATTTTTATGAGTGTTGTTCTTCTATGGATTCTTCCAGAACTAATCGGAGGACTACTATCTGACGTGGCTACTTTCTTAAAAGGCGCTGGAATGGCATTTCCTCCGATGGTTGGAGTAATTCTATTAGCGATTCTATCATTTGAAGGGAAACCACTCCTATCCATTCAAGAAGGCTTACAAAAGGGCGTGTACTGGCCAAGTATGTTCTTAGTGGGGGCAACATTGAGTATGGGCACCTTAATTACGAAACCTGAATTTGGGGTGATTAGCTTACTCGAAAGCTCGTTAGTACCTCTATTTGCGACCCTTTCGCCATTATTGGTTGTGATTATCTTTGTATTGTGGGCAGGTTTTCAAACAAATGTCTCTTCTAATTTAGTCACCGTTTCGGTTGTAACAACGGTGTTAACGACTGTTTATGCTACAGGATCTATTGAAGTTCAAGCTGGAACGATTGCCTGCCTGATTGGGTTCATGGCGAGCCTAGCGTTTATGACACCACCATCAATGCCTTATGTGGCCATTTCGGTAGGTTCTGGATGGACGAACGCAAAAGATGCATTTCTTTATGGAGGAGTTTTATTCTTGCTTAGTGCGATTAGTGCCATTGTTATCGGCTATCCATTAGGAGTCTTTTTTGGAATTTAGGAGGTTTTAGATGTTAGACAAACAACGTGCAGAAATTGATGCCATTGACCGCGAAATCGTCTCTCTTTTTGAAAGACGGATGCAAGTCGTTATGGATGTTGCTCGAATTAAAAAGGAAAATGGGGTGGCCATTTTCGATGCCAGTCGTGAAAAAGAAGTGATTGCAAAAGTGCAATCGTATTTGACGGACGAAGGATTAAAGGAAGAACTTCGTGAAGTTTATGAGACTTTAATGAAAGTCTCCAAAGACTATCAAAAAATACAAATGGATGAATAGAATTCGTTTGTTTTAGGTTGTAGAGAAGGGCTCATAGAATGAGTCCTTTTTTATTTTCAAATAACGAGAAGAAATTTGATGTGTTCACCAAAATTAGGGATGTTTTTAAAAGAGGAAGAGTGCTAGAATGAAGGCATAGTATTGGGGCAATAGAATAAAGGAGCGGATGAAGATGGAAAATTCACTAGAGGTTATTTTAGAGAGAACAAGGTGGTTTAGACAGGCTCGATTTGGAATGTTTATTCATTTTGGACTGTATGCCATTCCTGGAAGAGGAGAATGGATCCGTAGTAATGAAAAAAATGACGATTGAGGACTATCAACCCTATTTTGAAGCCTTTAATCCTACTGAATTCAATGCAAGGAAGTGGGCAAAAGCTGCAAAAGAGGCAGGGATGAAATATGTTGTGTTAACCGCAAAACATCATGATGGTTTTTGCTTATTCGATTCAGCGTACACGGATTATAAGATTACGAATACCGCTTTTGGACGAGATTTGGTAAAGGAATATGTAGAAGCCCTTAGAGCAGAAGGTCTACGTGTAGGATTATACTTTAGTTTACTAGACTGGTATCATCCAGATTATCCTAAATATGAAGATCGCCACCATCCCATGAGAGGAAATAAGCAGTATCAAAATGAGCAAATCGACTTTGAACGGTATTTAGAATTGATGCATCGCCAAGTCGAGGAACTAGTTACCAAATATGGAAAAATTGATATTCTTTGGTTTGATTTTTCGTATGGGGAAATGTTTGGAGAAAAATGGAAGGCAAGTGAATTAATAGAACTAGTTCGCAAACATCAACCGGATGTAGTGATTGATAATCGATTAGAGACGTCCGGGGAGGGATTTGGCAGCATTGCTACAGAAGAGATTCATTCTTATTCTGGAGACTTTGTTAGTCCTGAACAAATTTTACCCCATGAAGGGATTCGGAATTATAAGGGAGAGTTATTACCTTGGGAATTGTGTCTTACGATGAATAATCACTGGGCGTATCATCCGTCTGACAAACTCTTTAAAACCTCTAAAGTTCTTATTCGCAAATTGGTCGAATGTGTCAGCAAGGGCGGAAATATGATTTTAAATGTAGGGACCAGACGCAAAAGGGAGATTCCCAAGAGAAAGCATAGAAATCCTACAGGAAATTGGACAGTGGATGAAGAAGAGTGGAGAATCTATCTACGAAGGAGAATTAGTGAATCTGCCAAAACCGGAATGGGGTTATTACACAAAGAATGGGAAAATGTTGTACGCCCATGTGTTTGAACAACCTATTGGTCCGATTGCGTTAACAGGGATCGATAAAGAGCAGATTGAACGGTTGAGTTTTGTCCATGATGGTAGCGAAGTAAGGATTTCTAACAGTTGGACTACTTTAGCTTTTCAAGACATTTGTTTTGCACAATATGGAGAAATTGGGGCTTATACCTATCCATTACCTGATGAGGTGGACAGTGTCATCAAAATCGAATTAAAAGAAGAAATCTAATGGTATAATGAATAAGCAAAGGAGGGGTTAGGTGTTAGAACACTTATCTTTTAAAGGCGAGTGGCGCCAGTATCAAAAACGCATTTTAGAAAAAGCGATTCGATTATGGCGGATGGCCATATTCATTTGGTGGCAGCTCCAGGTTCAGGGAAAACGACGCTAGGAATTGAATTTATCCGTCGGAATAGTAAGCCGGCGCTTATTTTAGTGCCGACTGTAACTATTCGCCAGCAGTGGGTAGACCGTATTCGTGAGGCGTTTTTGGATGATGCGAATCTAGCCGATGAAATGATTTCGCAAAATCTCAAACAGCCAAAGACGATCACCGTTGCGACGTATCAAGCGTTGCACAGTGCCATTAATCGTTTGGAAGGCGACGCGGAAGTTGAGGATACGGACGATGTCGTCGAAAACGAGCATTTTGATTTTAAAGGAGTAGATATCGTTGGGCTCTTTGAGGAAGCAAATCTTGGAACATTATGCCTTGATGAGTGTCATCACTTGCGAAATGAATGGTGGAAGAGTCTAGAAACCTTCCGTAAATCTTTTGCGGATATGAATGTGATTTCGCTGACGGCAACACCTCCATATGAAGGAGAGCCTGCACTTTGGGAGCGTTATGTGGCTATGTGTGGGGAAAATCGATGAAGAAATTACTGTTCCCAGAACTCGTCAAAGAAGGGCAGTTTGTGTCCGCACCAGGACTATGTGTATTTCTCTTTCCCAACGAAGGAAGAAGAGAAACAACTTGATCAGTTCTCTACGCAAAAACGAGCATTCTTGAAAAATTTATCTTCTGACTCGATGTTTTGCGAGGCGGTACGAACTAGCCGTGCACTCGATGGAACCATTGCAGAAGATGAACTCTTAAACGAACCGAAGTATCTCTCGGCTACACTGATTTTTCTACGTCATAAAGGAATCGAGTTCCCGAAACAGTTTCAACAATTACTAGGGGCAAGCCGCCTTCCGATGTTTGACTTGGCGTGGTTTGAAATCCTCTTACAAGGAATGTTGTTTGATGTACCACATTGGTATGATTTATCCGAAGAAGACCTGAAAGAGTTAAAGAGTGAATTGAAATCTCTGGGGTTAATCGACCGCAAACAAGTACAGTTATGTCGCAATAAAAAAATAGACCAGCTATTGAACCAATCTCTTGGGAAATTAAATGCCGTCAGAGATATTTTTAAAGCTGAACACGAAACATTAGGCAGTGAGTTAAGGCAACTGATTCTGACAGACTTCATTCGAAAGGACTTTGAGGCGCACTTAGGGAATCCAGAAGTTCAATATAGCCAACTGGGCGTATTGCCTTACTTTGAAGTTCTACGTAGAGAGCTTGTGGAGCAACAATTAGACGTTCCTGTGGCCGTTTTAACGGGAAGTCTCTTCATTATCCCGACAGGTGTAAAATCGCGTCTAGAAGCTGTTTTCGGAGCTGATAAGATTACCTTCCAACCAGTCGGACAACTAGATGAGAAGGACTATGTGAAGGTCCGTTTAGTAGGTTCGCAACATGACTTAGTTAGCGCCGTGACACAGCTTTTCCAAGAGGGGCAGATTCATGTCGTTATTGGAACAAAATCTCTCCTCGGCGAAGGCTGGGATGCACCGTGCGTGAACTCATTGATTCTCGCTAGCTTTGTCGGTAGCTTTATGCTCAGCAATCAGATGCGAGGTCGCGCTATTCGTATTTGGCCGGAAAATCCAGAGAAGACAAGTAGCGTTTGGCATCTGGTGTCGATTAATCTTGCAGAGAAAAAACTCTTCAAGAAGGAAGAAGGCGAAGAGGATTTACCAATCGGCATCGATAGTCCAGATATGGAATTGTTACAGCGTCGCATGAAGCAATTTTTAGGCCTGCACTATAATGAGAACACGATTGAATCGGGCGTGGATCGATTAGACCTTGGAAATATCGAGTTTACGAAGAAGAATTTAACAAAACTCAACCAAGAAACCATCAGCCGCTCGCGTAACCGCGAAGAGTTGAGAGAGCGCTGGAATGAATCTCTTCCGCTTCTAGAAGATATGGAAGTCGCTAGTGAAGTGCAAGTGGACAAGGCGTTCTTGCCGACCGTTCTTCTAACAGATGCACGAAAAATTCTCACCTACGCGCAGCAATTGTACTGACGGAATTGATCGTCTATTTATTCCTCGATTTTGTAAAAAGACCGTCCCAACTCTTATATCCAGTGGGGATTTTATCACTCATCGTGTTAAATATCGTCTGGTTGAGATATTTCCTTTACAAGAGTCCGTATAAACGCCTCGAACTCTTTGCGGAAGCCGTCCGAAAAGCCTTGCTGGCATCAGGACACTTGCAGACACAAAACTGCAAGGCTAGAGTCGTTCGTGGGGATAAAGATTCGATTCAAACCTCCACTTATCTAAAAGGGGGGACCTTGCGTGAAAAGGAACTCTTCGCACAGGCCCTATCGGAATTCTTTGCTCCAATCGAGAACCAGCGCTATATTCTAAGAGCTGAGACTTGGGTCAATGACCAAACGAAATATTTTGCCGTTCCAAGTATGTTTGATAAACGCAAAGAAGACGTCGTCGCCTTTGTAGCTAACATCGAAAAAAACATTGGCAAGTACGAAATCATCTACACTCGTAACGTAGAAGGCCGTCATATTCTCTTGGATGCACGTCTGAACGCATTAGGAAATAAACAAGAGCGTACCTTCTCGAAGAAGAAAGTCACGTCTAAATTAAAATAAACGCTTAAAGAATCTAGCCAGGAAACCGACTAGATTCTTTATGTTTTTGCGGTAAAATCCTTGCATTCTTCTTCAAACTGTTGTAAGATATCTGAGTACGAAATTTTTAATATTTGCTGGAGGGGTAGCGAAGTGGCTAAACGCGGCGGACTGTAAATCCGCTCCTTCGGGTTCGGCAGTTCGAATCTGCCCCCCTCCACCATTGGGGTATAGCCAAGCGGTAAGGCAACGGACTTTGACTCCGTCATTCGTTGGTTCGAATCCAGCTACCCCAGTCCTACAGGCACCGATTCCGGTGCCTTTTTTGTTGCCCGTTTTTTCTGCACGAACCTATTTTTTCCAACCGTCGATGCACAAAACCTTCTTCCAGTCCCACCTTCTGAAACCATTTGGAATTTTCTTGTTGCCAAATAGTGATAGAGCAGTTGAAAAAGATGTCTCGAAAAAGTTGAAAAGTTCTATAGTAGCAGTAATAGGGAATAGCATTCAAAGTGAATTATGACCTCTTGAAAATTGATTTTCTAGAGGTCGTTTGAATCTTGAAAGAGCTTGAGACTTCGGCTCAAGCCGGTGCCCTAATACAGCTACTATTAGAAACTTTTTCAATCGAAGAGACATCTTTTCTTCTTACACCAATCATCCAAAACCTGTCAAAAAGTAAGAAAATTTACGAATAATTTCACGAATGCGCTAAAATTTCCTAACAATAGGAAAAGATTTTAGGTATAATAGATGTGAAGAATTTGGTATAGTCAAATTGAGATGGAGGGGATTTTTATGAAACAGCGTCACCAACAGTTATTACAACTACTATCTCGTCAAGAATGGATGAAAGGGAGAGAACTAGCGACCTGTTTGGGTGTGAGTACTCGAACGGTTCGACTAGATATTGAACATATTAATCAAGAAGCTCCTCATATCATCCAAGCAAATCGTCAAAAAGGGTATCATCTCGTAGCCTTTCAACAAAATAGATATATTACATCATTGAATCTGACAAAGACTCCTCAGGACAATGAAGAACGCAGTGTTCATTTGTTAAAGCAACTTTTGTTTAAAGAGGATGGAGTGTTCATTGATCATTTTTGTGAACAGTGTTTTGTAAGCGCTAAAACTTTTGAGTTAGTTCGAATTCGTGTTCAACAAAAATTGCAAGAATATGAAGGTCTGTCATTACAGTTGAATAATGGATTTTTACAATTAGAAGGATCTGAAACGAGCAAAAGGAAACTGTATAGAGATCTATTAAAAAAAGAAGTGGGAGAGGACTTTTTAAATAGTAGCGAGTTAATGCAAGTGTATCCAGAATTGGATATGGAACATATTCAGTCAATCATTTGGGATGAACTAAAGCATAATCGCTATTCTATTCGTAAGTCACTGATGCCATTTTTACTGCTTCATATGGGGATTGTTTTACAACGGATTAAAGTGGGACATACCGTTCAAGAATTCTCGCAGGATGAACTGGATTTGGAAGTAGAGTATCAGATTGTGCGCTCTATTTTCACCAAAATTCTAGAGGAAACAATCATTCCAGAAGCTGAGGTGGTATCTTTTGCCAAACTTTTAAAAGCCTATCATAACTCTGATGCCGTTGAATCAAAAATCTCTTTTCGCGGAGAAGTAGTCGATTTAGAAGAAGTAGTTAGACAAATAGGGGAACAGCTTTACAGTATCATGGGGGTTTCTTTTATAGAACAAGAAGATTTTACCATGCGTTTCCAATTGCATTTGCAAGGATTTTTGGAACGAGTACAGCTGAATTTGAGCTTACCTAATGTCTATGTTCAAACCTTTAAACGACAATACCCTCTAGTATTTGATACGGCCGTATCGATCAGTCAATATTTGATGTCAGTCTTTCAGTGTGAGATGACAGAGGAGGAAATAGGATTTATCGCTCTACATATCGGAGCAGCGTATATGCAGCGTGTTAAACCGCAAAAATTACGTGCGATTCTCATTGCGAATACACAGTATCCGCTCATCGCAGGGAGTGTTAGTCGCATGAAAGATCAGTTTTCTCATCGTTTAGATTTTGTTGTGGAGCAGAGTACATTTACGACTGATTTATCGGAATTCTACGATGCAGATTTGCTCATTACATTTGATCAATTAGAGCCTGCCCTTGAAATTCCAACCGTTCGTTTAGGACTTTTCTTTAATACTCAAGATGAAATTCAGCTCATAAAGGTGATGAATACTTTAGAGACAGAACAAATGAGTCATAAGATTCGCTCGCAAATTGGGAATTTTATGAATGAAAAGTTCTTTTATGCGAACATCCAGCCCAATAATCGCGATGAATTACTCCGTGAGATGGGGCAACATTTAATTCAAGAAAATATCGTTACGGAGGAGTTTCTAAACTCAGTTCTAGAAAGAGAAAAGTTATCTTCGACGGATTTTGATTATGCATTAGCGATTCCTCATCCATTACGTCCAGAAAGTAAACAATCAATGATTTCGATTGCCGTTCTAAAAGAGCCGATTCGCTGGAATCATTTTCCTGTTAAATTGGTTATTTTACTGGCACTCAAAGAAGAGGATATGGAGTTTATGCAGCTATTTCTAGGATGGTTAGGAAAGCAGTTAGATTCTCCAGAAAAGATGATGTCATTATTAGAAGCAAAAAATGTGGAATCATTTATAGAAGCGATTCGATAGAAAGAAGGAGGAATAAGCATGGAAGGTATCGAATTAGTCTGTTTCAAGATGATTAGTGCCTTGGGGGCTGCAAAATCCAGTTTTATGGAAGCTATCCAAGAGGCTAAGGTAGGAAACTTTGATAAAGCTAGAAATTGTATTGAAGAAGGTTCCAATTTTCAAGTGGAAGGCCATGAAGCTCATTTTGGTCTTTTTACAACAGGAAACTTCTGGAGATCCAGTAACATTATCATTGCTATTGGTCCATGCAGAGGATCAATTAATGAGTGCAGAATTTCTAAAGATTACCGCAGAAGAAATTATTGCGCTATATGAACGTTTAGAAGCTATCAAATAATAGAAAAGAAAGGAGGAAATAGAGATGAAAAAGGATTTATTTATTTTGTAGTGCGGGAATGTCCACAAGTCTAGTGGCAAGTAAAATGCAAGAAGTTGCGGATAAGCATAATTTGCCTTTTAGAAATAAAAAGCGTTTCCAGACCCAAAACTAGATGCTATTTATGAACAATATCATCCAGATGTTATTTTATTAGGGCCGCAAGTGAAATTTAAATTTAATGCGGTACGCGATAAATATGAACCAAAAAGGCGTTCCAGTAGATGTTATCAATTTGGAAGATTACGGGAATGTCGATGGAGAACGTATTTTAAAAAGAGCTATTCAATTATTGAAATCAAAAAAATAGGAGGTCAGTGACATGTTTTCTAAGTTAGAAAAAGTAATGGGTAGAGTTGCTGAAAAACTTAGTACGAACAAAGTGCTCGTAGCTATTCGTGACGGTTTCTTAGTAGCAACACCATTAATTATTGTGGCATCTATTTTCTTAGTGATTGCAAACTTCCCTGTGCCTGGATATAGCGAATTTATAGCGCAATTCTTTGACCAAGGTTGGGAAAAATCAATGGATGCGGTGATTGATTCAACATTTAGTATTCTTGCTGTACTAGGTGCTGTTGGTATTGGGTATGCTTATGCGAAACAATTAGAAAGCGATCCGATTGCAGGGGGAGCATTATCCCTAGTCTGTTTCTTAATTATGACACCTAAAGTGCATCCCGACTTTGTGAATGCAACCACGAATAAAGTATTTAATGGGTTTTCTCTAGGACATTTAGGTTCTGCGGGTATGTTCTTAGCTATGATTACAGCGATTGTTTCGGTTCGCATTTTCGTCTATATTCAAAAACGCGGTTGGGTCATTAAATTACCAGATGGGGTACCACCTGCTGTATATCATTCATTTGCAGCGTTGATTCCAAGTATGTTTTCAATGTTCTTCTTCTTTGCAGTGTACTTATTATTCTCATTAACAGAGTATCAATATGCACATACATTTATTTACAAGATTTTACAAGCACCATTATTAGGTTTTGGTAGAAACATTTTCTTTGAACCAATCTATCAGTTCCTATCTACATTGTTCTGGTTCTTTGGTATTAATGGACCTGCCGTAACGAATACGGTATTTAGTCCAATCCATTTGGCTTTAACAACAGAAAACTTAGAAGCGTTCAAAGCAGGACTCCCATTACCAAATATCTTTACAAGTCCATTTGGGGACTTCTTTGGTAACTTTGGTGGTGGAGGTAGTACTTTATCACTTGTGTTCCTTATGGTCTTCCTTGCTAAATCTGAACGAATGAAAAAACTAGGTCGATTAGCCCTCATTCCTGGTATCTTTGGAATTAATGAAATGGTTACATTTGGTTTGCCTGTTGTATTAAACCCAATTATTGCAATTCCATTTATATTAACACCTTTAGTAAATATTGGATTATCAACGCTTGCGACCTTATGGGGAATCATTCCTTATACGACGGGGGCATCTCTTCCTTGGACAACTCCATTCTTCTTCTCAGGTTGGTTATCAACCGGTAGCATTGTAGCGGGATTCTTCCAAATTGGATTAATTATTATCGGATGCTTAATCTACTATCCATTCTTTAAAGCGTTAGATAAACAATACTTACACGAAGAAGAAAACGCAGGTATGTTAAAAGGCGATGAGCTAGATGATGTTGACTTAAACGACTTATCTTTTGATGATTTGTAATCTTTAGAAAAAAGGAAGTCATTAATTGCATAATGGAGAGGGTGGTATGCGGGAGACGGCATGGCCACTCTTTTTCATAGAGAGGAGTGAGGGTATGCGAGTGTTATTACTTTTTGATCAAATTCAAGCAGGATATGGTGGAAAGGAACGCGCAGATACGGAACTTGGATTAGAAAAGGGAGGAATCGGCTCCTTTTTAATGTTCAAAGATGAATTTACAAAAGCAGGATTAAGTGCGCTAGCGACGATTTATTGTGGACCTGATTATTTTCAAGAGCATAAAGAAGAGGTCATCCATAAGATTCATAATCTTATTTTGAAAACGAAAGCTGAGGTACTATTTGCAGGTCCGTGCTTTTAATTATGATACGTATGCTCAAATGGCTGCGGAAATTGCATTAGCCATACAAGAACAAACGGATTGCAAACCTTATGTGATTTGTTCAAAAGAAAATGAAGAAACGATTGCGAACTTTAAAGATAAAATCATCATGCTAGAGATGCCAAAAAAAGGAGCAGTAGGGTTGCGCGAAGCTTTAAGTGGAGCCATTGCGATTATTAGTGGTGAAAAAGAAGCGCGGTTGCAACAATTTTAATAAAAGAGGTGAAGAGTCATGTGGGGAATGATTGCAACATGGAGAATGGCACTAGAAGGAATTCAAAAAGTAACTCCTATTCTATCTCAGGAAGGAGTTGCCGGGGACGCCATTGAAGGAGCGATTAAAGAAGTAGAAGACTTTCCTTATTTTAAATCTGTAGGATATGGTGGACTTCCAAACGAAAAAATGGAAGTAGAACTGGATGCCGCTTATTTAGATGGAAGTCATTTTTAATTTTTGGAGCTGTATGTGCGATTAAAAACTTTGCCAATCCAATTTCGATTGCAAGAGAACTCAGCCATTATAAAAGTGAATAATGTGCTCGTAGGACAGGGAGCCCAAGAGTTTGCTAGAAGCCGTCATTTTGAAGAAAAAGAGATGCTGACGGATCGTGCCAAAAATTCATTATCATAATCGCTTAAAGGATTTAGAACAAGAGCAACTTTCTCCATATGCAGGCCATGATACTGTAGGAATGGTAGCATTAGATACTCATGGAGATATGGTTGCTGGAACGTCCACCAGCGGACTTTTTATGAAAAAACCTGGTCGAGTGGGTGATTCTGCGTTCATTGGTTCAGGACTTTATGTCGATAGTACCATTGGCGGTGCGACTGCAACTGGACTCGGGGAGGATTTGATGAAGGGAGTTATTTCTTACGAAATCGTTCGATTGATGAAAGAAGGGCTTTCTCCTCAAAAAGCGTGTGAAAAAGCGGTGAAGGAGTTGGATGCTCGGCTAAAGAGAACGAGAGGAGAAGCAGGAGATATTTCAGTGGTTGCGATGAATCGAAACGGAGATTTTGGTGCAGCGACGAATATCGATAACTTTTCATTCGTGGTAGCTACCAAATCATTAGCGCCAACGGTATTTCGAGTACATCCTCAACCAGATGGCACAATGTCTCATGAGCTAGCTTCTAAAGAATGGTTGGAATCGTATTTAGAAGAAAGAATGAAGCCTTTGGAGGTTAAAGAATGAATCGAGAAGAGTGGATTAATCGACTAAAAGAAGTACAACCAATGCTTTTTGATGGCTTAAGACGAATGGTGGCGATTCCTAGTATTCGAGGAAAAGAGGAACCCGATGCCCCATTTGGAAGAGGACCTAAACAAGCGCTAGAAGAAGTTTTAAAAATTGCAACAGAATTAGGGTTTCACACCAAAAAAATATCGATGATAAAATTGGGTATGCCCAATATGGAGAAAAATCGTTCAGATGGTGCTTATTATGGAATTTTTTTGGTCATGTGGATGTCATGCCTCTTGGGGAAGGATGGAATTCTCCGCCCCTTAGTTTAACCCTTCGAGAGGGAAAATTATTTGGAAGAGGAACTTTAGATAATAAAGGGCCCATTTTATCGAATTTATATGCTTTATACGTGTTGAAGGAAAATGGAGTGACTTTTGATCGTCCCGTTCGAATCGTGTTTGGGACGAACGAAGAGACCGGATTTGGATGCGTGAAGCACTATCTCACTAAAGAAATTCCGCCGACGTTTGGATGGACACCAGATTGTAAATGGCCCGTTGTATACGGGGAACGTGGAAGATTAAAAGTAAGAGTATCGCTGCCAGAATCGAGGGTGGCAGATTTGTATGATTTTGCAAATTGTAAATTATTGCATACAAATCACCGTGGCGAAGAGCTTGGGATTGCCTATCATGATGAAGACTTTGGGATGATGCAACTAAGGGGAGAAACTTTTGGGATAGAAGAAAATCAGCATTATGTAGAATGGACGATGTGCTATCCTGCCAGTTGTACAAAATCGGATTTATTAAATCAAATCACTATGCATCTTCCAGAAAAGGCAACATTAGAGGTCATTTCCCATTGGGCTCCAGTGCTATATGATAAAAGTTCTAAGTATGTCCAAGCTCTTCAGCAGGTATATACCGACGTTACTAAAAGCGATAGCATTCCTGTCACGACCACAGGGGGTACGTATGCAAAAATAATTCCAAATATTATTGCGTATGGGCCAAGCTTCCCAGGCCAAAGAGATATCGCGCATCTACCGAATGAATGGATAGGGGTCAAAGACTTAGAAACAGATACGATTATTTACGGACTGGCACTCTTAGCGTTATCGAATATGAAAGAAGGTATGAAATGACCATTGTAGAAGTATGTGCGGGAAGTATTGAAGATTGCCTCATTGCACAAAAAGAAGGAGCTCACCGCATTGAATTAAATAGTGCGTTATTTCTAGGAGGATTAACTCCCAGTTTAGGAACATTGAAAACAGTGATTAAAAAAGGAGTGACGCTCCCTATCATCTGTATGGTTCGCCCGCGCGGAGCAGGTTTTTGTTACACTCAGGAAGAATTTGAAAGTATGATGTTGGATGCAAAGCTATTATTAAAAGCAGGGGCAAGTGGACTCGCTTTTGGATTTTTGAAAGAAGATAAAACGATTGACTGGAATCGTACAAAACAAATGATTGCCTTATGTCAGCAATTTCATGCAGAAAGTATATTTCATAAAGCTTTTGATATTGTTCCTGATGTATATGAAGCGATTGAGGGATTAATTCAATTAGGATGCACGCGTATTTTAACGGGAGGACAACAGGCTAACATCGAAAAAAAGGAATCCCTTTACTAAAAAAATTGCAAGAAAAAAATATGGTGAAAAAAATACAGCTCCTTTGTGGGGGGTGGTGTGACTAAAGAGAATATTCAATATTTAATCCAAGAAACAGGAATTCATCAAATACACGGTAGTTTTAAAATGTGGAAGGTTGATCCAACGACAAAAAATCATGGAATGAGTTATGCCTATCACGAAGGTGGAGACTACGAACAAACGAATGAACTTTTATTAAAAACAGTAATGGCACTTATTAATCGTTAGGAGGAGTTAAAAATGGGCAAAAGAATGTTGAATTGTGTTGCGAGTGACTTTAAAAAAATGAGAGGTAACGCACTGAAAAAAGCAATTGAAGCAGCAGAAGGTAGAACGGTTTGTTGTGAAACGGTTTGTGTGAGACCGACCTTTTTGAATGAATTATCCAATGCAGAAATTGCAAAAGCATTTGGAGCGGATATGGTCTTATTAAATGGATTTGACTGTTTCGACCCACTGATTTTCGGAGCAGAAGAAAGTGAGAATCCAGTGCAACGGGTTAAAGAGCTCAGTGGATTGCCGATAGGAGCCAATTTGGAACCAGTGGATGAACATGCAGAAATGTTAGAGTCCAGAATTGAAATTGCTCCCGGAAGAAAATGTACAGCTGAAACAGTATCTAGAGCTGAAAAACTCGGTTTAGATTTTATTTGTTTAACTGGAAATCCTGGTACAGGGGTGACGAATGAAGCTATTGAAAAAAATGTATTTCGATGGCAAAATCCCATTTTACAGGAATCGTGATTGCTGGGAAGATGCATGGAGCAGGCTCAAAGGAAGCTGTTATGAATGAAGAAATTGCGAAGAGATTTATTCAAGCTGGAGCGGATATTCTATTAGTGCCAGCGGTCGGTACTGTACCCGGATTCACGGATGAAGAACTAGTGGCTATCGTTAAAGTCGCTCACGCTAATGATGCACTTGTATTATCTGCGATTGGAACAAGCCAAGAAGGGTCTAGTAAGGAAGTAATCGAACAAATCGCCATCCGCAATAAGGTAGCTGGCGTGGATATTCAACATATTGGTGATGCCGGATACGGTGGGTTAGCAACCGTAGAAAATATTTACGCAATGTCGGTTGCGATTCGAGGGGTTCGTCATACCGTAGCTCGTATGGCACGATCAGTAATTCGATAATAAAAAGAAGAGCACACTAGCTTTGAGGGCTGGTGTGCTGGTTTTTTGTAAGTGCCGTGTGCAGTGGATTGCATCGAGTTGTAAAGAATATATATTGCAATGTCTTATATTAGATATACTACTATGCAAGTGGCAATGCCCACGCCCAAATCCTTCGCACTGTGAAGGATTTTGCACGACTATACAAGTCGCTTACGTCCTTAGGCATCACCATATTTATACGCATCCACGTATACGCAGTAGTTTATTGACTTTCTTTTCATCACTTGTGATTCAAGAAAGTCTAATAAACTTTGCGGGCGAAAGACTACGAAGCGAAAAAGACTCGCACTGCGAGTCTTTTTCTAGCTTCTGTCTTTCTGCCTTGTATCCTTGAAGTTGAACTCGACCTCGCAGAAATGGCGTGCGTTTCCCGAAACATCCGCAGAACGTTGCACGTTCCTTCCGGTGTTCGGTCCAACGTTCCATTTCTGAACGCGATGTCTCGTATCCTAGTTGTTTTTGTAAATCCTCCACCTCAGCGACTGAGTAGTCTTTTTTTTCTCGAGGCCATCGACGATTTGTTGAAGGGTGTCTTTTGAAACACCAGCTGGTAATGTGATCAATAGACGGCGTAAGCTTTTATCTTTTTCAGTATCGATGGTCATTACGTTAGCGATAGAAGCATACTTGTTAATCACTTTAGAGATGTTAGCAAGGGCTCCTTTTTCACCGCCAGAGATAATCGTCAATACATAAGAGCCATTTTTCACGTTCCAAGATTCTTGAAGCATACCAAGGAGACTGCTGTGTGTCAAGATTCCATAGAAACGTTGTTGTTTATCTAAAACAGCAATATAAGGTAATTCTTTGATCGTAAAGAATACTTTGAAGAAAGAACTATCTACACTAATAAATTTCGTAGAATTCTTAATGAGATGTGTAACAGGAAGGCTCATATCACCGCCGTTCGCTTTGTGGCGATAAATGTGCATTTTATAAATATTTCCTCTAAAGAAAGTTTCTGTTTCGTCTAATACAGGCACACAACGATATCCTGATTCTTCTAAAAATCGTAATGGCTTCTTCTAACGTGCACGATTCCTTAACGACCGTTAGATTCTTTTTTTGGAACTACAAGAGATTTTAATAACATATTCATTCCTCCTATATATGTCTTTCTTAATAATAGTACCATTTTTTTGAGAGAAATGTAACTAGAAAAAGTGAAGAAATGATGAGAAAAATGAGAATGGATAGAGGAGAAAAAAACGATAAAATGAAGATTCTAACATTAAAGAACCATTACAAAAACAATACTAAATCTTGATTTTTCATCAAAAAACTGATATGATATCTCTATACCATTTTCAATAATGGGTAAAATCTATAGTTAAAAGGGGTTAACAAAATTATGACAGCTGATTCAGATGGGAGTTCGTTGGGAGTCCAGATCTTAATCATTGTATTATTAACTGCATTAAATGCATTTTTTGCTGCAGCGGAGATTGCGTTTGTGTCCATTAATCAAGGAAAAATGGCACAAAGAGCGCAAGAAGGAGATAAAAAAGCTATTAAAGTAATGCGCCTATTAGAGAATTCGGATGAGTTTCTCGCAACGATTCAAGTAGCGATTACATTTGCTGGATTCTTCTCGAGTGCGTCTGCCGCAACAAGTTTCTCTTCACGAATTCAACCATTATTAGGAAACATTCCTGGAGCAGAAGCATTAGCATTAGTGATTGTGACGGTTGTTCTATCATATCTCACTTTAGTATTTGGGGAATTGTATCCAAAACAAGTGGCATTACAAGTGGCAGAACCAATTGCGTTACATACTGCAGGGATTATTTTGTTTGTCAAAAAGATTTCAAAACCATTCGTTTGGATTTTGACGTTCTCAACAGGATTATTAAAACGAATGACACCAATTGAATTTACTAAGGTGGAAGAAAAATTAACACGAAGCGAGATGAAGTCTCTACTTGCCAATAGCCGTAACGACGGAGCGATTGATATTTCCGAGTTTGCGATGATGCAAGGGGTACTTTCTCTAGATACAAAGCTTGCACGTGAAGTGATGGTTCCTCGTACGGATACGTTGATGCTGGATATCGACGATGAGTTAGCGGAGAACCTAGAGATTATCTTGAATTGCTCCTATTCACGTCTTCCTCTTTACGAAGAAGATAAAGATACGGTTATCGGGGTCGTTCACGTGAAAGATGTCTTCCGTGCTGCAAGAGAGCAAGGATTTGACAATATTGATTTACGTGCCCTAGCGCATGAACCAGTATTTGTACCATCGACGATTTTCGTAGATGATTTATTAGTAGAATTTAGAAAAACTCGTCAACACTTAGCGGTATTAAAAGATGAATACGGCGGGGTTGAAGGGATTGTTACATTAGAAGACTTGATTGAAGAAATCGTCGGAGATATCGAAGACGAGTACGACGAAGAAGAAAAAGAAGTCGTAGAAATTGACGAAAACAATTCGGTGATTGATGCCGGAATATCGCTCGATAGATTCAATCAAATTTATCAAACGTCATTAGAGTCTGATGAAGTGGACACAATGGCGGGTGCGATTATTGAAAAACTTGGCTACTTCCCAGATGATGATGAGATAGTGAAGGTGAGATTCGAAGGGTATATGTTACAACCGACAGAAATCGAGAATGATCGTATTCGTAAAATTCATGTTACCAAACTTTCTGAAGAAGAACTCGAGCAGATTCTTGCGGAAGATGCCCAGAATGATGACAGCGTTGAAGATGATGAATAATACAAAAGGAGGGGGCAAACCCTCCTTTTTTGTGTGCAAAAAGGAATAGACTTACGTCTATCATACAGATTCCTCGGATATCTTCATAATAGTCATAATAGGGCAGCGGATTGAGCCTTACGTCTCAATTCCTACCAAGCTTCAAACTGACTCTAGGAAATGAATTTCTAGAGTCAGTAATTCACAATGGTTGCCATCCCCCAATATGACTATTATAGAATCCGGGAATCATCCAGATAGACTATTTTATGAGCATACAAAAAAGAGGGTTGTCGCCTTTATGGTTCTTCATGGTTTGTGCTGTAAGTGCTAAAAATAATAAAAGTAGACTTGCGTCTATCTGTTAGATTCCTCGGATATCTTCATAATAGTCATAATAGGGCACCGGATTGAGCCTTACGTCTCAATTCCTACCAAGCTTCAAACTGACTCTAGGAAATGAATTTCTAGAGTCAGTAATTCTCAATGGTTGCCATCCCCCATTATGACTATTATAGAATCCGGGAATCATCCAGATAGACTATTTTTATGAGCATACAAAAAAAGAGTGGTGCTGCCTTAATGGTTCTTCATGGTTTGTGCTATAAATGAAAAAAGAGCGGGGAATAGACTTACGTCTATCTTACAGATTCCTCGGATATCTTCATAATAGTCATAATAGGGCACCGGATTGAGCCTATGTCTCAATCTCTACCAAGCTTCAAACTGACTCTAGGAAATGAATTTCCAGAGTCAGTAATTCACATTGGTCGCTATTCCCTATTATGACTACTATAGAATCCGGGAATCTTCCAGATAGACTATTTTTTATGAGCATGCTAAAAAGAGGGGTGCCGACTTTGTATGTTTATAAAAATGGATTTTCTTTTCGTGAAGGGAAAGGTGCTCGGGACTTTGGGGAGTTTTGTGCATGGTTTATGAGGATGTTTAAACCGATAGAAAGAAATGTTATACTTTCAGTGAGGAGGTGGGGTTGTTGAAAATCATTTTAAAAGAGGACATCGAGCTGTATCGTTATTTGATTGCTAAGGCGACATTTTTACAAACGCATAAAGAGTACCGCTTGGTGGAATCATTCTTAGATAGTAATTGTTTTTTAGTAGCCAACCGCAAAACAAAAGAGCAAGTGTTTGTGTCGCTGTTTAAACAACCGACGAAAGAACCGACTGACATAGAGTGCAAAAAGGTTGTGTATATTCAAAATGCGAATACGAAGATTCCGGAAGGGTTTGATGTAGAAAAGGCGGATAAAGGGTTTAATGACCAGCTCGCGAAGAATATCAGACTGGGATTTTTAGCACCAAATCAGTTAGTCGAACAGTTTCAAGAGGTATTTAAAGAAGACGTTGAGACGTATTTTAAAAAAGCAGAAGCAGCGATTCGAGAAGAACGACAAGTTTTTGTGAAGTACTATGCCAAGGAAACGATTGAGAAGAATCCGTATCAAGTGGTGGAAGGGAATGTGTCGTTTAGTCATCCGAAGCATTTCAATGACCCGTTTGACTGTAATTGCTACTACGCTGACGGCCATTCAATGATGGATTTCTTCCGTGTGTTTTGCTTTACGCACGCTGCAGATAATATTTTAATGTGGTCTTATTACGCCAATAGCCACGCAGGGTATGCGCTTGAGTATTCGTATGCGAGTCTGTTGGATAAAATTCATTCCTTGAAGGTAGATGGACTTTGTGTATACGGCCCGGTGGAATATATTGATAAACGTCCTAATACGAGAAGCAATAGCAATCAATTCTCGTATTCGAATCTGAATTTCTATATTAAAGCGACCTTTGCAAAATTTAAAGAGTGGCAACACGAGAGAGAATACCGTTTCGTGTGCATTTTGGATGAAAACACAGAAGGCGCACACGAAGTTCTTGGAGATTGGGTAGTCATTCCGCAAGTGGATGTTGTGCAAGGATACGCTGGATGTAACAATCAAAAAATAAAAGTGAAGGCGCAGTACCCCGTCCGAAAATTAGAAAAAGATATATTAAATTACTTGCTGAAATAAGCTTAGATGTTTTATTTAAGTGAATGATTCCTTTAAATCTTTACGGATATCTTTATAGTAGCGATAATGGGGCATCGGATTGAGCCTTACGTCTCAATTCCTACCAAGCTTCAAACTGACTCTAAGGGTTATACCCCTAGAGTCAGTAATTCACATTGGTTGCTATTCCCCATTACTGCTACTATAGAATCCGTAAGATTTTACGTCATCATTTATAAAGAAAAAGAAACAGACTTAAAACCATTCTTTTACAAGAATGATATTAAGTCTGTTATTATTTTTGTAGCATTTTTGAAGGGATTTAACTTCTCGAAGAGTGGAATCAATAAGATCCAGAAGACGACATTCCCGATGGCGTGGTACGTATCGAATAGAACGCCGTTTAAGTAGTAAATCCAGAAATTCAGACCGGGCATGCTGAATACCCAGAAAAGCGAGATGATAAAGCCGTATAAGTAGCCCATCAGTCCTGCGAAGACTGGAAAAAGAATCCAAGCTAGGCGCGGAAATTGTTTTCTTTTTCGCCACAACGGACGAAGAAGCAATGCACACACGCTGACGAGGGCAAAACTTACCATCTGATAAAGAGTCCACGGTCCCATTGAAATAAGCAGATTCGAGATTAAAATGGAAAGGATACTGATGGAAACTCCGTATCCCCATCCTAATTCTAAGGTCATCCAAATGATGACGACTGTAATCGGCTGAACGTTCGGAAGGGCAAGCATTCCCAATCTACCAATCACGCAAAATGCCGACATCATTGCGATAAATGCGATTTTTTGAGTCGAGATTTTTCATAGATTATTGAAGTTTGTTTAATTTCCAGTCGATGACATCTCCAGCTTTGAGGATGACTTCTTTTGCACCTACAGGACTCATTTGTCCATTTACATCAAATAACCAGTATTTTTTTGTTCAGATGGAACTTGTTCAACTCCGTTAATAGAAGAGATGAATCCGTCTTTTTCGACGATTTTTAATTGAGCTTTCATGACATCTAGGAGATTATCTCCTTCTTTAAAAGTGAGAGTAAATGGGCTACCTTCAATCGCTTGTCCATCTTTTGTAATGTTGAGAGTCACACTAGTGGTTTGGGCTGCTGTAGTCGTTTCAACACTTGTCGTCGTTGAGTTCGTATTTGCAGGGGCTTGTCCACATGCGGTTAATAATAAAGTCGCTGTTAAAATTCCAATAATCTTTTTCATAAGAATCTCCTTTATACTGTTTTAATCAGCCCTCATTCTAACAATCTTCATAAAACTTGTAAAGGATTTTTTGCCAAAAACAATAGAAAAGGCTTTGCATTTGTGAAAAAAATGGTATACTGAAGTGTAATTAATTTTTAGGAGGAATGTTATGGAACACACGAGTGAGTTCAATACAAAACTTGAAAAAGCATGTCAAAAAAAAGAAGCGCTTTTTGATGAAAGTAAAATGCGTTATGCACTGCGTTCAATGTTTGCAGGAGCATTTTTAACGATGAGTACTGCGGCAGGAGCCCATGCGGCACAAATTATAGCTGGATTAAATCCTGCGTTAAGTAGATTTACTTTTGCATTTATCTTCACTTGGGGATTAGTGTATGTTGTATTTTTTTAAATGGAGAGTTAGCAACTTCGAACATGATGTTCTTAACAGCTGGAGCGTACCAAAAAAACATATTAAATGGTCTAAAGCAATTGCTATTTTATTCTATTGTACTTTATTTAATTTAATTGGAGCCATGTTTATAGGAGCGTTATTCGCGAATAGTTCAGCATTTAACGGAATCAATGCAAATGAGTTTATCGCAAAAGTTGCGGAATTGAAATTGTCTCGTTCAAATGAACTGATTTTATTAGAAGGTATTTTAGCAAATGTCTTCGTTAACGTAGCGATTCTTTCATTTATCTTAATTAAGAGTGAAGAAGCTAAATTATGGATTGTAATCTCAGCAATTTTCATGTTTGTTTACTTAGTAAATGAACACGTTGTTGCCAATTTTGCATCGTTCTCTATCGTGAAATTCTCACCAGTTGGAAACTCAATTGATGCTTTAAATTGGCTCAATATTATCCGTCATTGGGCAGTATCATTTGTTGGGAACTGGATTGGCGGAGGAATCTTAATTAGGGTTAGCTTATGCATTCTTAAACCGTACAAAAACACCTTATGTAGATTAATTGTAAAGGAAAAGAATCTCCAAATAGGAGGTTCTTTTCTTTTACTTTGAGGAGAGTTTTCTTAATGAGAAAAACCCCCTTTACTGGGTAGTCCAGTAAAAGGGGGGTTGAACCAGTAGACCTTTTATTTAGAAAGGTCTCTTTTTGTTTTTCATATCCTAATAGAACCTCTGGGAATTCTTGGCTTACTGCATAGAAGAATGGTTGTAGTAAGTCATCGGTGTCTTCACCCACATTCTTAATGAGAAGAGTAGTTTTCTTTCTGCGATAAGATTTATCTGAGGTTAAAATGATTAGTTGTGAAGTACGACTTACCGTCATACCATATGATTTTTTTGTGTAGATATAATGGTAAATGCGCTCAGCTTTTGTTAAATCATATACTTGGAAATTTTTGAATGTAGAAATAAGGTGATTTTTGTATAATATGATGCCTAATTGATTATCTACATAAGTGGCATTTTCTAATACCGTATCCATTGAATAATTCAATTCTGGATAAGCTGCATAAAGTTCACCATAGGCTTTATCTTCTCCTCTACGAGTTGCGTAAGCTGAGTAGAAGAATACGAGGCCGAATATTACAGCGAGACCTGCTCCAGCCGAAGCATAGAGACGCTCCGTATTCGCTTCATCAGCTGAAACATAGTATTCAGTTTCAGCTAACTGAGAAATATCTTTATCTTCTTTAATCGTTTCTTTGAACGTTCTCGAGTAGTTTATAACGGCGCCTTCTGCATCCGATTTACGGATTTTTGCGAGAACATAGACTGGATTGTCGACTAAGTCATCTTGTTTAGCTTTGAGTTCGTCGATCAGTTTATCGCCTTCTTTTATTTCAAGGCTTGTATAACCATAATCTTCGCTATCTTTACGAGTAAACTCGATTAAATATAATTGAGTTCCTCCATCTACATTTCCAATTGGCTTCGATAAAAATCCAGTAACTTTAACAGAAGTCGTTGCATTGTCTTTCATAGGACTTACACCGAAGATATTTCCTTGTTTATACAAATTATCTGCAGTTTGGAAGAAATAGAAGAAGCCCACAAGTCCAATAGCGATAAGAAATGAGACAACTCCCATAACAATTAGTGAAATAATTCCACGAGTATTACGTTTTTCAGTCATAATAATTCTCCTTTTATAGGTATGTATAGCAGAAATAATATATCATAAGATAGTTTGAAGTGCAAAGGTTTGTTTAAAGTTTCACTCACTAGAATGGAAGATTGTTGGATAAAAATTCCCCCCTTTACTGGGGTGTCCAGTAAAGAGGGGATTTATCCATTTGCGAGTCTTTTTTAGTTCACATTAAAATGGTCTTTTTCTTTTCATAACCAACTTCTAAGTTAGGGAACTCTTGGTGAGCTGCAAAGAAGAAAGGTTGTAAGAAGTTATCGGTTTCTTCACCGATATTTGTAATTTGAATTTTTGTTTTTTTCTTTCTATAACTTGTATTATCAGTCAAGAATACGATATATGAATCGCGGTTTGTTGTGATTCCATAACGTTTATGGTTGATTTGATAATGATAAATACGATTTGCTTGAGTTAAATCATAGACTTCTAACCCGCTAAGTGTTGTAAAGAAGTGATTTTTATAAATATAAACTCGTGTTTCGTCATCGGCATAAGTTGCGTTTTGTAACATTAAGTCTAAGTTACCATTTAGTTCTGGGTAAGCTGCATATAATTCATCGTAAGCCGCATTTACTTTCTTACGTTTTAGGAAAGCTAATCCAACGAAAAGAAGTCCAGCTGCTGAAAGCCCAATTGCTACATACATGCCACCTTGAGCTGAAGAAGATGATTCAGATGTAGATAGATAGTAAACCGTTTGTGAATTACCAGATAATAAATTATTATCATTCAAAAACTTCTGTAAATTTAGAATCGTAGTCTTCAATGGCTTTTTTTATTACGGAAAGAATCGATGACAGTGACTTTAACTAATTCTGGATTGTTTGGCAAAGTATCATTTTTTTGAAATTAAATCAGAAGCTAATTTTGAATCAGCAGGAACTTCAAGTCCGATAATTCCATGCGTATTATCTTCTTTTAAATATTCAATAATATACAGTTTTGATTTTCCGTTATCGACCGTAGCCACAGGATTACTAGAAATTTGAGTGACCTTAACTACTTGTGTATCTCCGTCTTCCCTTCGAGCGACATCAAACACTTTCCCTGCTTTTTCTAAGTCTTCTGGAGTAGATTTATTTAAACTGAATAAGACAACACCAGCTAGGGCGATTAAAATGATTCCGAAAATAAGACGCAGCTTAAATCCGTGATTGCGATTTTTCTTTCATAAATAAAGTTCCCTTCTTAAATAATATGTTTATAATACATCTATCATAAACTAGATTTTTAGGAAATGCAAGAACGAATATAGGTTCATAAAGGGAGGGATTTTGTTCTACGAATGAAAGTTAGAGTTATTTTTTGATATGAGCAGAAAATTTTTTGCTTTCTATTTTCCATGCTATCATGTAGCTATCGTGAAATGCGATGTATTTTACCAATAAAGGAGAATTGTTATGAAAAAATCAACCAAATTATTAATGACAACACTGTTAATTTCGTTAGGTTTGGCTGCATGTGGTGGCAATTCAACTTCGACGACAGCAAATAATCAACAAAGTTTAACGATTACAACATTTGGGGAATTAGCAACATTGGATAGTGCTGACTATGATGATGTGCCAAGTTCTGATATGTTAGGACAAATTTTTGAAGGGTTATATCGTGTCGCAAAAGACAATAAAGTTGAATTAGGAATGGCTGCAGAAGAACCAACTGTGAGCGCGGATGGTCTTGTTTATACATTTAAACTACGTGACGCTAAATGGTCAGACGGTACTCCAGTAACAGCCGGAGATTTTGTATATACGTATCGTAAATTAGTGAATCCAAAAGAAGGGCATGTAGCTCAATCAGCGGATGTGTTCAAAAATGCTAAAAAGATTCGTACGGGAGAATTAGGCGTTGAAGAACTAGGTGTTAAAGCAATCGACGATAAAACACTAGAAATCACCCTTGAAAACCCTGCACCATATTTACCAAAATTATTAACAGGTTCTCGTTTCTTACCACAATCTGAAAAAGTGGCAACTGAAAAAGGAGAAGGGTATGGATCTACTGCTGACTCCATTGTAACGAATGGACCTTTTAAATTAGAAGGCTGGACAGGTTCTGAACTTTCTTGGAAACTTGTTAAAAACGAAGGGTACTGGGATGCTTCAAACGTTGCATTACAAAAATGTAACAGTGAACGTTTCAAAAGAAGTCGCAACTTCTGTTCAATTATTTGAAGGAAAACAAGTACAATACACAACGATCAGCGAACAATTCGTGGATCAATATAAAGGGCAACCAACCTACCATGCGATTCCAAAAGCAACAATGGGATATATGAGTTTTAACGTAGAACGTAAAGTGACAGGAAATAAACATTTCCGTCGTGCAATTGCGATGGCATATGATAAAAGCCTCTTTAGTGAATAATGTCATGAAAGATGGTTCCATTGTTTCAAATGGATTAGTTCCAAAAGGATTTGGTGAAAATCCAGAAAGTGGAAAAGACTATGTAGAAGATCGTGGCGACTTACTCAGCTATAATGTAGAAGAAGCTCAAAAAGAACTAGCGTTAGCAAAACAAGAGCTAGGAACGGACACTATTGAAGTAACACTACTAACTTCTGATGCAGGTAGTGCAAAAGTAGTCGGTGAATACTTACAAGCACAAATTCAAAAGAATTTACCAGGTGTGAAATTCAATATCAAATCTGTACCATTGAAAAACCGTTTAGAATTACAAAGAGCGGACGATTTTGATATTTTCTTTGGAACTTGGGCACCAGATTACCAAGATCCAGTGAACTTCTTAGAGCAATACGTTACAGGTGGAGGCATTAACTTCGCAAACTATTCAAGCTCTACTTATGACGAAGCTGTGAATGCAGTGAAAACAAAATATGCAACACAACCAGCAGAACGTTATAAACAAATGATTGCTGCAGAAAAAATCATCATGGATGATGCTATTGTGGCGCCAATCTATCAAGCAAGCCAAAGCTATTTACTTGCTGAAAACGTAGATGGATTTGAAGTTCTTCCATTTGGACGTACAATCAACCTACGACAAGCTTCTGTAAAGTAATCATAAAAAATAAGAGACTCGAAATTTCGAGTCTCTTTTTCATTTGAAAAAGCAAAATGTAACAGTTAAGTTACATTTTATAAAATCGCTCTTTGAACGGTTTCGTCCGAAGCGGGACTTTTTATAATGTTTTTGTCATATGATAATACGGATGACCGCTTAAGACGCGTTCACTTTCTGGGGTGTAGCCTAGTTTTTCATATAATTTGTAGGCTTTTGTATTCTCCTTTTCGCAGTTGAGGGCGATTTTTGTGGCCCCTTGCTGGCGCGCTAAGTTCTCTACTTCCACTAATAATTTACGACCAATCCCATGGCGACGATATTCGGGATAGACCGCTAAAATATCAATGTACCATTCTCCTGGCATCGTCTCCTTATCTTCATAGAGTGGGATTTGATCCTCAATGTTGTAAGCCTCGTATAAGCTGTGGAATGGATCATCAATCGTGTCTTCTAAGTGACCGTGATAGCCAAAAATTGCCCCCACCACTTTTCCCTCATGGATATAGACCAGGGTTTGGCTCAAACCGTAGCGAAACTGATTATCGAGCATGGCTTCTTCTAACATCGCATAGAGCATTTCTGGACTCGTGTGTTCCAGAATTGGTAGTTCCATATCTTGCATAATTAATTCGATGAGCGGGATGATTTGACGGCGTTCATCGCGCTTTGGTTTTCGTATCATTGGGACTCCTTTTGATATTTCTCGCGGTAATCCGTAGGGGAAATTCCAGTTATTTTTCTAAATTGTTTTGAAAAGTAAGTTGGTGTTGTAAATCCAACGATGTCAGCCACTTGAGAAATAGAATAATTCGTTGTTCGCAGTAGAATTTTACTTTCTTTGATACGAATGGTCATTAAGTATTCCATTGGAGACATCCCGACTTCTTTTTTAAAACTGTGGGAAATGTAGAAGCGGCTTAAGTGGGTCATTGACGCTAATGCTTCTAGCTGAATGCTTTCTCGGTAGTATGTTTTTAAATAATGTTTGATAAAAGCAATATCTTTTGTCGTTTTACTATGAGCACCGACTTCCAAATCAAAATGCTGGTGTCTTAAAAATCTTAATCAATAAGATTTCTAACAAATTATGACAAACTAAATCATAACTGAGCGCTTGATTCGTGGCTTCTTGCACCATCGCGTTTAAGTAGCGTAAAATGTCCTTTTGTTCATCTCGTAAATTAAAGAACGAAAAAGGATGGCCACCTTGATCCACAGGTGTTAAATTCGAGAAGGACAGGCCTTGGATTCCCACCACAATGTATTCTAGAGGAGAATCTGGTGAAGAAACTTCAGTGTGTTCTACCTGAGGATTAATAATGACAAAATCATTGGCTTTAACCGGAAAAACGTTGGTGTTGAATAATAAATTCTCCTTTACCATCAATAACATAGAAAAAGTTCAGTAAAGGGATGAGTATGTAGCGTACTATGCCAGTCGCTATCGTATTTGGATTTGGTAATAGACTCTAATCGGAAGGATAAATTTTTAATATCAGACTCTATCATTAAAAAAACGTTCGTTACTCATGTTGCATCCTTTCTTTGGCAATCTTACTATCTAATTATACAGATTGTAGAAAACGGTATCAACAATATTTTCGGATTTTTATCTTTTTAGAAAATATTTTTTTCAGTCAAAACCGTTCAAAAGACGATGAACATCGATTTTACAAGCCCTAAAAATAGAGAGGACTTGACGCTGGGACATGAAGAAGGTATCCTTACCAAGAGTAAGAAAGGAGATTCATGGAAAGTAGGAACTAAATTTTCTAGAACCTAAAAAAATCAGAGTAGACTTTATTGCGTTAAGTGCCCGGAGGCTGGAATGTTGCCACTGGGACGAAAAATGGAAACATTGCGGTAATTTAGTCGCATTCGCTGCATTTAAACAACACTAGAAATAGAAGAAGTTAAATGGAGCAACTCTTTACAATTAAAGGAGATGCTAATATGGAAAAATACAAAGAAATATAATAGAAAACAAATACTTGATATTACAGTGATGGCGCTAATCTTGGCCATTCGTCTTGTGATGGAAATGCTGCCAGCAATAAAATTCGGCGTTTACGTACAACTTGGCTTCGGGATTCATCGGAGCTGCCATTGCAGGGATCATGCTTGGACCGTGGCGTGCGGCGCTTGTGGGAATCCTAGTCGATATCCTCGGGAACTTCTTCCGCGGAGAGAGTGGACAATTCTTCCTCGGATACACACTCACAGCCCTTGTCGGAGGACTCATCTACGGATACTTCTTATATAAGAGACCACTCAGATGGGAACAAATCTTGATTGCCGTATTACTCGTCACAATCGTCTGTAACCTCGGATTGAATTCGCTATGGGTGTATATGATGACAGGCAAAGCTTTCGCCGTCTTCATGCCACTGCGAATCCTGAAAAATATGATCTCGCTCCCATTGAATACCGCCATCCTAACCGTGCTCTTTTCAAACAAAACCATGAAAACCTTAATAGAAAAATACAGGGTGTGAGGCTTCGCGCTCAGAAATGGAACGTTGGACCCGAACGACGCAAAGGACTCGGTACGAGTCGTGCGTACGTTTGGGGAAACGCACGCCATTTCTGCGAAGCTGAACCCGACTACACAGGATATGAGGGCGAACGCTCAGGATTGAACCACTGGACTGATATGCCGCAAGGGACTCGGAACGAGTCGTGCGGACATATCAGGAAGTGGACGTCAGTCCTGTGAGCCCGAGTTCAACTACACAGGTGTGATTCGAACCCGACTCCACAGGGTGTGAGTCCTTTTCAGCACCCCACCTAGCATTCCCTCCCATTTAGGAGTAGAATAGAACCAAAGAGCAACTATATAAACTAGTTTAAGCGAAGGGAGGAACAACCATGCCATTTATTCATGTTGAAATGATCGAAGGAAGAAGCCGTGAACAAAAAGAAGCCCTTGTCAAAGAAGTGACAGAAGTGGTTTCTAAACACACTGGCGCTCCAACAGAACACATTCATATCATTATTCAAGAAATTAAAGCAGAAAAACCTTGGCCAAAAACGGCAAATTAAGAGGTTAATATATAAGAGGAAGTGGAATTATTCCACTTCCTTTTTTTATTATCATTTATTTTTTTGAGCTTCCTTGTTGACATTTGTAAATTACAGTTGTAAACTAACAATGTAAATGACAGATGTAAACGAAAGTGGTGAAAGTGATGAGTAAACAAAAAGAGTACATTATCGAAGGAATGAGTTGTGCTTCATGTGCCATGACGGTAGAGAATGCCGTTAGCAAAAATGCCTGGCGTTGATAAAGCCAGCGTTAACTTGGCAACCGAGATCATGACCGTTGAAGCAAACGATAGCGTTACCTCTGAAGACATCGCCAAAGTGGTCGATGGTGTGGGATATGGCGCTCGTCCTCGTGGTAAATCAGTGGAAGAAGAACTCGAAGAAAAGAACGAAAAGAAAGAAGCGCACTTAAGAGAAATGAAGCGAAACCTAACCATTTCAGCGATTTTTCACCGTGCCACTTCTCTTTATCGCAATGGCGGATATGGTTGGAATTCCAATGCCAGCCTTTCTAAGCCCAATGCAAAGTCCAGTTAGCTACGCGTTGATTCAATTGGCGCTCGTTCTCCCAATTCTCTGGGTCGGACGTCGTTTCTTCGTGGATGGATTTAAGGCCTTGTCTAAAGGACATCCGAACATGGACAGCTTAGTCGCACTTGGAACAAGCGCTGCGTTCCTTTATAGCCTTTACGGAACGTACCACGTATTAGAAGGCCATGCGCATTTTGCGATGAACCTTTACTACGAATCAGCCGGCGTTATTTTAACCTTAATCACACTTGGAAAATACTTCGAAGACGTGTCAAAAGGGAAAACATCCATGGCGATTCAAACGCTCGTAGGACTCGCTCCTAAAATGGCGACGGTTTTACGCGACGGACAAGAAGTAGAAGTTCCTGTAGAAGAAGTGCAAGTGGGCGACCTCATTCGTGTTAAACCGGGTGAAAAAGTTCCAGTCGATGGCGTCGTGACAGAAGGAAACTCAACCGTTGACGAATCGATGTTAACAGGGAAAAGTATTCCAGTATCGAAATCAGTTGGCGATGAAGTGATTGGAGCAAGTTTAAATAAAACAGGTTCTTTCATTCTCAAAGCGACAAAAAATCGGGAAAGACACAGCCCTTTTCTCAAATCATTCAGTTAGTCGAACAAGCACAAGGATCCAAAAGCACCGATTGCCAAACTGGCCGACAAGGTTTCTGGAGTATTCGTTCCAATCGTAATCGTCTTGGCTCTTGTTTCTGGACTTGCTTGGTATTTCCTTGGACAAGAATCATGGGTATTTGCCCTCACGATTACCATCTCAGTGCTCGTTATCGCCTGCCCATGTGCGTTAGGGCTTGCGACACCAACTGCTATCATGGTGGGGACTGGTAAAGGGGCCGAAAATGGAATTCTTTTGAAGAGCGGGGAAGCCTTAGAAGAAGCCAACCACGTGAATATGGTTGTTTTCGACAAAAACAGGGACCATCACAAACGGAACTCCGGTTGTCACAGATGTAGTCACTGCCGATTTTTCTGATGCAGATGCCCTCATTCGCCTAGCTGCTAGCCTTGAAGTAGCGTCCGAACACCCTCTTGGCGAAGCGATTGTTGCCAAAGCCAAAGAACAAGGGGCTGCATTTGATGAAGTGACGAACTTCGAAGCCATTCCTGGTTTTGGGATTAAAGGCCACGTTGGTGAAACACTTGTCTTCCTTGGAAATGAAAAATGGATGCGCGAAAATGGTCTTGCCAATGCTAAGATGAATGAACAAGCCAACCATTTTGCCGAACAAGGAAAAACACCGCTCTATATCGGATATAACGATGCCGTACAAGGTTTGATTGTTGTTGCGGATACCGTAAAAGAAAGCAGCGCGCGTGCCATCCAAACCCTACATGAAATGGGCATTCAAGTCGCTATGATGACAGGGAGACCACGAACGAACTGCACAAGCGATTGCTGCTGAAGTGGGGATTGACCGCGTATTTAGTGAAGTTTTACCGCAAGATAAGGCGAATTATGTCTCAAAATTACAAGAAGAAGGCTATATTGTGGCGATGGTGGGGGATGGTATCAATGACGCCCCAGCGCTAGCACAAGCACAAGTCGGTATCGCAATCGGTACCGGAACAGACGTAGCCATCGAATCTGCAGACGCCGTCTTAATGAAGAGCGACTTGATGGATGTACCAGCGATGTTAAAACTTAGCCGTGCAACCATCCGTAATATTAAAGAAAATCTATTTTGGGCATTTGCCTACAACGTTATCGGAATACCATTTGCGATGGGAGTTCTTCACCTCTTTGGCGGACCGCTCCTCAACCCAATGATTGCCGGAGCCGCAATGAGCTTCAGTTCCGTATCTGTTGTCCTCAACGCCCTAAGATTAAAACGCTGGAAAGCATAACTTTAAAGGAGAGATTTATGATGAAAAAAGAATATAATTTAGAAGGAATTAAATGCGAAGGCTGTGCCAACACAGTGAAAAGAACGCTTCTCAAACGTCCCAGGCGTGACAAACGTTGAAGTCAGCTTAGAAACAAAAAGTAGCCACAGTCGAAGGAGACGCAAGCGTCGACGCATTACAAGCATCCCTTGAAGGCACAAAATACAGCATTCAAAAAGTAAAAAAATTTAGACCGCTTGAATGATATATCGGACCATTCGCCTATAGATTTTTTGCCACAGGTGCAGTAATATGAAGATAGAACAAAAGGAGGAATTTCTATGATTATTACTACAACGCAAACGGTCGAAGGGTATCAAATTGTTGAGTATAAATGGATTGTTTTTGGTGAAGTGGTAGCAGGTGTTGATGCTATAAAAGATATCGCAGCTGGACTAAGAAATTTCTTTGGAGGCCGCTCTAGAGCTTATGAAGGAGAACTTTCAGAAGCCAGAGAAGAAGCACTACAAGAAATGGAAGAAAGAGCTACAAAAATCGGAGCGAATGCTGTAGTAGGCGTGAAAATGGACTATGAGTATATGGATGGCATGATTATGGTCACCTGTAGCGGAACCGCAGTCGTTATTGAAGAATTATAAAAATTAAGAAAGCTAGGCAGATAGCCTAGCTTTCTTTTTTGTTGTTCCTGTTTCATCTCATGGTTAGTAGAAGTAAAAAAGTAGAGCGTTGCTTACAACACCCAGTGTGGTTTCGATGATTCTACACCGGTCTAAGTGCCTGCTTCGTCTATCACCCTTCCTCTACAATCCATGGTTAGAAGAAGTAAAAGAAGTAGAGCGTTGCTAACAACACCCAGTGTGGTTTCAAAGAATCTTGCGGATTCTATAGTAATAGTGATGGGAGTTTGCATTAAAACGAATTAGGGGACGTAGGAATAAAATTCCGTACGTCCCCTTTGAGGCTTTAAAGGCGAGAGACCTTAGACTCGAGCCGGTGCCTCATCACTATTACTATGAAGATATCCGCAAGGATTTAAAGAAACCACAGCAGACATCAGGTGTTTAAGAGCAACGCTCTTAACTATTTATTGTTTATTATTTTACTTCAACACGTTCTAACCATGGAGTTGCAGTTTCATCTAAAACAACGTTAAGGTCCTCAATGTTCTTACGTCCTTGATTTGCCAACCACGCACGACCAGCTTCTTCCCCTTCAGTCGCAAACACAGCTACAGAATCTTTCCATGTTGCACGACCACATAACACACCATTGAAAGTAGAACCAGCTTCTTTCGCAAAGCGTAGAGTTTCTTGGAATAATTCAGCAGAAACACCAGCACTTAAGAAGATGAATGGTAAGTGAGTGATTTCAGATTGTTCTTTGAATAAATGTAACGCTTCTTCGCGAGTATAAACAGGTTCAACGCCTTCTTTAGTGTATCCTTCTACGAAGTTCATGTTTACTGGAACTTCCACTTTTAATACGTCAACGTTGTAACGTGGGTCAGAGAAGACTTTCATTGCGTCGTTTACTTTATGAGGTTTCACTTTAGCGTATGCAGCTGATTTCACATCGTCGTCACTTGCTTCGTAAGAAACGATTTCTAAGAAGAATGGAATATCTTCTGCCACACATTCGCTACCAACACGTTCTACCCATGCATGTTTGATGTCGTTGATTGCTGGATCTTCGTCGATATCATAGTATAAAAGAACTTTAACAGCGTCAGCGCCTAATTCTTTAATACGTTTTGCAGACCAGATTGGAAGTAAGTCTGGTAAGCGGCCGATTTCTGTTGCATCGTAACCAGTTTTTTCGTAAGAGATTAAAAGTCCGCAGTCTTCGTGGCGTAATTTTGCAGCTGGAAGACCATATTCTGGGTCTAAAAGGATTGAAGAAGAGTATTTTGTTAATTCTTCAGAGATTAATTCTTTGAAGCGGATGATGCCTTCGTCACCTTTCACATTTGGGTTTCCTGCAGCAATCATTTTTTTCAATGAACCACGTTGGTCAATCGCTAAAGCACCGATGACATGGTTTTTGTTTGAAAGTTTTACTAAGTGATCATATTTTCCTTTTGTTAATACTAATTTTGACATAATAACACTCCTTAAGTTATGGATTGGGGCACTCTCACGCCTCGTACTCACTGTCTTTTTGATTATTTTTGCTTCGAAATAAGGCTTACCGTCTAAGTAAGTTGCTTTGAGTTGTAACTCATCGTCTAACACGATGAAGTCTGCTGCGTACCCTGGGTCGATGCGTCCGCAAACATCGTCGATACCGACCGATTTTGCAGGAACAAGGCTGGCCATTGTAATCGCTTCGTGTGGAGTCGCAATGCCCCATTTCACAACGTTCTGAACCCCTTGAATCAGTTCCAAAGATACTTCCAGCAAGGCTACCGCCGTCTTTCAAGCGAGCAGTACCGTCTTTTACGATAACAGGGAAATTCACCAAGCATCGATTCACATTCACCCATACCGCCTGCACGCATGCAGTCTGTAATAAGGGCTACGTGGTCGTGACCGCAACATTTCATAACGATACTTGCGCTCACTGGGTGGACGTGGTGACCGTCGCAGATGAGTTCGTCGAATACGTTTGGCAATGTGAGTGCCGCACCGACAACGCCTGGTTCGCGGTGGTGTAAGCCGCGCATTCCGTTGTAAGTGTGAACGAAGATATTCGCACCGGCTTCAACGGCGTTTTTGCAATCTTCGTAAGTGGCATCTGTATGTGCAAGAGCGACATAGATGTCTTTTGTTTTCGCGTGTTTGATGAAATCAACAGCACCGTCACGTTCAGGCGCAATCGCGATTTTCTTCACCCAACCGCCAGCGCGTTCTTGCCATTCATCCAAGATTTCAGATTTAGGGTCGCCCATGTATTTAGGGTTTTGCGCGCCTTTGTATTTTTCACAGAAGAATGGACCTTCTAGGAAAAATTCCTCTGATTTTGGCGCCGCCAAGCGTTGTTGCGTTATCGCCGACAGTTTGGCAAACATCCGCTAATAATTCGCGAGAAGCGGTTAAGGTTGTTGGTAAGTAAGAAGTAACTCCGCAGGAAGGAAGTCCTTCTGAAATGGTACGAAGTGCTTCTACGTCGTTATCCATCACGTCAGCGCCTTTGAATCCGTGGATATGTGTATCTACAAGACCTGGAGCAATTTGATAGTTGCCGTAGTCGATGACGCTAGCGCCGTTTTCTGGTTTTTCTGTTTGGAAGGCTCCGAAAGTTCCGTTATCCAAGATTGGTAAGTATCCTGGACCTTTCACTGCGTCTTCAAAATAAAATGCTTTGGCATAAATATAAGTTGTCATAGGATCATCTCTTTTCAATAAAGTTATTTATGCTTCTAATGGGTGAATCGTTACACCTTTAACGACACGGTTTACAGTGCCTGTTGGTGAAGGTGTGTCTGGTTTGTTTCCAACTTTGATAGAAGATAGTAGAGAAACGGTTTGTCCAAATACTGCATATGGAAGTGCAAGGTAAGCATCTGGAACGAAACGATATTCTTTATCAAAGCTGAAGGATAGACCTTCAAAGTCACTTTCTGCGTCCACTCCAACCGCAAGTACAAGACGTGCGATTTGGTCGCCGTGTAATTCGTTTAAGATATCGATATCGTATTGACGAGTATAATCATCGTTTGATACGAATACGAAGGCTAGAGAAGAGCTGTTTACAAATGATTTAGGACCGTGACGGAATCCCATTGAAGAATCGAAGGCTGTCGCAATTTGACCAGCAGTCAATTCAAGAATCTTCAATTGAACTTCGCGAGCAAGTCCGCTGAGAGAACCAGAACCTAAGTAAATCACACGGTTGTAGTCTAAGTTCACGTAATGTTGAATCACGTCTTCACGTTCTAGAACGCTTGTCCCCATTTGACGGATAGCTTTCACGAAACCTTCTTTTTCTTCAAGTGAGTGAGCTTCGTCGAATACAAGAAGCGCTGTAAGAGTCATACATGTGAAGCTTCCTGTCATCGCAAAAACCAGCGTCGTTAGAGCGGTCTGGCATCATTAAGAGTAAGTTGTTAGTATCGTCTTTCGCAGCAATGGCTAATTTTTCCTTCTGGTGCACAGGTAATCGTGATTTGATAGAAGTCGCGCACGATTTGTTGGCCAAGTTGCACACTTGCAAGACTTTCTGGTGAGTTCCCGCTACGTGCAAATGAAACAAGCACTGTAGGAATTTCTGCTTTGAAGTAGTCATGTGGATTACTTACAAGGTTTGTTGTTCCTACTGATTGGAAATCAAAACGGTCTTCATTTCCTGTACGTTTTAAGTAAGGAAGAATCGTATCTCCCACATATTGTGATGTACCTGCACCTGCGAAAATCACGCGAAGGCGACCTTCAGGTAAGTTGTTTAAGAAAGCCGTAATGCGTTCTAAGTTTGCTTTGTAGTAATCAAAAGCTTCTTTCCACAATTCTGGTTGTTGGCGAATTTCGCGCGTTGTAATCTCTGCAGATAAAGCTTCTAATTGACTGGTTGAAAATTGAAACATAATACCCCTCCAAAAATTTTTTTATTGATTTGTTCGATAGTGTCTTACCTTGTAGAAGAATTGATCGCTTCTAGCTACACTAATGGTGTATTCAATAATGCGATTTTCGTGATTCAATGTCGTTCGTCTAAACCTTAAGCAAGCTCCATGCGGATCCACATTCAGCGCTTCAGCTTCTTCCGCACTTAAAATACTTGCGGAAAATTCTTCGTCAGCATAGTGAATTTGCTGATTGAACTTACTTGCAAACACATCGTATAAAGAATGACCTTCTAGAAGTGTTTTTGTTAACCCTTTAAAAACATCGTAAGGTAAAAATGTGGTTTCCTTCATAAGCGGAATTCCGTCTGCATACCGAATGCGTTTTCAATCGAAATAGCTTATCACCCGCTTCAATCCCAATTAATGGGGCGATAAATTCATCCGCTTCATAACAGTCCAGAGAAGTAATTTTTGTCGTAGGGACTTTACCGAGTTCCTTCATCTGTTCTGTAAAACTATATCCTTCTAGTAAGTTTTGACGTTCTTTCCACTGATTTGAGATGAACGTCCCTTTGCCATGGCGTTTATAAATAAACCCAAGTGTCTCCAATTCTTTTAGCGCTGTTCTAACAGTGGTTCGACTCACATTGTATACTTTCGTAATTTCTCTTTCTGAAAGCATCTTTTCGTGCGCTTTCCCCTTTGTTTTAATGAAATCCATTAATGCTAGACTTAGCGTTGAATAAAGAGGAGAGGGTTTAGCAACCATATTGAACCCTCCTTTCAAAAAAACATTCTACAACTGGTCACTACCAGTTAACTTTATTGTAAGAGTTTTTATCGGTTTCGTCAATAGAATTGGAGGAAAAAGAATGATGATCCCCAGAAAAAATGAAAGCAGCTCCCAAAATTCACTTATAAGTGAATTTTGGAAAAAGAAAATAAAAAGAGAGAATAATCATCGTTATTCTCTCCCATATAATTGGAGACTAAGCTCCTAAATGACTATTTAATACCTCTTCAAGTTGTTCGGCAGTGCTAGCGCCTAATAACGCTTCTTTCACATCAGCTTTCATTAACATCCGAGCTACGGTTGCTAGTAGCTTCAGATGGGTTGTTCCAGCTTCTCCGTCAGGAATTAGTAGACTAAAGATGAATAAAGTAGGTTTCCCGTCCATACTATTCCAATCGATTCCGTCATTAAGTCGAACAATGACAATTTTTGGAGTCGTGATGGAGCTTGATTTTGCATGTGGAATCGCGAATCCGTCCATCATTCCTGTTGTTCCTTGTTGTTCACGTTCTACAAGTCCGTTGTACACGGCGCCTTCGTCTGCTGAAACGCCTAGTGCTACAGCTTTTTGTGCAATGAAGTGAAAGACTTCTTCTTGAGAAGTAAGGTTTTCATTTAAGAAAATGGCTTCTTTACTAATTAACATTTCAAACCTCCTAAGATTTTAAAAACGATTGCCTACTATTCAGAAAGTGGTTTACGAGTGGCTCCAAGAACAATACCACCGATAACAGAACCAATTGCAATCGCTAATACCCATAAGAATGGATGTGTGACAACTGGTAATACTAGGAATCCCCCGTGAGGAGCAGGGACTTGTACGCCGAAAAAGGTAAGTTAAAATAGCAGCGATTGAAGAACCTAACATCATTGAAGGCATCGCGCGAAGTGGATCTTTTGCTACGAAAGGAATAGCTCCTTCAGTAATGTGTGTTGAACCTAAGATGAAGTTAACTAAACCAGCATTACGTTCGTTTGTGTCAAAACGGTTTTTGAATAATAATACGGCAACGGTTGTGATTAGTGGAGGAGCAATACATGCTGCAGAAACCCCAGCCATGAATGCAGTATTTCCTTCGCCAAGAAGAACGGTACCTGTAACGTATGCAGCTTTATTCACTGGACCACCCATATCAAAGGCACACATACATCCAATTACAAGACCAAGAAGAATAGGGTTTGAATCTTGGAATCCCTTTAAGAAGTCCATTAGTGATTGGTTGATATCTGCCATTGGACTAACAATAACACTCATAAATAGTCCGGTGATTAAAACACCCAATAGTGGATATAAGAAAATAGCTTTTAAACCGTCCAAGGCTTTTGGTAATGCTTTAAATAATTTTTCCAAAAGAACGACTAAGTACCCCGCGAAGAAACCACCGATGATACCACCGAGGAATCCTGCGCCACCGTTACTTGCCATTAAACCAGCAACAAAACCACTCACTAAAGCGGGGCGATTTCCGATACTTTGTGCAATGTAGGCTGCTAGAACGGGAGTCATCAAGCCCATTGCTAGACCACCAATTTCTTTTAATTGAGCAGAAAAGGCATTGTAAGTTTCATGATTTGGATCGAATGAGTATATTCCGAATACCGCAAATGAAATCGCGATGAGCACCCCACCACCAACGACGAATGGAAGCATATGTGAAACACCATTCATCAAATGTTTGTAGATTTCACGACCAATAGAGCTCTTACCAACGTTAGAAGATTGTGGAGCTTCTGAAGCTTCAACAACTGCATCGTCAGAGTGGTATTTCACAATGCCTTCTCCGCGAAGAGCTTGTGCCACTAATTCATCGGCATTTTTAATTCCTTGTCCAACTGAAACGTCGATAATTTTTTTTGTTGACGAAACGTTGTGGTTGGACGTCCTTGTCAGCAGCAATAATGACGGCTTTTTGCATTTGCGATTTCTTCGGGAGTGAGTTCATTTTCAACGCCGATTTGACCATGTGTTTCAACTTTAATCGTTACTCCTGCTTTTTTAGCAGCCTGTTCAAGAGCTTCTTGTGCCATATAAGTGTGTGCAATCCCTGTTGGACACCCAGTGGCAGCGATAATATCATATTTTGTCATTGTTTTTCCTCCTTTGTGTGTTATAAAATGCGTTTGATTTGTTGCATTAATGTAGGAACGTCTGAAAAATCTGTCAATCCAGGTCTAAATGCGGTTGAACTACCTGCAGCCACAGCTTTGATTAAAGCTTGTTCGTCTGATAACCCTAATAATTGGCTTCCGACAAATGTAGCTAAAAGAGTATCACCTGCACAAGCAGTATTCACAACTTCTCCTTTTGGAGCCGTTACATGGATTGTTTCTGTTGGCGTGAATAGAATTGCTCCCTTTTCACCTAAGGAAACTAATACATTTTCGGCTCCTTTTTCGAGTAGTTTTTGACCACAGTCTTTAATTTCTTCAAGGCTTGGATTTATCAAACCAAACCACTCAGCTAATTCTTCGTCGTTGGGTTTGATAAGATAGGGGCGGTATTTTAAAAGGTCGGGTACAAATTCAGCAGAAGTATCAAGGATTAGCTTAAACCCTCTAAGTTGAGCGGTTTTTGCAATTTTTTCATAAGTCGTATAGGTAATGCCTTCCGGATGACTGCCAGATACAAATAAAAAGTCCTCCGTATTCATATTCTCTATTATTTTGAGGAGTGCTTCTTCTTGGGGTTGGCTTACACTAGGACCTTGATTTACGAGTTTAAACTCTTCACTCGTTGACACTACTTTGAGTAAATACATTGATTCGAGTAATTCCGTCTACATTAACGAACTGTGTTTGGATGCCTTCCTTATGTAGCTCGTCTTCGATGAATTGACCAGTAAAAACCTGCTTTAAAACCCTAATGCTGTGTTGTTCATCCCAAGTTTTTAGGATAAAGCTGACATTTACTCCTTTCCCGTTTGGGATGTAAACGGCCTCTTGCGTTCGATTTACTTCAGAAGGTAACATTTGCAAGGTCTTAATAAACAAATCGATGGCTAGATTCATCGTACAAGTATAAATCATCATTTCACCTCCCATTATGATTTTTTTGTTATACTTATTATTACATACAGCATACTGTAAATGTTTTCTAAAATGAGGTTAACATTTGTAAAACTTTACAAAATGGAGGGGTTCACATGTTCAACACGAAAGGCTTAACAAACACCGAAAAATATCTACTTGCCTATATTGAAGAACATATAGAGGAGATGCCTTCTATTTCAATTGTAAAGTTAAGCGAACGAGCAAATGTTTCAACTGCGTCCATTGTGAGAACGATGAGAAAGATTGGATATGATGGATTTACGAGTTTTAAACATGATTTGAAAAAGCAATATCGATTTGCAAATGAAAATTTATCAACTTTCAAAAGTTTAGAGGTTGTGGATCAAAAGATTCAAGCTGTTGTAGTAAAAAATGAGCAAGAGGTCCGACGAACGATTGAGCAATTGGATAGCAGAGCAATAGAAGATGCCGTTCAAGCAATTTTTGGGGCACAACGCGTCTACTTATTTTCTCGGGGGCTGAGTGAAATGATTGCTAGTGAAATGGAGATAAAATTCCATTTATTGGAACGGACATGCGAACAATATGTAGATCCCAATATTATAAAGACAATTAGCCATCGATTAAATGCGCAAGATGTGGCGATTATTGTATCTCTGAATGGACATACAGAAGAATTAGTCGAAGCGGCCAAAGTGTGTCAACAAAATGAAGTTCCTATTATTTTAGTAACCGCTAATGGTGCGAGTCCTCTGGCAAAATTAAGTGATATTACTTTTGTTGGATATAAATCAGAAAGCTCGTACTTCCCAGATTATGAAGTTCGTTCGCGCCTGCCGTTACAAGTGATTAGTCGAATATTGTTGGATGCTTATGCCATAAGGGTTGCCGGCCAAAAATAATTTACATTAAAGACGGATACTGATACGATAGAAAGATAAAGAAAGGAGCTCCAGCATGGAAAGTAATAAAGTACAAAATTATAAGAGTTGTTTTGATATTATTGGTCCGATTATGGTGGGCCCTTCTTCTTCACATACTGCAGGAGCAATTGCTATTGGAGCTCTTGCGAGACAATTATTTGGCGGAACTCCAAAGAATGTGCGCTGCGATTATTATGAGTCATTTGCCGAAACGCATAAAGGACATGGGACAGATTTTGCGATTATTAGTGGAATCTTAGGCTTTGCAACAGATGATGAGCGGGTGCCAAGAGCGGTTGAAATCGCCCAGGACAGAAGGAGTCCAAATCGAGTTTGTCGAGCGCAAAAGAAATGAGTCCAGTCAATCATGCGAATACCGCAGATATAACCTTGAGTGACGAGAAACGTACGATTCGCCTCATTGGAACTTCTGTTGGTGGCGGAGCGGTGGAAGTGAAGGTTATCGAGGTCGATGGCTTTAAGATGGAGCTTACAGGACCGCTTCCAATATTGCTCGAAGTGGTATCTCTTGGTGAAATGCCAAAAGTATATCAACTATTACAAGAGCATGGAGTGACCATTTCGAAACAAAGAGTAGAAATGGCTGAAAATCGCCAAATGATCGGATATGAATTAGCGGATTTACTATCACCAGAATTAAAACAACAAATACAAACATTAAGACAAACGCATACGATTTATCTGTTTGCGTAATGAGATGATGAGGAAGGAAGTTTGCAATGTTTTCGACCATTAAAGAATTGGTAGCATTAGCAACAGAACAAAAGAAACCCATTTCTGAAATCATGATTGAACAAGAAATGGACATGACCCAGCAAAGTCGTGAGTACATCTGGGGAAAAAAATGGAAAAAACTTACAAACGATGAAGAATGCCGTTGAACGAAGCGTGGAAGGAGAAGGGGTGTTTTCTCCAACAGGGTTAACCGGTGGCGATGCGTTGAAGATGAAGAAATATCGTGAACGTGGAAAGACATTATCGGGCGATAGTGTTCTAGCGGGTGTGCAATATGCTCTAGGAACAAATGAAGTCAATGCCGCAATGGGTTTGGTCTGCGCGACACCTACCGCTGGAGCCAGTGGAACTTTGCCAGGAGTTGTGTTTTCAATTGCAGATACAATGAATTTGAACCATGAACAACAAGTGCGTTTTCTCTTTACATCGGCAGCTTTTTGGGATGGTCGTTGCCAATAACGCAATGATTTCTGGAGCGATGGGCGGATGCCAAGCGGAAGTTGGCAGTGCCAGTGCGATGGCCGCAGCTGCAGCCGTTGAAGCAGCAGGAGGAACACCGCAAGAGAGTTCAGAAGCCTTTGCGACAGCGTTGGGGAATTTATTAGGACTTGTTTGTGACCCTGTAGCGGGACTGGTAGAAGTGCCCTGCGTGAAGCGAAATGCCATTGGTGCAGGAATGCGTTGATTGCTGCGGATATGGCGCTTGCGGGGATCACAAATGTGATTCCAGCGGATGAAACCATTGAAGCGATGCGCAGTATTGGGGGTAAGAATGCCACGAGAATTGCGTGAAACCGGAATTGGCGGAACAGCAGGAACTAGAACGGGCGTTGCTATTAAGATGAGAATTTTCGGAGAAGATGTTTCATTGAACCCGGAACAAGAGTAGGAGGAGCACATATGGCAAAAAGAAATTGCAACATTTGCAGGAGGCTGTTTCTGGTGCATGGTGAAACCATTTGATAGCCAACCAGGAATTGAATCTGTCATCTCAGGATATACAGGAGGCCACAAAGAAAATCCAACATACAAGGAAGTTTGTAGCGGAACAACGGGACATACGGAGGCCGTGCAAATCACATTTGACCCAGAAGTATTTCCATACGAAAAACTCGTAGAAGTCTACTGGCAACAAACGGACCCAACGGATGCAATGGGACAATTCGTGGACCGTGGTGATTCATATAGACCGGTGATTTTCTATCATTCGCAGGAACAAAAGAAGATTGCGGAGGCTTCTAAAGCAGCCTTACAAGCAAGTGGTCGATTCAAAAAAGACATCGTGACAAAAATTGAGCCAGCAAGTACGTTCTATCCAGCAGAAGAATATCATCAAGATTTCTACAAGAAGGATCCAGAACATTACAAACGTTACCGCGGACTTTCAGGTCGCGACACTTTTATCGATAGTATTTGGAAATAAGAAAAAGAACTAAAATTATCATATATGATAATTTTAGTTCTTTTTATTGTTTATTCTACTTCAGTGTATTCACCGTCGATGATGGCTTCATCAGATTCTAAGTACTCTTTAAAGTCATCGGATAAATCATTGATAGAGACCTCATCTTCAATAAATTCACCTTTTTAATAATTTTTCGAAGGTATTTGCTAAGCGCTCTGCGGAAGGTTTGAACGTGTAATAAGTCAATCCTCCTGAGAACACGCCTCCTATGATTGGAATGACCTTTGTAACGGTCTTACCGACAGACATCTTTGTAATCTTCCAGCCAAGGAAGGCACCGACCTTCTTCATAATCGGATACCACATTTTTCTTTTGTAAGGGCCGTTGTAACAACTTTTTTTACTTACTTTTTCTGCGATATTTTTCGAAACTTTGGTAATTAAGGCTGCAGCCCCACCTGCACCAAGCATGATTCCTAAATAGCCAATCATTCTAGCTTTTTGCTTCTTCTGGTAATTCGTCAAATTCACCTGTAAATAACTCATCTTCCCCGAAAAGATACGCTAATTGTTGTGCTAAATTAAGTGAAAATCCAAAGTACTGAACGATATCTGCTCCTCCAGAAAGAGTTGCTGTAATCGGATTTGAAGGCAATCCAGCAACGAAAGAGGTGAAGGCAGTTTTCTTCGTAGTATTATTGATAATTTTTCGTAGCTCTTTTTCTTAAAAGCCTCTGGAGTAAAAACGGAATGAGGTCCACTTTTTAAAATGACATCTAAATATTCGCTCCCCTTAAATTCCTGTCTAAGAAATTCTTCACGATTAACCTTTACGAAAGGTAGTTTTGTCGTTTTTGATAATGTTGTTAGTAACAACTGATTGAAATCATCTGATTTATTACCCATTAGTTTTCCCAACTTTCTGTTATTTTGCCCATATTCTATCAAAAAGAATTATTGGTTACAATATTCTGTTGAGTAGTTAAAATAAATAAAAACGATATAGCATATACGCTATATCGTTTAAAAGCTGGAAGGCAAAAAGACTATATATGGTCTTTTTCGCCTT